>Ga0196971_1000062_pt1 | contig 103194 bp, 92 predicted proteins | sample S1v_1013CmetaG_FD_148660 | JGI IMG/M metagenome (GOLD analysis project Ga0196971, IMG submission 148660) | Soil microbial communities from Anza Borrego desert, Southern California, United States - S1+v_10-13C | ecosystem: Environmental > Terrestrial > Soil > Desert | place: USA: California...
CCAGCAGGTAGACCGGCTCGATCATGTCGGCGAGATTCGATTCCCAGATCGGATCCCATGCCTCGGCGCGCAGGTTCATGCCTTCCCAGAAGCCCCAGGCCCAGGCCTCGCCGTCGATCAGCGTGCGTCCGTCGACCTCATGCTCGCAGTACAGCGGTTCGAACTCTTTCGGCGCGACCTCGAAGGTCATCGCGATTTCGTTCATGAAGCGGGCGATCAGCGCGGTGATCCGTTCCGCTTCCTTCGGCGTCTTGAACTTCGGGCCGTCCTTGCCGGCGGAGCCCCACACCTTCGGCAGCCACTCGGCCATCAGCACTTCCTCCGGCCCGATCGCGAGCGCGGTCAGGTAGCCGTGCAGCGAATCCATGGTCATGCCGTCGTCGGCGCAGCGGTCGGAGAGCAGGAACTGGTCGAGCTCCTGGAATTCCTTGTCGGAAAGTGGATCGTCGAGATGCATGGTATATCGGTGCGGGCTGCAGGAAGAAAGAGCGCATCATACACTGCCGCCCCGCGGTGCCGGGGGTACAATCGCGACCATGGACCGAATTTTTTCCCATGCCTTTTCCGGCCTGGAACCCGATGTCGTCCTCGATGCCGTCGAAAGCATCGGGCTGCGCACCGACGGGCGCCTGCTGGCGCTGAACAGCTACGAAAACCGTGTCTATCGGATCGGCATGGAAGAAGGGCCGCCGGTGGTGGCCAAGTTCTACCGTCCGCAGCGCTGGAGCGACGAAGCGATCCGTGAGGAACTGGCTTTCGTCGATGCCCTCGCTGAGCAGGAGATTCCCGCAATCCCGGCAATCCGGACCGGGCAGGGCGCCAGCCTGCACGGGCACGCCGGATTCCGCTTCGCTGTATTCCCCATGCAGGGCGGCCGGGCGCCCGACCTGGACCAGAGCGACACCCTGCAATGGCTGGGACGCTTCATCGGGCGCATTCATGCCGTCGGCGCGGCACAGCCGTTTCGCGAGCGGCCCGATATTTCGATCGACAGCTTCGGGCGCGAGCCGGCGGACTTCCTGCTCGCCAACGGCTTCATTCCCGATGAGCTGCGCGACGCCTACGCCAGCGTGACCGCGCAGGCGCTCGACGGCGTGCGCCACTGTTACGACAGGGCTGGGGAGGTGCGCATGTTGCGCCTGCACGGCGACTGCCATGTCGGGAACATCCTGTGGACGGAAAACAAGGGGCCGCATTTCGTCGACTTCGATGACAGCCGCATGGGCCCGGCGATCCAGGACCTGTGGATGCTGCTCTCCGGCGACCGCCCGGACATGGTGCGGCAACTGTCCGACCTGCTGGCGGGCTATGAAGACTTCTTCGCGTTCGACGAGCGCGAACTGCATCTGGTCGAAGCCCTGCGCACCTTGCGCCTCCTGCATTATTCCGCCTGGCTGGCGCGGCGCTGGGACGATCCTGCGTTCCAGTCGGCCTTCCCCTGGTTCAATACCCAGCGCTACTGGCAAGACCGCATCCTCGAACTGAGGGAACAGGTCGCGCTCATGTCCGAACCACCACTTTGGGGCGGCTGACGCCCCGCATTGCCACAACGGCAACACCCCGGGCAACACCCCCTGGCAACACCACTCACTACCGTTGATCGGTGGAAAGATGCCGCCTGTCCGGGCGGCAATGTCTTTTTGCCTCTTTCTACTAACATTCAGACACAAACTATCCCCGGAGAAAGAATTCATGTCCCTCGCACGCCAGTCCGGTTTCACCCTGATCGAGATGATGATCACCGTCGCCATCGCGGCCATCCTCGCCGCAGTGGCGCTGCCGGCCTACACCGACTACGTCAAGCGCGGCCGTATTTCGCAGGCCACCAACAACCTCTCGTCGATGCGGGTGAAACTCGAGCAGTACTTCCAGGATAACCGCACCTATGTCGGCGCCTGTGCTTCGGGCACCGTCGCCCCGTTGCCGGCGGCCGACGATTTCACCTACAGCTGCCCGACGCTGACTGCCACCACCTTCACGGTGCAGGCCGCCGGCGTGAGCACCGGAACGATGAACGGTTTCACCTACACCATCGACCAGGCGAACGCCAAGTCGACCACGGCGCTGCCCAGCGGCTGGGGAACCGCGCCGGTCTCCTGCTGGGTCATCAAGAAGGGCGGCGTATGTTAAGCACACGGCAACGCGGCGTCAGCATCATCGAGCTGCTGGTCGGTGTGACCATCACCTCGCTGCTGCTGGCCATGGGCATACCGGCATTCACTGCATGGATACAGAATTCCCAGAACCGCGCTGCCGCAGAGTCCGTGCTGAACGGACTGCAGATAGCCAGGGTCGAGGCGGTCAAGCGCAACACGCCGGTGCGCTTCGATTTCACCGACGGTACCGGCCTGGTCGCCTGGAACGTGGGCTGCGTGACCGTCACGGCCACCTGTCCCGAGTCGATCGCGCGGCGCACGTCGGAAAACGCGACGGCCAATGCGCGGGTCGGCATCAGCACGACCACGATTCCCACCCCGGTCCCTACGGGCCACTTCGGCACGGCGATTTCGGCCGGTGCCGGGCTGGAGGCCGGCGTAACCTTCAACGGCCTGGGCAGGATTCCCTCGGAGAACCTGGGCTTTGATGTCACCCGTATCGACGTGACCAACGCCAGCGCGTCCGCTGCACGCCGCTACGTGATCTTCATAACCACCGGCGGCCAGATCCGCATGTGCGACCCGGCCCTGAACTTTACAAACAACCCGCAGGGTTGCAGCTGAGGACGGCAGGCATGAAACGCATGACTCCAACATCGGGACAGAAGGGCATGGCGCTCATCGAAGGACTGGTCGCCATGCTTATTTTTTCGCTGGGCATCTTGTCCATCGTCGGGCTGCAGGCGGTGAACCTGAAACAGTCGACGGACGCCAAGTACCGCGTCGATGCCAGCTTCCTGGCGAACCAGACCCTCGGCAACATGTGGGCGGCAAGGACCAACCTCGGCAACTTCGCCGTGGAAGATGACGATGTCGCCGTTCTGCCGAACGGGAAGCGGACCGTTGTCGTCAACGGCAACCAGGTCACCGTCACCATCACCTGGCAGCTGCCCGGCGAATCGGCGCCCCATCGGCACGTCGTCGTTGCCCAAATCAGTGGATGAAGAAATGAATGCCTTCATGAACCGTCGCAACACAGGCTTCAGCCTGGTCGAAGTGGTGGTGGGACTCGCGATCGGGATGATCTCGATGACCATCATCATGCAGGTCTTCGCCGTCTTCGAGGGCGGAAAGCGGACCGTCACCGCCGGTGCCGATGCGCAGAACAACGGGGCCATCGCCCTGTACATGATCGAGCAGGACGCGCGCATGGCCGGGTGGGGCATGGATACCTCGGTCTACGCCAACTGCAACACCACCTATTCGTACTGCGACGGCAGCGCCGCTTGCGGCGGTGGCGCCGGACCGCTTTCCAACCTTTCCTTCACCTCGCTCAAGGTCACCGACGGCGGCACCGGCCCGGACACGCTCACGGCGCAATACTTTTCGGATCCCGATATCTCCACTTTCCGCCTGCCGGGAAATACCTCCCTGCGCAGCACGATGCCGCAATCGTCGTCGGAGCTGAATGTCGGCAGCGTGTCGGGCTGTGCCGTAGGCGACATGGTGCTCGTCGCGCAGGCCGGGAGCTGCACGCTGATGCAGATCACGCAAATCCAGGACCAGGCGCTCAAGATTCAGCACAACCCGGGCAGCAGCGGCCCGTTCAACCCGCCGGCCAACTACCAGAACACCAACAACTGGCCTGCCTACACGACAGGCGCACGGCTGTCCTGCTTCAAGCCGCCTTCCGCCGGCCCGCTGTACAAGCGCACCTATTCCGTCAATACCACGACCCGCCAGCTCATGTTCACCGACGAGGACGGAACGGAGCCGGCGGTGCCCGAAATCTTCGATCTCCAGGTGCAGTACGGCGTGGCGCCATCCGGCAGCCAGGACGTCAACGCCTGGGTCGATGCCAGCGGTGCGGACTGGGCGAACCCGACCAATGCCAACGGCAGGCGGATCAAGGCGGTCCGCATCGCGCTCGTTGCGCGCAGCACGCAGTACGAAAAGCCGGAATCGGGCACCTGCAATACGACCACCCAGGCGATGGTCGATGACTGGTCGAGCTGGGCTGTATTCAACACCGCGAGCTACCCGTCCGACTGGCAGTGCTACCGCTACAAGGTATTCGAGACGGTGGTTCCCTTGCGTAACGTGATCTGGGGTAACTTATGAAGATCGCCAAGTCAGCAATGCCCAGGCAGGCAGCAAGGCAGGAAGGCGTCGTCCTGATCATTGCCCTGATCGTGCTTGTCGCGATGACGCTCGCCAGCGTCGCCATGGTGCGCTCGATCGACACATCCACGCTCATCGCCGGCAATCTCGCCTTCAAGCAGAGCGGCGTCACCAGCGGCGACACCGGGGTGAATGAAGCGATCACCTGGTTGAGCGCGAATGGCGGCAACCTCGAAAACAATGTGCCTGCAAGCGGGTACTACGCCACCGGCCAGGATTGCCTGGACCTTACCGGAAACGGCAGCCTGCCCTCGAAATGCGTCAAGCCGTATACCGTGTTCGACTGGAGCAACGCCGGCGCTGCGCGCAAGTTGTCCAAGGATGCGGCGGGCAACGACATCTCCTATGTGATCCACCGCCTGTGCGATAACACCGGGGCGCTCAATGGCGCCAGCTGTACCGTGGAGGAGAGCGCGCAGACCGGCAGCAGCAAGGGCGGCGCCCGCCAGATGCTGACCTACCAGCCCGGAGCCTGGAATTCCGTCGCCAACCGCGGGTTCTACCGCATCACGGTGCGGATCGAGGGGCACAAGAACAACGTGAGCTATATCCAGGCGATTGTGTCGCGCTGAGGCTTTGACTGAACTTACATGTGGCGGGTCACGAAGGAAATGATCATGCATCCCAATCTGATCTCGAACAAAACCCTGCAGGCGGCGCTGCTGACGGCCGGCCTGTTCACAATAATGGCCTTCCGCGCGGCGGACGCCGCGACCGATCTCGCCGACGTGCCGCTCGCCAATGCCACCACGGCCACCATCCGTCCCAATATCGCCTTCGTGTTCGACGACTCCGGGTCGATGGACGACGAGAACATGCCGGATGACGACGGCACCAACAAGGGCAGCTACTGCTACAAGTGGTACAAGTACAACACGCTGGCCTACAATCCCGGCCAGACCTACCGGCCGCCGATCAAGGCGGACGGCACGCGCTATGCGGATGCCAGCTTCACCTCGGCGCTGCGGGACGGCTATTTTTTGTCCGGCCAGAAGCAGTTCGACGGCGTCACTACCAACGGCACGATCAACCTGAACACGCTGGGTTCCGTCACGTCGACCACCGCAGGCATTGAATTCGGTTCGCTCAGCAATTCGAAGTACTACGTGTCCTCCGTCAAGGTCACGCTGCTCGACGGCACCCAGGTCGAACTGCTGAATTCCGCCGCGGTGCCCAGCACGAGCGGCACCTCCAATACCGATGACCTCGGCGAAGCGGTGCGCGACAGCATCAATGCCAAGACCGGCACGACCGGGTTTACCGCCTCGTATGACAGTGACGACAACCTGCTGACCCTCAAGGCCCCCACAAGCCAGGCGGGCCTGACCACGCAGCCGGCGATCACCCGGGTCAAGGTCAGCGGCAGCAACAGGAGCGTCAGCATCTCCAACTTCGCCACGACCACGCTCTCGTCGGGCTTCTATTACGCCACCCACAAGACCAACCCCAACAGCACGACCTGTGCGGCCAACAGCAATTACGACGTCGTGACGACTTCATCCGGCATCGTCGCGCCGGGGGCCACGGCGGGCAGTGCGGCGGCGCTGACCAACTATGCGAACTGGTATTCCTATTACCGCAAGCGCGCCTTCCTGATGAAGGCGGGTGTGGGCGAGGCCTTCGCCGCCCTGGAGCAGGACAGGTTCCGCATCGGCCTGTTCTTCATCAACAGCATCGAGTCCGGCGCCGGTTCCACCAACAACGACCTCTCGATCGATACCTTCTCGACCACGCATCGCAGCAACTGGTTCACCCGCCTGTATGGCGCCCGTGCGGACGGCTGGACCCCGCTGCGAGGCGCGCTGTCACGCATGGGGCGGATGTACGCAGGCCAGATCACGGGCTGGGACCCGGTGCAGTATTCCTGCCAGCGCAACTACACCATCCTCTCCACCGACGGCTACTGGAATACCAATGCCGAATCGAGCTCCTACGGACCGAAGCAGATGAACGGCTCGTCCGACGTGAACGACCAGGACGGCGTAGCCGGCGTCACGCGCCCCTCGCTGGACAGCTCCAAGGCATCGAACACGCTGGCCGACGTGGCACACTACTACTATCACACCGACCTGCGGCCGGGCACCTGCAGCTCGCCAGACGTGTGCACCAACAACGTCACGCCGTCGGGAACCGACGCCAACGTGGACGACGTGGCGCAGCATCAGCACATGACCACCTTCACCGTCGGCCTGGGCGTCAACGGAACGCTGGCCTACCAGGACGGCTACAAGACAAGTACTTCCGGCGATTATTTCGACATCAAGCAGGGCACCAAGAACTGGCCCAACCCGGTCAACGGCACCAACGACACCAAGGACAGGATCGACGACCTGTGGCATGCGGCGGTCAATGGCCGCGGCACCTATTTCAGCGCCAAGGACCCGGGGACGCTGTCCGGCGGCCTGTTCACCACGCTGAACGCGATCGAAAGTGTGTCCGGCAGCGGCGCGGCGGCGGCAACCAGTAACCTGCAGCCGACCACCGGCGACAACGCGATCTACATCGCGACCTACCGGACCGTGCAATGGGATGGCGAAGTCAGCGCCTATACGGTCGACCTGAACAGCGGCACCATTTCGACCGCGCCGAGCTGGTCTGCCTCGAGCGTGCTCGCGACCAAGATCGGCACCACCGGTGACAGCGACACCCGCATCATCTACACCGCCGACGGCACGACGCGCACCCTGTTCAAGCAGGGCTCCGGCGGCCTCACCGCCACCCAGCTCGCCTATTTCGACAAGACCAAGCTGTCGCAATACGACGACTGGACCGCCACGCAGCAAGCGGCGGCGACGCCGACGCTGATGGTGAACTACCTGCGCGGCCATGACCGTTACGAGGACCAGGACCGCGATTCCGGCTACGGCACCTACGAGCGCCTGTTCCGCGACCGCAGCAAGATCCTCGGTGACATCATCCACTCGCAGCCGATCTACGTGAAGGCGCCGCCGCACAACTACGCCGACGCCGGCTACGGCGGATTCAAGACCGCGCAAGATGGCCGCCTGCCGACCCTGTATGTCGCCTCCAACGACGGCATGCTGCACGCCTTCAACGCGGATACCGGCGAGGAGCGCTGGGCCTATGTCCCGCCGATTGTCCTGCCGGAAATGTGGAGACTGGCCGACAAGGCGTACAGCAACAACCACCGCTTCTTCCTGGATGGCCCGATCGTCGTCAGCGACGCCTATCTCGGCGGCACGTGGAAGACTGTCCTGATCGGCGCGCTGGGCAAGGGCGGCCGCGGCTACTACGCGCTGGACGTGACCGATCCGACGAACCCGCGGCCGCTCTGGAACTTCGGTGCCAGCGACAATGCCAATGTCGGCTATACCTACGGCACGCCGTTCATCACCAAGCTGCGCGACGGCACCTGGGTCGCCGTCCTGACCTCGGGCTACAACAACGTCCCCGAAGGCAGCAATTACGGCGGGGCGGACGGCAAGGGCTACATCTTCGTCCTGAACCTGGCCACCGGCGGGCTGATCAAGACGATTTCCACGAACGTGGGCTCGGTCGACAGCCCGAGCGGCCTGTCGCGGATCAATATCCAGACCACCGATTTCGCCACCGACAATACCGCCATCGGCGCCTACGGCGGCGACCTGTACGGCAACATGTGGCGTTTCGACCTGGATGCCGGCACCGCCACCAAGCTGGCCAGCTTCGGTACGGGCAAGCCGATCATGGCCGGCCCGGAAGTCGGCGAAGTGGACGGCAAGAAGGTGGTCTTCTTCGGCACCGGCCGTTATCTCGGCGAGGATGACTTGCCGGACGGCGCGGGCCAGACCATCTATGCCATCAGGGACGACGGCACGACAACGGTCACCGACAACACCAACCTGGTGCAGCAGACCGTGAGCAACGCGGGCACCACCCGCAACATCAGCACCAACTCGGTCGACTGGAGCACCAAGTTCGGCTGGTACGTCAACCTGCCGGATACCGGGGAGCGGGTGGCAATCGAACCCCAGCTCTACTTCGGTACGCTGGTCGTCGCCAGCATCGTGCCCTCGGCATCCGAATGCCAGCCCGGCGGCTACAGCTGGCTGTACCAGCTCGACTACCAGACCGGCGGCAACGTCAGCACCCAGGTCGCCGGCGCATCCAAGTTCACCTCGCCGATCGTCGGTTTGACGGTGTCCAAGCTGCCTACGGGAACGCCGGTGATCTACCCGATTACCGCCGACGGCCGCAAGCCCGCCCCGGTCGAGCTGAACCTGTCGCCGGCCGGCAGCACGGGCGGCGCCAAACGTGTGCTGTGGCGCGCGCTGAACGACTGAGATGGCGGCAGGGAATGGCTGCAGGCGTCACTCGAAGCGCACGCCATTGGCGACCGGCAGCCTTGCTGCTGTCGGTCGCCTGCCACCTCGCACTGGGCTATACGGTCGCCACGAGCACGATGCCGGCGCATGGCCTGCCGCTGGAAGCGCCGCCGCTCAAGGTGCTGCCCGTCGTCCTGAAGCCGGCAACGGAAAGTCCGCAAGCGCCACCTGAGGCGGCAAGACCGGCCGCACGGCAGGCGCCGCTGCCATCGGCTCCCGTGCACGAGGACGTCCCCATCGTGCAACCCACCGGTCCCTATTATTTCCGCCTGAGCGAACTCACTGAAAAACCCGCCATATTGCAGGATACGGCCACCGACATGGTGGTGCGCGTGCCCGGACTGCCGCCGCAGGCTGCCATCCTGAAGCTGCTCATCAATGACGAAGGCGAGGTCGACCGGGTGGTGGTCGAGGATTCGTTCCTTGCGGACGAGGTTGAACAGCAGATCGCCGAAACCTTCAACAAACTCAGGTTCCGGCCGGGCATGATCGGCCGCATTGCGGTGCGCAGCCAGCTCAGGATCGAGGTCCAGCTCGAAAGCATCGAGCAGCGCCGCGTGACGATGGGCGCGAACGGATAAAGACGCTTATACCTTCTGCGCGGCTGCCGCGAGCTTGTCGAGGTTCTGCAGCACCTTCTCCACGGAAGGATCGCTGTTGGAGATCAGCACCGCGCGTTCGATCGCATCGTCGCGGCTGTTTTTCGAATAGAAGTTCAGCAGGTAATCTGCATTGTCGGTGCCCGGCACGCCCAGTCCGCCGTCCTTGGACAGCTTGCGCACATACCAGACGGCAAAGCCGTTCGCCTCTTCGCAGCAATACACCTCGGCCGAGTGATAGGGGCCCAGCGGATGTTCATCGGGATCGGTGTGCCAGATCACCTTGCGCCACAGATGGTTCTTCTTGGATTCGGCGATGTTGTGCATGGAGGGCTCCTCTGTATCTGGGCGAGTCTAACCGATCCGGAAAAACTCAGACGGGACTGCGGTCAATTCTCTTGGTCAGGATGATGGAGGTGGAGGTTTGGCGCACGCCGTCGGTGGCGCCGATCTGGTCGAGCATGCGGTCGAGCTCCGAGGTCGACTGGCAGCGCAGCGTCACCATGTAATCGACCGGCCCGCTCACCGCGCACAGTGTTTCCACCTGCGGCATTTTCTCCAGCAGCTTCACCAGCGTCGCCGACTTGCGCGGATCGACGGCAATCCCGACATAGGCGCGCACCGCCGGCTGATACAGCTCCTGGTTCAGGCGCACGCCGTAGCCCGCAATGATGCCGCGCTTTTCCAGATTGCCGATGCGCGCGATGGCCGTCGTGCGCGCGATATCCACCCGTTTGGCGATGGTCGCCACCGGCATGCGCGCATCGTCCATCAGCAGCGCGAGGATTTTGTTGTCCACGTCATCGAGTGCGGGCTTCATTTTGTGCAGTTTGTCTCGTTGTTTCGACGATTCGTCGTGAAATCATACAGTACGACGACGCTTTGGTCGCTATTTTCCGACAACGCCCGGCCTTAGACTTTTTGCATGCCAAACACAACAAGAGAGTGCAGAAAATGAAGACCAAACTCATCCTCCTCGGCGCCGGCAAGATCGGCGACGCCATCCTCAACCTGTTGTCGCATACCGGCGACTACAAGATCACGGTTGCCGATCGTGATCCCCAGCGGCTGGCGCACGTCGCGGCGATGCGCTTCCCCGATGTAACGACGGCACATGCCGACATCGGCGACATGAAGACCGTGGTCGACCTGATCGACGGCCACGACGTCACCTTGTCCGCCTGTCCGTACTTCCTGACGCCTGTCATCGCCGGCGCCGCCCGGAAGGCCGGTTCGCACTATTTCGACCTGACGGAAGACGTCGAGAGCACGCGCATCGTCAAGCAGCTGGCGGAAGACGCTTCTACCGCCTTCGTGCCGCAATGCGGTCTCGCGCCGGGCTTCATCTCCATCGTGGCCAACGATGTCGCGCGCCGCTTCGACAAGCTGCGCGACGTCCACATGCGGGTCGGGGCATTGCCGACCTATCCCAGCAATGCGCTGAAATACAACCTGACCTGGAGCACCGACGGCCTGATCAACGAGTACTGCAATCCCTGCGAAGCGATTGTCGACGGGCAATTGCGCGAAGTGTCGCCGCTGGAGGAGGTGGAGCACTTCTCGCTGGACGGCGTCGACTACGAAGCCTTCAATACCTCGGGCGGGCTGGGCACGCTATGCGAAAGCCTGGCCGGCAGGGTGCAGAACCTGAACTACAAGACGGTGCGCTATCCCGGCCACAGGGATATCATCAAGATGCTGGTGCGCGACCTGCAGCTCGGCCTGCTCGACCGCCGGCCCATCCTGAAAGAGGTGCTGGAATCCTCGATCCCCATCACCAAGCAGGACGTGGTGCTGGTCTTTGCGAGCGTGTGCGGCATGCGCGAAGGGCGGCTGGAGCAGGAAACCTACGCCAAGAAAATCTACAGCCAGCACGTGAACGGCCACTTGCTGTCGGCCATCCAGGTCACCACTGCTGCGGGCATCTGCACGATGGTCGACCTGGTGATGCAGGGCAAGCTGCCGAAGAAGGGATTGATCAGGCAGGAGCAGGCAAGGCTGGACGATTTCCTGTCCAACCGTTTCGGCCGCTTCTATGCCGCGTGAACACTTGAAAAAGGGATGAAGGATGGAGACCGTGCACAAGCTGTTGTCCGCCCTGGGGGCGGACCTGTCGAAGTACCAGGGCGATGACATCCGCAGTCGGACGCCCATCACCGGCGAAACCCTCGCCTCGTTGCGGGCCGACACGCCGCAGGCAGTGAGCGAAAAGATCGCGCGCGCCGATGCCGCCTTCCGCCAGTGGCGCAAGGTGCCCGCGCCGCGCCGGGGTGAACTGGTCCGCCTGTTCGGCGAAGAACTGCGCGCGCACAAGGACGCGCTGGGACGGCTGGTGACGATGGAAGCCGGCAAGATCCTGCAGGAAGGCCTGGGCGAGGTGCAGGAGATGATCGACATCTGCGATTTCGCGGTCGGTCTGTCGCGCCAGTTGTATGGATTGACGATCGCCTCCGAGCGTCCCGGCCACCGCATGATGGAAACCTGGCATCCGCTTGGGACGGTCGGCGTCATCTCGGCCTTCAACTTCCCGGTCGCGGTGTGGTCGTGGAATGCCGCGCTGGCCTTCGTCTGCGGCAACAGTGTCGTGTGGAAGCCGTCCGAGAAGACACCGCTGACGGCAATCGCGGTGCAGGCCCTGTTCGACCGGGCAATGTCGCGCTTCGGCAGCGATGCGCCGGAAGGACTTTCCGAGCTGAGCGTCGGCGGCCATGAATGCGGGCAGGCGCTGGTCGACGATCCCCGGGTCCCGCTCATCAGCGCCACCGGCAGCACCCGCATGGGACGAGCCGTGGCCCAGGCCTGCGCGCAGCGCCTCGCACGCAGCATCCTCGAACTCGGCGGCAATAATGCAATGATCGTCGCGCCCAGCGCCGACCTCGAACTGGCGACCCGCGCCATCGTGTTTTCCGCGGTCGGCACGGCAGGGCAGCGCTGCACCACGCTGCGCCGCCTGTTTGTGCATGAAAGCGTCTACGACACACTGGTGCCGCGCCTGCAGAAAGTCTATGCCTCCCTGCCGATCGGCAATCCGCTGGAGCAGGGGACGCTGGTCGGCCCGCTGATCGACGGCGCCTCCTTCGACGCCATGCAGAATGCGTTGGCGAAGGCGCGCAGCGATGGCGGCAATGTCACGGGCGGCGAGCGCGTGCATCCCGGCGGATGCGAAAACGGCTTTTACGTGCGGCCGGCGCTGGCCGAGATGCCGGCGCAGACCGCGATCATGCACCATGAAACCTTCGCGCCGATTCTCTACGTCGTGCGCTACCAGTCGCTGGAGCAGGCGATCGCCTGGAACAATGAAGTCCCGCAAGGCCTGTCGTCGAGTGTGTTCACCAACGACATCCGCGAGGCCGAACTGTTCATGTCGGCCAGCGGCAGCGACTGCGGCATCGCCAACGTGAACATCGGCCCCAGCGGCGCAGAGATCGGTGGCGCGTTCGGCGGCGAGAAAGAGACCGGCGGCGGACGCGAGTCTGGCTCCGATGCGTGGAAAGCCTACATGCGGCGCGCCACCAACACGGTCAACTACAGCCGCGCACTGCCGCTGGCGCAAGGGATCAGTTTCGATCTCTGAACCGCCCGCGCGGCATTCGTTCCCCATCCAACACAAGCCCGCGCCTGTCTCCCAGGCGCGGGGCGGACGCCTGCTGTCCGCATCGTTACGAAAGGACCCATTGATGGCATCCCACAACAGTAATCTCTTCAATCTCGTCGAAAAAGCCATCGGAGCGGACCAGGCGGCCCGCGTCATGCGCTTGATGGCCATTCCGTCCGGCTTCAGCGTCTGGGAATGCGGATGGGTGTCGCGCAAGGAACTGGCGCAGGCATTGAACATGGTGCTGTTCTTCGACCTGCTCCAGCGCGTGCCCGCCGGCCTGGCCTACACCGAAGAAGTGGCAGCGCGCGGCGGCAAGGTCTTCCACGACCACGGCGCGTTGCGCACCGTGCGCTGGATGCGGAATGGCCGGCTGCCGCCCGGCGAGGCGGCGTTCACGCGCATTCTCGAGCCGCTCGGGTATCGCCTGAACGGCGTATTCCCGCTCGATCGGATCGGCATGACAGGCCGCTCCTACGCGCATGCGGACAATCCGCAGGAAATGCCGCAATTCTTCGTCAGCGAACTGCATCCCGAGCGCTTTTCTTTGCCTTTCCAGGAAGCCGTCACGCGCGTAGTCTCCTCCTCGGCGGACCCCTTGCCGCCCGCCGCGCAATGCCTGTTGCATGAACTGGCGCGCGACGGCCGTCTCGCATTCGAGGACGCCGCCGCGCTGCTGCCGCAACTCCAGGCCTGCTTCGCGCGCCAGCACGATATTCCCGCCCTGGCCGACTACGCGATCCTGCGCGAAGAGTCAGACGAGATGGCATGGATCGCCACCGAGGGCAACGTCTTCAACCACGTGACCGATCGTGTCGACGATATCGAGCGCCTCGTGCGCGAGCAGGAAGCGCTCGGCCGGCCGATGAAACAAGGCATCGAAGTGTCGCAGAGCGGACGCATCCGGCAGACCGCGTTCAGGGCGGACACCGTCGCGCGCGAATTCCGCGAGGGGCAGGGCGGCATCGTTCGCCGCGAGGTGCCGGGCAGCTTTTATGAGTTCATCAGCCGCGCGCCGGCGCCGGATACCCCGGAGCTGGATCTCGGCTTCGATGCAGGCAATGCCCAGGCAATCTTCAAGATGACGGCGGCAGCGCGATAAGCGTTTTGCGCCGATACCGATACAATAGGCGCCCTCCGAATTCTTTACGTTCAGAAACAATGCCGAAGCATATCCAGGGTGTACTTGCGCTGTTGGTCGTCACCGTCGTCTGGGGCACGACCTTTCCGGCGATGAAGGACTTGTCGGAACACTTTTCCGCGGTCTGGATCGCCTTGCTGCGGTTTGCGATGGCGGGCCTGCTGCTGTCCCCCTTCCTGCTGCACGCAAGCCGGAAGGACTACACCGCCGGCGCCATCCTCGGCCTGCTGCTGTTCGCGGCCTTCATGCTCCAGGTCGAAGCCCTGGCGCAGATGAGCGCCAGCCGCAACGCCTTCATCACCGGCCTGAATGTGCTGATCGTGCCGCTGCTCGGCATCGCGGGCGGCCGCATGCCGGAGAACCGCATCATCATCGCGGTCGTGCTGTCGATGGCCGGCCTGTTCGCCATGTGCTGGGACGGCGGCGCATGGAGCGCCGGCGATACGCTCGCACTGGGCGGCGCGCTCTGCTTCGGCGTGTACGTCAAGCTGATGGAGAGCCTGACCCGGCGCGCGGACAACATGATGGCGCTGACCGCGATCCAGATCATTGCGGTCGCGGTGTGCGCGGCGGCGTGGATAGTCGTGGCCGAACCGCAGGCAGTCGCCTGGCCGTCGATCGAGGAAAGGGTGCGCGGCAATCTGGTCAACCTGCTTTATCTCGGCGTGTTCGCCACCGCCGCCATCATCTCGCTCCAGACCTGGGGCCAGCGCCACGCCAGCGCCAACGAAGCGGCCATCGTGTACGCATTCGAGCCGGCCTGCGCCGCGATCGCGGCTTACTTCTGGCTGGCGGAGGTCATGACCCCGCGCAGCATCGCCGGCGGCCTGCTGCTCATCGCAGGGATGATCGTGAGCCAGTGGCGGCCCGCGGCCCGGACGGTGCGGGCATGACTTTCCTCAAAGCGACGGACTCTTTCCGATTTCCGGCACGGGGCTTGGTGCCGGGAGCGTGTTGCATGACAATGCCGGTGATGTAAGGCATTTCATTTCAACCCATGTCATTGAACAGCCTCGCCAGCCTTGGACAGGAAGCGCCCTTGCGCATGCTCTTGATCGATGCGGGCAGGGGCACGTCCATTTCGCTGGCCGGCGTCGTGCAGCCGTGGCAGGTCACCGCCCGATTGCTCGGCCCGGATCGCCTGCAAGTCGACGTGCTTCCGCTGCAGGCGCTGCTTGCAGCCCAAGCCGCGGCCAGGTATTGGCATATCGGGCTGGTCGTCGGCGACGAAGAATACTTTCCGCTGCCGCCGGCGCAACTGCGCGCGCTGGTCGACACCTGCAAGCGCTCGGCCATCTGGGGCGCGGTCGGGGCCCCCGTGCTGTGGCTGATCCAGGCCGGCGTCATGGACGGCTTGCGTACTGCCTTGCCGTGGCCGCTGTACGGCGAGACGGACGAAGCGGCGGAACGCGCAATCCTCACGCCCAACCTGTTCGAGTTCGACGGCGGCCGGCTGTCCTGCTGCGGCGGCATGGCCAGCATCGATTTTTCGCTGACGCTGATCGAGGCGCTGTACGGCACCGATGTGCAGGCGCAGGTCAAGGAAGCGCTGTGCATCGATCGTGTGCGCGCCCAATCCGACCGCCAGCGCACCGCGCTGCAGGCGCGTTTCGGAATGCTGCAGCCCAAGCTCTCGGAAGCCGTCGCGCTGATGGAGGCGAACATCGAAGAGCCGCTTGCGACCGACGATATCGCCAATCTCGTCGGCATCTCGCGCCGCCAGCTCGAACGGCAGTTCAAGCAATACCTGGGCAGCGTGCCTTCCCGCTATTACCTCGAACTGCGCCTGCAGCGCGCCCGGCAATTGCTCCTCGATACCAACCATTCCATCGTGCAGGTCGGGCTGATGTGCGGTTTTTCCTCCGGATCGCATTTCTCCACCGCCTATGGCACCCTGTTCGGCATCACCCCGCGCGAGGAGCGGCAGCGCAAGCTGCGTCCCGCCTAAGAAAGTCGGCGTCGCAGTTTGAAAAGAGTTTTCCCCGCCGCCTTCCTATAATTCCATCATCCAAGACAGACGGAGCACGGAATGCAATCGATCCAACGCGTTGACAGAGAAGCAATTTCCCCGGTGGAACCAGTCACCCGCCAGACCTTTGACGAAGTGCTGGTGCCGACCTACGCGCCCAGCACCATGCTGCCGGTGCGCGCCAAGGGCCTGGACCTGTGGGACCAGCAGGGCAGGCAATACCTGGATTTCACGGCCGGCATCGGCGTCACCAGCCTGGGCCATGGCCATCCCGCCGTAGTCGAAGCGCTGCGCGCGCAGGCCGATACGCTGTGGCATGTCGGCAATGGCTATACCAACGAGCCGGTGCTGCAACTGGGCCGCGCGCTCACTGCTGCGACATTCGCCGAGCGCGCCTTCTTCTGCAATTCCGGCGCCGAAGCCAACGAGGCGGCCTTCAAGCTGGCGCGCAAGTATGCGCACGGCAAGTTCGGCCCGCACAAGTCGCGCATCGTCTCCTGCGTCAATTCCTTCCACGGCCGTACGCTGTTCACGGTCTCGGTCGGCGGGCAGTCGAAGTACACCGAAGGTTTCGAGCCGCTGCCGCCCGAACTGCAGCACATTCCGTTCAACGATATCGACGCCGCGCGCGCGGCGATCACGGACGACGTGTGCGCAGTCGTGGTCGAGCCGGTGCAGGGCGAGGGCGGCGTGCTGCCCGCCAGTCCCGAATATCTCAAGGCCCTGCGCGAACTCTGCGACGCCAAGGGCGCGCTGCTGATCTTCGACGAAGTGCAATGCGGCATGGGCCGCACCGGGAAGCTGTTCGCCTACATGGGCTACGGCGTCACGCCGGACATCCTGACCTCCGCCAAGGCACTCGGCAACGGCTATCCGGTCGGCGCCATGCTGACCACCACGGAGATCGCCGCTGCATTCTCGGTCGGTTCGCACGGCACGACCTACGGCGGCAATCCGCTCGCCGCGGCTGTCGCGCTGCGAGTGCTGCAGACCATCAACACATCGGTTTTCCTGTCCCGCGTGGAGCAGGCCGCGCAACACCTCGTCGGCAAGCTGAACGCAATCGTGCGCGATTACCCGCAAGTGTTTTCGCTGGTGCGCGGCAGCGGCCTGATGCTGGGCATGGTGCTGGCCGACGCCTGGCGCGGCAAGGCCAAGGACATCACCAAGGCGGCGGAAGCGGAAGGGCTGATGCTGCTCATCGCCGGGCCGGACGTGGTGCGACTGCTGCCGGCGCTGGTGGTGTCGGATGCGCAGATCGACGAAGGTGTGACGCGCCTGCGCCGCGCGCTGGATGCGGTGCTGGCCGCCAACAAATAATCCATGCAGCATCGATTGGAGAAGCCTATGTTCGTCGTCCGGCCCGTCGCCGCCACGGATATCCCGGCACTGGAGGCAATGTCGAGCGTGACCACGCCCGGCGTGCACACGCTGCCACGCTCGCGTGCGACCATCGAGCGCGCGGTGGAGCGATCCATCGCTTCGTTCAAGGCGCAGCCCGACATGCCGACCGAAGAGGCGTATTTTTTCGTCCTGGAGTCGGACGGCGTAGTGGCGGGTACCGCGGCGATCTCCGCCACCGCCGGTTCCAGCGGCACCTTCTTCGCCTTTCGCAACGATGTGCTGAGCCAGGTGTCGCGCGACCTCAACATCAGCCACAACGTGCATGCGCTGACGCTGTGCTCCGACCTCACCAGCCATTCGCAGTTGTCCAGCTTTTACCTGAACAACCGGAGCGGCATGGGCGATGGCGCTGCACTGCTGTCGCGCGCACGCCTGTTGTTCGCCGCCGTCGCGCCGCATCGTTTCAGCGACAAGTTCTTCGCCTCGATGTCGGGCATCACCGATGCGAACGGCCGCTCGCCATTCTGGGAAGCGCTGGGACGCAAGTTCTTCCAGATGGACTTCCTGGAGGCGGAGCGCATGATCGAAGGCGCACGCAACCGCACGCTGATCGTCGAGCTGATGCCGCACTATCCGGTGTACGTGCCGCTGCTGCCCGGCGAAGCGCAGGCGGCGATGGGGCAGGTGCATGACGAAGGCGAGCTGCCGTTCGGCATCCTGTCGGACGAAGGTTTCGAGCCCGACGAATATATCGACATCTTCGACGGCGGCCCGATCCTGCGCGCGCACAAGAACGCACTGCGTTCCTTCTCGCAGTCGATGCGGCGCACCGTGGCCGCGTGTGCGGAAGACGACACGGAGCGCACTGCCTTCCTGGTCGCTGTCGCGCGGGAAGACGGCTTCCGCGCCGTGCTGACGCAATGCCCCCCGCCGGAGCTGTCGGAAACGCTTGGCCTCGATGACGATGCCATGCGCGCGCTCGATGTCACGGCGGGCGACGCCGTGCTGTGTGTGAAACTGTGAGGACGCCGATGCTAGTCGTACGCGCAATCAGGGAACAGGATTTCGACGGGCTGATGGCTCTGGCCGAGAAGGTCGGGTCCGGCATGACCACCCTCAAGCCGGACCGCAAGGCGCTCGGGCAGCGCCTGGAAATCGCCTGCGCCTCCTTCGCGGAACAGATCGCGCCGCCGCAGCGCGACTATGTGTTCGTGATGGAAGACACCGCCATTGGCAAGGTGGTCGGCGTGTGCGCCATCAAGAGCGCAGTCGGTCTCGATGAACCGTTCTACAACTACCGGATCGGCACGCTGGTGCATTCCAGCAAGGAGCTCAAGGTGTTCTCCCGCATGGACACGCTCTACCTGTCGAACGACCTGACGGGCTGCGCGGAACTGTGCTCGCTCTTCCTGCATCCGGATTACCGCCATGGCACCAACGGCAAGCTGCTGTCGAAGAGCCGTTTCATGTTCATCGCGCAGTTCCCGCACCTGTTCTCGGAAAAGCTGATCGCCGAGATGCGCGGCTTCCAGCGCGCCGACGGGCGCTCGCCGTTCTGGGACAGCCTCGGCCGCCATTTCTTCCAGATGGAGTTCGACCGCGCGGATGACCTGACCGCCCTCGGCAAGAAGTCCTTCATCGCGGAACTGATGCCGCGCCATCCGCTCTATGTCGCCTACCTGCCGCAGGAAGCGCAGGAAGTGATCGGACGCGTGCATGTCGATACCGCGCCGGCGCGCCGGCTGCTGGAGCAGGAGGGCATGTATTTCGAAGGCTATGTCGACATCTTCGATGCCGGTCCCGTGCTGCAGGCGCGCGTGAGCGAGCTGCGCGCGCTGCGCGACAGCGATCTCGCGATTGTGGACACCGGCCTGACGCTGGAACGCGAAGATCATCCGGCGCTGGTAGCGACCACACGCATGCAGGATTTCCGCGTGATCACGTCCGAAACACATCCCCACCGCAGCCGCATCGCGCTGACGGTGGAACAACAGCAACTGCTGGCATGCCGCACCGGCGATGCGGTGCGCGCCATGCCGCTCATTCCGAAGAAATCTCCCCATGCATAGCCATTACCTCAACGGCCAGTGGATCGCCGGCGACGGCCCGCAGCTGGCCGCCCATGATCCTTCCACCGGCCTGCAGACCTGGAGCGGGCATGCTGCCACGGCGGCGGAAGTCGATGCCGCCTGCAAGGCCGCGGGCAACGCTTTTGAAGCCTGGGCCACTGCAGCAGCCGATATTCGCATCGGCATCTGCCAGCGTTTTCGCGACCTGCTGAAAGAACACGGTGAGGAACTGGCGACGCTGATCGCCAGTGAAGTCGGCAAGCCCCTGTGGGAAGCGCGCACCGAAGTGACGACCATGGCCAACAAGGTCGATATCTCGGTGCAGGCCTACCATGCCCGCACCGGCGAATCGCTGACGAAGGTGGCCGACGGCGATGCCGTCCTGCGCCACCGTCCGCACGGTGTGTTCGCGGTGTTCGGCCCCTATAACTTCCCGGGCCACCTGCCCAATGGCCACATCGTGCCGGCGCTCATCGCCGGCAACACCATTGTGTTCAAGCCCAGCGAGTACGCGCCCCAGACTGCCATCAAGACCGTCGCGCTGTGGGAGCAGGCCGGGCTTCCGGAGGGCGTGATCAATCTCGTCAACGGCGGACGCGACACCGGTGCCGCGCTCGCCGCGCATCCCGGCATCGATGGCATCCTGTTCACCGGCAGCTACCAGACCGGCGCCTTGCTGCACCGGCAGTTCGCCGGCCAGCCGGGCAAGATGCTGGCGCTGGAAATGGGCGGCAACAATGCGCTCGTCGCCTGGGACGTGGGCAATGTGGACGCGGCCGTGCACCACGCGATCTTCTCGGCCTTCGTCAGTGCCGGGCAACGCTGCACCTGCGCGCGCCGCCTGATCGTCGAGGACTCGGAGAAGGGGAGGGCTTTCGTCGCGCGGCTGGTGGCGGTGGCGTCGAAGATCGGCATCGGCCGCTTCGACCAGACGCCCGCACCCTTCATGGGCCCGGTGGTATCGGCGCAGGTGGCAGGCAAGCTGGTGCAGGCGCATGACGAGCTCGTTGCGCGCGGCGGCAAGAGCCTGCTGCCGATGACGCTGCTGCAGGAGGGCACCGGCTTTGTGTCGCCCGGCATCGTCGACGTGACCGGCGTCAGCGGCATTCCGGACGAAGAATGGTTCGGCCCCTTGCTGCAGGTGATCCGCGTGGCGGACTTCGACGAGGCAGTGCGTGCGGCAAATGCCACCGAATACGGACTCGCCGCCGGCCTGCTCAGCGATGACCTGGCACTGTGGAAGAAATTCCAGGTACGCGCCCGCGCCGGCATCGTGAACTGGAATCGCCCGACCACAGGCGCGGCCAGCACCGCGCCCTTCGGCGGCATCGGCAAGTCCGGCAACCATCGCCCGAGCGCCTATTACGCCGCCGATTACTGCGCCTATCCGGTCGCCACCGTCGAAAACAGCGTGCTGGAAATGCCGAAGCAACTATCGCCCGGCCTGGCATTCTGAACGAACAAGGAAAACCATGAGCACCGCACGCGAATTCAACTTTGACGGCCTGGTCGGGCCGTCGCACAATTACGCCGGGCTGTCCTTCGGCAATGTCGCTTCCTACAACAACGTCAACAGCGTGTCCAACCCAAAGGAAGCAGCGCTGCAGGGACTGGCCAAGATGCGCGCACTGGCTGCGCGCGGATTCGCGCAGGCGCTGCTGCCGCCGCAGGCACGTCCCAACTTGCGTCTGCTGCGCAGCATCGGCTTCACCGGCAGCGATGCCGATGTGATCGCCCGTGCCGCCAGGGAAGCACCGGTGATCCTGGCCGGCGCCTATTCCGCCTCGCCCATGTGGACGGCCAACGCGGCGACGGTCAGCCCATCCGCCGATACCGCCGACGGCCGCGCGCATTTCACCGTGGCCAACCTAAACAACAAGCTGCACCGCTCCTTCGAACATACGCAGACAGCGCGCACGCTGCGTGCCCTGTTCGGCGATGAAAAGCACTTCGCCGTGCACGATGCACTGCCCGCAACGCCCGCCTTCGGTGACGAAGGCGCGGCAAATCACACCCGCCTGTGCGCGGATCACGGCGCGCCCGGCGTCGAGATGTTCGTGTACGGCCGCGTGGAATTCGATCCGGAAGCGCCGGCGCCCAGGCGTTTCCCGGCACGGCAGACGCTGGAAGCGAGCCAGGCGGTGGCACGCCTGCACGGCCTCGACGCACAGCGTACCGTCTTCATCCAGCAACATCCGGAAACGATCGACCAGGGCGTGTTTCACAACGACGTGATCGCGGTCGGCAACGGCAACGTCCTGTTCTATCACGAGCAAGCCTTCGTCGACGAGAGGGTGACGATGGCCGCATTGCGTCAGGCAATGGCCGGCGTCGAGGCCGAACTATGCCCGGTGCGCGTGTCCGCGGCCGATGTCTCGGTGGAGGACGCGGTGAACAGCTACCTGTTCAACAGTCAGTTGCTGAGCAAGCCGGATGGCAGGATGGCGCTGGTGGTGCCGCAGGAGTGCCAGGAGAACCCGGCAGTGGCACGTTACCTGGACGGACTCGTCGCCAGCGGCGGTCCGATCGACGAACTGATCAGCTTCGACCTGCGCCAGAGCATGCGCAACGGCGGCGGCCCGGCCTGCCTGCGGCTGCGCGTGGCACTGACGCACGGCGAGGCGGCAGCCATGCACCAGGGCGTGATCATGACCGACGCGCTGTACCAGAAGCTGGTGGCCTGGGTCGGCAAGCATTACCGTGACCGCCTCGCGCCGGCCGATCTCGGCGACCCCGCATTGGCCCTGGAAGTGCAGACTGCACTGGACGAACTGACAACGATTCTGGGCTTGCCCCGCCTCTACGATTTCCAGAACTGAGAAAACTGTATTTTTTCTGCATCTTTAATTGCGTTCCGGAATCGTTTTGCCGCAAGGCAGGCGAACCGGGCGCAAACCCGCGTGGATACTGGCTTTGCAGCCGATCAGCTGGCAGCGTTCGCCGAAAATGCGGGCAAAATTAGGTCGTCCGACCGAATTTTGTTTTTTCCCGCCACCTCACTTCCGATCTTTCTTCAAGCCGCCGCAGGTTAAGATCGCGCGCCTTTTCGATATCGGAAAGTCACCGCTTTCGATGTCGCAATTTTTCAAGAACCCGTCGCGATGGTGGTTTGACCACCTTGCCGTAACTGGTCCAATACCCACGCGGCCCGCTCGGCGGCAACCCGACTTGAAAAGAAAAAGCAAACAACCCATCCAACCCGGAGGAACACATCCATGAAGAGCATCAAGCACCTGCTGGTCGTTGTGGCGGGGCTGGTCGTCGGCATGACGGCACAGGCCCGCACGTTCGAAGAAATCAAGGCGAGCGGCAAGATCATTGTCGCCACCGAAGGCGCCTACCCCCCGTTCAACTACTTCCAGGGCTCCAAGCTCACCGGCTTCGAAGTCGAACTGGCCGAAGCCATGGTCAAGAAGATGGGCCTGGCGGTCGAGTGGAAGGCGCTGTCCTTCGACGCACTGCTGGCCGGCCTGCGCCAGGACCGCTGGGACATGGTGATCGCTTCCTTCGGCATCACCGAAGAGCGCGCCAAGGCCGTCACCTTCACCAATCCGCACTACTGCAGCGGCGGCGTGATCGTCTCGCGCGACGGCTCGATCCGCACGCCCGAGATGCTGGCCGGTAAAACCGTCGCCGTGCAGACCGGTTCGACCTACATGGAAAACGTCAGGAAGCTGCCCAACGTGAAGGAAGTGAAGAACTTCCCGCAAGACACCGATGCCCGTGCCGCGCTGATGAACGGCCGTGTCGACGCCTGGGTGAGCGACCGTTTCGTCGTCAAGAACGTGATCGAGAACAATCCGAACGCACCGCTCAAGACCGGCGGCTATCTGTTCGTGGAAAAGGTCGCGACCGCGGTCAAGAAGGGTAATACCTCGCTCGCCGCCGCAGTCGACAAGGCGCTGGCCGAAGTCATGGCCGACGGCACCTACAAGACGCTGTCCGAAAAATACATGAAGGAAGATATCCGCTGCCAGCAGTAAGCGCAGGCATCGGTATCGAGCAAGGAGACAGCGGTGAAATCAGCAATCAGTTTGTTGCCGGCCGAGTGGTCGCGCGAGAAGCGCAGCGCAGTGTCCATCGCCATTTCCGTGGCGGGCCTGTTCGCCTTCCTGTGGTTGATGGCCATCCCGATGAGCTGGCTGCCGGAACCGATCGGTTCCAACGCAGAACAGTTCGCCGAGGGGGCCAAGACCACCGTCATGCTGACCGTGGTGTCGGGCATCATCGGCATCGCGCTCGGCGTACTCGCCGCACTGGGCAAACTGTCGAGGTTCCTTCCGCTGCGGCTGCTTGCCGACTTCTACATCTGGGTGATCCGCGGCACGCCGCTGCTGGTGCAGGTGCTGTTCGTGTTCCTGGCGCTGCCCGCGCTGGTGCCCGGCCTGCAACTGTCGGACTTCAATTCGGCCGTCGTGGCACTGGCATTCAATGTCGGCGCCTACAACGCCGAGGCGATCCGCGCCGGCATCCTGGCCGTGCACAAGGGCCAGACCGAAGCCGCACGCTCGCTCGGGCTGACGCCTTTCATGACCTTCCGCGACGTGGTTTTCCCGCAGGCGTTCCGCATTGCGCTGCCGCCTCTGGTGAACAACATCGTGTCGCTGCTCAAGGATTCGAGCCTGGCCTATGTGATCGGCGTGGTCGAGTTGTCGAACATCGGCAACCGCATTCAGTCGGCCACCTTCCAGCCGATCCCGGTATTCATTACGACCGCAACCATCTACCTGATCCTGACCACCGTGCTGACCCAGATCTCCGGTGCGATCGAACGGCAACTGGATGTGGAACGCCACCATTGAGCGGAGCAGAAGGATGAACATGGCAGAGAAGGAACCGCTCATCATCGCGGAAAACATCAACAAGCACTTTGGTCAGTTCCACGTGATCAAGGATGTGTCGACGAAGTTCTACCAGGGCGAAGTGACCGTCATCATCGGCGCTTCCGGCTCCGGCAAATCGACCTTCCTGCGCATGCTGAACCGGCTGGAGACGCACGATTCCGGCCGCATCGTCATCGACGGCATCGTCCTCGACGATGACTTGAAGCACATCGATGCCGTGCGGCGCGAAGTCGGGATGGTGTTCCAGAGCTTCAACCTCTTTCCGCACCTGACGGTGATGGACAACGTCACGCTTGCGCCCCGGCGCCTGCGCGGCGTGACCCGCGCCCAGGCGGAAGAGGCGGCCAAGGCACTGCTGGCGAAAGTGGGCATGTCGGCGCATGCGCACAAGTATCCGCACCAGCTCTCGGGCGGCCAGCAGCAGCGGGTGGCCATCGCGCGTTCGCTCGCGATGCAGCCGAAGGTGATGCTGTTCGACGAGCCGACCTCCGCGCTCGATCCGGAGATGATCAAGGAAGTGCTCGACGTCATGAAAGACCTCGCGCGTTCCGGCATGACCATGATCATCGTCACGCATGAAATGGGCTTCGCCCGCGAAGTCGCCGACCGCGTGATCTTCTTCGAGAAGGGCCAGATCCTGGAGGAAGCGCCGCCGGCGGAATTCTTCAGCAACGCCCGCAACGAGCGTATCCGCGCCTTCCTTGGCCAGATCGCCTATACGGCACGCTAAGCAAGATAAGACGAATCAAACAATCCTTTTAGGGGAGAAAACAAGAATGCAATTCAAACTCACAACCTTGACCGCATCCATCGCACTCATGTTCGCCGCCGCCATTCCGGCGCAGGCGCAAACCGCGAAGGAATTCGAAGAACTGCGCAACGAAATGCGCAAGCTGCGCGCCGAGCTGGAGGCGCTGAAGTCGCAGAAGCAGGAAACCTCCACCGCCGCGCTCGCCGACCGCGTCGAGCAGGTGGAAATGCGCGCCAAGGACGCCGTCGTCCTGGGCGACATCCCGAACTCCTTCCGCCTGCCCAATTCCGACACCTCGCTGCGCGTGTACGGCTTTGCCGAGCTGAACATGGTGCACGAGTTCAAGGGCGACAACACCGACATCGACTACGCCAGCTTCCTGCCCTACGTTCCGCTGAAGGGATCGGCGCAGGCCAACCGCAGCGGCCGCAACTTCGTCCATGCGCGCACCTCGCGCTTCGGCATCGAAGCCAGCACCCCGTCGCCCTACGGTCCGATCGGCATCAAGATCGAAGGCGACTTCAACAACGACCCGCGCACCGGCAACTCCGCCGTCTACGGCACCATCGGCAACATCTACACACAGCAGGGGACCAACAGCTACAACTTCCGCCTGCGCCATGCCTACGGCCAGGTTGGCGGTTTCCTCGCCGGCCAGACCTGGTCCACCTTCATGGACCTCGACAACTCGCCGGAAACCGTGGACTTCAACGGCCCCATCGGCTCCACCTTCATCCGCCAGCCGCAAGTCCGTTACACCTACAAGACCGCGAGCATGGGCGCGTTCACCGGCGCGATCGAAAACTCGGCCAGCTATGTGCTCGACAACACCGGAACCGTCACCACCGCCGGCTTCTCGCGCGTGCCTGACCTCGTCGCGCGATGGGACAAGGGCTTCGACTGGGGCGCAGCCAGCGTGCGTGCGCTCAGCCATGAGCACCGCGTGAAGGACGGCGCCGGCATCAACCAGTCGCGCCGCGGCTGGGGTCTGGCGGCAAGCGGCCTGGTCAAGACCTTCGGCGACGACTTCATGACCTGGGGCATTACCGGCGGCAACGGCATCGGCCGCTACTTCAACTACATCGAAGGCGCCTTCTACGACGCCGCCGCCGACCGTATCCTGATGGAGAAGTCGCTCGGCGTGGTGCTCGGCTACCAGCACAAGGCTTCCGACTCGCTGCGCTTCAACGCCGCCCTCGGGGCACAGAAGAACTACGAGAACGAGTACACCCGCTTTGCGCGCGCCAACGGCCTCGACAGCGGCCGCTTCGGCATCAACCGCAAGCTGTGGCAGGCACACCTCGGCTTCATCTGGAACCCGGTCAAGGGCGTGGACATCGGCACCGAATACATCTTCGGCCGCCGCACCACACTGGCTGGCGAGGATGGCGACATGAGCCGCATCAACCTGTCGGCGAAGTACAACTTCAACTGATCGTGTTTCATCCGGAAATCCCACAAGCCCCACCGGCTTGTGGGATTTCCGTTCACCTGAGTCCGCAAATAGCGGACGTCATTCCTGCGAATGCAGGAATCCAGTGGCGTCAGCAGACGCATGCAAGGCACCGGATCCCGGCTTTCGCCGGGATGACCTGAACAGCGGCATCCAAGCACCTGCGCATCCCGCCAAGTATTACTAACTCCGCCCCTCGGATAACAATTCTTGGCGTCCGAGCCCACCCCTTCTAGCATCCCCGACCAAGCATGCCACGGCGCGGCCGGGCTGCTCTCCCAAGCAGTTCCCCTCGAAGCACCTCTCCCTAAAGGACGTGACATGCCGGGCTTCATCACAAACGTGTGCAATCCATTCAACTCGTGCTGGAACACAGCAAGTACGCTTGCCAATGCCGAGCGCGACGCTAAACGCAACGTGGCCCCGCCGAGAACCGGCACACCCGGCATCAAACCTGAAAAGCCGAATTCGGCATTCCGCCGCGAGATCAAGACCAGCAACTCCAACAAACCCGTAGAGAGGCCCACACACGACGACTCCACGGAGGATGAGGTCGCGGAAGAAGGCTATGAGCGCCGCGAAATCCCGTCCATCCCGATCAAGGCCAGCCCTTTCGACCCCGCGACGACGCCGACAGACTGTCTCTCGGTGCACGTCCACGCAACCCCACCGGAGATCAGTCACGAGGACGTGGTTACCGCCGGCATCGAAGGCATGCAGTCCCAGGCGCCGGGTGATGAGGAAAAGCTCGAAGCGGACCCGGTCACTCGGGAAATGGTCGAGCATGAAGTGGAGATGAGAACAAATGAGATGGCGCGATTGATCAGGAAGGCAGAGGTATCCTCGCGGGGCGCCTGGGAGAATTTGAACAACGAGCTGCTCGCTTGGTTTGTCGATCCCTTTCTCGCAGAGCTACTGCAGAACGAAGAGTTAAGCAACATCCCGCCTGAACATAGAGCAGACTATTTTCTGGTCAATCCTCACCGTTTCACTAGTCAAGATGAAATCATGGGGACGGTTTCCTTTTGGATGCACACAATCGGACTTCAAGTGTGCCTCGCTAAAGGTGTTCTGGCGTTCAAACATTTGCATTCGGATAGTCTGGATGCAAATGCAGTAAGAGCCGGAGATCTCGACCTGCAACGCGCGTTCAGCGACTTTATCGCGAGAGCGGCGAAGGCGCCCAAGCCGACGCTGGCGATACTGAATACGGGTAATCATTGGATGGGTGCCATTGCCGATACGCGCGGTGATACCCCTGTCTACTACATTTGCGATACGAATGCTCCCAAACTGAATGATCGGGATGAGGTAGAAGTCAGTGGCTATCTCGATAAGCTTGAGCAATTCTCGGGCGGGCAGATCAAAAGAACCAATACGGTGTATTGCGGGTATCCGATGCAGCTTAGAACGACGAACGCTTGCGGCCCGCTCGCGTGTTGGATGCTGGAGCGGATATCTGAAAAACTGAAGACCGAACCAGATCGCGACATAAGGATGTTGCTTAACGAGTGCTACAGAGAATGGTTCGATCTGACGAACAACAGCCAGAATTTTGAAAGGGAATTTGCCCGTCGTCGCCGTGCGCTTATGTTTGCGCGGATGGGGACATGGAGTACGACAAGTCGGCAAGGTCTGCCGGCGGGGTCCGACAATGGTTTCAACGTCATCAATTATGCGTAAGGAGTGAGAAGTGCTCAGGTTCGACATTGGGAAGAACATCGTCAATCAACCCGGCGACATGCATGTCCGGGTGCAAGATCGGGAGCAGATCACTACGAGAGAGCAATTTATAAACGAGATCGTGAATGGGCATCGTACGGAGTTTAAGAACGTGGACTTCAAGGGTACGGATCGCGAAGATCTGAACCTTAGCGGAATGAATCTGAGCCGGCTGCTTTTCAAAAACGTCCGAATGGAGAACTGCGATTTCAGCGAAGCAATAATGCAAGATGCAAGGATCATCGATGCGGTCCTTAATAACGTCAACTTTTCCGATGCGGACTTGAGTGATGTTGGAATGCATTTCAGCACAGCAACAGGAGTGACAATGATTGGAACAAAGCTGGAACGCGCTAAGTTCGAAGCTTGTGACCTGACTTGTTGGATTCTTGCCGATGCCAAGCTCGGTGACGCGAAAATAAGCGAGTGCAACGTCCGCAGCAGCAGTTTTCAACGCGCGGACTTGTCCAATGCTTGTATCGAAGGGGGCGAGTTTGAGGACATCAACTTTGGCGAAGCAGGTTCAGAGGCTCCGGCGCAGATAAATAAAATCACCATCAGGAACGCTTCATGGCGCTTCGCAAAGGTTAACTTGCGCTGCGAGGAGGTCGAGTTTGACGGGGGAGATTTCAGCCATGCTAAGTTTAACAAATCCCCGTTCCACAGCTGCAGCTTCAAAGGGCCAATTGAACTTGAGCGGTGCGAGGGTTTTTCCGACCTTATCGGATGCAAGCTCGAGAACGTCAATCTCTTGGCTCTGGAGCGCCTGCCAAGAATGGTCCCGAAGCTCCAGTCCTACGAACAAGAATTCAAGCGCCATTCCAGGTGCAGAACTTTGTGGAAGAACGTGGTCGACTGGTATCAAACCTGTCCTGACGAACCCTACAAGTTATTGATCAATCTCCCGTACTACAAAAAGCATATCGACTGGTTCGATGCGGAGATGAGAAGACACCTGAGGGAAAAAGTCCTGGCCCTTGCGGAGAGAATGCCGGCGCTGCAGACCGAAAAATCACGTGCCCTGCTCAAGGAAATCATCGCGCTCGATGACGCACTGACGGTAGGGGAGAGCAACCGGTCCCGAGGGGAAAGCGTGGATACCGCGGATTCAGTATCCGCCGGGGCAAACCAACCCCCGGCCAATGGCATTTCAAACGTCGACAACCAGAACAATGACGTGAATTCCATACGTCTGTACCCCTAGGATAGAGGATCGTAGGGTGGGTAGAGCGCAGCGAAACCCACCTTGCGACCAGCAGGAGGCATCTCGGTGGGTTTCGCTTCGCTCTACCCACCCTACACCCTTTCATTAGACACGTGCCATCGTGTTCGCTAGCCTGGAACCCCGTTCCGGGGCAGGCCGTCCTTCTTCAATCCCTCAACGCCGCTGGATCCCGGCCTTCACCGGGATGATCCCTTTACCTTGCCCCCTTAAGCGAATCGCATTGCCGCATCCCGCGGAGATTTTTCGGTTCCCCTTCATCCGTATCAACTTCTTGTTCTGCAATGGGAGGCAAACTCCGTTCCGCGGTCTATGATGAAAGAAGGATTTCCGTTCTCCAACAGCTTCCCCGCGGCATCATGAATAAGCTTCAGCAATCGGCGGAAATTAAGAATTTCAGACGGTGCATCCATCGTTAGTATTCACCTACGGGCCCCACAAGGGCAGCACGTGTGCCGTGCCGATGTAAATCGGTGTCGCGGCGCTGCAAGACAGCGCGGGCGAGGCGGCGCAAACTTGCAACCACATTTCTGGAGAAGCGTATGACCCAACAAGTCCAAGACCTGCGTGACCAAACCCTGGAACGCGTCCTTGCCGGAATCGATCAACCCGCACCCGCCACCGAATCCCTGATCCGCGCCTGGCTCAATTCCCTCGAAGAAGAAGACCTCGCTGGCATTACCTTCGATTGCCTGGCGTCCTCGCTGTGGGAGGGTTTCTCCCGCTTGGCGCAGTGGACGCCGCAGGAGGGCTGCCGCATCGAGACCCTAACCTATGCCGACGACCGGGGCGTCAGGGCGACCGCGTTGCTGATCCTGAACCCGGACATGCCTTTCCTCGTGGATTCCATGGTGATGGCGATGCGCCGCATGCGCCTGCCTTCGCGCGCGGTGCTCAACGCCGTGCTTTCCGTCGAGCGAAATGGCGACGGCAGCATCGTCCGCGCCGGCAAGGTGGGTAACGGCGCCGGCGCGCCCGAATCCTACGTGTTGTGCCTGATGGCGGAAGAGCTCGCCGCACAAGACCTGCAGGCGTTGCAATCGAATATCCGCATGGCGGCCGGCGACGCCGCAGTGGTACGGCAGGACGCCGAGGCATTGAAGGCGAAGATGTCCGAGGTCGGCGCCGCCGCCGCGGCGCGCGATGCCAATGGGCCGGAAGTCGCGGCCTTCCTCGAATGGGCCAGGAACGAAGGCTTCGAAGTCTTCGGCTACGCGCGCTATCACGTGGTAAGCGGCCAGCGCGAGCTGGTGCGCGAGCCGGGCAGTGCGATCGGCGTGCTCAAGGACAAGAGCCATCCCGTCTACGGCAACTGCCTGGCGGGCATTCCCGGCGATTTCGATACGCTGGCGGCGCGCAAGGAGACGCTGTCGGTGGTGAAGGCCGACGTGCAGTCCACGCTGCATCGCGACCAGCAACTGGACTTCATCGGCGTACGCGATGCGGACAGCCAGGGCAGTGTGCTCGGCGAGCATTGCTTCGTCGGCCTGTTCTCGCGCTCGGCGACCGCAAGCACGCTGCCGCAGCAGCCGTTTGCCCGCGTCCGCATCAAGCAGGTGCTGACCCTGGCGGGCGTGCGCACCGAGGGCTTCCGCGCCGAGAAGTTTCTGGAAATCCTGGAGTCGCTGCCGCGCACCGAGGTGATGGAAGCGGATCCGGCCTGGCTGGCCGGCGTGTGCGGCGCGGTGGTCGCTCTTTACAAGCAGCCGCGCGCGAAGGTGTTCGCGCGGCGCGACGTTTATGGCCGCCACCTGAACGCGCTGGTCTACATGCCGCGCGAGCGCTACGGCACGCATTCGCAGGAAATGCTGGCCCAGACCCTGCGCACGATCTCCGGCGCACGCGACGTGCGCGTGCAGACCCTGCTGGCGGACGGCCCGCTGGCCCGCGTCTACCTGATCGCCAACGGCGCCAACATGGCGCTCGATCTCGACGGCGATATCCAGCAGCCGCTGCTCGGGGTGCTGGAAGGCTGGCACAACGCCTTCGACAGCCTGGTCGATACCACCGACGACATCGAATTGCGGCGAACGTTGCGCAAGCTGCGTGCAAGCCTGCCAACGGATTACATCAATGGTGTGTCACCGCAAGTCGGCTACCGCGACCTGTGCACGCTGCTTGGCAACCCGCAGCCTTCGCGCGTGAAGGTGCGCATCGAGATCGGCGCGAGCGACGTTGTCACCATCCGCCTGCATTCGGTCAATACGGTGCCGCCCCTGTCGTCCATCCTGCCGGCGCTGCAGAATGCCGGCGTGTCCATCCTGCGCGAGCGCACCCATGCCATTCCCGCGCCGGACGGTTCGCGCTTCTTCGTGTCGAGCCTGTCGGTCGATGCGCAAAGTGCCGTCAAGCTGGCCAAGCCGCATGTCGCGCAGGCGGCGCAGGAGTTGTTCGAGTCGCTATTCAATGACGAAGCCGAAGACGGCCGCATGAATGCGCTGGTGGTCGAGGCGGGCTTGCGGATGCGGGAAGTGCAGCTCGTGCGGGCCTACGCCAGTTACTGGCGCCAGGCCGGCTGCCGCTTCAGCCTGCGCTACATGGCCGAGCGGCTCAAGACCCAGCCGGACCATGTGCGCACGCTGGTGGAAGCTTTCCTGGTGCGCTTCAATCCGTCCTTGTCGGCGGAGCAGCGCGCGTTCGGCACCACCACCTTGTCGACCTTCAAGCAGCGCGTGACCGACGTCAATCACGCGGACACGGAAAACATCCTGCGCGCGATCGCCGACCTGATGCTGGCCACATTGCGCACCTCCTACTTCCAGGCCGGGCAGGCGGGCGACACCATCATCTTCAAGTTCGACAGCAGCCAGCTCGCGCTGTTGCCGCAGCCGCGGCCGTACCGCGAGATCTTCGTGTTCTCGCGCCGCTTCGAAGGCGTGCACCTGCGAGGCGGCCCGGTGGCGCGCGGCGGCCTGCGCTGGTCCGACCGCATGGAAGACTACCGCACCGAAGTGCTCGGCCTGGTCAAGGCCCAGATGGTCAAGAACGCCGTGATCGTGCCGGCGGGCGCCAAGGGCGGATTCGTCTGCAAGATGATGCCCAAGGATGCGACGCGCGAAGTGGCGGCGGCGGAAGGCGAGGCCGTGTACCGCCTGTTCATCGCCGGCCTGCTGGACGTCACCGACAACCGCGTGCGCGGCGAAGTGCTGCCGCCGCCGCAGACGGTGTGCTACGACGATGCCGATCCTTACCTCGTGGTCGCGGCCGACAAGGGCACGGCTACCTTCTCGGACATCGCCAACAGCATCGCCGTCAAGCGCGGCTTCTGGCTGGGCGATGCGTTTGCCTCCGGCGGCTCCAACGGCTACGACCACAAGAAGCTCGGCATCACGGCGAAGGGCGCGTGGGAAGCGGTGAAACGCCACTTCCATGAGATGGGCCACGACCTGAACACCACGCCGATCACGGCCGTCGGCGTGGGCGACATGTCCGGCGATGTGTTCGGCAACGGCATGCTGCTGTCGCGCCAGCTGAAACTGGTGGCGGCGTTCGACCACCGCCACATCTTCATCGATCCCAATCCGGACGTGGAAAAATCCTTCTACGAACGCCAGCGCATGTTCGCACTGCCGCGTTCCTCCTGGGATGACTATGACAAGGCATTGATCTCCGAAGGCGGCGGCGTCTGGCTGCGTTCCGCGCGCAGCATCGAATTGTCGCCGCAGGCACGCGCCGCGCTGGGCATCGAAGCAAGCAGCTTGGCGCCGGAGGAATTGCTGCACGCCATCCTGCTCGCACCGGTGGACCTGTTCTATAACGGCGGCATCGGCACCTATATCAAGGCGTCGACCGAGTCGCATGAGCAGGTCAAGGACAGGGCGAACGATGCGATCCGTGTGGATGGACGGGAACTGCGCTGCAGGGTAGTGGCTGAAGGCGGCAACCTTGGCGCGACGCAGGCGGGGCGCATCGAATTCGCGATGAAGGGCGGGCGTATCTTCACGGATGCGATTGACAATTCCGCCGGAGTGGATTGCTCCGACCACGAAGTCAACGTCAAGATCTGGCTCGATGCCGAAGTCAATGCCGGCAAGCTGGCCGCGGAGGAACGCAACCGCCTGCTCAACGACATCACGCCCGACATCGTGCGCCTGGTGCTGCGTGACAATGCGCTGCAGACGCACCTGCTGGTGCGGGAAGCGCAGGCGCAGTTCGACCCCGCGGTGCATGATAGTTACGCGGCGCTGATCGCGCGGCTGGAAGCGGAAGGTGTCGTCTCGCGCAAGCTGGAGCAGTTGCCGACGGCGGCGGAACTGGTAGCCCGCAAGAACGAAGGCCGCGGCCTGACGACGCCGGAACTGGCGGTGGTCGTGGCGAACGTGAAGAACCGTTACAAGCGCATGTTGTCGGAACTGAACCTGGTCCAGTTCGCCTGGGCCAGGAGCATGCTGACGCCGTATTTCCCGCATGCGCTGGTCGCAACCCGCAACCCGCTGGAGCATCCGCTGGCCAATGCGATCCTGGCCACCGTGCTGGCCAATGAATCGGTCAACCGCTGCGGCCCGGTGATGATGGCGGAAATCGCGGAAACGCGCGGTGTGAAGGAAACCGACGTCATCTGCGCGTGGGCGCAGGCGTGGGCGGCGCTGAACCTCGCGCCGGTGTTCAGTGTGCTCGACGAGCATGCGCTGCAGGTGCCGCGCGAGGTTTCGCTGGCCGTCGACCAGCACGCGCGTACGCTGCAGAAGGCGGTGATCCAGGGCGTGCTGTCGGTGCCTGAGCAGGAGCTGCGCGAGTCCGGCGCGCTGGCGGAGCTGACCGCGCTCTTCGGCCAGCCGCAGGCGGTGCAGGATTTGGCGCCGCTTGCTTCCGCGTCCTTGCCGGTCGCCGGCATGCCGGAATCCTTCGTCCAGGCCTGCGAGACCGTCGAGGCGATCGAGGGCATCGCCGACTTCCTCTTTGCCGGCCTCTCGGTGCCGCGTCCGGACAGCATGAGCCTGACGCAGTTCCTGAAACTCGGCATGGCGTTGCGCCGCCAGGCGGGCATCGACGGACTGGAGCGCGTGCTGACGCATGCGCCGGCCAGCGCGACGCAGGAACCCTTGCGCGACCATGCGCTCCAGGCCTTGCGGCGTGCGCAGCAGCGCTTGTTGATGCGCGTGCTGCAGCAGGCACCCGCAGCCATCAAGGCCGCGCAGGACCCGGCAGGGATCGTGGCGGCGCTCATCAACAAGCTCAAGGTCGATGCCCGCATGGCCGCGACCGGCGAACAGCAGAACCTTGAACTGGCGGTGCTCGATGTATGGGCTCTGTCCGAGGCTGCTTCTTCAACGACGGAGCCGGTGTGATGCAGGCAGCGATGGACAAGCGGCTCGACGATGAGGTGCGAGCATTGGCGGGTGCAGACTTCTCGCACATCGCCGACAGTTTTGCCAACGCCGGGTTCCAGGTGCGCCTGCCCGCGCGCGGCATCCTGCAGGTGGTAAGTGCCAGCCATATGCTGCGCCGGCCCCGGCTGCTGCTGTCGGTGGGCATCCACGGCGACGAGACGGTGCCGATCGAGATGCTGGCCCACCTGCTCGCGGCCCTCGAACGTGAACCGCGTGCGCTGGCCGTCGACCTGATGGTCGTGGTCGGGAACATTGCCGCCATCGCGGAAGGAAAGCGCTTCATCGATGCCGACCTGAACCGCCTGTTCCGCAGCGAGCGCGGCAGCCTGGCGTCGGCGGCGGAGGCGGCGCGCGCGGACGCGATCATGCGCGCCACCGCGAACTTCTTTGCCGGGCCGGATGCCGATAAATGGCACCTGGACCTGCATACCGCGATCCGCCCGTCCTTGTACCCGACCTTTGCGGTCGTGCCGGCCGTGGCCTTGAACACCCGTATCGATGCCTTGCTCGGCATGCTTGGGCGGGCAGGGATCGAGGCGGCCATCCTGAACGGCAAGCCGGCCGGGACCTACAGCGCCTACACCGCCGGCTTCGGCGCGGCGAGCGCGACGGTGGAGCTGGGGCGGATCGGCGTGCTGGGCAGTAACGATCTCGGAATTGCCGAAGCAACTGCGAATACCCTCGACCGCTACATGCGCACCGCGAGGCTGGAGCCGCACGATGTGCGGCCGAAGGTATTCCGTGTCGCGCAGGAATTGATCAAGCACACCGACGCGTTTCGCATGGCATTCGGACAGGAGACGCAGAACTTCACCGCGCTGGCGCCGGGCAGCGTGATCGCCGAGGATGGCGACACGGTGTACCGGGTCGGCGCGGAGACGGAGTACGTGGTCTTCCCGAATCCCGAGGTGCGGGCGGGGCTGCGCGCCGGGCTGATGGTGGTCGAGGAAGGCTGAACGCCGGCTTCAGCGCCTTTGCTTCAGGCAGCTGTCGATGGCCTCCACCACCTTGGTGGCATTGAAAGGCTTGACCACGAAGCCGCCGACACCGATCTGCATCGCCTTCTGCACGTTGTCCAGTGTCGGCAGGTTGGTCACCATGATCATGCTCACGCGCGGGCTGGCTACCCGGATGCGCTCGGCTGCCGTGTGGCCGTCCAGGCGCGGCATGTTGATGTCAAGGAAGGCGATGTCCGGCCTGTGCGCTGCGCACAGCTCGACGGCGCGTTCGCCATCCTGCGCTTCGGCCACGACCCGGTGCCCCTGCTCGCGCAGCAGCAGGCGCAGGACGTGGCGTGTCGTGCTGTCGTCATCGGCAATCAGGACCTGCAGTTCTTTTTGTGCGGCCGGCATCTTGTCTCCTCATGATGTGAGCAGGGATTGCAGCTTGCCGCAGACGCGGCGGTATTCGGTCTCGATTGCGGCAAGCCGGCGCTCGATGTCTTCGGACGAGCCGGCCTTGGCGGCGGTTTCCGCGGCCTTGCACAGGGCCGACAGCCCGGTGGCGCCGATGGAGGCGCTGCTGCCGCCCAGCGCGTGCGCCACTTTCGCGAACCTCGCAAGATCGGCTTCCGTCACTGCCTCGCGCAGCGCGGCCAGCCGCGGCGGCCCGTCGCGCTGATAGAGCGCCGCGAGCTCGCCGAAATCCTTGCCGAACATGGCCTTCACTTCGTCGAGCTCGTCCTCGCAGGCTGCGGGCGATTCCTCCTCGGGGAGCGGAGCCGGCCGGGGCAGCCAGCGGGCGAGCACGTCGGCGAGCATCTGGGGGCGGATCGGCTTGGTCAGGAAGTCGTCCATGCCGGCGGCCAGGCATCGCTCCTGTTCGCCCTGCCCGGTGCTCGCGGTCAGAGCAATGATCGGCGTCCTGCGCTCCGGCACTTCCGTGGTACGGATGCGCCGTGTCGCTTCCAGGCCGTCGAGCACCGGCATTTCGCAATCCATCAGGATCAGATCGAAGCGATTCCAGGTGTGCATTTCGACCGCCTGCATGCCGTCTGCCGCGACATCGGCCTTGCATCCGAGCTTTTCCAGCATGCGCGCGGCGACCTGTTGATTGACCGGGTTGTCGTCGGCAACGAGGACGCGGCAGCCGGCGTGCGAGGACGCGGCGGCGGTCTCGGACAGCGGCAGGCAATCCCGCTGCCCGCCGGCCAGCGGCAGCTCGACGGCGAGGCGGATGACGGCGGCGGCGGGCTTGCTGTAATCGACCGTGACCGTACCCTGCATCATCTGCACGAGGCGGGAGCACAACGCGATGCCGAGGAGATCCTTGCCGTCGAACGCGGCATCGTGCAGGCTGCGCGACGCAGTGGCGGGCAGCAGAGAGGCCAGCCGCGCGCCGTCCTCCGATAACCGCGGCACGCGCGCTTCCAGCACGATCCTGCAGCTTTCCCCGAGGAGTGCGGTGCTGCAGGCCAGCGACATGGTTTCACCGGCTGCGCATCTCAGGGCAATGTCGGCCATGGCGGAGAAGGCGCCGCGCAGGCGCGCCGCATCGCCCTGCAAGCGCACGGAAGACGGGTAGGCGATTGCGAGTTCAATCCCTTTGCCGCGGGCACTCTGCGCTTTGCCGGCCAGCGCAGCCCGGATTTCCGGCAGCAGGTCGAAGGGCGCGTGGTTGAAACGGAAACTGTTGGATTCGATGAGCGACATGTCGACGATCCGCTCCAGGGAGTCGAGCAGGCTGTCCACGTTGTGCCTCGCCGTGCGCGCGTACTCTTGCTGGGAAGGCGTCAGGCCGGTGTCGATCAGCAGTTCGAGCATGCCACGCACGCCGTTCACCGTGGTACGGATGTCATGGTTCATGTCTGCGAGCAGCGCGCCCATGGCCAGCATGCCGTTCTTGTCCTGGCCGGCCGCATCTGGTGCGGCTGCGCTTTCTTCATGTAAGTGCATGACTCTCCCAGTGGTCCCGGCCGCGCATGTCGCGTATCTGAATCACATCCCGTCCGGCGCCATTATTAAAACGCCAATTCCTATCGTCTTGCCACCCCATAAACATGGGATAAATCGCATTTTCCGCCCATTTTCGTGAAATGGCTCGCATTTCCCCTTCTATTCGTGCGGCTGCTTTGCCGCGGCGGTGCCGATAATGCACGTTAAGAAATTCCGGCCCAGCGCGCACCCAGAATAAACCGGAATCGCTCATCCAGCGGGAGCAGATATGGACACCAAACAGGCGATGCACAAGAACCCCGGATTCCAGGGCGGGGCCCTGGAGGACGAGGACATGGACGGCGCGATCACGCAGAAAGATGCGCTGCAGTCGCGCGCCGGCGGTGTCGACCTGAAGGCGATCCGCGAGGCGATTGCGCGTGTCGAGGCGGAAGCCAAGGCCACCGTCGCCGCGGAAAACCGCGCCCACGCCGAAGCCCGCGCCCGCTCGCTGGCGGAAGAACGTGCCCGGCTGGAGGCGGCTGCAGCCGCCGAGGCTTACCAGAGCGCCCGCGCGGCGGAGGAAGCCATCCAGGCGAGCCGCGCGCGGCTGGATGCCGAGCGCCAGGCGCGCGAAGCTGCAGAAGCCCGCGCTGCCGCCGTCAAGAAAGAAATCGCAGAACTGCGCGCCCGCGCCGAAGCCGAGGCCGAGGCCAAGCGCATGGCCGAGGAACGTGCGCGCACTGAAGCGGAAGCACGCCGCCGCGCCGCGGAACAGATCGCCGCCGAAACCGAACTTGCCGCCCGCGCTTCCGCAGCCGTGGAAGAGCTGGCCCAGGAAACCGAACTGGCCCGCTGGCAGGCGGCGCAGCGCGTTGCCGCCGCCCAAGCGGCCAAGCAGGAAGCGGAAGCCCGCGCTCGCGCCGACGCACGCATCGCCGAACTGGCACGCGAACAGGAGCGTCGCGAGAAGGAAGCCCGCGTCTCGGCGGAAATGCTCGCGAGGGCACGCAGCGAGGCACTGGAAATCGCCCGCGAGCGTGAACGCGCGGAAGAGCTTGCGCTGCAGGCCGCGCTGAGCCGCGCACCGGCCGAAGTGCGCGCACGCGAGGAAGCCCGCGCCCGCGCTCTTACCGAGCAGGAGCAGGAAGCGACTGCGCAGGCGCGTATCGACATGGAGCGCAAGACCGCGCAGACGCTTGCCTTGCGCCTGCAGGCAGAATCAGAGATGCGCGAGTCCGCGGCCCGCCGTCAGCATGCAGAATCGGTTGCCGCCGCAGCAGCAGAAGCCCGCCGGGATGCCGAAGAGCGCATCCGCATTGCCACCGAAGCCCGCATCCGCGTCGAGCGCGAGCTGCAGGAAAGGGCGCTGGCGCGCATCGAGGCCGAGCATCATGCCGACCAGCAGGCGCGCGCCCGCGCCGCGGCGGAAGAGCGCGCCATCGAGGAAGCCCGCGAGCGCGCCGCCGCGGAACAGAAAATCACCGAAGCAGCCAAGGCACGTGCTGACGAAGAGCAGCGCGCGCGCCACATCGTCGAAAAGCGTGTCGAGATCGAGCGCGCCGCCGCGAAAATGGCTGCCGACCAGGCCGCTGCCGAACAGGAGGCGTATCGCCGCGCCGCGGAACATGCGGAACTGCAGCGCCAGAATGCCGAACTCGCTGCAGCCAAGGCGCGCGAGGCAATGGAAGCCGCGCGCGTGGAACGCGAACGCGCCGATGCGGAGCAGAACGCCGTCGCTGCGCTGCAGGAAAAGATCCGCGCCGAAGAAGCTGCGATCGCCGAAGCCAACGCGCGCGCGCAGGCCGAGCGCCAGCATGCCGGCTTGCTGCGCGACCAGGAACAGGCGGAGCAGGCAGGCCGTATCGCCAAGGAACAGGAATGTGAAGCGGCAAAGCTCGCGCTGGCCAAGGCGATCGAGCGTGCCGATGCCCAGCGCGAAGCCGCGCAGGCTGCGCTGCAGAAGGCCCGCGAAGCGGTGGAACTGGCACGCATCGAGCGCCAGCGCGCGCAAGATGAGCAGCAGGCGCTGGCCGTGCTGCAGAAGAAGGTACAGATCGAACGCCAGCGCGCGGAGCTTGCGCAGAAGGCGCTCAAGGCCGCACAGGAAAAGCTGGCCGCCGAACAGGCGGCGCACGCCGAGGCCGAAGCCCGCCTGCGCGCCGAGCAGGAACAGGCCGCCGCGCTGCGCGAACGCGAGGAAGCCGATCGTGCACTGGCTGCTGCGCGCATGGCTGAAGCTACTGCCGAGAAACACAGCGCGGAACAGACCCGCGCCGCCGCCGAGCTGCAACGCAAGGCTGCGCAGGCCGCATTGCTGAAGGCGCGCGAAGCGACTGAAGTGGCCCGCGTCCAGCGCGAGCGCGCCGAAGCCGAACAACGCGCGGCACAGGCCGAGCAGGACCGCCGCCAGGCCGAAGAGGCTGCGCGCAATGAAGCCGAGGCACGCGCCCGCGGCGAGGAAAGCCATGCCGATCTGCTGCGCGCCCGTCAGCAGGAAGAACTTGAGGCGCGCCGCGCCGTCGAGGCCAAGTGCGCCGCCGAGAAGCTCGCGCTGGAACAGGCTGCGCAGCGCGCCGAACATGAGCGCCAGGCCGCCGAAGCCGCCGAAGCCCAGGCGCGCGAAGCCGTCGCCCTGGCACGTACCCAGCAGGAGCGCGCAGCCGCCGAACAACAGGCGCTGGAAGCGATCCAGAAAAAGCGCGCGTCAGAAGAAGCGGCGCGCAACTATGCCGCCGAGCGTGCGCGTATCGAATCCGAGCTTGCCGAAACCGTGCGCGCCCGTGAAGAAGCCGAGCAGGCTGCGCTTGATGCCGTGGCCGCAAAGCAGGCCTCGGAAAAGCAGCAGCGCGAAGCCGCCGAGCAGCAGGCGCAACTGGCCCGCCAGGCTGCCGAAGCCGCCGAAGCGAATGCACGCGCCGCCGTGGAACTGGCACGCGCCGAACAGCAGCGCGCGGAAGCGGAGCAGGCCGCGCTGGAAGCGGCGCAGAAACACCTGGCCGCCGAGCAGGCGCTGATTGCCGAAGCGGAGGCCCGCGCCCGCGCGGAACGCGAACAGGCAGAGACCATCGCCGCCCGTGAGCAGGCTGAACACATTGCGCGCAAGGCTGTCGAGGCGCAGCTGATGGCGGAAAAGCAGCAGATGCAAAAGGCCGCCGAGCGCGCCGAGCTGGAGCGCGCCGCTGCCATCGTGGCGCTGAAGAAAGTCCGCGAAGCGATCGAACTGGCCAAGGTGGAACAGGCGCGCGTCGCCGCTGAGCAGCAGGCGCTGGCCGCCATCCAGAACAAGCTGGAAGCCGAGAAGAAGCTGCGCGCCGAGGCGGAAGGCCGTGCCCGCGCCGAGCAGGAACAGGCCGAAGCGTTGCAGGCGCGCGAACAGGCCGAGCGCAGCGCGCGCGAGTCTGCCGAAGCGCAATGCGAAGCCGAGAAGCAATTGCTGGAGAAGGCGGCGGAGCAGGCCGAGTCGCAGCGCAAGACCGCCGAGATCGCGATCGCCAAGGCGCGCGAAGCGATCGAGCTGGCAACGGCCGAGCGCCAGCGCGCCAATGCCGAACAGAAAGCGTACGCCGCCTTGCAGGAAAAGCTGCGTGCCGAGCGCGAACGCACTGCCGCTGCCGAGAAGGCAATGGCCGCCACCGAACTGCGGCTGGCAGCGGAGCGGAGCGCCTGCGAAGATGCGCAGGCACTGGAACGCATCGAGAGCGGCCTGGCCCGCATCACCCGCGCACGGGAGGAGGCAGCGCGCAGCGCCCGCCTGTCCGCGGAGGCGCGCGAGGCAGCCGAGAAGCAATTCCTTGAAAAGGCCGCCGAGCAGGCGGAATCGCAGCGCATCGCCGCCGAGGCAGCGGAAGCCAAGGCGCGCGAAGCGATCGAACTGGCACGCCTGGAAAGCGGGCGCGCCAAGGCAGAGCAGGAAGCGCTGGCGGCGATTCAGGAAAAGGTGCGTGCGGAAGAGGTCGCCCACGCCGAGGCGGAAAAGCGCGCCGCGCTGGAGCGCGAAGCCGCCGATCTGGCGACGCGCCGCATGGAAGCCGAAACCGAAGCCCGGGCCGCCGAGGAGGCGAGGGCGGAGGCGGAGCGCCGCGCGCTGGAAGCGGCCCGCCGCCAGCGTGAATACGCGACCTCCACGACCGAGCAGGCGGACGCCCTGCGCGAGCAGTGCGAGCGCGAACAGGAAGAAGCCAAGGCGCTTGCCGAGGATCTCCTTGAACGCATGAAACACAAGAACGGTGCAGTCGGCGACTGGCGTGTCCGCGCCGAGGCCGTGCTGGCGGACTCGCCGGTGCCGGCGTCGAAGGTGCGCACCGTTCGCCGTCCGCTCGCCGCGATGCTGGGCGGCGCCGCTTTCGTCGCCGGGATCGCGGTCGCGGCCACGTTCACGATGCAAGATGCGCAGCCCGCTTTCACCCAGACCTCGGCCGGACCGGTACATGCCGCTACCGGCGCCGTGGTTCCCGCCAAGTTGCAAATGTCGTATCAGCTCAGCGTGCCGGAGCAGGCTCCCGCCGACGCAGAATGATGCCCGCCTGACATGACCGGAGGCCCCCGCCAAACGCGGGGCGCCGCCCCGGTTGTCCGTTTGGTACGCGAGGTGCTTCAAAATGGCGTATTTAAGCCAGTGCGGTTAGAATTCACTGGTTTCAAATTGCGGTTTGCCTTGCATCCACACTTGGGATGCCTGCAGCCTCGCCGCAAAACGCCGAACATCCACATGACTTTTTCGACGCGCCGCATGATCAATCTCCGTTTGCGTTCCGCAGTAACCAGGACCGTCGCCGTGTCCGGCCTCCTCGCAGCACTGTTCGCCGCTCCTGCATTTGCCGACGACTACTCCGACGTGACCAAGTTCATGCGCGCGGGCCAGTACACCGAGGCGCTCTCGCGCGCCGATGCCTTCCTCTCGCGCAATCCGCGCGACGCGCAGATGCGCTTCCTGAAGGGCGTGATCCTGACGGAGCAGAACAAGTCGGCCGAGGCGATCGCGGTCTTCACCAAGCTCACCGAAGACTTCCCCGGCCTGCCCGAGCCGTACAACAACCTCGCCGTCCTGTATGCCGCTTCCGGCCAGTTCGAGAAGGCGCGTATCGCCCTCGATACCGCGATCCGGACCAACCCGAGCTACGCCACCGCATACGAGAACCTGGGCGATGTGCATGCAAAGCTGGCCAGCCAGGCGTACGACAAGGCGCTGCAGCTCGATTCCGCCAATTCCGCCGCCAAGTCCAAGCTGACGCTGGTGCGTTCGCTGGTCGGCAACATGGGTAATCCTGTCGCGAGTGCGAAAGCGCCCGAACCCGCGCCGACCGTCGTGGCGAAGGCTCCCGTACCCGCTCCGGCACCTGCACCGGCGGCAGCCGCCAAGCCCGCACCGGCACCTGCACCGGCAGCACCGGCACCGGCGCCGCAAGTGGCCAGGGCCGAACCCAAGGCTGAACCCAAGGCCGAGCCGAAGCCTGAGCCCAAGGCCGAACAGAAGCAGGCACGCAACGATGACGACCGCGAGGACGTGCTCAAGGCCGTCAACGGCTGGGCGCGCGCCTGGAGCTCGCAGGACGTGAAAAGCTACCTGAACTACTACGGCAACGACTTCCAGACGCCGAGCGGCGTGGCCCGCAAGGCCTGGGAAGAAGACCGCCGCGCGCGCATCGTCGGCAAGGGCAGCATCAGCGTCAAGGTCGAGGCGCCGCAGGTGTCGATCAACGGCAATACGGCGACGGTGAAATTCCGCCAGGTCTACATTTCGGACCGCCTGACGGCCAATACCCGCAAGACACTCGTACTCGCCAAGCAGGGCGGCAAGTGGCAGATCAAGCAGGAGACAACGGGTAGCTGATGTTTCGCTTCCAATTGACAAATAGCGGCGCGGAACGGCGCTCGCCGCGGGCGCTGCTCCTGATGGCGTCGTGGATCGTGGCAGCCGGCATGAGCGCGGCGCCGGCAGTGGCGGCAAAGAAGCAGCCGGCCCGCGCGCCTGCCGCTGCGCCCGCACCTGTAGCCGAGGCCGAAGATCCGGAAGTCCTGCTGATCGAGGTCTATAAGGCGCTCGGCGCCAACGACCTGCGCAAGGCGCTCGCACGCGCCGACAAGCTGGTGGAAGCCTATCCCACCTTCCGCCTTGGCCATCTGATCCGCGGCGACCTGCTGCTGATGCAGACCCAGCCGGTGAAGACCCTCGGCGCCGTGGACGGGCCGGAGGACAAGCTCAAGAACCTGCGCGAAGAGGCGATGGTGCGCCTGAAGTCGCTGCGCGAGCGTCCCGACCCGGACCTGATTCCGCGCCTGGTCCTCAAGCTGCGCGAGGACCAGAAGCATGTGCTCGTGGTGGATGCCCGCCGTTCCCGCCTGTACGTGTACGCGAACCGCGGCGGCCAGCTCAAGCTCGTGACCGACTACTACGTCAGCCAGGGCAAGTATGGCGTCAACAAGCTGAAGGAAGGCGACCAGCGCACGCCCATCGGCATTTACTACATCACCAGCCATCTGCCCGGCGCGCGCCTGCCCGACTTCTATGGCTCGGGCGCGCTTCCGATCAACTACCCGAACGAATGGGACAAGATCAACGGCCGCAGCGGCTCGGGCATCTGGCTGCACGGAACGCCTTCGGACAGCTTCAGCCGTCCGCCCCTGGCGTCGGATGGCTGCGTCGTGCTCACCAATCCCGACCTGCACAAGCTGGCCAGCTCCGTCGAGATCGGCAAGACGCCGGTGGTGATCGCCGAGAGCGTGGACTTCGTCAACAAGACGAAATGGGAAAACGACCGCAGTCTTGCCGCCCGCCTTGTCGACGGCTGGAAGCGCGATGTCGAAAGCCTGAGTGCGGCGCGCATCGGGGAAAACTATTCGCGCAAGTTCAAGTCGGAACGCGGCGAGAGCCGCGAGGTATGGCTGAGCAAGAACCAGCAGTTCATGAGCGGCGTGAAGAACGTGTCGGTGACGCTGCGCGACATGACCCACTTCTTCTATCCCGGCCGCGAGGACATGATCGTCAGCACCTTCACCCAGGAAGCGCAGTTCGGCAAGAACAAGACCTCGATCCGCAAGCGCCAGTACTGGGCGCGCGAGGGCGCGCAATGGAAGATCGTGTACGAACTGAACCTGTGACGCGAACAGCGCTTTGCTGAACGGCTGCCCGCAGGCAGCCGTTTTTCTTTGCGGCGGGAAAAACCGGCGAACGCCTGGAAACGTTGCATTGACGCAGCGCGCTCACCTGCATGATGCCGATCAATGGACGTTCGGATTCATTGCTGCGCCCCTGTGCCAGCTCAGCGGTACTGCCTTTCCTGTTGAACTTAGGTGTCCTGCCGAGGGTCATTCGTTTGCGCAGGCAACTGCATCGCCTGCGTCAGCAAACATGCAATGCCCAGCTTGCGGGACGGATAATCCGGGCAACGCCGCGGTATGCGTCTCATGCCATACGCCGCTACATCACGCGCGTGCACGTGCACGGCGGCCGGGCGGGTATGCGTACGCCAGGTATGCCATTCCCGGCGTGTACTCGTACCTGCAATCCGCTCGGGCAGACAGGATCAGGAGGACGAGATACTTGACCGGATCATCACCTGCCCGGCACACGCCTGCCGGCACGAAGACCTTTCCCGAGAGCCGTGCAGGAGAATGGACTGCACGACAGGGCGCGCACCCGGCTGCAAACCCGGGCAGCGGCGAGCGTATCGAGCCGCGGATAGAAGATTACGGCATGCCCTCCGATGCCTATGAAAGATTGCATGGGATCGGGCGGGACTTCGGAGAGCATCATCCGCCGCAGCGAGGCGGCCTGGCTCGCCTGTCGCGGTTGACCCTGATGGCCGGCGTGTTCATCATCGGCGCGGGCGTCGGACTTGCCGCCGCATGGTGGCTGTACCACGATCCGCCGTTTGCCACGATTCCCGCGTCGCAAGTGCGCAGTATTCCATCGTCTCCTGCCGCCGGCGTCCAGCGTCCCGCCACCGTGCGCGGCATCAGTCCGGGCGAGCTGCCCTATGACGGCGCACCGCCGCCTTCCATCGCCGAGCCTGCCATCGACGATCGGCCGGCTATCGCCGCGGAGGGCGGGGAAGCCGCCGCAAGGGTGGACGCTTCCGGCGACAGCGCGGCTGAGGCCGATGAAGTGCGCACGGTCGAGAGCAATGCCGACCGTACTGCCGAGCGCGATGGCGAAACCGAGCCTCCGAAGGCAGCTGCCGCTGCAACCCGCAACCCTGTAGTGAAATCCGCGGACAGGAGCGACGAACCGAAAGCCGCAAAGCCGGCCGCGCAGGGCAGCGCCGGCGTGGCGAGCGCGGTTCCCAAGCGCAAGAGCGCGCCCCGCTCCGACCGTGAAATCGAACGTATCCGCCAACAGGCTGAGGACGAACTAAAAAAAAAGACTGAGCATGGACGCGGCCCGGGCGAATCCCGGCAGGGGGCCAAGCAAGGCGCCCGCGACGACGACCGCGCCGGCAATCGCGCATCTGCACGAAATGCACCCATCGCCCGTGTAGCCGCGACGCGCACCATGCTGGCCCGCTGCGAGCGGAGCGGCAATTTCATCCGCCGCGAGATTTGCCGCTGGCAAGTCTGCAACGGCTCCTGGGGCAAGAACGGCTGCCCGTCCTATCAGCAACAAACGTCCACCTACTGATCCCGGCGGCACAGTGCGGCGTGCTTTCCGTGCCGTGCAGCCCTCACGTATCCATCCCCCTCGTTCCTTGGCTGACCCGCTTCAGGCGGTGCCCATTCCTGCCCTTTCTTGCCCTTGCTTCATGTCTTTCATTAGAAATATATCAGGCAAAACTTCAGGTTCGGATAAACATAGTTCGTACATTTGCGCAATAGAGATGCGTAGTTCCAACATTGTTCAAATAAAAAGTTTTCCAGACGGCAAACTTGTTGTACTATGTTGTTACATTCTGTTAAAGGAATTTCCATGAAGACTGCCATCCGCAAGATGGGTAACTCGCAAGGGGTCCTGATCCCCAAGCCGTTCCTGTTACAGACCGGTCTTGATATCGGCGAGGTAGAAATCGAGGTCGAGAACGAATCGATCGTGATTCGCAAGCCGAAGCGGAAGTCGCGCGAGGGCTGGGCGCAGGCATGCCAGCGCCTGGCGGAGAAGCAGGCGGCCGAGGCGATTGCCTGGCCGCTCATTGCCGACAGCGCGGACGCAGATATTTCATGGTGATGCGGGCAGAGGTATGGCTGGTCGACTTTGAAAAGCCGATCGGCAGCGTGACGCAGCAGCGATGGCCGTGCGTCGTGGTCTCGCCCGAGGAAATGGATGAGTACCTCAGCACGCTCATTCTTGCGCCCATGAGCACGCGGGAAATACCGGCGCCGTTCCGGATCCCGGTGCGGTTCATGGGCAAGGAAGGCTTGATCCTCCTGGATCAGATTTGCACGTTGGAGAAGTCGCGGTTGATAAGAAAGCTGGGCGCCATTGATGAACCGACGATGGTCAAGGCTCTTGAAGTTCTACAGGAAGTTTTCGCTTACTAAGATAAGGACCGACTCACATGGCTAACGACTATTTGGCAGAGATTCGCGACGTCAATCTCAGTTACCTGATGATCGCGCAGCAGATGATCCGTGATGACCGCGCGGAAGCGATTTTCCGCCTCGGCATCAGCGGCGAGATCGCCGACCTGCTGGCGGGCATGAGCAACGCGCAGGTGCTGAAGCTAGCCGGTTGCAACGTCATGCTCTCCCGCTTCCGCTTCAACGACACCGAGATACTCTCGACACTCTTGCGCGACAAGGCGGGCAATGCCACTGCGACCGCGCCGCTGCATGCGTCGATCATCATGTCGTCGCAGGCGCCAGAAGCAGTTCTGTAAGGTCTTGCGGAGAATATGCCGGCCCTGTCACCATACCTCGCCATGCATGTTGCGCCCCGCGAGGCGGGCGTGTACGTGCGCGCGTTGACGGGAGGTCGGTAAGATGCAGGCGCTCGAATTGCGCGACAACGCGCTGCAATGGGAAACCGAACGGCAGAACCGGCTACTGCAGAGCGCCGCTGAACAACGCAAGAAGCAGACGCGTCTTGAAGCCGTGCAACGGCAGCAGACACCGGAGGCGAAATCCGAAGCGGCGGCATCCATCCGGCTCGATGAATGGGTCGACAAGGTCAACGCCATTCCCGATATCCGCTCCGCACTGGTTCCCCTCGATGACGAGGAGGGCTGGAGCAAACCGTTCTCACTTGCCAAGGCCGACCTCGAGCCGTGGCTTTCGTACTTCAGAGGGTATCGCCAGTCGCGCCTGTTCCTGGCTCACGCCGTGCATGACGCAGCGAGCCCGGATGCCGCGAGCATCGATTACCCGGTGCGCGCGCTGCTCGAACTCCGGCGCGCGGACGCGCGGATCATCACCGAGCCGCCGGTCCAGATCAACGGACAGGTCGACTATTTCGACACCGAAGCCGTCATCGCCGCCGGCCACGAGGCGAGCGAATTCCGCGCCTCGCTGCGCGGCGCCATCCTGAACCACGACAAACAGCTCAAGCTGGCCGAGGAAAAAGGCCGTGAAATGGGTGATGCGCTGCATGAGGCATTGATGGGGGAGGGGCACGCCAACCTCATCGGGGCGTGGGAAAAAGTCTTCAAGCGCAAACCGAACATCGATGAATTGCACCAGATGCTGACCTCGGGGCGCGTTCGCGTTTCTGCGGAGAAGAAGCAAATCATTACCGAGACGCGCCCGCCGGTTCCGGAGATGCCGGCCGCTGCGCCTGTGCTGCGGCCGTCGCCGGAAAAGCGGCCGGTCATGCCGCCGCCGGAACCGTCCCAGGCAAGCGTGCCTGCAACAGAGGATGACGACGACGAAGCCGTCGTTACGCTGTCGACATATGCGAAGAAGGAAGCGCCTGCGCGCAAATTTCTCTGGCCGGCAATCCATGCCGCGATCGGCTGCGCTGCGCTTGCTGCCTATATCTTCGTGTTCTGAGTACTGCCCGCAGGCTGCTTCCATCTCGGCACTTGATGTTGAGCGTGGACGAAGACGAGGTCAAGGCCCGGGCGGCTTGGAAAATGACAACAGCTCCCACCGCCAAGGGCGGTCCCAGAATTCATTCCTAATGTAGAATCCCGCGCTCCTATTGACGGAGGGGCAATGAATCGAATTGGAAACATGACTTTACGGGAGGCGGGCGCCGTTTTCTTGGCGCTTGCGTTGTTTGTTGCGGCCTTCGTGGTCGGCTACCATTTCGGCGCTGCTTGGGCGGGCCGGATCGGCTCGCTAATCATCATAGTCGGGGTATGGTTTGCCTTCAGCGATATCCCTCAGGTACTTCGAGAGCAGGCAGAACGCATGTCAGGCATCCGGCTTGAACTCGAAATCTATTCGGAAATCGATCGCCTGGAGGACGAGCGACACTACCCGCTGAATGACGAAGAAAAGGCCCAGGTGAGGCGCCGCGTGACGAACGAAAAGAAGAAGAATCTGCAAAAGGCAGCGGGAGCCTCCGCTGAGCGTTTCGTGCTGGTTGAAGTACTTATCGTGTGCATCGGCACGTTCGTCAACGGTTTTGGGGAATGGATCGTCGTCTGCATGAAGGCAGGGAAGATCGGATGGTAGAAGCTCAGCCGGGCATCGCATTGCCGGAGATGCTACGAGGCGGTGCGTGATCTCAATGAATGCCTCGACAAGTACGCAATGTCAAGGCGGATCCAGGAGCAAGGCGCGGGAAATGCTCTTGGCCCGCGGGGAAAAAGGGCTGCGGCAATGGCACAAGAATGGCCAAAGGAAACGTTTCCTTCGAATTCAAGACCTTGTGGAAAAGGTAAGTCGTTCTCGGCAACTTGACCGCGACGGTGATTAAGTCCCCGATTTGAACTGATCGCCGCTTGCGCCGGCGCCGGTCTGATCCCTGATGGATGTTGCACGTGGCCGGCAATTTCACCAAAGGCCAATTTCCTTTCCAGCTTTGTCGAGAGAATCGCGGAGTTCTTCCTTGAAGGTGCTGTCCTCAGGGTCGTCGAGGTTGACGTCGTCTGTAACGCGGGGACGATGGATGTCAATGATTCGCGCCAGGTCTGGAGGGACTGCGTCTTCATCGCGGTGGCGGAGCAACTCCTCCCACTTTTCATGCGTAAAAGTCATGTTCATTTCCTCCTATGTGTCAGTCAGTTTATATCGCTTCCCTAAAACCTCGCCGCCGCCCAGCGCTACTGCTCCACCGCCGAATCATGGACGGATTCCCCATGCGCAGATAGAAGTTTCGCTCCAGGCGGCCCCGTATTCCTTGCCGTCGACGCTCTACTCATTCAGGGCATCGATGCAGGCCTGTTTGATTACGGGAAGTGCGCTTAAAGGAGAGCCGGATCGGTCTTGGGGTGGCCCGTGAATGGCCAGCGTCTGGTGAGCGGAGCGCTCAGGCCGGCAAGATCCGTGATTTCGAATGCCATGAAGGCCGCCGAAACTTAGACGCTGTCTATCAAGACTGTCCAAAGCCAGATAAAGAAAAAGCGGTCGCTATTGCTAGCAACCGCTTTAGTTCTGGTGGGTCGTGCGTGACTCGAACACGCGACCAACGGATTAAAAGTCCGCTGCTCTACCGACTGAGCTAACGACCCGAAAGCACAAGATTATATTGAACTTTCGTACTGCCTGTCAATTCGCTCACGTTACTTTTTTGCAGGAAGCAGTGCGCGCATCCGAATGGAAATTTCTGAACGCGCAGCTCACTTCAACACGGCCAAGCGTTCCTTCGCCGTTTGCGCTGCCGGCGCATCCGGATACTGCGCAATCAACGTCTCCAGCGTTTTCCTCGCGGCTGCCTTGTCCTTGAGTTCCATGTGGCAGCTGGCGATGTTGAGCAGCGCATCCGGCGCCTTGGGGTTGTCCGCGTAATTCTTCACGACGATCTGCTGTGCCGCGATGGCGTTCTTGTAGTCGCGCTGCGCGTAGTAGGTGTTGCCGAGCCAGTATTGCGCGGACGGTGTCAGGCCCGACTGCGGGTAGCGGCGAGTGAAGTCGTAGAAGGCGGCGCCGGCATTCTTGTAGTCGCCGGCCTTGAAGTAGGCGAGGGCGGCGTCGTATGCCTTTTGCTCGCCCTGTTCCATCATGACTTCCTTGCCGTCGATGGTGACCTTCTGCGGCTCCATCTTGCGCAGCCGGCCGTCGAGGTCGACGTAGAAATCTTTCTGGCGCTTCTGTGCGTTAGCCAGTTCGTTGGTCAAAATCTCGACCTGGCCGCGCAGGCGCGCGATCTCCTGGCGCAACTGTTCATTCTGGTTGTTGAGGTCGAGGCTGTTGGTCTTGTCTGCCTTGGCGTTGATCTCCGACTGCATGTTGTTGAGCCGGGCGCGAATTTCGAGGATGGCTTTGCGCGCTTCCTCGTCTTCGAACAGCGCCGCCTGCGATTGCAGGGGCAGCAAAGAAAATGCGGCCACGAAGGCCGCTGCAAGTGATGATTTGATGGTCTTGTTCATGATCGCTCTTGAACGTATAGAAAACCGTTTGTTCCCTTGTTGGTTTCCCCTTCCAGGCCGTGAGCTTGGAAGGGGCGGGGGATGAGCTTTGGAGACCGCCACTCATCACTGCGTGATTACTGATAGGCCAGGTCGGCGCGGCGGTTTTCAGCCCATGCAGCTTCGTCGCTGCCTTGTGCCTTCGGCTTCTCTTCGCCGAACGACACGGCTTCCATCTGCGCGTCGGACACGCCGAGCAGGGACAGGGACTTGCGTACTGCTTCTGCGCGCTTCTGGCCCAGTGCGAGGTTGTACTCGCGGCCGCCACGCTCGTCGGTGTTGCCCTGGATGACGATCTTGCGGCCCTTGTTGGCGGCCAGGTACTTGGCGTGCGCGTCGACCACCGGCTTGAACTCGTCCTTGACGATGAAGCTGTCGAAGTCGAAGTAGACGCTGCGCTTGGCCAGGATGCCCTTCGGGTCGTTCAGCGGATCGGTGGATCCGGTGGTGACCGGAGCGATCGTGCGCGCGTCGGCCGTGCTTGCCGCGCCCGTACGGTCTTCTACCTTGACGTTGTCATCCAGCTTGACCGACGAACCGCAGGCGGTGAGGCTGAAAACGCCGGCCAGAATGACGGCAAGAGTGGTGGTGTTACGCATTTCCTTGTTCTCCCAAGTAAAAAATTTCTGAAAACCCATATTATTTCATGAACGGGCCCCAAGTGGGCTCCCGAATATCGCCTGTTTGGGTTGTCAGGCGGTGTTTGACGCGGCCGTCGACCGACACGACCGCCAGCGCACCACGGCGCCCGGCCTCGGTGGCATACATGATGTACTTGCCGTTCGGCGAGAAGCTGGGCGACTCGTCCCGGGTCGTGTCGGAGAGGCGCATTTCCTGGCCGTTCTGCAGATCCATGATGTACAACTGGAAACGTCCCTCGCGACGCGAGATGTATGCCAGGTTCTTGCCGTCTGGCGAGACGCGCGGGCTGATGTTGTAGCTGCCGTTGAAGGTGACGCGCTGTGCGTCGCCGCCGTTGGCGCTCATGCGGTAGATCTGCGGGCCGCCGCTGCGGTCGCTGGTGAAGTAGATGAATTGGCCATCGGCGGAGAATTGCGGCTCGGTCTCGATGCCGTTGGTATTGGTGAGCTGGCGCAGGTTGCTGCCGTCGGCGTTGACGCTGTAGACCTGCGTGTAACCGTTGCGCGACAGGGCGACGGCCAGCCTGCTGCCGTCCGGCGACCACGAGGGCGCGGAGTTGCTGCCGCGGTAGTTGGCGACGGCGATGCGCTGGCGGTTGGTGAGGTCTTGCACGTAGACGACCGGCTTCTTGTTCTCGAACGAGACGTAAGCGACCTTTGTGCCGTCCGGCGACCACGTCGGGGAGATGATCGGCTCGTTGGAGCGCAGGGCGACCTGCGTGCCTTCGCCGTCGGAATCCGCGACTTCGAGGCGGTACTCGTTGCCTGCCTTGGTGACGTACGCGATGCGGGTGGCGAATGCGCCGCGCACGCCGATCAGCTTTTCGTAGATGTCATCGGCGATCTTGTGGGCCGCGACGCGGAGGCGGTCCGGGCCGGCGACCTGGCCGAAGCCGGAAAGGTTGGAGGCCTTCACCGTGTCCAGCAGGCGGTAGCGCACGTCGTACCGGCCGTCGGCCAGGCGTTGCACGCTGCCCACCACCAGAGCGTCGGCGCCCTGTGCTTTCCATTCGCCGTAGTTGACCGGCGTCGTTTCCGACATGGTGTTGCCGGTGTCGATGATCTTGAAGTAGCCGCTGCGCGCGAGATCGGCCTTCACGATGGCGGTGACCTGTTGCGGGGCCAGCGTCTCGTCGGCGAAACCGGCGATGGCAATGGGGATCTGGGTCGCGCCCACGCCCGAGGTTTCCACCCGCAGCTGTGCCTGGGCCAGGCTGGCGAGACTGAATGCGAATACGGCAAATCCACGCAAGAAGAAATTTTTCATCATGGTTGCTTACTGGTCTTTCGGTTTATGGATGCCAATGAAAGTGGAGGGCACGGCGCCCGACTTGTCCCGCGGATAGGGCTGGGAGCGTTCGATGGCGCGTGACACCGCTTCATCGAATCCGGGCACGCCGGAGGATTTGAGCTTGCGGATGCCCGCCACGGAACCGTCCGGCAACAGCCGGACCTCGTATTCTACCGGGGGGTTGCCTTGCAGGCCTTCCGGCACGATGAAGGCGATGTTCGAGCGGATCTTGGCGGCGATACGCTGCACGTAGTCGCCGTCGGCGCGGCCGCCCTGCGACTTCGGCGCCTCGCCGGTGCCGCCGGTGCCCACGGCGCCGGTGATGCGCTTCATGTCTTCCTCACGCAGCTTGGCCATCAGTTTCTGGTCGGCCTCGTCCTGCTTGCGCTTTTTCTCGGCGGCTTCTTTCTTCGCCTTTTCCGCTTTTTCTTTCTCGGCGCGCTTGGCTTCCTCTAGCTTGGCCAGCTTCTCTTCCTCGCGCTTCTTCTCTTCCTCGCGCTTCTTTTCCTTGGCGAGGCGTTCCTCTTCTTCCTTGCGCTTCTTCTCTTCTTCCTTGCGCTTCTTTTCCTTCTCCAGCGCGATGTCCGGCTTCACGACCGGCGGTTCCTCGACCTTGGGCTTCGGCGGCTCCGGGGCGACCGGCTTCGGCTCGGGTTCGGGTTCCTTCACCTGCGGCGGTTCCGGCACCGGCGCGGCTTCGCGCGGCTGCGGGTCCCAGACCTCGGCTTCGATCGTCACCGGCGTTTCGCTCTGCCAGGTCACGCCGACCCAGAGGAAAAGGAGCAGCGCGGCATGAACCAGCGCCGCCAGAAACAGCGCGCGTCCGCCGCCGGGCTCCTTTGGAACGTAATACGGTGTGGCTTCTGTCATTGCTTCGTCGCCAGGCCCACGCGGTTGATGCCGATCTTCTTGGCTTCCGAAATCACCTGGATTACTTCGTCGTACTTGATGTCCTTGTCGGCGGAGATCATCACCGGCAGTTCCGGATTTGCGGCGTGCATGGTGCGCAGTTTCTGCACCAGTGCGCTGCGCCCGCCGACCTTTTCCTGCTGGCCGCTGCCGTTCTTGCCGCCGGTGAGGGCGATGGTTGCGGTCGTGTCAGGCTTGAGCGAGACCTGGATGTATTCCGTCGGCGGCAGCGCGGACTTGGCTGCCGTCGGCAGGTTGATGACGCCCGGATTGGTCAGCGGCGCCGCGACCATGAAGATCACGAGCAGTACCAGCATCACGTCGATGTACGGCACGACGTTGATTTCCGACTTGAACTTGCGGCTGCGCCCGCCGCGCATGGAACTGTTCGCCATCAGCGGACCTGTCGTTGCAGGATGTTCGAAAACTCTTCGATGAAGCTCTCGAAACGGATTGCGAGGCGGTCGATGTCATGCGAGTAGCGGTTGTATGCCACCACCGCCGGGATCGCCGCGAACAGGCCGATCGCCGTGGCGATCAGTGCTTCCGCGATGCCGGGCGCGACAGATGCGAGCGTCGCCTGCTGCACATTGGCCAGGCCGCGGAAGGCATTCATGATGCCCCACACGGTGCCGAACAGGCCGACGTAGGGCGACACCGAGCCGACCGATGCCAGGAAGGCAAGGTGGGATTCGAGCGCATCCATCTCGCGCTGGTATGCCGCGCGCATCGCACGGCGCGCGCCGTCGATCATGCTGCCCGGGTCGACCGCGCCCTTGCCGGCGAAGCTGGCCTTTGCCTTGATGAACTCGCCCATGCCCGACTCGAAGATGCGCTCCAGGGCGCCGCTCGTGCCGCCGCTGCGGCGACGGTTCGAGGTTGCCTCTTCATACAGGGCGTTCAGGTTGCCGCCCGACCAGAAGGCGCGCTCGAAATCCTCGGTCTGCGTCTGCGCGCTCTTGATGGCAAACATTTTGCGGAAGATGTAGGTCCAGCTCATGATCGAGACGAGCAGGAGCAGGGCCATGACCAGCTGCACGAGGAGCGATGCATTGTTGATCAGGGCAATGAAAGACAGATCTTGAGTGACGGTCATCGGTTTCTGTTAAATGTTTGCAAAGTGTTCCTGCGGCACGCGCCGGCAGCGTGCAGCGGAGAAAATCATCCGGTGTTCTTTATCCGGTCGAGCACTTCGTCCGGAATCGGACTGGGCCGGAAGCTGCCTGTACCCACGCAGCCGACCTTGATGCGGCCGCTGGCCAGCAGCCGGAGATCCTCTCCCTCGACGCGCCAGGCTTCTTGTAGGAATTGCACAGAGGCGCGCCCGAGCCTTTCGACAACGACGGAGAGTTTCAGTTCATCATCTAATTTCGCGGGGGCATGATAATCGACCGCGGTGCTTTTGACCACGAACATCACCCGATGCGATTCCGACAAGAGCTGCTGGCCGATGCCGGACGCGCGGAGCCATTCGGTCCGCGCCCGTTCGAAGAACTTCAGGTAGTTTGCATAAAAGACAACGCCGCCGGCATCGGTATCTTCATAGTAGACCCGGACGTTCCAGGTGAAATCGGTGCTCATTGCGCGCGGACCTGTTCTCCGCGAGTTGCTGCTTCGTGGTGCTTCATCAGAGGTTTCGTTTGACGTTGAAAGGAGCGAAGCCCTGGCAGGTGGGCATCATTTCGATGTAATTGATGTTCACGTGCGGGGGCAGGTTGGCGATCCAGAATGCTGCTTCGGCAATGTCCTTGGCGGTGAGCGGTTCGGTGCCTTCGTAGACCTTCGCCGCGGCCGCATCATCCTTGAGGCGGACGTTCGAGAATTCCGTGCCGCCGCACAGGCCGGGCGCGATATTGGTGGCGCGCACGCCTGTGCCCACTAGGTCGGCGCGCAGGTTCAGGGTGAACTGGTCGACGAAGGCCTTGGTGGCGCCGTAGACGTTGCCGCCCGGGTAGGGGTAGGCGCCGGCTACCGAACCGATGTTGATCACGGTGCCGCGGCCGCGCGCGACCATGCCGGGCAGGATGGCGCGGGTCATGGTGACGAGCCCGGTGCAATTGGTCGCGATCATGGTTTCCCATTCTTCCAGCGAGGCCTTGTGCGCGGGCTCGATGCCGAGCGCGAGGCCGGCATTGTTGATCAGCACGTCGATTTCTTTCCAGTCGTCCGGCAGCGCGTCGAGCGCGGCGTTGATCGACGTCTTGTCGCTGACGTCCATGGCCACCGGAAGAACGAAGGAGCCGAACTCGGCTGCGAGGCTGTCGAGGCGCTCCTTGCGGCGCCCGGCCGCGATCACGTTGTGGCCCGCACGGGCGAATCTGCGCGCCATTTCAGCGCCGAAGCCGGAGGTTGCACCTGTAATCAGAACGATCATGTTGTATTCCTTTCGTGCGTGGCGTGGAGTTGCCAAAATTGTAGCCTAAAGGGACAGGGGCGAGGCATGCCGTGCGGCAGCAGCGCGCCGAAATCCGCATTCTTGCCGAATCAAGGTAGCTATCTTACAATCTAGGTCCATTTCGTCTCACGTAACTGGCGAGACGCCGGAGCAGCAGTCCGGCGGAAAGGTGGAAATCCACCGGGGAACGTGAGATATCCATAGCCGTTCGCCTGGGCAGCCCAAATGGAATGCACGACTGAGGCTGCCTGTCATCTTCCTTTGGCCCTCATTCGATTCAGGCAAACCGATTTGCAATCGATTGGAGATTTTTCATGTTCGCAAAAGACCATACCATCGCCAAAGTTGATGCCGAACTTTGGTCCGCCATCCAGCAGGAAAACCAGCGCCAGCAAGACCACATCGAGCTGATCGCATCGGAAAACTATACCTCGCCGGCCGTCATGGAGGCGCAAGGCTCGCAGCTCACCAACAAGTATGCCGAAGGCTATCCGGGCAAGCGCTACTACGGCGGCTGCGAGTACGTCGACATTGCCGAGACCCTGGCCATCAACCGCCTGAAGGAACTCTTCGGTGCCGAAGCCGCCAACGTGCAGCCGAACTCCGGCTCGCAGGCCAACCAGGGCGTGTTTTTCGCAATGCTCAAGCCGGGCGACACCATCATGGGCATGTCGCTCGCCGAAGGAGGCCACCTGACCCACGGCATGGCGCTCAACATGTCCGGCAAGTGGTTCAACGTCGTGTCCTACGGCCTGAACGAAAAGGAAGAGATCGACTACGACGCGATGGAACGCCTCGCGCACGAGAAGAAGCCGAAGATGATCATCGCCGGCGCTTCCGCCTATGCGCTGCGCATCGACTTCGAACGCTTCGCCAAGGTCGCCAAGGACGTCGGCGCCTATTTCATGGTCGACATGGCGCATTACGCCGGCCTGATCGCCGCAGGCGTCTATCCGAACCCGGTGCCTTACGCCGACTTCGTCACCTCGACCACCCACAAGTCCCTGCGCGGCCCGCGCGGCGGCGTGATCCTGATGAAGGCCGAGCACGAAAAGGCGATCAACTCCGCGATCTTCCCGGGCATCCAGGGTGGTCCGCTGATGCACGTGATTGCCGGCAAGGCCGTCGCGTTCAAGGAAGCGCTGTCGCCGGAGTTCAAGGCATACCAGCAGCAGGTCGTGAAGAACGCGGATGCACTCGCCAAGACCCTGATCTCGCGCGGCCTGCGCATCGTCTCCGGTCGTACCGAATCGCACGTGATGCTGGTCGACCTGCGCGCCAAGAAGATCACCGGCAAGGAAGCCGAAGCCATCCTCGGTTCCGCGCACATGACCTGCAACAAGAACGCCATCCCGAACGATCCGGAGAAGCCCTTCGTCACCTCCGGCATCCGTCTCGGCAGCCCGGCGATGACCACGCGCGGCTTCAAGGAAGAAGAGGCCGTCAAGGTCGGCAATCTGATCGCCGACGTGCTGGACAACCCGCACGATGCCGCAACCATCGAGCGCGTGAAGGCGGAAGTGAAGAAACTCACCGACGCCTTCCCGGTATACGGTTGAAATCTGCGGCTGAAATTTGCCGGCGCGCGGCCGGCAAATAGGGCTACACTGATCACCACCCCCCTCGAAAGGGGTGGTGATGTTTGCAAAAAGATAATAGAATTGCGCAATTGATAACTTTGCGCTCTGTCTGGAGCGCGTCCAGGATAGGACCCGCGGTCGTTCCATGAAATGTCCCTTCTGTCACCACGAAGACACCCAGGTCATTGATACACGCGTATCGGAGGAAGGGGACACCATCCGCCGCCGCCGCCGCTGTGCGCACTGCGACAAGCGCTTCACCACCTACGAGCGAATCGAATTGTCGATGCCCGTGATCGTGAAGAAGAACGGCAGCCGCTCCGACTACGATCCCGCCAAGCTGCGCGCCAGCTTCATGCTCGCGCTGCGCAAGCGCCCGGTCTCCGCCGATGCCGTCGACGCCGCCATCCAGCGCATCGAAGAGAACCTGCTCACCTCGGGTGCGAGGGAAGTGGTTTCCGGCCATATCGGCGAACTGGTGATGCGCGAGCTCAAGCGCCTCGACAAGATCGCTTACATCCGTTTTGCCTCGGTCTACAAGAGCTTCGAAGACGTCGCCGAATTCCAGGACGCGATCGCCGAAGTCGGCCGCGAACGCAAGACTCCCTCCCGGTAAGAACCCTTTCAAGGTGCGGTAATGCCAGAACGACTCCGTGCGTCTATAATGTTGCATAAATGGCAATTGAAAATGCCTTGCCCTCGCGGCTACTCGCTGATCGAAGTCCTGGTTTCCATTCTTCTCCTTTCCATTGGCTTTCTCGGCACCGCCGGATTGCAGGCTGCGGCAATCCGCGCAACACAGCAATCGGCCTACCAGACCATGGGGTTGCAGCTTGCCGCTGACATCGCCGACACGCTCGGCGTGCTCGCACACGATGAAGCGCTGCTGCCCGGATTCGTGTTCGAGATCGACTACGCAGTCACGCCCGGCACGCGGCAAGTCGCGAACGTCAGGTGCCACTACGCCGCATGCGGGATGCGCGATTTCGCCGCCGCCGAGATCGACGAATGGAAGATGCGCATGGCAAGCACCTTTCCCGCCGCGCGGCTTCGCATCTGCAGGGACGACAGTGCGGGCGAAGACGCGGGGCAGGCATACACCTGGGATTGCGGCGGCGGAGGCGAGGGTGTCCCGTTGGTCGTCAAGCTCGGCTGGAAGGTCAAGAACCCGGACGGCAGCGATGCGGCGCAAGGCAAGGATTTTCCTCCCAGCGTCGTTGTGCCGGTGGCGTCGGTTTCGTAGCGCGGGCATTCGATGCGGCCTGGACTGTACCCCCGGCAATCCTGCGTGCGCCAGCACGGCGTGACGCTGGTCGAGCTGATGATATCGATGACCATCGGCTTGCTGGTGGTCGGCGTTGCGACTGTCCTGCTCGTGTCGGTGAAGTCCGGCTACGTCGTCCAGTCGGACAGTGCACAGATTCTCGATACCGGCCGCCATGCCATCGACATCCTAGTCCGTACCGTGCGCCAGGCTTCTTATCATCATTGGGATAGCGTCGAGGCCGGCACGCTGGACGACATAGACGAACCTGCGGTCTTCGGCATGGATGCAAAGAGCCTGAAAAGCCGCTCCGAAGGCATCACTTCCCCGGTGGCGCGTTCGATCAATGGCAGCGACGTGCTTGCCGTGCGCTTCGGCGGCTCGGGCGCGGGGAGCAACGGGGATGGATCGGTGTTGAACTGCGCCGGCTTCCCGGTCGGCAGCGGAACGCCGAAGGACAAGGGCAAGGACACGCGGGGATGGAGCGTTTTTTATGTCGCCGAGGACGCCACCGGCGAGCCGGAGTTGTACTGCAAATATCCCGGCGAAGAGGGCTGGGCCTCGCAGGCGATCGCGCGAGGGGTGGAGTCGTTCCAGGTCTTGTACGGCCTGGACACGGATGGCGACGGGCTGCCGAATTCGCTTCTCAATGCCAGTGCCGTCGAGGCGATGTCGAAGAACGCGAAAGATGGGCAGGCGCCGTGGAAGAACGTAGTTGAAGTCAAGGTCGCCGTGCTGGTCCGCGGCGGCAATCCTGTGCCGCTCGATATCGAGGGCCGCTATTTCGACCTGTTCGGCGAACCCTATTCCCTGGCGCATGCGAGCCGCGACCGGGGCGTACGGATCCGGGTGGCGGAACTGCCGAAGGCCGACAGGAACCTCGCGCGGAAGGTGTTCGTCTCCAGCATCTGGCTGCGCAACCGGCCGTGGGGAAAGTAAGGGTGAGGCCGGTACCTGCCTGTGTGCGGATGCAGGGCATTGCGCTTGTCGTGTGCCTGCTGATGATGCTGGTCATCCTCCTGCTTGGCGCCTCCGGCGCGCAAATCGCACTTCAGGAAGAAAAGGCGTCTCGTTTCGAAAGGGACAGGATGGTGGCGTTCCAGGCGGCCGAGGCGGCGTTGAGGGATGCCGAGATTGACATCGAGCGCTCCGGCCGCCTCGCCCATTTCGCGGCCGGACAGAGACGTGCCGGCGAATGCGGTGCCGGGCTAGCCAATCCTATGCTCGGGTTGTGCCGGCCGGCGACGCCTGAATTGTTCCCGGTCTGGCAAAAGATCGCCTTGGGCAGGGAGAAGATTTCCGTGCCTTACGGGCATATCACCGGCCGCGTCCTCTCGCAGGGCGATCGCGCCGTGCCCCCGGCTTATCTCATCGAGGTCTTGGGCGAGCCGGCGTACCGGATCACCGCCATCGGCTACGGGACCAGTGGCCGGACGCAGGTCGTGCTCCAGTCCTATTTCAACAAGCCCGCCAAGGGGGCAGGCCGGCGCCTGGGGTGGCGCGAAATCCTGAACTGGGAGGAAGTGCGTGAAGTGCTTGAAGGACTGTAAACCGGCGAGCGGGTTCACGCTCATCCAGGTCATCGTTGCGCTCGCTGTCATTGCGATACTCGCCGGCATCGCCTTTCCTTCATACAAGGAGGCGGTGCGCAAGGGGAAGCGCGCCGAGGGCCGCGCCGCGTTGTACCAACTGATGCTGCAGCAAGAGCGCTTTTACTCCCAGCGCAACCGCTACATTGCGTTTTCCCCCGGCGCAAGCGACGAAGACGGGAAGAGGTTCAAGTGGTACTCCGGCAATTCGCCGGGCACCAGCGCCTACGAGATAAGGGGCGAGGCCTGTGCGAACGACAGCATCGACAACTGCGTGCGGCTGGTGGCAACGCCAGGCTCTGCGCGCGTGGATGCGAGCTTCAAAGATCCGCTGTGCGGCGTGCTGTCGCTGACGAGCACCGGACAAAAAGATGCGAACGCGCCGGAATGCTGGAGGTGAACAATGGCCAGCGCTTGCCGACTCTCGGAAGATCGCGGATACACAGTGATCGAACTGCTTGTGGTCATGGCTGTCGCGGCAATTCTTTTCGCCATCGGCATCCCGAGTTTTGCCGGCCTCCTGCGAGAGGCGCAACTCTCCACCGCGACTAATGACTTCTTCGCTTCGATCAATCTTGCCCGGGCAGAAGCCGTGCAGCGCGGAGTGCGCGTCGACATGGTGCCGACCGGCGACGACGGCGATTGGGCGAAAGGATGGACAGTCTTCGTCGACGAAAACCGGAACCGCCGGCCGGACCACGGCGACCTTGTAATCTTCCGGCACGGCCCCTCGCCGGACGGCATGAAGATCACGGCCAACCTGACCGATTCGACAGTACAATACCTCGCATACAGCGGCTCGGGGCGTACCCGCACGCATGCAAACGCCTACCGGACACAGTTCGGCACCTTCACGCTTGCGCTGGGAAACAAGGCCAGGAAAATCAAGCTGAACTTTGTCGGGCGTCCGCGCGTGTGCAATCCCGAAGCCGATCCGCAAAACTGCTAGCCTGCGCGTCCTCGCGCGGCTCGGACGAACAACCAGGCATTCCGTGCGAATCGAAAACGACATCCAGGCAATGGAACTGGCCCTGCAGTGGGCCGCTAGGTCCATGTTCATCACCACGCCCAATCCACGCGTGGGCTGCGTCATCATCAAGAATGGCATCGTGATCGGCGCCGGCAACACGCAGCCGCCAGGGCAGGCACATGCCGAAGTGCAGGCAATGAAGGATGCGGCCGAACGCGGACATGACGTGCGCGGTGCGACGGTCTATGTGACGCTCGAACCCTGCAGCCATTTCGGCCGTACGCCGCCCTGCGCCGACGCCTTGATCCGCGCCGGCGTGGCGAAAGTCGTGATGGCCGTCGGCGACCCGAACCCGCTGGTTGGCGGCCGGGGACGCGCGATGCTTGAAGCCGCGGGCATCGAAGTCGTGTCCGGCGTGCTCGAAGAACAGGCGCGTGAAATGAACATCGGTTTCATGAAGCGCATGCAGCACGGCAAACCCTGGGTGCGCATGAAGGCGGCCGCCAGCCTGGACGGCGGGACGGCGCTCCACAACGGTGCCAGCCAGTGGATTACCTCGGCCGCTGCACGCGACGACGGCCATTGGTGGCGTGCCCGCGCGTGCGCGGTGCTGACCGGCATCGGGACGGTGCAGGAAGATGATCCGCAACTCAATGTGCGCGCCGTCGAGACACCCAGGCAGCCGCAGCGCATCGTTGTCGACAGCCGCCTCCAGATCAGTCCCGGCGCCCGTATCCTCGAAGGGGGCGGCACCTGGATCGTTACCGCGGTTGCCGATCCGGAGAAGGAGGCGCCCCTGCGCGAGGCTGGCGCAGAAATCATCCGGCTGCCCAATGCGACCGGCAAGGTCGACCTGCCCGCGCTGCTCCAGGAACTGGGCGCGCGCCAGATCAACGAGCTGCATGTCGAAGCCGGCTTCAAGCTGAACGGCTCCCTGGTCCGCGAAGGCTGCGTGGATGAATTGCTGCTGTATCTCGCCCCCAGCCTGCTGGGCGAGGCACGCGGCATGTTTGACCTGCCGGCGCTGGAGTCGCTCGACGGACGGAAGCAGTTGTCCTTCCACGAAATCAAGCAAATCGGCCCGGATTTGCGTATCCTTGCGCGTTTCATCTGATCGGACCCGACCCATGTTTACCGGAATCGTCGCCGCAATCGGCACCATCACTTCCATCACTCCGCTCGGCAACGAGGCGGATGCAGGCGTGCGCCTCACGGTCGATGCCGGAGGGCTGCCCATGGCCGATGTCGCCCTCGGCGATTCGATTGCGCTGAACGGCGCCTGCATGACGGTCGTCAGCAAGACCGAAAGCAGCTTCACGGTCGACGTCTCGCGCGAAAGCCTGAGCCGTACCGCCGGGCTCGACCGGCCGGGCGAAGTCAACCTCGAAAAGGCGCTGACGCTGGCAGACCGCCTTGGCGGCCACCTCGTCTCCGGACATGTCGACGGCCTCGGGACCGTACGCAAGTTCGATCCGGTGGGTGAGTCGATGGAACTGGTGATCGCCGCGCCGAAGGAACTCGCGAAATACCTGGCCTACAAGGGCTCGGTTGTCGTCAACGGCGTCTCGTTGACGGTGAACCGCGTGGAAGACAGCGCGGACGCATGCGAATTTTCGATCAATCTCATCCCGCACACCGTCGAGGTGACGACGCTCAAGCACCTCAAGCCGGGCGTCAAGGTCAACCTCGAGATCGACCTGATTGCCCGCTACGTCGAACGCATGCTCGGTGCGCGCGCCTGAAACTACGCGAGGGCGCCTGCGCAAGTTTCAAACCTGAAAGTTCGAAGGCCCTCAAATCCTTTAAAATAGCGAGCTACACAGGATTCAAGTCATGGCTATTTCGACAACTCAAGAAATCATCGCTGAACTGCGCGCGGGCCGCATGGTCATCCTCGTCGACGAGGAAGACCGCGAAAACGAGGGCGACCTCGTCCTGGCCGCCGAGTTCGTCACTCCGGAAGCAATCAACTTCATGGCCAAGTACGGGCGGGGGCTGATCTGCCTGACCCTGACCGAGGCACGCTGCAACCAGCTGAACCTGCCCATGATGACGACCCGTAACGGGACCTCGTACGGGACGAATTTCACGGTTTCCATCGAAGCAGCCGAGGGCGTGACCACCGGCATTTCCGCTGCAGACCGCGCCAAGACCATCCAGGTCGCGGTTGCGAAGAACGCCAAGCCGAGCGACATTGTGCAGCCCGGCCACATCTTCCCGCTCAAGGCGCAGCGCGGCGGCGTGCTGATGCGCGCCGGACACACCGAAGCAGGCTGCGATTTCGCCGAGCTGGCCGGCCTGACCCCGGCCGCGGTGATCTGCGAAATCATGAAGGACGACGGCACGATGGCGCGCCTGCCGGACCTCATCGAATTCGCCAAAGAGCATGGCTTGAAGATCGGCACCATTGCCGACCTGATCCACTACCGCAGCCAGAACGAGAGCATCGTCGAGCGCGTCGCCGAGCGCACCATGCACACCGTGCACGGCACGTTCAAGACCATCGCCTACCGCGACAAGCCGAGCGGCGGCGCCCACCTCGCGCTGGTGCACGGCGATATCGCGCCCGACCTGGAAACCCTGGTGCGCGTGCATCAGCCCGTTTCCATCCTCGACCTGCTCGAGACCCAGGCCACCACGCATTCCTGGAACATGGCTTCCGCGATGGCCGCCATCAAGGCCGCCGAGCGCGGCGTCATGGTGCTGCTCAACTGCGAGGAATCGGCCGAGCAGATGTTTGCCCAGTTCGAGGCGCTTCTCAAGCCGGAGGAACGTCCGCAGCCGCGCGAGACGCGCATGGACCTGCGCACCTATGGCATTGGCGCCCAGATCCTGAAGGATCTCAAGGTCGGCAAGATGAAGCTGCTCGCCAGCCCGCGCAAGATGCCCTCGATGACCGGTTTCGACCTGGAGGTTACCGGCTACCAGGCAAAGCCGGAAAATTGATCGCCGGCCGCCGGCGCCTACGCCGCGGCCGAATGACATCGCCGAACATCACATGGCCATGGGCCGCCTCGCCGGGCGAGGCGGCCCATGCTTCCAATATCAACGAGCGCAACCGCGCATGAAGGAAATACCATGACCGTAGGAACCTACGAAACGAATCTGAGCGGCGAAGGCCTGCGCATCGGCATCGTGCAGGCACGCTTCAACGAAGACGTTTGCCACGGCCTCCTGTCCTCCTGCCTCGCCGAACTCAAGCGCCTCGGCGTGGCCGACGAGGACGTCCTGCACGTGACCGTTCCCGGCGCGCTGGAAATCCCGCTTGCCCTGCAGAAAATGGCGGAGACCCAGCAGTTCGACGCACTGATCGCGATCGGCGCGGTCATACGCGGCGAGACCTACCATTTCGAGCTGGTGTCCAATGAGTCCGGCGCCGGCATTACCCGGGTCGGTCTGGACTTCGGCATTCCTATCGCCAACGCGGTGCTGACCACCGATACCGACGAGCAGGCCGAGGCGCGCATGGCGGAGAAGGGCGCGGACGCGGCCCGTGTCGCGGTCGAGATGACCAACCTCGCCATTGCGCTGGAAGAACTCGCAGAAGCGACAGAGGAAGAGTAAGCAATGACGCAAAAGACTGCCCACGCGAACCCGAACAAGAACCGCACCCCGCGCCACCGCGCGCGCGAATTCGCGCTGCAGGGCCTGTACCAGTGGCTGCTGAACAATGAAGATGCCGGCGCGATCGACGCCCATATCCGTGAAGCGCACGGCTTCAACAAGGCCGACGCCGAGCATTTCGACGTCTTGCTGCACGGTACGATCAAGCAGGCCGGCGCGCTGCGGGAAGGCTTGTCGCCGCTGATCGACCGTCCGATCGACCAGTTGTCGCCGGTTGAGCATGCGGCGCTCCTGATCGGCGCCTACGAGCTGACCAACCATATCGAAATCCCGTACAAGGTGGTGATCAACGAAGCCGTCGAGCTGACCAAGTCTTTCGGCGGGATCGATGGCCACAAGTACGTCAACGGCGTACTCGACAAGTTTGCGACGACTGCGCGCACGGTCGAAGTCGAAGACGCGAAGAAGCGCGGCCAGCACTGAGCGTCGTGCCGCACCCACGCTGCGCCGCATGCCGGCGCACGCTTGCACTTCATATCCTGCAATGACCCCAAACCTTGCTTCCCGCCTGACCAATATTGCTCCCTTCCATGTGATGGAGCTGGCGAAGATGGCGGCCGAACTGGAACGGCAGGGCCGTTCCATCATCCACATGGGTATCGGCGAGCCCGATTTCACGGCGGCGCCGCCTGTCATCGAGGCCGCCGCGCGCGCCATGGACGACGGCAAGATGCAGTACACGTCCGCCGTCGGCATTCCCCCGCTGCGGGAAGCGATCGCCGCGCACTACCGGCGCGTGTATGGTCTGGAGATCGCGCCGTCACGCATCATCGTCACCGCCGGGGCGTCCGCCGCATTGCTGCTTGCCTGCGCGGCGCTGGTGGACAAGGGCGCCGAAGTGCTCATGCCCGATCCCTCGTATCCGTGCAACCGGCATTTCGTCGCAGCCTTCGATGGCCTGGCAAGAATGATCCCGAGCGGCCCGGAACAACGCTTCCAGCTCTCGGATGCCGTGGTCCGCGAACAATGGACGGACAAGACGCGCGGCGTGCTGCTGGCCTCGCCGTCCAACCCGACCGGGACCTCGATTCCGCATCACGAGCTGGCGAAGATCGTCTCGACGGTGCGGGAAAAGGGCGGCTTCACCATCGTCGACGAGATCTACCAGGGCCTGACCTACGACGAAGAGCCGTTCAGCGCCTTGTCGCTCGGCGACGACGTGGTGGTGATCAACAGCTTTTCCAAATACTTCAACATGACCGGCTGGCGCCTCGGCTGGCTGGTCGTGCCCGAATACCTCGTGCCGCAGATCGAAAAGCTGGCGCAGAACCTGTTCATCTGCGCATCGAGCATCGCGCAGCACGCGGGGGTTGCCTGCTTTGCGCCGGAGTCGATCGCCATTTACGAACAGCGCAAGGCCGAATTCAAGCGGCGGCGCGATTACATCGTGCCGGCGCTCAGGCAGCTGGGGTTCCAGGTTCCGGTCACGCCGGACGGAGCGTTCTATGTCTACGCCGACTGTTCCGCCTTGTCCGACGACGCCGACAGGCTGACGATCGACATGCTCAACCAGGCGGGCGTGGTGCTGGTGCCGGGACTCGATTTCGGGCCGTACACCGCGCGGCAGTACATCCGGCTTTCCTACGCTACCTCACTGGAAAACCTGCAGGAGGCCGTGGGGCGGCTTGACAGGTTCTTTGCCGGGCGCCCCTAGTAGGGCGTCCAGAGAATCTCGAAGGGCTCAAGCGCGTTCAGTCTGCGGGCACCTTCGTTCAATTTCTCACATTCCCATTCCACGTCATTCCCGCACAGGCGGGAATCCAGCGGCTTTTGACGATACTGGGTTCCCGCCTTCGCGGGAACGACGGCGTATCTTTGGGGGCAAGGCAGCAATAAAAAAAGGAGCCATGCGGCTCCTTTTTTGTTGGGCGATCAATCTTACAGGGCCGAAGGGTGATCGGCCTGCGCTAGCGGCTGGTTGTCAGACTCGGTTGCGTTGGCGGCTTCCTCGGTCTGGGGCTTGCGCTCCTGCGGACGCGCTTTCGGCGCCGCGCTTGCCGAGGTGGAGTAGATCGGCACCTTCTTGCCCATCGCGACTTCCTTGAGGCGCTGGTACTCGGCCAGCACCTTCGCGCCGTAGCCGGCATCGGATTCGAAAGCGCCTGCGCCGACGTACAACTTCAGGCCGGCTTCCACGGAACCGCCGCGCGTGACGTAATCCTTGAGAATCAGCGAGCCGACCTTGATGTTGGCGATCGGATTCAGCGCGGCCTTCACGCCGCCCAGTTCTTCAAACTTGTCGCGGTGCACCTTGGACATCACCTGCATCAGGCCCTGCGCGCCCACCGGGCTTTCGGCGAACGGGTTGAAGCGGGATTCGATCGCCATGACCGAGAGAATCAGCAGCGGATCGAGCTTGATTTCCTTCGCCGTCAGGTAGGCGGCGGAAACCAGCATGTCGGTTGCATCGGTGGCGACGCGATAGCGCTTGGCAAGCCATGCCGTCACCCATTGCTGCTGGCGGGAGCTTGCGGCCTGGGTCTTGTCGTCGGTCTGCACCGCTGCCACGGCCTTGTCTTCGGCCTCCTGGCGCACGATGGATTGCGTGGGCATGTCCATCAGACTGGCAACCGGCGGCACTTCCATTTCTTCTGTCTCGGCCTGCGCGAACGGCGACAGTGCCTTGAGGTGATCGGTAACCTCGGGTTTGACGAACATGATGCCGAGGGCGGCAATGGCAATAATGCCGAGCACCATCAGCGCATGGTGCGCCGTGGTAATGAAGCCGCTGACGGTGTCACGGGCGACCACGGCCCATGCTGCCGACTGGCTGGCTTTCTTGCAGGTAAAGTCGGACGTCACCCGGATGAATCGATTTAGCATTCGAACCTCCCTGAATCCTCGCGGCAAGCGAAGAGCCCACTACAGAGCCTTGTAGACGCTTGTGTTTGCCGTGAATCAGTTACATCGTCTGTCATCGCGCGCGGGGCAATCCGGCACAATCGGCAGACGTCGGAATTGCTTGCTCAGGACTGGCGGCGCGGTAAGAGGGGCCGGAACAGCGGCAAGCAACTTTTTTCGGGGATAAGGCAGACGCCTTGTGAAAACACTCCTTAAAATGTCATGTGGGACCCCGATCCCTGTGAGTGATGAGGATTCTCGATACGCAGCCACTCGTCCCCGGCCCGCCTCCTCATCAAGTTGGCCGAATTTTAGGGGGCTGTTTATATCGAGTCAATACTATAGAATCAAGCCTTTATTACTTTTAAATCTGTAAATCTCGCTGCGGCGCAACATTAACCCAATAAAATCAACGACTTGGGCTTGCATTTTAAAAACAGAAGTTGCCCTGCCACTTTGTAAAAAATCATGAAATATTCCGATTTGCGGGATTTTATTTCCCAACTGCAACAGTTGGGCGAATTAAAGCGCATCCAGGCTCCGGTTTCCCCGATTCTCGAAATGACCGAGATCTGCGACCGCACTCTGCGTGCTGCCGGCCCGGCCCTGATTTTCGAGAAGCCCACGGGGCATTCCATCCCCGTTCTCGGCAACCTGTTCGGCACGCCGCGCCGCGTCGCGCTCGGCATGGGCGCGGACGACGTGGGCGAGCTGCGCAAGATCGGCCACGTGCTGTCGACCCTGAAGGAGCCGGAGCCGCCGAAGGGCTTGAAGGATGTCCTGGGGCTCGGCTCGATGGTGAAGTCGCTGTGGGACATGGCGCCGCGCGAGCATCGTTCGGCGCCGTGCCAGGATGTGGTGTGGGAGGGCAATGACGTCGACCTCGCCCGCCTGCCCATCCAGCACTGCTGGCCGGGCGATGTCGCACCCCTGATTACGTGGGGGCTGGTGGTGACCAAGGGGCCGAACAAGAAGCGGCAGAACCTCGGCATCTACCGCCAGCAGGTCCTCGGCCGCAACAAGGTCATCATGCGCTGGCTGGCGCACCGGGGCGGCGCGCTCGACTTCCGCGAGCACGGTATCGTCAACAAGGGCAAGCCGTACCCGATAGCCGTGGCGCTGGGCGCCGATCCGGCAACCATCCTCGGTGCCGTGACGCCGGTGCCGGATACGCTTTCGGAATACCAGTTCGCCGGCCTGCTGCGCGGCAGCCGGACGGATCTCGTCAAGGCGATCGGCAGCGAGCTGCGCGTGCCGGCCTCGGCCGAGATCGTGCTGGAAGGGCATATCTACCCGGACGCGTCCCATCCGAGCGGCTACGAGCACGCGCTGGAGGGGCCGTATGGCGACCACACCGGTTATTACAACGAGCAGGAGTGGTTCCCGGTGTTCACCATCGATCGCATCACCATGCGGCGCGACCCGATCTACCACTCCACGTATACAGGCAAGCCGCCGGATGAACCCGCGGTGCTCGGCGTGGCCCTGAACGAAGTGTTCATTCCGCTGCTGCAAAAGCAGTTCCCCGAGATCACCGATTTCTACCTGCCTCCCGAAGGCTGCAGCTACCGCATGGCGGTGGTGCAGATGAAGAAGTCCTACGCCGGACATGCCAAGCGCGTGATGTTCGGGGTGTGGAGCTTCCTGCGCCAGTTCATGTATACGAAGTTCATCGTCGTGGTTGACGATGATGTGAACGTGCGTGACTGGAAGGAAGTGATCTGGGCGATCACGACGCGGGTCGATCCATCGCGCGATACCACGCTGGTCGACAACACGCCGATCGATTATCTCGACTTCGCCTCGCCGGTCAGCGGGCTGGGGAGCAAGATGGGCATCGATGCCACCAACAAATGGCCTGGCGAAACCAGCCGCGAGTGGGGGCGGACGATCGAGATGACGCCGGAAGTGAGGAGCCGGATCGACAACATCTGGCAGGAACTCGGGATCTGACGGGATTGACCCGGGTCAACCCGAGAAATACCGGGGCGCGCCGACGTCATTGCTGGTAGAATGTTCGTCGGCGGGCCCCTGCGCATTGCGGCGTGGTCAACCTGGTCAGGTCGGGAACGAAGCAGCCACAGCCACTCCCCGCAAGTGCCGTAGACAAGGCTCGCCCCTTATTCTTTCTCCGCTTTATCTCCCAGTTTTTCATTCTTGTTCCGGCTTCTTGCGTGCCGGACACGGCTTGCATCCTCAATCGCGCAATCCCCGGCTATAACTTGCAGCAGGTCAGGTAAAATGCGACCTACACTTATCAGCCAGCGCAGCCATGTCTTATCAAGTTCTCGCCCGAAAGTATCGTCCCAGGAGCTTTGAAACGCTCGTCGGGCAGGAGCACGTCGTGCGGGCGCTCACGCATGCGCTTGAGCAGCAGCGCTTGCACCATGCCTACCTGTTCACCGGCACGCGCGGTGTCGGCAAGACTACCTTGTCGCGCATCCTCGCCAAGTCGCTCAATTGCGAGACGGGGATCACCGCCAAACCCTGCGGCACTTGCGAGGCCTGTACCGCCATCGACGCCGGTCGCTTTGTCGATTACATCGAGATGGATGCGGCCTCGAACCGCGGCGTCGACGAAATGGCGCAGCTGCTGGAGCAGGCGATCTACGCACCGTCGAACGCGCGCTTCAAGGTCTACATGATCGACGAAGTCCACATGCTGACCAACCATGCGTTCAACTCCATGCTCAAGACACTGGAGGAACCGCCGGAGCATGTGAAGTTCATCCTGGCCACCACCGATCCGCAAAAGATTCCGGTCACCGTGCTCTCGCGCTGCCTGCAGTTCAACCTCAAGCAGATGCCGCCGGGGCATATCGTCGGCCATCTCGAAAACATCCTCGGCCAGGAAAACATTACCTACGATCCGCCGGCCCTGCGCCTGCTTGCACAGGGCGCGCACGGCTCGATGCGCGATGCGCTGTCGCTGACCGACCAGGCCATCGCCTATGCCGCTGGCAAGGTCACGCTCGAGTCCGTGCAGGGCATGCTCGGCGCGCTCGACCAGTCCTACTTGATCCGCGTGCTCGACGCACTTGCTGCGAAGGACGGCGCCGGCCTGCTGGCCGTGGCGGACGAAATGGCCACGCGCAGCCTTTCCTACAGCGCCGCACTGCAGGACCTGGGCACCTTGCTGCACCGGATCGCGCTGGCGCAGGCCGTGCCTGCCGCATTGGCGGACGACGTGCCGGAGCGCGAAGACATCCTCCGCCTGTCGGGCCTGTTCGATGCGGAAGAGGTCCAGCTGTTCTACCAGATTGCCGTGCATGGCCGCAACGAACTCGGGCTTGCGCCGGATGAGTACGCCGGCTTTTCGATGACGCTGCTGCGCATGCTGGCATTCCGCCCGGGAATTGGCGGCGCGGAAGCGAAACCGGTGGCGCGCGCCCCCGCCCAGGCGGCGCCGGCCGCACCCGTTTCCCGTCCTGCAGCCGCTGCGCAGCCCGCACCGGCCGCGACCGCTGCTGCACCCGCGCGTCCTGCGGGAGCGATGAGCCCGGCGCGTGCAGCGCTGGAAGCTGCGCGCAATGCAGGCAAGCCGCAGCCCGCTGCGCCTGTCCCACGCCCCCCGTCGCCGCCTGTGCAGGCGGCTGCGCCCGCGCCGGTTGCGGCATCCGTTCCGCCGTGGGAAGACAATCCTCCTCCGCCGGCACCGGAGTGGGGCGAGTTCGACTCTGTCCCGGCAGCGGCTCAAAAAAAAACTGAACTGAAACCTGCCGCCGATGCTTTTGGCGGCGATACGGCGGTGATGGAAGAAGAGGCGCCCGCCGCTCCTGCCGTTCCTGCCGAGCCACCTGCACCGCGCGCCAAGCCGCTATCAGCGATACCGATGCCGTCACTGAACTGGGACGGCGACTGGCCCGCGCTGGCCGCGTCGCTGCCCCTGCGCGGCGTGGTCCAGCAGCTCGCGCAGCAAAGCGAGCTGCTGCAATGTGAAGACAACAGCGGGGCCGTGTCCATCCACTTGCGCATCCCGCTCGATACGTTACGATCCGCCGGCGCCGTCGACAAGCTGGCGACCGCACTGACCGAGCGTTTCGGCAAGACCACCCGTGTGAGCACCGAGATCGGGAGCGTCGAACAGACTGCCAATGCCCAGGCCGTGGCCGACCGCGAGGCCCGGCTGCGCCAGGCGGAGGAAAACCTCCAGCGCGATCCCTTCGTGCAGGCGATGATGCGCGAATTCGGCGCAACCATCGTGCCGGGATCGATCAAACCCATTTGACAAGGAGCATGACCATGATGAAGGGCCAACTCGCAGGGCTGATGAAGCAAGCCCAGCAAATGCAGGACAACATGAAGAAGATGCAGGAGCAGCTGGCATCGATCGAAGTCGAAGGCCAGTCCGGTGCCGGCATGGTGAAGGTCGTGATGACCTGCAAGTACGACGTCAAGCGCGTGAACATCGATCCCTCGCTGCTGGGCGACGACAAGGACATGCTGGAAGACCTCGTTGCCGCGGCGTTCAACGACGCCGTGCGCAAGGCGGAAGCGACCTCGCAGGAAAAGATGGCCGGCATGACGGCGGGACTGCCGCTGCCGCCCGGCTTCAAGATGCCGTTCTGATCGCCAGTGAAGTCTCCCTCCAGTCTCGAGTTCCTGACCGAAGCATTGCGCCGCCTGCCGGGCGTCGGCCCGAAGTCGGCGCAGCGCATGGCCTACCACCTGATGCAGCATGACCGCGACGGTGCGGCCATGCTCGGCCGCGCGCTGTCGCAGGCGGTGGAGCGCATCCACCACTGTGCGAAGTGCAATACCTTCACTGAACACGAGGTCTGCGAAACCTGCCTCAATCCCGAGCGCGACGCCGGCCTGCTGTGTGTCGTGGAGACGCCGGCCGACCAGATGATGATCGAGCAGACCCTGACCTACAAGGGCTTGTACTTCGTGCTGATGGGACGCCTGTCGCCGCTGGACGGCATCGGGCCGAGGGACATCCATCTCGAAAAGCTGATTGCCCGGGCGACTGACGGCGCCGTCGCCGAAGTCGTCCTTGCCACCAATTTCACCAATGAAGGCGAGGCCACCGCGCATTACATCAGCGAGACGCTCAAGGCGCGCGGCTTGAAGGTCAGCCGTCTCGCTCGCGGCGTTCCCGTGGGCGGCGAACTTGAATACGTCGACGCGGGCACCATCGCCCGCGCCATGCTGGACCGCAGATCCACCTAGATTTCCCCCTCCACGACATGAACGAACACAAGCCGTCCGGCCCGCTCGCCGGTATCAAGGTCCTCGAACTCGGCACGCTGATCGCAGGCCCGTTCTGCGCGCGCATGCTGGCCGAATTCGGCGCCGAAGTGATCAAGGTCGAGACGCCGGACGGCGGCGACCCGATCCGCCAGTGGCGCGTGCTCAAGGACGGCACATCGCTCTGGTGGTATGTGCAGTCGCGCAACAAGAAGAGCGTGACGCTGAACATGAAGGACCCGCGCGGGCAGGAAATCGCGAAGCGGCTGGCGCTCGAGGCGGACATCATCATCGAGAACTACCGCCCCGGCGTGATGGAAAAGTGGGGCATCGGCTACGAGGATCTCAGGAAAATCAATCCAGCCACGATCATGGTGCGCCTTTCGGGCTATGGTCAGACAGGCCCGATGAAGGACTTGCCGGGGTTCGGCGCCATCGGCGAATCGATGGGCGGCATGCGCTATGTCTCCGGCCATCCGGACCGGCCGCCGGTGCGTATCGGCGTATCGATCGGCGATTCGGTGGCGGCCTTGCACGGGGTGATCGGCGCGATGATGGCGCTGCGTCACCGCGACGTCACCGGCGGCCGCTGGAACGGCAAGAGCGGCGAGGCCTGCGTGGCGGGGCAGGGCCAGATGGTTGACGTCGCCCTGTATGAAGCCGTGTTCAACATGATGGAATCGCTGGTTCCGGAATACGACCACGCCGGCGTGGTGCGCACGCGCACCGGTGGCGCCTTGCCCGGCATCGTGCCCTCGAATACCTATACGACGAAGGATGGCGAGAACATCGTCATCGCCGGCAACGGCGACGCGATCTTCAAACGCCTGATGATCGCCATCGAGCGCCAGGACATGGCCGACGATCCGCAGCTTGCGCGCAATGACGGACGGGTGCCGCGCACCGAGGACATCGATGGCGCGATTCAATCCTGGTGCAGTACGAAGACGATTGGCGAGGCACTGGACATCCTCAAGGCGGCCGACGTCCCGGTCGGCAAGATTTATTCGGTGCGCGACATGATGAGCGACCCGCAATTCCTGGCGCGCAGCATGTTCGAGCAGCATGCGTTCAAGGATGGCACGCCGATCAAGCTTCCCGCCATCACCCCGAAGCTGTCGGAAACGCCCGGCGAAACGAAATGGCTCGGGCCGGCGCTCGGGGAGCACAATGCCGAAGTCCTGCGCAGCCTCGGCTATGGCGAAGGGGAAATCGCGCAGCTGAGGAACGACAAGGTCATTTAAGGAGCGTCGACATGATGAACAAGAATTTCTGGAAGCAGTTTCTCATCGCGCTGGCGCTGTTCCTGGCCGGCTACTTCACCTTCAACGGCAATTTCTTCTCGTAAATTCCTTCAGCGGCCGTCGAGCACCTTGCGCAGCGCCGGCGCGGCCTGCCTGATGTCCTGCACCGGAATCGACGCGAATCCGAGCACCAGCCCGGACAAGCGCTTTTCCTGTGCCTGCATTCCATCCTCCAGGTAAAACTGGGAAAGTGCGCGAACCTCGATGCCGTTCGCGCGCGCCAATTGCGCGGCTGCACTGTCGTCGCGGCGTGCAATGAAAGTAGTGGACAACTGCAGGCCGGCGTCCGCCGCGCCAGGCCGGAGATGCGCTCCCAGCTCGTTGCCGATGGCCTCCAGCAAGGCGAGCCGGCGTTCCGCATAGGCTTCCCGCGTGCGCTTGATGTGGCGGCTGAAATGTCCTTCCGTGATGAAGTCCGCCAGCACGATCTGCGGCACGATCGCCGCGTGACGGTCCATGATGGCCCGCGCCTGCACGAAAGCGTCGACCAGGGCCGGCGGCAGCACGATGTAACCGAGGCGCAGGCCGGGGAACAGTATCTTGGACAAGGTACCCACATAAATCACGCTGCCGGCCTTGTCCTGGCTGTGCAGCGAGGCCAGCGGCGGACCGGTGTAGCGATACTCGCTGTCGTAGTCGTCTTCCACGATCCACATCCGGTTTTCCTTGGCCCAGGCGAGCAATTCGAGCCTGCGTGCCAGGCTCATCGTGGTACCCAGCGGCAGCTGGTGCGAGGGTGTGACATAGGCCAGCTTTGCATCGGGCCACGCCTGCTTTCCGAACGATAGCGAGAGACCTTCCTCATCCACCGGCACCGGACATACCCTTGCCTCCGCCGCCCGTAGCGAAGCGCTGATGCCGCGATACCCCGGGTCTTCGACCCATGCCGCGTCACCGGGCGCGAGGAGCAGGGTGGCGATCAGGAACAGGGCCTGCTGCGAGCCCGAGGTGATGACGATCTGGTCCGGATGGCAATGAACCCCGCGCGCCGTGCCGAGGTAAGCGCTCAAGGCTTCGCGCAAGGGCTTGTACCCGATCGGGTCGCTGTAGCCGAGTTCATGCGGCGGGCGGCGCCAGCGCCGTGCTTCCAGGCGTGCCCACACCTCGAACGGAAAGACATCGAGGCCGGGCATGCCGATGCGGAAGGCCTTGGGCGCACCCTCGTGGATATTCAAGACGGCCTGCGGCCCGATGAAGCATTCGCCGCGCACCGATAGCGGACGCAACGGCCGAGCCTCCGCCGCCTTGGTCCCGGTGCCGGCGAGCGGCAGCGTATGGGAGACGAAAGTGCCTTTGCCTACCGTGCCCGACAGGTAGCCTTCGGCCATGAGATGGGTATAGGCATTGAGAACCGTTTGCCTTGAAATCCCAAGCTGGCGTGCCAGTTCGCGCGTCGGCGGCAACTGGGCGCCCGGCGCAATCTTTCCCGCGAGGACGGATTGTTTGATGCCCTCGTACAACTGCCGGAACATCGGCGTTCCGGACGGGGGCGAAAGGCGGATGGTGGCAAGCGAATCGGCGAGGTGCATGGCTGTTCCCGAATTGGTATTCAAAAAATACCATATATTGGTACTTCAAGAAGGCCAATGGTTCCGTTACGCTTTGCCTTTCAGCAGGAAACGAGGAGGATTGCCATGCACAGTTACGACGCCACCATCACCTGGACGCGAGGCGACCAAGCCTTCGCCGACAACCGTTACAGCCGCGGCCATCGCTGGACCTTCGACGGCGGCGCCGAGGTGCCGGCCTCTTCCTCGCCGTTCGTGGTGCCCGTGCCGATGTCGGTCGCTGCCAATGTCGACCCCGAGGAAGCGCTCGTCGCCGCGACGTCGAGCTGCCATATGCTGTTCTTCCTCAACTTTGCGGTAAAGCGCGGATTCGTGATCGACAGCTACACCGACCGGGCCTCCGGCATCATGGAGAAAAATGCGGAGGGAAAAATTGCGATGACCCGCATCACCCTGCGCCCGCAGATCGTGTTCGGCGGCGAGCGTCGCCCGACGCAGGAAGAGATCGACCGCATGCACCACGATTCGCACGAGCAGTGCTTCATCGCCAATTCGCTGAAGTCGGAAATCGTGCTCGAACCGGTGAAGTGAAGGAGAGGCCATGTACATACCTTCCCAATTCGACGAGTCGCGCCCCGAGGTCCTGCACGCACTGCTGCGCGCACATCCGCTCGGCACGCTGGTGACCCTCGGTGCATCCGGGCTCAACGCAAACCACATCCCGTTCGAGTTCGATGCCGAGCAGAGCACCCTGCGCGCGCATATCGCCCGCGCCAATCCGCTGTGGAAGGACTTCTCTCCCGAGGTCGAAGCGCTCGTCGTCTTCCAGGGCGCGCAAAGCTACATCAGCCCCGGGTGGTATCCGACCAAGGAAGAGGATGGACGGGCGGTGCCGACCTACAACTACATGGTCGCGCACGCTTACGGACCGCTGCGGGTGATCGACGATGCGGAATGGATACGCGCGCAAGTCCAGCGGCTCAGCGAGCGCCATGAAACAGGACAGGCGCGCCCGTGGAAAATCACGGATGCGCCGGCGGACTACATCGACAAACTGTTGAAAGCTCTCGTCGGCATCGAGATACCGGTCACGAAACTCGCCGGCAAGTGGAAGGTGAGCCAGAACCAGCCGGCGGCGAACCGCGAGGGCGTGGTGCGCGGATTGCGCGAACAGGGCGGGGATGCCGCGCTTGCGATGGCCGCGGCCGTCGCAAGCCACGGCAGGGATTAACGCAGGGCTTCCACCATCTTTTCCAGCTTTACGGCGTCCGCGCAGAACAGGCGGATACCTTCGGCCAGCTTTTCCGTGCCCATCGCATCGTCGTTGAGCATCAGGCGGAAGGTCTTTTCATCGAGCGTCAGCTTCTTCAGGTCGGATGCCTGCGCCTCGTCGACGCTGAGCTTGCGCGCCACCGGCGCTTCGCTTTCGGCCAGCTTCTGCAGCAGCTCGGGGCTGATGGTCAGCAGGTCGCAACCGGCAAGCTCGACGATCTGCGAAGTGTTGCGGAAGCTCGCACCCATCACTTCGGTCTTGTAGCCGAACTTGCGGTAGTAGTTGTAGATGCGCTTCACGGATTGCACGCCCGGATCGTCCGCGCCGGTGTATTCCTGGCCGGTGGACTTCTTGTACCAGTCGTAGATGCGGCCGACGAAGGGCGAGATCAGCTGCACTTGCGCGTCGGCGCAAGCGATCGCCTGCGGCAGTGCGAACAGCAGGGTCATGTTGCAGCGGATGCCTTCCTTCTCCAGCACCTGCGCGGCCTGGATGCCTTCCCAGGTCGATGCAATCTTGATCAGGATGCGATCGCGCGGAATGCCTGCGGCTTCGTAGAGGGCGATCAGCGCGCGGCCCTTGTCGATTGTGCCTTGGGTGTCGAAGGACAGGCGGGCATCGGTCTCGGTCGATACGCGGCCGGGGATCAGCTTCAGGATCTCCAGGCCGAACGCGATGAGCAGGCGGTCGATGACGTCGCCTGTGGGCAGGCGCACGTTGTCGCGCACCGCCTTTTCCAGCAGCGGCTTGTACTCATCCTTCTGGACGGCCTTCAGGATCAAGGACGGGTTGGTGGTGGCATCGCGCGGCGCGAATGCCTTCATCGCCTGGAAATCGCCGGTGTCGGCGACGATGGTGGTGTGCTGCTTGAGTTGTTCGAGCTGGTTCATGACGGCAGATCCGGCGGAAAAAAACGCCAATGATACCCCCATCGCCGGCGGCAAGTTAGATCTGGATCAGGGGAAACAGCTTACAGTTTGGGCGGATGGCGCAGGAATGAATCGAATTGCATGTCGAGCTTTTGCAAGGCCTTTTGCGCGTTTTGCATCTTCTTGCGGAATTCCGGCCCGCGCTTGAGGGCGAGGCCGACGGCAAGGATGTCAATCACGACAAGATGGGCGAGCCGGGCGGAGATCGGCGTGTACGGGTCGATGTTGAAACTCAGGTCGATCGGCACCAGCACGCTTGCCTCTTCGGCAAGCGGTGTTCCGCTCGGCGTGAGCGCAATGACATCGGCACCGACCTTGCGCGCGAGCTGCACGCTGTGCAGCAGCGCGGTGCTGTTGCCGCGCTGGGAAATGGCCACGACAACGTCGCCCTTGGTCAGCAGCGCTGCCGATATGGCATGGATGTGCGGATCGGCATAGGCGACCGTGTGCACGCCCGAGCGGAAGAATTTGTGCTGCGCATCCGCCGCCACGATGCCGGACGTTCCCTGGCCCCAGAACTCAATCTTCGTGGCGCGTGCCAGCACCTCCAACGCCTTTTCAATGGCCGATGTTTGCAGGTTGTTGCGCAGATCGAGCAGCGTGTTGATCGAGCGGCTGCAGATCTTGCTGACGAGGTCCGAGGCGAGGTCGTCCTGCAGCGGCAACTCGTCGGCCTGGGGCAGGGCCAATGCCAGCGTCTGCGCCAGTTTGAGCTTGAACTCGTGCCAGCCGTCGTAGCCCAGCGCGCGGCAGAAGCGCACGACTGTCGGTTCCGATACCTGCGCGTTCTTCGCCAGCGCGGTGATGTTGCCGGAAACGGCCAGGTCCGGATTTTTCAGGACGGCCATCGCCACCTTCTTTTCCGACTTGGAGAGTGCGTCAAGCTGGGTCTTGATCGAGTCGAGCAGCATAGGGTGTCATTAAAATGGTCGGTGCCGCCCGGTTCATTCTTCCGGCAGCGCTTCTTCCCGCCATTGTAATCCGTCGCGCCCGATCAACGCGCTGGCGGCGGCCGGGCCCCATGTACCCGCCGTATAGGGCATGGGCTCGTCGCCTTCCTGTTCCCAGAAGTCGAGGATGGGCTCGACCCATTCCCACGCCGCTTCCAGTTCGTCGCTGCGCATGAACAGGGTGAGCTGGCCGCGCAGCACGTCGAGCAGCAGGCGCTCGTAGGCATCCATGCGCGGCATCTTGAAGGTCTCGCGGAAGTCGAGCTCCAGCTCGACCGGACGCAGGCGCATGCCGTCGCCCGGCGTCTTGGCCATCAGGTTCATCTGCAGGCCTTCGTCCGGCTGCAGGCGGATGATCAGGCTGTTGGCCTGGAAACTGCGGTTGGGCTGGGCGAAGATGGAATGCGGAATGGTCTTGAAGCGCACCACGATTTCCGCCAGCTGGTCGGCCATGCGCTTGCCGGTGCGCAGGTAGAAGGGCACGCCGGCCCAGCGCCAGGTGTCGATCTCGGCCTTGAGCGCGACATAGGTCTCGGTGCGCGACTGCGTATTCGCATCCGGCTCCTTGCGGTAGCCGGGCACCGGCACGCCTTGCACATGGCCGGAGCGGTACTGGCCACGCACCACGTTCTGCGCAATCGTGTGCGGCGTGAAGCGCTTCAGCGAGCGCAGCACCTTGAGCTTTTCGTCGCGCACCGCATCGGGCGTGGCCGACACCGGCGGTTCCATCGCCACGATGCACAGCAGCTGCAGGAGGTGGTTCTGCAGCATGTCGCGCAGGGCGCCGGCCGTCTCGTAATAATCCATGCGGTTGGCGACGCCGAGCTCTTCCGCAATGGTGATCTGCACATCCGAAATCCACTCGCGGCGCCACAGGGGCTCGAACAGCACATTGCCGAAGCGCAGGGCGAGCAGGTTCTGCACCGTTTCCTTGCCGAGGTAGTGGTCGATGCGGAAGATTTGCGATTCGGAGAACACGCGTCCGACTTCGGCGTTGATCTGCTTTGCGCTGGCAAGGTCGCGTCCCAGCGGCTTTTCCAGCACGACCCGGGACTCCGGCGTCGCCAGCCCGCACTCGGCGAGGTTATGGCAGATTTTCGCGAACAGGCTGGGCGGCGTCGCCAGGTAGAACACGCGCGTGATGGCATGTCCGGGCGACGAATCGCGCATCGACTTGACCAGCAGCGGATACGTCGCGGCATCCGTGGCATCGAGCGCGACATAGTCGATGCGCCGGCAGAAGGCGTCCCACACGGCCGGATCGGGCGAGCCCGACGCCGTATGGGGCTTGCTGCTGCGGTTCACTTCCTCGAGAAAGCTCTCCCGGGTCCATTCATGGCGGCCGACGCAAATGATGCGGGCCGTGGGCGGGATGTCCTTGGCACGCTCGCGGTTGTACAGTGCCGGCAACAGTTTGCGCATTGCAAGGTCGCCGCCGCCGCCGAACAGGACCAGGTCGAAATCGGAAAGAGCCATGATGACTTGAGGGTTGCTTTGAAAAACAAATGACAGCTGTTGCATGCGCCTGCAGTTGAGGCGCAGCGTGCGAACCAATTTTCGATGAAAAAGCCGGTTCCGTGTTCGTCCGTGCGGGAGAAATTATTCGACTATTCGGAAAGGGCGATTCTCGCACGCGCAATCAATCCGTTGGTCGACGCGTCGTGCGTATCCGTGCGCACCTCTCCGGCGAGTTCCGATTCGATATTCTTCGCCAGCACCTTGCCGAGTTCCACGCCCCACTGGTCGAAGCAGTTGATGCCCCACACCGCGCCCTGCACGAATACCTTGTGTTCGTAGAGGGCGATCAGCGCGCCCAGCGTGGCGGGAGCGAGCTTGTCCATCAGGATGGTATTGCTCGGCCGGTTCCCCGGGAAGACGCGGTGCGGCAGCAGGGAGCGGATCTTGTCTTCCGGGACCTGTTGCGCCTGCATCTCGCTGCGGACTTCCTCCTCGGTCTTGCCGCGCATGAAGGCTTCCGACTGGGCAAAACAATTGGCGAGCAGGACCATGTGATGTCCTTCCAGCCCGTGCGCCGGTTTCAGGGCTGCAATGAAATCGACCGGCATGAGGTCCGTACCCTGGTGCAAGAGCTGGAAATAGGCATGCTGCCCGTTGGTGCCCACATCACCCCAGACGATGGGACAGGTGGCCGCCGTCACCGGCGCACCCTCCGATGTGACGCGCTTGCCGTTGCTCTCCATTTCCAGCTGCTGCAGGTAGGCGGGAAACTGGCTCAGGTCCTGGTGGTAGGGCGCGATCGAGATCGAGCCGCTGCCGAAGAAATTGCGATACCAGACGCCTACCATGCCGAGGATGACGGGCAAGTTCTGCTCCAGGGGCGCGGTCTGGAAATGCACGTCCATCGCATGCCCGCCGGCGAGGAATTCCGAAAAGGCCTCGAAGCCGATGGCCAGCGCCAGCGGCAAGCCGATGGCCGACCAGACGGAATAGCGCCCGCCGACCCAGTCCCAGAACGGGAACATGTTTTCCGGATCGATGCCGAAGGCGCGCCCCGCCTCGGTGTTGGTCGATACCGCGACGAAATGGCGGGGCAGGTCGGATTCGCCGTGATGGCGCAGGAACCAGCTGCGCGCGGACTGCGCATTGAGCATGGTCTCGCGCGTGGTAAATGTTTTCGACGCGATAATGAACAGCGTCGTCTCCGGCCGGACTTTCGCAAGCACGGCGTCGAGGTCGTGGCCGTCCACGTTGGAGACGAAATGCAGGGAAAGCCGGGGATGGACGAAAGGCCGCAGCGCGCGGCAGGTCATTTCCGGGCCGAGGTCCGAGCCGCCGATGCCGATGTTGACGATGTCGGTGATCGGCTGCCCGTTGCAGCCCGTCCACTGGCCGGAGCGGATGCGTTCGCTGAACGCCCGGACGTGGTCGAGCACCTCATGAACCTCTCTCACGACGTCCTGTCCATCCACCACGAGCGAGGCGGTGCGCGGCAGCCGCAGTGCAGTGTGCAGGACGGCGCGGTCCTCGGTCGTATTGATCTTTTCGCCGGAAAACATTGCCGCGCGTTTCTGTTCCAGGCTGCGTTCCCGCGCGAGCTGGAGGAGCAGGCTCATGGTCTTTTCATCGAGCCGGTTCTTCGAATAGTCGAGCAGGAGGCCGGCGGCTTCGGTCGAGAAGCGAGAGAACCGGTCCGGGCTGCGGGAAAAGAGACTGCGCATCTGCCATTCCTTCGCTTCGGCAAAATGCGTCGACAATGCCTGGAAGGCGGGTGCATCGGTCAGGTTCGAATGTGACATAGGCTTGGGTGTTCCGGTGGAAGTCGATGTGTGTAAACCGTCTGTGTTCAACTATACAACATCTTTCGGTAAATTCACTACAGCTATTTGGACGGCGTGAATTTTTCTTGCGAAATCTCATCAGGGCGCTTCTCGTCTCAGTATAGACGCGGCTTTCATGGATCGAGGCCTGGGTCCTGCGGCCATGAGAGGGCGTGGGTAGTCCTGTGTCTGCTTCGAATATGTAGTAAAATTACGGAAAGATAGTCAAGGATTGCATCATGTCTCTTCACCCTGTATTGGCTTCCACCACCGGCCGCATCGTCAAGCGCAGCCTTCCCTACCGTTCCGCCTACCTTGCCCGACTCGATGCGGCGCGCCTGAAAGGCGTGCAGCGGGGCGCGCTGGCTTGTACCAACTTGGCGCACGGCTTCGCAGCCTTCCCGGCCAACGACAAGCTGCGCCTCAAGGAGCAGAAGGCACCTTCGGTTGCCATCGTTTCGGCCTACAACGACATGCTGTCCGCGCACCAGCCGCTGGAGCGCTTCCCGCACATCATCAAGGAAGCGGTGCGCGCGGCGGGTGGCGTGGCGCAGTTCGCCGGCGGCGTGCCGGCGATGTGCGACGGCGTCACGCAGGGGCAGCCGGGCATGGAATTGTCCCTGTTTTCGCGCGACACCATCGCCATGGCAACCGCGGTGGCGCTCTCGCACAACATGTTCGACGCGGCGGTTTACCTCGGCGTCTGCGACAAGATCGTGCCCGGCCTCCTGATCGGCGCGCTGCATTTCGGCCATCTGCCGGCGGTGTTCCTGCCAGCCGGCCCGATGACGACCGGCATCTCCAACTCGGAAAAGGCCAAGGTTCGCCAGTTGTATGCGCAGGGCAAGGTCGGACGCGAGGCACTGCTGGAGTCCGAATCCCAGTCGTATCACGGCGCCGGCACCTGCACCTTCTACGGCACGGCCAACAGCAACCAGATGCTGATGGAAGTGATGGGGCTCCATATGCCGGCGACGGCATTCGTTACGCCCAATACGCCGCTGCGCGATGCGCTGACTGCTGCCGGGGCGCGGCGCGCGGTCGAGATCAGCGCCCAGGGCAAGGAATACATCCCGGTCGGCCATGTGGTCGACGAAAAGTCCATCGTCAATGCCATCGTTGCCCTGCTCGCGACCGGCGGATCGACCAACCACACGCTGCACCTCGTCGCGATGGCGAGGGCGGCCGGCATCGTGATCGACTGGAATGATTTCGATGCCTTGTCGGCCGTCGTTCCGCTGCTCGCGCGCATTTATCCCAATGGCGAAGCCGACGTGAACCACTTTCACGCGGCCGGCGGCACCGGTTTCGTGATCCGCGAACTGCTCGATGCCGGCCTGCTGCACGAGGACGTTACCACGGTGATGGGAAAGGGTCTGCGCACGCACTGTGCCGAGCCGTTCCTGCAGGGCGAGGAAGTGGTGTGGCGCGAGGCCGCGCTTGCCAGCGGCGACCTCGATGTGCTGCGCCCGGCAAGCGAGCCGTTCTCGCGCGACGGCGGGCTGCGCCTGTTGACGGGGAACCTGGGACGCGCCGTCGTCAAGGTGTCCGCGGTCAAGCCCCAGCACCGCGTGGTGGAGGCGCCGGCCATCGTCTTCAATTCGCAGGAAGATTTCATGCACGCCTACAAGGCGGGCAAGCTGGATTGCGATTTCGTGGCCGTCGTGCGTTATCAGGGGCCGCGTGCCAACGGCATGCCCGAACTGCATGCGTTGACGCCGGCGCTGGCCAGTCTGCAGGATGCCGGACGGCGCGTGGCGCTGGTGACGGATGGGCGCATGTCCGGCGCCTCGGGCAAGGTGCCGGCGGCAATCCATGTGTCGCCCGAAGTGCTGGCCGGCGGTCCGCTGGGACGCGTGCGCGATGGCGACCTGATCCGGCTCGATGCGAACAGCGGCGAATTGAAAGCGCTGGTGGCGGACGCGGAATGGAATGCGCGCGGCATCGAAGCAGCGGATTTGTCTGCGAGCCATGTGGGCATGGGACGCGAACTGTTTGCCGTGTTCCGCAAGACGGTGAGCGCCGCGGAAGAGGGCGGCGCCACCTTCGAACTGCCGCCGCCGCTGCACCTGCCGGAAGAGCAGGACAATCCGCTGGCTGTGCCCGAAGAACAATCCTTCTCGGACGAGGATTCGCTCGTCACGCGCCGCTGACAAGGGAGAAAGATATGACACTGATCGAGATCATGCGTGCGTCGCCGGTCATCCCGGTGATTGCCATCGACAATCCGGAACATGCCGTGCCACTCGCGCAGGCGCTGGTGGCTGGCGGCATCCGCGTGCTGGAAGTCACACTGCGCACCGAGCACGGACTTCCCGCGATCGGGGCCATTGCGAGGGAAGTGCCGGACGCGATCGTCGGCGTGGGCACACTGACGCAACCGGACGAGCTGGCGGCCGCGCGCGATGCCGGCGCCGTGTTCGGTGTTTCCCCCGGCCTGACGCCCGGCCTCATCGAGGCGGCGAAGCAGTCGGGACTGCCCTTGCTGCCCGGCGTGATGACGCCCTCGGAAGTCATGCTGGCGCGCGAGGCCGGCTTTCGCCAGCTGAAGCTGTTTCCCGCGGTGCCGGCCGGCGGCATCGGCATGCTCAACGCAATTGCTGGCCCGCTGCCGGATGTGACCTTCTGCCCGACCGGCGGGATTTCACAGGAAAATGCGGCGCAGTTCATCGCCTGCAAGAATGTGGCCTGCGTCGGAGGTTCCTGGCTGACGCCGAAGAATGCGATGCAATCGGGCGACTGGAAGGCGATTACCGAGCTGGCGCGTGCGGCCAGCGCCTTGCGGCCGGTGTAACTACTCCGCCTTTTTCCTGGCGTCGGTATACATCACGACGCAATTGCGCCCGGAGCGCTTGGCCTGGTACAAGGCACGGTCCGCGGCATGGATGAGGGCGCCTGTCTTCGACAGGTGCTCCGGCACGAGCGTGCTGACACCGAGGCTGACGGTGACGACCTTGCCGACCCCGGAATACCCGTGCTCGATCTGCAGGCCTTCGATTTCGGCGCGCATGGTCTCGGCGATCTGCATCGCCCCGTCTTCATTCGTATCGGGCAGGATGACCGTGAATTCCTCGCCGCCGTAGCGCGCCACGAGGTCGCGCGAGCGGTTCAGCACACTGCCGAGCGTGGCGGCGATCTGCACCAGACACTGGTCACCACGCTGGTGGCCGTAGTTGTCGTTGTAGTCCTTGAAGTAATCGACATCGATCATGATCAGGGACAGCGGCGACGCATTGCGCTTGGCGCGGCGGAATTCATCGTCGAGATGCAGGTCGAAGCGGCGGCGGTTGGCAATGCCCGTCAGGCCGTCGACCAGGGTCTGCGATTCCAGTTCGCTGGCCAGCTCGCGCAGCTTGCGTTCGCGCGATACCGCGAGGCTGACGTCGGTGATCTGCACCACGCAGTGCCGCGCAAGGCCGTCGATCTCGAGCGGCATCACATGCACCGCCTGTTGCATGCGGGTGCCGCTGATGGCGTCGACCGCATTGGCATACAGCGGGAAGGGCGCCTTGTTGAGCGTCTGCGACAGCAGGGATGCAAAATTGTTTTCGAGGGCCGCGCGGATGGCGATGTGGGTACGCCCGTCGACCATGTCGGGAAACACTTCGCCGAAGGTCTTGCCCTGGATGTCCGCGGCGGGCAGCTGCGAATGTTGCTCCATCCACTGGTTCCAGATCACGATGCGCTGCTCGGCATCGACGACGATGATGCCGGCCCGCACGGCCTCCAGTACACCCTGTAGCAAGCGCAGCTGCATGGCTATCCCATCAGCTTGGCGAGGTAATCGTCGATCTGGCGCTGCAGGTCCTGCAGCGCCGGCATGTCGAGCAGGAAGGCGACATAACCGTAGATGTGGTGGCGTTCGATGTTGAAGTCGATCTTCAGCGTCAGCACCACGCCGTCCCATTCCTTGCCGGAGACGCCGAGGATGACGTCGCCGGTGCCGGCCAGGTAGGTCGGCAGCGAACCGCGCAATTCCTTCCCCGCCGCATTGGCAAACGCGCCCATGCAGGAATTCAGGATGATGTTACCGATCTCGCTCATCGCCTCCTGTTCCATCTCGCTGAGCTCTTCCACGGTCATCGTCTGGCCGACCATGAGGCGGACGATCTCCAGGCTTTTGTCTTCCGGGAACATCAGGAAGGCTTCGGTACTGAACGCACCGTCGAAATGCTGCGCCACCGCCGAGATGCGGCGGCCTTCGTTGCTGCCCAGCGTCTTCGCGACTTCAGCACGGCTCTGGAAGGTGATCATCGGCACCGACATGGTGACCTCTTCTCCCACGATGCGGCTCATTGCCGCTGCCGCACGGCCGACGCCGAGGTTGAAGATCTCAACCAGGGCGTCGTGCTGAAGTTCGGTGAGCTGGAACATTACTGGTTTTCGAAGACGGCAATGATGCGGTCGATGCAGGCTTCAGTGATCGGCTTCTCGGCGAATCCGATGCCTAGCGCGTTTGCCTTTTCGCGCGTGGCGTCCTGCACATTGGCCGTCAGCAGCGTGATGTGCGCCGACGGGCATTTGGCCTGGATCTTGTCCACTGCCGCCAGGCCGCCCATGCCGGGCATGTTCAGGTCGAGCAGGACGAGGTCGGGAGTGACGGTTTGCAGCTTGTCGATCGCTTCTTCGCCGCTGGCAGCCTCGGCGATCGTCCAGTCGGGGTGCCGATGGAGGATGTACTGCTTCGACAGCAAACGGGATACCCTGCTGTCGTCTACAACGAGTACGGTTGTCATTTTTGCATCGCTTGGAATGTGTTAAAGCAAAATAATGCTTTCTGGTAAGTCTACCATCCCAACGCTTGCCCACGAGCGTTACAGCCGAGAAAAAATCCGGTTTGGAGACAGCTCTGCGCTTAAAATACCCGCTTCCATTTTCACTGCAACGCACCATGACCCAAGACGAAATGAAACAGGCGGTGGCCCGCGCCGCCATCGAATACGTGCCCAGCGGCGAGATCATCGGCGTCGGCACTGGTTCCACCGCGAATTTCTTCATCGATGAACTCGGCAAGATCAAGGACCGCATCAAGGGTGCGGTCGCGTCGTCCGAGGCCACCGCGGCTCGCCTGAAGTCGCACGGCATCACGGTGTTCGATCTGAACGAGGTCGACGCCATGTCCGTCTACATCGACGGCGCCGACGAAATTGAACCGAAGGGCGCGATGATCAAGGGCGGCGGCGCCGCACTGACGCGCGAAAAGATCGTCGCCTCGGTGGCAGCGAAGTTCGTATGCATCGCGGACGGCTCCAAGCTGGTGGACGTGATGGGTGCCTTCCCGCTGCCGGTGGAAGTGATCCCGATGGCGCAGGCTGCCGTGGCGCGCAAGCTGAAGACGCTCGGCGGCGAGCCGCGCCTGCGCATGAAGGACGGCCAGCCGCTCCTGACCGACAACGGCTGCATGATCCTCGACGTGGCCGGGCTGAAGATTGCCGACCCCGCAGGACTGGAAGCGCAGATCAACAACATCCCGGGCGTCGTGACCGTCGGCCTGTTCGCGCAGCGCGGCGCCGATGTCGCCCTGCTCGGCACGGCGGAAGGTGTGAAGAAGTTGACGTTCTGATAGCGTTTCCGCAACAAAAAAGCCCGCGTCAGCGGGCTTTTGTTTTTTGGCCACCGCCCGCTTACTCCGACGGCGGCACATATCCGGTTGCAACGTCGGCGCCGGAACCGAAGAAATGGTTCTCCATCTGCGTCGCCAGGTACTTGCGTGCGCGGGCATCGGCGAGGTTGAGGCGGTTTTCGTTGACCAGCATGGTCTGGTGCTTCAGCCAGCCGGCCCATGCCTCCTTGGAGACGTTTTCGTAGATGCGCTTGCCGAGTTCGCCCGGGTAGGGCGGGAAATCCAGTCCTTCGGCTTCCTTGTTCAGCTTGATGCAGTGGACCATCCGGGCCATGTTCAACTCCTTGTTTATCTGAGTGGCGCTGCCATATTGGAGACAGCGAAGGTTTTAAAGTTGCTTGATCAATACTTGCGACTTGCGTTGCCAGTTGTACATGTGCTGCCTGTCCTTGGGCAGGTCGTCCACCGTGGCGTGCACGAAGCCGCGCTTGAGGAACCAGTGCGCAGTGCGCGTCGTCAGCACGAACAGTCTGGTGAAGCCGGCCGCGCGGGCGCGGTTTTCCATGTGCTTGAGGATGCGCTCGCCGTCGCCCTGGCTTTGCACATCGGGATTGACGGTCAGGCATGCCATCTCCGCCATTTTTTCTTTCGGGAACGGATACAGCGCCGCGCAGCCGAAGATCACGCCGTCGTGGTCGATCACCGAGAAATACTCGATCTCGCGCTCGATCAATTCGCGGCCGCGCTTGACCAGCGTGCCGTCGGCTTCCAGCGGTTCGATCAGCTTGAGGATGCCGCCGACGTCTTCGATGGTGGCTTCGCGCAGGGTTTCCAGGTTCTCGGTGCTGACCATCGTGCCGACGCCGTCGTGCGTGAAGATTTCCAGCATGGCCGAGCCGTCCAGCTCGAAGGGCACGATGTGCGCGCGGGGGACGCCGGCACGCGAGGCCTTCACGCAGGCCTGCAGGTAGAACGCGCTGTCCGGCGGCAGCACGCCGCTCCTGAGCAGGGTGTCGGCCTGCGCTGCGGTCAGCTCGCGCACGTCGCGGCCTTGCTCGTCGGTCATCATGGGGGTTTCGGTGATGAAAATCAGCTTGTCGGCGCGCAGCGCGGTGGCGGCGGCTACCGCGACGTCTTCCATCGCGAGGTTGAACGCCTCGCCGGTCGGTGAAAAGCCCAGCGGGGAGAGCAGGACCAGCCCGCCGGCACTTAAGATCGGGTGGATGGTCTCATAGGCAATCTTGCGCGCGACGCCGGTGAATTCGAGGTCGAGGCCGTCGATGACGCCGATCGGCCGCGCGGTGACGAAATTGCCCGAGATGATGCGGATGGCCGAATGGGCCATCGGCGTGTTCGGCAAACCCTGGCTGAAGGCCGCTTCGATGTCCAGGCGCAGTTCGCCGGCGGCTTCCTTCACGCACTCCATCGCGGCCGCGTCGGTGATGCGCAGGCCGTTGTGGTAGCGCGCGGTCAGGTTGCGCAGCGCCAGCTGCTCCTCCACCTGCGGCCGCGAGCCGTGGACGATGACGACCTTGATGCCCATCGCGTGCAGCAGGGACAAGTCCTGGGCCAGCACCGGCAGCGCACCCGACATCACCAGCTCGCCCGGGAAGGCGACCACGAAGGTTTTCCCCCGGAAGGCGTGGATGTAGGGCGCGACCGAGCGCAGCCACTGAACGAATTGAATAGGGTTTTCCATGACGCGCATTATAATTCGCCCCGATATGTCTGCACCCGAACAAGTCCAAAAAAGTCCTCCCCGGCGCCCGGAGCGACGGCCGGAGGGGAAGCCCGCCGAGCCCGTCGTCCGCAACCCCTTGCCGCCGATTACCTTCCCTGAAGAGCTGCCCGTCTCGGGTCGGCGCAAGGAGATCGCCGACGCCTTGCGCGCCAACCAGGTGATCATCGTCAGCGGCGAAACCGGTTCCGGCAAGACGACCCAGCTGCCCAAGATCTGCCTGGAGCTCGGCCGCGGCCAGAAGGGCCTGATCGGCCATACGCAGCCGCGCCGCATTGCCGCCTCCTCGACGGCCAAGCGCATCGCGCAGGAGCTGGGCTCGCCGCCGGGCGAGCATGTTGGCTTCAAGGTGCGCTTCACCGACACGCTGTCGAAAGGCGCGTCGGTCAAGCTCATGACCGACGGCATCCTGCTCGCCGAGACCCAGACCGACCCGCTGCTCAAGCAGTACGACACCATCATCATCGACGAGGCGCACGAACGCAGCCTGAACATCGACTTCCTGCTCGGCTACCTGAAGCAGCTGCTGCCCCGACGGCCGGACCTGAAGGTGATCATCACGTCGGCGACCATCGACGCAGACCGCTTCGCGCGCCACTTCGGGAAGGGCGACAAGCCCGCCCCCGTCATCGAGGTGTCGGGCCGGCTGTATCCGGTGGAAGTGCGCTATCGCCCGGTCGAGCCGTCCGAGAAGGGCGACGGCAAACCCTCCGCGCAGAAGGAGCAGCGCGACCTGATGGATGCAGTGGTCGACGCGGTGGATGAGCTGGCCCGTATCGGCCCCGGCGATGTCCTCGTCTTCCTGCCCGGCGAGCGCGAGATCCGCGATGCAGCCGAAGCCTTGCGCAAGCACCATCCGCCGCATGTCGAGATCCTGCCGCTGTTCGCCCGCCTGTCGGTGCAGGAGCAGGAGCGCGTGTTCAGGACATCGAACGCCCGCCGCATCGTGCTCGCTACCAACGTCGCGGAAACCTCGCTCACCGTGCCCGGCATCCGCTACGTCGTCGATACCGGCTTGGCGCGCGTCAAGCGCTACAGCTACCGCAACAAGGTGGAGCAGCTGCAGATCGAGCCGGTGGCCCAGTCCGCCGCCAACCAGCGCGCGGGCCGATGCGGCCGTGTCGCCGCCGGCGTGTGCATCCGCCTGTACGACGAGCAGGACTTCCTGCAGCGGCCGAAATTCGCGGACCCGGAAATCCTGCGTTCCTCGCTGGCCGCCGTCATCCTGCGCATGAAATCGCTGCGGCTGACGGATGTCGAGACTTTCCCCTTCATCGAGCCGCCCATGGGCCGTGCGATCGCAGACGGCTACCAGCTGCTGCAGGAACTCGGCGCGGTCGACGAATCGAACCAGCTCACGGCCCTGGGCCGGCAACTCGCGAAACTGCCGCTCGACCCGCGGGTCGGGCGCATGATCCTTGCCGCGCGCGACAATGCCGCGCTGAGCGAGGTGCTGGTCATTGCTTCCGCATTGTCCGTTCAAGACCCGCGCGACCGCCCGCTGGAGGCGCAGGACGCGGCCGACAGCGCCCACAAGAAATTCGCCGACGAGAAATCCGAATTCCTGAGCTACCTGAAGATCTGGAAGTGGTTCGAGGACGCGATCGAACACAAGAAGTCCAACAAGCAGCTGATGGAAAGCTGCCGCGCCAACTTCCTGTCGCAGCTGCGCCTGCGCGAGTGGCGCGACGTGCATTCGCAGCTGCTGACACTGGTGCGCGAGCAGGGCTGGCGCCTGAACGAAGCGCCGGCCACCTACGAGCAGGTGCACACCGCGCTGCTCACCGGCCTGCTCGGCAACATCGGCTACAAGGTGGACGACGAACAGCACTACCTCGGCGCGCGCGGCATCAAGTTCTTCATCTGGCCCGGTTCGCACCTGGCAAAGAAGGCCGGACGCTGGGTAATGGGCGCGGAACTGGTCGACACCACGCGCCTGTATGCGCGCTGCATCGCGCAGATCCAGCCCGAATGGCTGGAGCGCGTCGGCGGGCATTTGCTGAAGAAGTCCTACGGCGACCCGCGCTGGGAAAAGCGTACCGCGCAGGTGTCGGCATTCGAGCGTGCCACGCTCTACGGCCTGGTCGTCTACAGCCAGCGCCGCATCAACTTCGGCCAGATCAATCCGGCGCAGGCGCGCGAGATCTTCATCCGCAGCGCCTTGGTGGCCGGCGAGTTCGACACGCGCGCGCCCTTCCTGGCGCACAACCAGAAGCTGGTGCGCGAGATCGAAAACCTCGAACACAAGTCGCGCCGCCTGGACGTGCTGGTGGATGAGGAACTGATCGCCGCTTTCTACGACAAGCTGATCCCGCAGGACATCCATACCGGCATCGCCTTCGAGAAATGGTTGAAGGAAGCGACCGCGAAGAACCCGAAGCTGCTGCACCTCAACCGCGACGACCTGATGCGGCACGAGGCGGCGGGCGTGACCACCGACCTGTTCCCGAAGACCATGAACGTGGCCGGCGTAGCGATGACGCTGACCTACCACTTCGAGCCCGGCAGCCCGCGCGACGGGGTGACGATGACGATTCCGCTGTACACGCTGAACCAGGTATCGGCCGAGCGCTGCGACTGGCTGGTGCCGGGTATGCTGAAGGAAAAGACACACCTGCTGCTGAAGTCCCTGCCGCAGAAACTGCGCCGCCACTGTGTGCCGCTTCCGGACTATGCTGCCGGCTTCTGCGATCGGGCCGAATTCGGCAAGGGCAACCTGGTCGATGCGCTGATCGCCGACGTGCGCGAGCAGACAGGCCTGACGGTCAGGACCACCGACTTCAAGTTCGAGACGCTGCCGGCACACCACTTCATGAACTTCAAGGTGGTCGACGAGCACGGACGTCAGCTCGACATGGGCCGCAACCTGGCATCCCTGCAGGCGGAATTCGGCGGCCAGGCGCGCGAGCAGTTCCAGAAGCTGGCGGAAAAGACGGCCATCGCGCCGGCGGAAACGGCGGACAAGGCCGCGCCTGCCGCCGCTGGCACAATCTCGGAATACCAGAACCTGACCACCTGGTCCTTCGGCGAGCTGCCGGAACTGCTGGAGATCCAGCAGGGCAAGCAGACCCTGATCGGTTTCCCTGCGCTGGTCGACAAGCTCACGCATTGCGACCTCGAAGTATTCGACGACCCGGCCGAGGCGGCGCGCGTGCACCGCACCGGTCTGCGCCGCCTGTTCTCGCTGCAGCTCAAGGAGCAGTTGAAATACCTCGAAAAGAACATTCCCAACCTGCAGCAGATGGGCATGCAGTTCATGTCGCTCGGGACCCAGGAGGAACTGCGCGACCAGATCATTCAGGCCGGCCTGGAGCGCGCCTGCATGCAGGACCCGCTGCCGAAGAATGCCGACGAGTTCAACCAGCGCAAGGATGAGGGCAAGAGCCGCCTCGGCCTGCTGGTGAACGAGATCGCACGCCTCGCGGCGCAGGTGCTGGCCGAGTACTACACCTTGCCGAAGAAGCTGCAGGGCGCCAGGGCGCATGCGCAGAGCGCGGCCGACATGCAGTCGCAGCTGCAGTCGCTGGTGGGCAAGCGCTTCATCGCGGACAACGATTACACGCAGCTCGCGCATTTCCCGCGCTACCTGAAGGCGATCAATGTGCGGCTCGAAAAGCTGCGCGCCGATCCCGCCCGCGATGCCCGGCTCATGGCCGAGTGGGCGCAGGTGGCCGCACCCTGGCAGCGCGCACTGAAGGACCGCCAGAAGGGCAGTGACCCGAAGATGGTCGAGTTCCGCTGGCTGCTGGAAGAACTGCGCGTCTCCCTGTTCGCACAGGAGCTGCGCACGCCGATGCCCGTGTCTGTGAAGCGTCTGCAGAAGGTGTGGGAGTCGATGCAGCGCTAGCATTTCCTGTCAGCAGCTTTCTCCGGATAATGCCTTTCGGTTGACATTGTTCAATTGATAACTTTTGCCCGTCGATATAGTGGTTTGCATACATCCTCAACCAGCAGGGGAAGGGCATGCAAAATCGACATACCGGCGGAGCAGGCGCATGAAGCACGTCATCATCGGCAACGGGCCGGCAGGCATCATCGCCGCGGAGACCATCCGCAAGAACGCGCCGGCGGACGACATCATCCTCATCGGCGACGAGAACGAGGCGCCGTACTCGCGCATGTCGATTCCCCATCTGCTGGCCTGCAATACGAATGAGGCGGGCACCTATTTGCGCCGGGAAAAGGACTGGGCGTCGCGCCTGAACGTGAGCGAGGTGCGCGGCCGGGCGGTGCATGTCAGCACCCGCACCCGTACCGTCAAGATGGAAGACGGCAGCGCCCTCGCATTCGACAAGCTCCTCATCGCCAGCGGCGCATCGCCGCGCGTGCCGGTCATTCCCGGTATCGACTTCACCGGCGTGCACGCCTGCTGGACACTGGACGATGCACGACGCATCCAGCGGCTGGCACGGCCGGGCGCCCGCGTGGTGCTCATCGGTGCCGGATTCATCGGCTGCATCGTGATGGAAGCCTTGCTGGCGCGCGGCGTCAACCTCACCGTGGTTGAGCGGCGCGACCGCATGCTGCCCAACATGATGGGCAAGCGCGCGGGCGACCTCGTGCAGCGCTGGTGCGAAAAGAAGGGCGTCAAGGTGGTCACCGGCACACGCGTCACCGCCATCGGCTGCAGCGAGCTCGACGATCACGGGCGCATGGTGCGCCTGTCCAACCGCGAGCAGCTCAGCGCCGACCTGATCGTGTATTCCGTGGGCACGATGCCCAACGTGTCCTTCCTCAAGGGCAGCGGTATCCGCTGCCTGCAGGGCGTGGTCGTCGACGCCTCGATGCAGACCAACGTGCCCGGCGTCTACGCCGCGGGCGATTGCGCCGAGACCTTCGACAGCGTGGCCGGCCGCTCCATCATCTCGGGCGTGCAGCCGAATGCGGCCGATCAGGCCTACTGCGCGGCGCTCAACATGACGGGCAAGCATGCCTTCCAGCGCGGCGTGCGCCAGATCGATGTGATCGACACCATGGGCCTGATCTCCTCGTCCTTCGGCAACTGGCAGGGCGTGCGGGGCGGGCAGTGGGTGGAACTGGCGGACGAGCGCAATTTCCGCTACCTGCGCCTGGAGTTCTTCAAGGATGTGCTCATCGGCTGCAACGCCGTGGGCGTGACCGAGCATGCGGCCATCCTGCGCAGCCTGATCCAGAACCACGTCCATCTCGGCGAGTGGAAAGACCGCCTGCTGCAGGACCCGACACGGCTGAAGGACGCCTACGTCGCCTGCGTCGAGCAGCAGTATGTGGACGAAGCGTCATGGTTCCACCAGCCGATGGAGCGCCGGCCGGAAGTGTTCCGCCAGGCTGTCTAGACGATTCGACAATATACGGTCGCCGGGCGGTTGTTTTCGCGTAAAATCGCGGGAATTCGTCGTGTGCAAGCGCACGGCAGTCATCCCTCATACAACGCGAAAACAATGAGCATCAAATCCGACAAGTGGATCCGCCGCATGGCCCAGGAACACGGCATGATCGAACCGTTCGAGTCCGGCCAGGTGCGCCACGTCGACGGCCAGAAGATCGTCAGCTACGGTACCTCGTCCTACGGCTACGATATCCGCTGCGCCGCCGAATTCAAGATCTTCACCAACATCAACAGCACCATCGTCGACCCGAAGAACTTCGACGAGAAGTCGTTCGTCGATTTCAAGGGCGATGTCTGCATCATCCCGCCGAACTCCTTCGCACTGGCGCGCACCGTCGAATACTTCCGCATCCCGCGCAATGTGCTGACCATCTGCCTCGGCAAGTCGACCTACGCGCGCTGCGGCATCATCGTCAACGTGACGCCCTTCGAGCCCGAGTGGGAAGGCTACGTCACCCTGGAGTTTTCCAACACAACGCCGCTGCCGGCAAAGATCTACGCAGGCGAAGGCTGCGCGCAGGTGCTGTTCTTCGAGAGCGACGAAGTCTGCGAGACCTCGTACAAGGACCGCGGCGGCAAGTACCAGGGCCAGCGCGGCGTGACCTTGCCGAAGACCTGATCCGGGGCATTCTTCCGCATCACCCCTGGCCGGGGGCGGCGGTTTCCTGGCCGTTAAGCCGGTTTTCGATTTTCAGCCCAGGGTAAGCGGCAAACAAACAAACGAAAAAAAACCCTCCCCCCATTGCGGGGGGAGGGGCAGGTAAGGGGTAGGTTGTTCGCGATACAGCCAGTACTTCAACCATCCTGCCCCCAACCCAAGCTTCCCCTGCCGGGAAGAGGCCCACCTCTGGAGCTTCGAACGTTTCAACGAGTTGCTGTATTGAAACGAATAATGCGGGCAAAGCGCGGTAATGGCTGTTTCGCAATTGCGATAGCTGTTGCCAAATGTAATTTTTTCAATCGAAAGAGCGGCGGCAAGTTGTCAGGAAGGGCAATGACTCGCGCGGCGCGGCGGAGTACGATGCCGACATTGTCTGCAGAGAATATTTCATGGATACCGCTCAAGCCTTCACCGTCGCCCTCGTCATTCTCGTCGGCGCCATCCTCGTTTTCGGCATGGGCTATTTTGGCGGGCGGATGCTCGGCTACCGCCTCGGCCTGGAGAAGGGCAAGACGCTGTCCGGACGGGTGGAACACCTGAAGGGCATGTCGGACGGCTACGTGATGTCGCTCCATCACACACCCGCGCAGCGCGACGAGTACATGAACAACGTGCTGCTCAGAACAGGCGCAATCACCGCGCAGCAGCTTCAAGACGAGCGCCAGCGCCGCTTCCGGATGCGGATGGAAGCCTGAGGGCAGGCGCAAAAAGACCGCGCCGGCAGGGCGCGGTCCTCATGCTTGCCTTAGTGGATACTCGAGGATCCTGTTGGTCCGCTGTAAGGCGTAGCAGAACCCGTCGTTGTGCCGGTGGTTGCGCTGGTGCCTTGTCCGGCCCCGGCGGTGGGCTGCTGCGTCGTCGGGCGGTTGGACATATCTTCCGCCACGCGCTCCGCTTCCTTCTTCGCCGTCTCGGCCACTCGCTGCGCCGACTGCTTGAGGGTATCCGCCTGTTCGCGCGCGGTTTCCTTTGCACGATGCATCAGGTCGTCACGCATGCTGCCCATCATTTCATTTTCCCGCCGCGTGCTCGGGAGGACCGCCCCCAGTACCGCGCCGATGGCCAGGCCGACGGCGCCCATGGCCAGCGGCTGCTCGTCGTACATCTCGTTGAAGCGGTCCTTCGCATAGCCGGCCTGCATCTGCGAGCGCCGGCGCATCTCGCTCATGCGCGCCTGCGCGCTGCCCGCGGTTTCCTGCAGGCGCTGGCGCGCACTCTGGCCTGCCTGCTGCACCCGCCCGGTGACGGAGGAGGCCGTGTCGCTGATGCGCTGCCCGACGTTGCTCGCGGTGTCCTTGATGCTGCTTCCGGCCTCGCCGGCCTTGGATGACATGCGCTGCATCATGCCTTCCTCTGGTTCGCCGGCGCCGTAATCGCGCGCCGCGAGGTATTCGTTCTCATCGTAACCTTCATAACCCTCATAGTCGGCGGCATAGCGGGGGCGGCGCACGGAACGGGCGTAACGCCGGCCCGGTTCGTAGGCCGGCGTCTGGCGTCCGGCAGCCATCAGCCAGGCAATGCCAATGCCGATCAGGGCAACGGGAATGGGATTGTCACGTACCGAATTGACGAGGTTCATGCTGAATGCTCCTGGGGTAGTGGACAGTGCATAGTCGACCGCGTTATCCATCATTTCGCTCGGCGACAACTTGTGCTGGATGGCGTCGATGGTGGAGGTGAAATCGGCGCGTGTGCGCTCGAGATCGCTCTCGATCTCTTCCGGGCTGCGGTTATCCGTGTTTTTCATCAGAGCTTCTCCTGTACGGCGAGCTTGTCGCGCTTGAGCGAGTCCATTGTTCTGTGCGGCGTGAGCTTGTCCGCGGTGATCTTGGCGCTGCCACTCTTGACCAGGGCGTAGCCGCCGCCGGCGACGATGAGCCCGACGATCAGCGGCGCCAGCCACGGGCCGATATTGGGCGGCAGCAGCACTTCCACGCCGCGCACCACGGCCAGCAGCAGGATGAACAGGCCTGCGAGCATGACTGCAGCCCCGACCGCGACCGAGATCAGAGCCGTCTGGATCTCGGCCATCTTCGATGACATTTCGGCCCGCGCGAGCGCGATCTCCTGGCGGACAAGGTCAACCATGTCGCGCGTCAGGTCGGAGAACAGCGCTCCCAGGGACTTGTCTGTCTTGTCGATCATCATGGTGCGTTACCTCCGATGTTCGACCCTGTCACCCCGCCGGTTGTCGATGCACCCGTCGCCGGGGTGCCGTCAGCCCCGATCGGCGATGCTGTGCTTGTCCCGGTCGTGCCGGTCGTGCCGGTCGTTCCGGCTGCCCCGGTATATGGCCCGGCTTCGCCCGCCGAAATGGTTCCCTCATCCTCCCAGTCGCCGCGATACGCCTGGCGCTCGGACGAACTCTTCAGGAAGCGCGCGAGCAGGAAGCCAGCGACCATGGTGCCGACGAGGAAAGTCCCCGGCGAACGGCGCGCGTAGCCTTCGGCGTCCCTAACGATGGAGTCGAGGTCTTTGTTGCGCAGGCGGCCGCCGAGCGATTCCAGCTGGTCGGCGATCAGCTGGACATAGCGCGCGGTCTGGTCCTGTCCTTCACCCTGCAGGTTCTGCGCGGTATTGCGGATGGCGCCGGCGACGCTGCTGACCTGGCCTAGCGCCGATTCCTTTTGCTGAGCGAAAAGCGACCTTCCTTTTTCCTTGGCGCGGCTTGTCATGTCGTCCGCGTACTGCCGTGCGGAAGCGGCCATGCCCGCCGAGCTTTCATTCGGGTTGTCGCGCATCTGCGCGGTGCCACTTCCGCCTGTCAGGACGCCAGTCCCCGACACCGACGTGCCGGCTGTGGTGCCACCGGCAATGGGCTTGCTCTGATCCTTGTTCTCTGCCATCGCATGACTCCTCATGATTCGTTTCGGATTGGCTACACGCATCGTGTAGCGCTCTCGTCATTCGATGTGCTTTATGCAAAAAGATTCATTTTTGTCACGCTTGGCTTGCCAACGCGCAACCGCGAACCGGAATGCGGCGGAATTCGCGATCCCGAGACGAATCTATAGAAGGTCGACAAACAGAAAAACAAGCGGAGACAGTCATGAAGCGTCGTTCCCCGATAAGCGCCGCCTTCCTGGCGTGTGTGCTTTCAGGTTGTGCGTTGTTCGATCCTCCCGCCTTGCCGGTGGAAGCCGGCATGGGGCCCAATCCTCGCCTCCCGGCACCGGACAAGGATCTTGTTCCGACGGTCAACATCGCCCCTGCCAAGGGCTGGCCGTCCGGTACGAAACCCGTAGCCGCACAAGGGTTTACGGTGTCCGCCTATGCCGTCGGCCTGGACCATCCGCGGTGGGTGTACGTGCTGCCCAACGGTGACGTGCTGGTGGCGGAATCCGATGCGCCGGCCAAGCCTGACGACATGAAGGGCATCAAAGGTTTCGTGATGAAGGAAGTGATGAAAAAGGCAGGTTCCGGCGCACGCCCGAGCGCCAACCGCATCACGCTCTTGAACGGTCTGAACGCCGACGGTTCGGCGGCAATACGAAAGGTTTTCATCGCCAACCTGAATTCACCGTTCGGCATGGCCCTGGTCGGCAACGATCTCTACGTTGCCAATACCGACGCCATCCTGCGCTTCCCCTACAAGGATGGCCAGACTGAAATCAGCGAAGCGGGCGTCAAGATCGCGGACCTGCCGGCCGGTTCGATCAACCATCACTGGACCAAGAACATCATCGCCAGCCCGGACGGCAGGTACCTGTATGCCACCGTCGGATCGAACAGCAACGTCGGCGAGAACGGGATGGACAACGAAGAGAACCGCGCATGTATCTTGCAGGTGGATCTTGCCACCGGCAAGTCGCGGGTCTACGCCTCCGGCCTGCGCAACCCCAACGGCATGGGCTGGCAGGGCGGCCAGCTCTGGACCGTGGTGAATGAGCGCGATGAACTCGGCAATGATCTTGTGCCCGACTACCTGACCTCCGTGAAAGAGGGCGGCTTCTACGGCTGGCCTTACAGCTATTTCGGCCGGCACATCGACGACCGGGTGAAGGAAAAGCGGCCTGACCTGGTCGCCAGGGCGATCGTGCCGGATTATGCGCTCGGCTCCCACACCGCCCCGCTCGGCCTGGTTTTCTACAATGGCATGCAGTTCCCCGCCGAGTATGACGGCGGCGCCTTCGTCGGCCTGCACGGTTCCTGGAACCGCAAACCGCATAGCGGTTACAAGGTCGTATTCGTGCCGTTTTCCGGCGGCAAGCCGAGCGGGCTGCCGGAAGATTTCCTGACAGGGTTCCTGAGCGGCGAAGGGGAGGCCTATGGCAGGCCGGTCGGCGTCGCGGTCGCCAGGGACGGCGCGCTGCTGGTGGCCGATGATGTCGGCAACACCGTGTGGAGGGTGGCGGCCAAGGTTGCAAGCCGGTCCAGATAAGTGGGATCTGCCGGCGTGCGATACCGCCCCGATTCGCGTATCATTACGGCCCCTCACGAATCCGGCAGATCCTCAAGATGACAAACGCATGCGGTGTCGATTTCGGCACGTCCAATTCCACGGTCGGCTGGACCCGGCCCGGACAGCCGGCACTGCTGGCGCTGGAGGACGGCAACCGGACCTTGCCGTCCGCCGTCTTCTTCAATGCGGAAGAAGATGCGGTCAGCTTCGGCCGCGCGGCCCTGGCAGACTATCTGGCAGGCTACGAGGGCCGCCTCATGCGTTCCCTGAAAAGCCTGCTCGGCACCAGCCTGATCGATGGCCAGACGGAGGTGCTGGGGCGCGCGCTGCCGTTCCGCATGCTGCTGGCGCAATTCATCGCCGAACTGAAGCGGCGTTCGGAGGCCGCCGCCGGACGCACGTTCGAGCGCGCGGTGTTCGGGCGTCCGGTCTATTTCGTCGACGGTGATGCCGGGGCGGACCGGGTGGCGGAAAACACGCTCAGGGAAATCGGGCTGGCAGCCGGTTACCGCGAGGTGGCATTTCAGTACGAACCGATTGCCGCGGCCTTCGATTACGAATCGCGCATCGATCGGGAGGAACTGGTGCTGATCGCCGACATCGGCGGCGGCACCTCGGATTTCTCCCTGATCCGTCTGGGGCCGCAACGCGCCGGCAAGTCCGAACGGCGCGACGATATCCTCGCCAACGGCGGCATCCACATCGGCGGCACGGATTTCGACAAGTACCTCAGCCTGTCCTGCGTCATGCCCCAGCTCGGCCTCGGCAGCCGGCTCAAGAGCCAAAGCGAGGTACCGTCGAGCTATTACTTCAATCTCGCGACCTGGCACACGATCAACCTCGCCTATACCCAGCGGGCCGAGCGCGAGCTGCAGGACATCCACCGCGATGCGGTCGAGCGTGACAAGATCGGCCGTCTGCTGCACCTGGTCCGGCATCGAGAGGGGCATTGGCTGGCGATGCGTGTGGAAGAGGGCAAGATTGCCTTGTCCGATACAGGCCATGCCCGGCTCGAACTCGACAGGCTGTCGCCGCCGCTGGACGTGGCGCTGGACGGCGAGCGCTTCGATGAAGCGATAGCGCACCTGACGGCCGACGTGGAGCGCGCGGTGAGCGGATTGTTGCGGGATGCGGGGATTGCCGCGGACGCTGTTGATACCGTGTTTTTTACGGGTGGTTCGAGCGGCGTGCCGCTGCTGCGGCGGAGGATTGCGGCGACAGTGCCGAACGCGCGCCAGGTGGAAGGCGATCGCTTCGGCAGTATTGGCGCCGGATTGGCGCTGGATGCGGGGAGGAAGTTTGGGTGAGGTGGAGGGATGGCGGGTTTCGCTTCGCTCTACCCACCCTACGGTTCTTTATAAAGGACGGTAGGGTGGGTAGAGCGCAAGCGAAACCCACCAGCACATAAAGCACGGCATGGCGGGCAGCGCAAAGCCCCCCTGCCAACCTCCTATTTCACGCAATCCACGTAATACCCGCGCTTGCCATCGATCTCCTGCGTCACGAGCCCGTGCACGTCGGTCTCGAAGCCCGGGAACTTCTCGTTGAAGTCCCGTGCGAATTTCAGGTAATCGACGATGGTCTTGTTGAAACGCTCGCCCGGGATCAGCAGCGGAATTCCCGGCGGGTAGGGCGTCAGCAGGATCGCGGTAACACGGCCTTCCAGTTCCTCGATCGACACGCGTTCGATGTCGCGGTGCGCCATCTTGGCGAAGGCGTCGGACGGCTTCATCGCCGGCTGCATGTCGGACAGGTACATTTCCATCGTCAGGCGCGCGACGTCGTAGGTCTTGTACATGTCGTGGATCGCATGGCACAGGTCGCGCAGGCCGACGCGCTCGTAACGCGGATTGGCCGCGGCGAACTCCGGCAGGATGCGCCAGATCGGCTGGTTCTTGTCGTAGTCGTCCTTGAACTGCTGCAGCGCCGTCAGCAGCGTGTTCCAGCGGCCCTTGGTGATGCCGATGGTGAACATGATGAAGAACGAATACAGGCCGCACTTCTCGACGATGACGCCGTGCTCGGCCAGGTACTTGGTCACGATCGATGCCGGGATGCCGGTCTCGCCGAACTTGCCGTCCAACGCCAGGCCCGGGGTGACGATCGTCGCCTTGATCGGGTCGAGCATGTTGAAGCCCGGCGCCAGTTTGCCGAAGCCGTGCCAGTCGTCTTCCGCGCGGATCATCCAGTCTTCGCGCGAGCCCATGCCTTCTTCCGAAAACTTGTCCGGTCCCCAGACCTGGAACCACCAGTCCTGGCCCCATTCCTCGTCGACCTTGCGCATGGCGCGGCGGAAGTCCAGCGCTTCGAGGATGCTTTCTTCGACCAGCGCGGTGCCGCCCGGCGGCTCCATCATCGCCGCGGCGATGTCGCAGGAAGCGATGATCGCGTACTGCGGCGAGGTCGAGGTGTGCATCAGGTAGGCTTCGTTGAACATGTCCTGGTCGAGCTTCACCGTCTGCGAATCGCGCACCAGGATCTGCGAAGCCTGCGACAGGCCGGCCAGCAGCTTGTGCGTGGACTGTGTGGAGAAGATCAGCGATTCCTTGGCGCGCGGGCGGTCCTTGCCGATGGCGTGCATGTTCTTGTAGAAGTCGTGGAAGGTCGCGTGCGGCAGCCAGGCTTCGTCGAAGTGCAGGGTGTCGATCTTCCCGTCGAGCATTTCCTTGATCGTCTCGACGTTGTACAGCACGCCGTCGTAGGTCGACTGCGTGATGGTCAGGATGCGCGGTTTCTTGTTCACCGCTTCGCGCGCGAACGGGTTGGCCTCGATCTTCTTCATGATGTTTTCCATCTTGAATTCTTCGAGCGGGATCGGGCCGATGATGCCGAGGTGATTACGCGTCGGCATCAGGAACACCGGGATCGCGCCGGTCATGATGATCGAGTGCAGGATGGACTTGTGGCAGTTGCGGTCCACCACGACGATGTCGCCGGGGCCGACGGTGGAGTGCCACACCATCTTGT
>Ga0196971_1000063_pt1 | contig 103070 bp, 81 predicted proteins | sample S1v_1013CmetaG_FD_148660 | JGI IMG/M metagenome (GOLD analysis project Ga0196971, IMG submission 148660) | Soil microbial communities from Anza Borrego desert, Southern California, United States - S1+v_10-13C | ecosystem: Environmental > Terrestrial > Soil > Desert | place: USA: California...
TCTTCTGGTCCATAGGTGTTGTTTCGCTCCAAGGCATAGGGCACCTCCTTGAGATACCCTTTTAGTTTGGCAAAACTGTTACCCATGTCCCCGGACTAAACTGTTACCTATGTCTCCAGACCGTACCGGATAGAAATGCCTAACACATCAATGAACTGGGACGCAAATCCGCGCCCGTTATCGCGGCGTTAGACGTCAGTAGTCGAAGCATATGGTCTCCCAAAGGTTGCAAATGCTGAAAATCCTCGGTAAGTCCTCATCCATAAACGTTCGCAAGGTTCTCTGGCTCTGTGAAGAGCTCGGATTGAGCTACGAGCAGGAACAGTACGGTTCTGGGTTCAAGCCAACTGGCACAGTCGAGTTCAAGGCGCTCAATCCGAATGCGATGGTGCCGGTGCTCATTGATGATGGCTTCGTCTTGTGGGAGTCGAACACCATTTGTCGCTATCTCTCGGGCCGGGAGCAGCGGTTTGATCTGCTGCCCGCATCCGCAAAGGAAAGGGCTCTCGTTGAGAAGTGGATGGACTGGCAGGCCACGGAGCTCAACAACTCTTGGCGCTATGCGTTCATGGCCCTGGTGCGGCAAAGCCCGGCCCACCGGGACCAAATGGCAATCCAGGCAAGCATCGCCGAGTGGAATCGCCATATGCTCATGGTTGAAGAGCAACTTGCGCGTTCGGGTGCGTTCATGGCTGGTGAGTCATTCACGCTGGCCGATATCGTCATTGGCCTGTCCACGAACCGCTGGTTTATGACGCCCATGGACCGCCCAGAACTGCCCGCAGTGCAGGCCTACTACGATCGTCTCACCCAGAGGCGCGGCTATCAGCTCCATGGCCGAAACGGAACGCCATGATTAACTTGCCATTGCAGCGGACCTGGTCCGATGGCCACTGAATTTGGCGTTAGGTTCTGCCAATGCGACATAGAGGAACATGGGAGTAATAAAACATGCCGAGATATGTAGCCTTCCTTCGCGGCGTCAGTCCAATGAACGCCAAGATGCCGGAGTTGAGGCAATGCTTTGAGGCTGCTGGCTTCTCTGATGTCCGAACTGTACTATCTAGCGGTAATGTTGTCTTCACCTCTCGCTCGACATCGGAGTACACACTTGAGCGGAAGGCTGAAGAGGCGATGCAAGCCGCACTTGGCAAAGCATTTGGCACTTTCGTAAGGTCGGTGGCATATCTTCAAGAATTGATTGAGCCCGATCCATACTCTGCCTTCCAACTTGCTTCGAATGCGAAGCGTGTTATCACGTTTCTTCGCGACACCGGCCCATCAGACATTGGGCTGCCCATCGAGCGTGAGGGCGCACGCATCCTGAAAGTAACCAATCGGGAAGTGTTTACCGTGTATGTTCCAGGGGCAAAGGGACCGGTATTCATGAACCTGCTCGAACGCACGTTCGGTTCAAATATCACCACTCGAACTCTTGAAACGGTGAAGAAATGCGCTATGGCATGATTCTGTTTCTATTCGGCCGAACTCAGTAACCCGACCTGAAATGCCGTTCCACTTCACCTCCCACCAGCCTAACCTCGCGTTCAATACGGACGTCACGTTCTGCGCGCGCGACGGCGGTCAAATATATCGTCAGGCTTCGCAATGAGACTAGTTCAAATTTTTCTACCCTTGTACGACAACGCCGATCGGCCTTTTCCCAAGTGCCTCGTGGACCGAGTTCGACAAGAGCTTACTGACATGTTTGGCGGAGTAACGCTTTACCTGCGCTCGCCCGCCGTGGGCGCCTGGGAGAGCGAGTCAGGCGATGTTTGCCGGGACGACGTCATTCTTGTCGAGGTCATGGTCGATGCCACAGATGCAGCCTGGTGGACTACTTACCGCCAGGATCTGGAGCAGCGCTTCAGTCAGGACACGATCCTCATTCGGGCGACAGATGTAGATATTTTGTAGTCACGCCGGGTAGTTGCCACAGCTCGCGGGCATCCTCACTTGTAAATCAGTGCAGACGCTAACTCGCGGGTTATCGCAAGGTTGAATGTCCGTTTTTCGGACGTCCAAGTGACTGGCCTCGTCGATCTCCTCTTTCACTTACTGACCGCAAGTGACCGACGATTGGCCGTGACGCGCCATCAAGAAAACTGAATTCATTGCCGGAACGCATCTGATAACAGGACGGTGTGCGTGGTGAAACCCTCTCACAGCCAGTCACTTAATATTTCTTGTGCGTCTCAGTGACGCATCATGACAAGCCTGGACTAACCCCCATAAACCCGCAGAAGCAGCCACGACGGTAGGCCGAGGTAAAGCGCCGCGAGGCCGAAGCGTTCAAGCCAGCGCCTTACTTCTGTCGCCTGTACTGGTTGCAGCAGTACCGCAAGCAGCGTGCCGCCTTCGATCGCTGCGCGCAATGCCGCTGCGCTCAATACGACACCAATTGCCCAAGCGGCCCACCAGAGCGAGAAGGCAATGAGGTAGGCCTTCAACCCGAACATGTAGTACTCGCCGAAACTGTCGCCAAAGGCGATGTGCTGGTGCAGGCGAAACGCCGGGATGGCGAGCACGGTTGGGAAAAGGACAAACTTCGCAAATGGATGGCCGAGGCGGCGGTACCTGACTGCCGCGCGGACTTTTGCATACGCCATGTCAGGCGAGGACTTGTTAGCAGGCATGCTAACCTGCGTCGCGCCGCGACCCGCGCTTGCCAGTGCTAACGCCAGAGCAGCCGGGTTGGCGATCACGAGCCCATACCGCCAGCGCTCGCCCGACACCAGCTGCAGCGTCGCGCCAGAACCCGGGACAGGTATGCGCCACGGTTTGACGGCGACGATGTCCCGCACCGCAAGCTCCAGGCGCCGTGCGCCCCGCGCCAGCACGAGCTTGCCATTTTCGATCGAGAGCCATGCGCCAAACGCATACAGCACGCACCACGACGCTACCTCCGGGGCAATGAAGAGCGCTGCAAAAGTACGAATTTGCGCCAGCGTGTTTCCACGCAAGGCATCGTTGAGCAGCATTGCCGCACCCATCCAGAGCAGGCTCGCGCGCGCGAACGCTCGCAACAGGCCTGCGGCGAGGCGGGCAGCGGGCGGTAACACGGCGACCTTGATGGGGAACGTCATTGCAGCAGCCGGTTCGGGCGCTTCTTCCGTACTGGGCTTGCGCAACGTGCGGAATGCCGCCGCCACTGCCAGCAGCGCAAGGAATGTGGTGGCCACCAACCCAACCCAATTGCCCCAAGTCACCATGAGAGTGCGCGGAGGTGGGCTAACGGGCACGTCGCCTACCACCAGCGCACGTTCGCCTGGGCGAGCGTCAGCAAGCACGGTGCCTGTCGTATCAATCACGGCACTGTAACCGTTCGGCGTGACACGGAACTGCGGAAGACGCGTTTCGATGCTTCGGAATGCCGCGGCGGCAAGATGCATCTCCATGCCCGGGGCGGAAGTGAACCAGGAATCATTCGACATGCTCAGGATCGCTTGCGCGCCCAGCCGCGCGCCTTCAATGGCGAGGCTGGTATTCATGTCGTCGAGGCAGATCATTGGCAGCACCGGGATCTCGCGGCCGCCAGCGAGGCGCAGGGGGAACACGCGCGCGCCTGTGCCGGGCTGCCAGGTCCCGGTCCACGGCATCCAGCGCCGCAATGCCGGTCCGTCGAGCCAGTCGGGCACGTACTCGGTAAGCGGGAAGAGATTCGTCTTGCGGTAAAAGCCGAGCAGGCCAGTGCCTGGCTCCACGAACGCTGCCGCGTTGTATTCGCCGGTGGCGTCGCGGTCGTAAGTGCCGAACACAAACGGCACCCCGGCCGAATTGACGATGGCGAGGATTTCACGATCCAATTCAGCGCCTGCATCGCTCTTGGGATTGCCAAAGGTCGTGGGGTACGCTGTCTCTGACCAGAGCACCGCGTCCGCACGCTGCCGTACGACGGCGTCGTAGGTCATCGCGAAGTGCGTGTCGAGCACCTCGCGGACGACGGCGTGAGCGCCTTTCTCCTGACGTTGGCGTTCATAGTCCACGATGTTGGACTGCACCATTCCGACGCGCAGTGACTCGTTCGTCGTTGTGGGCGAGCTGGAGAGCGCGGCATAGCCGTAGCCCGCCAGCGCAAGTGGCACAAGTGCGGCAAACGCAAGGGCGTTAGTTATTGCGCGAACGCCATCCGCACGGTGCGCGATGGCTGCCGTGACTGCCTGGTTCGCCAACAGCAGCAGGACCGTGAGGCCCGGTGCGCCGCCAACGTCGGCGGCCTGGCGCAGGAGCCGGGACGGGTAAAGCCCGTAGCCGGGCGTATAACTGAGGGTATGGCCGAGGAGCTTGACCGTGAGCCATTCCGCCGCGACCCATGCCGCTGCGGCTGCACATGCGACGACGGCTTGGCCGTGCCGCCGGCCGGCGATGTAGCGTACGAGTGCAAAGGCCAGGAATTGCGGCTGTAACAGCGGCGCGGCGAGCAACAGGAATGACACGCCGGCAGCCGTTCCTATCTGGGTATAGCTGCCGATCGCGGTCCCGAACCAGGCGAAGACCGCTGCTGTATATGCAACCGACATTGTGACGGCGCAGACCAGCGTGCCGGCGAGCGTCCGGTTTACATCGAGCACACGCAACCACGGCACGAGAAACATGAAGCCGAGGATCCAGCCGGCACCGCCACGGAAGTACAGGCCGGCCAGGAGCGCGCTGGCGAGGATGCCAGCCAGCATGCGCCCGCCGGAATAGGTAAAAGGCGACATGACGTTCAGAATGCGGATCACTGCGGTTCCGTCGGTGCAGGAATCGTAATGCGCCGAATGGGCAGCCCGGGCGGAGCGTGCTCCGGCGGCACGACGCGGTCCTTCGGTATCGCAATCGGCTGGTTGGCGGCATCGACGAACTGGACGTCCGGCGAGTACATCAGGATCGGTTCAATAGGCTGGCCGTCATCCGTCGCCTGATGGTGGCGGACGTAGCCTGGCGGAAGCTCAAAGTCATCGGGTACCGCAATCCCGACCAGGGGCGGGTTGGTGCCAGGCGGGTTGAATGCGCCGAGTCCGGAGTAGATGCCGGCCTGATGCAGGCGTTCGATCACCTCCGGCATTGTCGGCTTCTCGCCGCGGGCAACGTAAAAGGAAAGATCGCGTGTCGGATCCGCATCCCCCTCGACGTGTTCCGGTTCGCCTGACGACGCTACCTGCTCCATTGGCGGTGCGGGCAGGGGAGGCGGTGTCCACGTGGCGAAGGTGTCGCGCTCCGAAGCTGATGATCTCTTCGATGTCGAGCTGTCATCGTCCTCGGCGGACGACTTCAGCAGAAAGATGAGGCTAACTACACCAAGCGCGAGCGCGATGGCGAGGTAGCCGATGGACGGGCGCCAGCCGCCCCGGTCGGCGACCGGTTTGGCCCGTGGCTTGCCGGAACGGCGTGGCGTTTTCATCAGTGACTACTCCTTGTCCCTAAGGTGCTAATCAAGGTGCCGATGGGTTGAAGGTCGACAGACCCCAGCCGAGGCGCTCATGGCCATACTGGTTCCATATCGGATTCTTGCCAGCGGTAAAGGACGTGTAACGCGGCGCGCCCGAGCCGGTGCTGCCGCCCCACAGGCCGGCAGTGACAGTGCCACCCGTATAGGTCGGGTGCGTGTCATCGGACTGGATGTAGTCATAGCTGCTGCTTGCGGACACGAAGTGCGTATTGGAGTCACGGATCGTCGAACGCAGTGCCGTGGTGATGCGGTTCACGTAGTTCGCCTCAGTCTCTCCCGCGACGTAGCGCAATGCCTCCGAGTCGATCTTGCCGTCGCCGTTGCTGTCGTAGTCCGCACCCATATACTGCGCGAACGCGTCGACGCATGCAAAGCCCTTTTGCCGGGCGTAGTCACACATCGCAAAGTTCATCTTGGCAATATATGGCAGGAGCGTGCTTTGCATGTTCACTGTAGCGCCGGTCGACGCGCTTTTGCAGGAGCTTTGCACGTTGTCGGCGGCATAGCCCGGGTAGTGCAGGTTGGAGATGACCTTCAGCTTGGTGCCGGCATAGGCATTGGCGTTAATGTAGTCCATCGCCCTTGCCACATAGGTCTTGCAGTTGTTCAATGCCGTCTCCAGCACACTGGTATCGCAAGTGCCGGTTTGGTTCCTGAACGCCGTGCGCGCCTGCAGACCATCGTTGCCGCACATCTCGAAGGCAACCACGCGGGTCGCGCTGTGCTGCATGTAAGACCGCTCGGCCACAATCTTGTTGTTGTAGACGTCCGAGGCGACCGCGCCGGACTTGGTACGGCGCACTTGCTCCATGTCGGCATTCCACAGCGCTGAAAGATACTCCGACTGCACGACGGGACCCGCATACTTCGCCGCATTGCTGATCGAGCCGTTGTAGCCGGCAAAAATCGAGTCGCCATAGGACACCACGCGGTACTTGGTCGCGGTGCCAGACCGATCGATAGTCCAGGAAGCATTCTGGTTCAGCGTATTGGCCGCCGCTTCCGATCCAATGGCCAGTAGCGCAAGGACAGGCATCATCCTGCGCAACGTGGTGCGCACTTTTTTGTTCATGTTTGTCTCCTATTAGTTGAATTTTTTCTTCATTACCTGAACGTCCGGACCTCACACGTCTCACCGCTGTCGATTAGCTGAACGAACAAGTGGTACTGATGAGTTCCACGATCGAATATAAATGAACGAAATTTACGCACCATCAGGCTTCCCTATGTCGAAGCAGGCTGGGTGATATTGATCAATTGACTTTGCAGACCAGGGTGTCGCAAAGAGTGACGCGGTTGAGCTGACACCGACGACAGATGCCTGCACTGCGCTAGATCACGACGGCACAACGGCAGGACGGAAACATGCGCCGTGCCATTGACATTTATGAAGGAGAGGTGATCGACGCTGAGGCATTCAGGGCCTTGGTCCGGGCCGCGGTGACAGAGAACCAACGGTCCGCCGCCTCGAAGTCGACTGGAAAAAGAACCTGCGGGCATGGTGTCCAACGTGGCACTGAATGACCGACGTTGTTAAGGCTGGCCGTCCTACTGAGACAGGTTCTAGGTGAGGCGTAACACCGAGGAAAATAGATGCTTAGCCGATGCTAACGCTTCAGCCAGTCATGTACTGGCCGTTGTTGATCGTGCTATCACCCTGATGGATGCTTCTTATCGCACCTCGAAATCCTGCGAAACTAGTTCTTGGCCTTCAATGCTGATACTGATGCGCCACACACCAGCAACCATCTCAAAGGGATGGTCAAATCCATAGCCTTCGCAGCCTTCAATGCGGCTAGAGTGTGCACGCCCGCGCCGGAGCGCACTAAACGACGTGCTTACTGAACCATCCGGGCGAGTGAGTTTAGGGTGCACAACCGTCTTGCGAAGATCAAAAGGTGTGTTCGGTTCTAACCCGTCAACGACATAGCAGACGCCAAAGCGCGTACCCATGGAGAGCGGAATTTGTGTGGTTTGTTTGGAAATCCGTACTTCCGAGGGACGTCTGGAGAGACCGGTTGGCGTTTTCGGATCCAGGCGAATCTCGTCTTTCCCTGTCGTGAAGATCCCGTAATCCGTTAACTGCGCACGTAATTGGGCTGGGGCAAGTGTAGAACATGCACTGAAAAAGGCCGCGGCAAACATAGCAACACAGATCGTCCGTACTGCACGCATGGGAATCACCATTCAGAAAAAAGGCTCCCCCGTTCCGATTTCATGGATGTTAGTCGCCAACGTGTCTGGGGAGGGCGGGCTTAGAGCGATAACGTCGATATGCTGCCATATAAAGCGCTCCATGCTGATGCTTGGCTCGTGGGGATAACAAGTTGCACAGGGATTCTCTTGCAATGCTCGCTTCTCGCCCCCACAACGCGGAGCACGAAAGAGAAAACGAAATGGCGGGAAAACGGTGCATGGCGGAGAGGACGACTTCATTAACCTATTACTTAAACCACCAATGTCCTCGGGCCTTTTGATACTTCCGATACTTCGGATATTTTCCAGACAATGCCTGATGACGTGTACCGAAAATGCGGCGACGTCAGGTGTTTCTACACGCCATCCCCAAGGCCGTATTTGCGGATCTTGTCGTGCAGCGTCGTCTTGGCGACCGACAGCGCCTCCGCTGTGCGGGCGAGGGAACCGTGTCGACGCAAAGCGTCGGCGATCAGGGCGCGCTCGAAGGCTTCTACCGTCTCATTCAGCGGGCGAGGGGTATCGGCACTCGCTTGTCCGAAAGGCGGCGAGCCGACCTCAATGCCGAGTACGCAACGATCGGCGACGTTGCGCAGCTCGCGCACGTTGCCCGGCCATCCATAGCCAACAAGCTGCTGGATGCGGCCGGGCGTGGTTGGCGGCACCGGGCGTTCGTGTCGGGCTGCCGCCTGCAGCAGGAAGTGTTCGAAGAGCAGCGGGATGTCCTCGCGCCGCTCGCGCAGCGCCGGCAGCGGCAGGGTGGCGACGGACAAGCGGTAATACAGATCGGCACGGAAGCGGCCTTGGTCGGACAGTACCGACAGGTCCTCCTTGGTTGCGGCAATGACGCGACAGTCGATAGGAATCGATATGTTCGAACCAAGCCGTTCCAGCGTTCGTTCCTGCAGCACGCGCAGCAGCTTGATTTGCATTGACACCGGCATGGTTTCGATTTCATCGAGGAAGAGCGTGCCGCCGTTGGCATATTCGATCTTGCCGATGCGCCGCTTTCCGGCGCCGGTGTAGGCACCGGCCTCGTGGCCGAAGATTTCGCTCTCGAACAGGCTTTCCGGCAAGCCGCCGCAGTTGATGGCGACGAAGTTGCCGTTGCGGCGCGGGCTCGCATCGTGCAGGCAACGGGCGACGAGTTCCTTGCCGGTGCCGGTCTCGCCCTGGATCAGAATGTCGGCGGCGCTGCTTGCCAGCGCTCCGATCAGGCCGCGCACGCGCATCATGCCGGGGGAATTGCCGATCAGGCGGGCTTCGAGCAAGTCGCGCTGGTCGAGCTGACGGCGCAAGGCGCGCACTTCGAGGATCAGCCGGCGCTTCTCCAGCGCACGGCGGGCGACCTCGACGAGTTGTTCCGGTGCAAAGGGTTTCTGCAGGAAATCATAGGCGCCGTCCTTCATCGCCTGCACGGCCATCGACACATCGCCGTGCCCGGTGATCAGCACGACCGGCAGCTCCGGGTCAAGGGCATGCAGGTCGCGCTGCAGGCTCAGGCCATCTTTCCCGGGCAAGCGGATGTCGCTGATCACGATGCCGGGAAAGTCGGCGCTCAGGCGACGGCGTCCCTGTTCGGCACTGGTTGCGCATTCGGCAGTAAGGCCGTCGAGTTGCAGCGCCTGTTCGCATCCGAGCGCGACATCGGGATCGTCTTCGATGATCAGTATCTTCAGGTTGTCATTCATGGTGTGGCGCGAGGGGGAGTTCGAGGGTGAAGACGGCACCGCCGTCGGGATGGTTGGCGCCGTGCAGGTTGCCGCCGAAGTCGCGGATGATGCCGGCAGAAATCGCCAGCCCGAGGCCTAATCCTTCGCCGGCGGGCTTGGTGGTGAAGAAGGGTTCGAACAGGCGTGATTGCGCATCGTCGCTCAGGCCGGGGCCGTGATCGCGCACATGCAGGCGAACCATGTCGCCGGCGCGCTCCCAAGCCAGTTCGAGCTGGGGGCGGGACTGGCCTGCCATCGCATCAAGGCCGTTGCCGATCAGGTTCACCAGCACCTGCTCCAGCCGGTTGGCATCGCACAGCGCAAATGGTTCGTCGGCCGGACAGCTCCGCTCCACGACCGCGCCGGCACGGCGAATGCGGGCTTCAAGCAGGGCCAGTGCATTGTCGAGGGCATGGCAGAGGGCGACCGGTGCCGGCGGACCGCTGGATTTGCGGGCGAAGTTGCGCAGCTGGCTGGTGATGCTGCCCATGCGATCCACCAGGCCGGCGATGCGGGCGAGGTTGGTACGCGTCGTAGCGACATCGCCGCGCTCCAGGAAGCGCTCGGCATTGGCCGACAGGGTGCGCAGGGCGGCCAGCGGCTGGTTCAACTCATGCGCGATGCCGGTCGACAATTGACCGATGACCGCCAGCTTGCCGGCTTGAACCAACTCATCCTGTGCAGCACGCAGGGTGCGTTCGGCGCGGATGCGCTCGCCGATCTCGTCCTGCAATTGCTGGTTGGCGGCCGAGAGGTCTGCGGTGCGTTCCACGACCTTGCGCTCCAGCTCGTCGTTCGCCCGCTGCAAGGCTTCGCGGGCGGCCAGCCGGTCGCGCAGGTGGCGGCGCCGTTCGTTGAGAATGACGCCCAGCAAGCACATGCAGGCGGCGCCAATGGCGGCCAGCGCGGCACGGCTCTGCGCGAGATCGTCGACCTGCTCGAGGTGGGACAGTACGGTCAAGGTCCACGGCGTTCCCGGCAGGCTGCGCGACTGTTCAAGAAAACGTCCTGCGACCGGGTACACCGACACGGTTTCCGGTGCACCGGCGGTGATGCGCACCAGGCGGACACCGTGGTCGATCTCGGCCATGGGCCTGATACCAAGGGGCTGCAGCGCACGCCGGTTGTACTGCTGGGTGAAGTCGAAGGCGGCGTGGGTGCTTTTGTCGAGCGGCCTGAGTGTGGTGAACTTCCAGCTGGCGACTGAGGACAGGATGACGACACCGTTCTCGTCGGCGACCAATACGGGGGCTTCGACCGTCGCCCACGATTTTTCCAGCTGTTCGAGGCTTACCTTTGCGACCGCGACGCCGAGCGTCCCCGCGTCGTTCGTCAGTGCCGAGGCGAGATAGTAGCCGGGCTCGCTGCGTGTCGTGCCTATGCCAAAAAAACGTCCGTTGCCGCTTGCCAGGGCGTCACGGAAATAAGGGCGGAAGGACAGGTTCTCCCCGAGGAAACTGTCCGGTCGCCGCCAGTTACTGGTGGCAAGAACCCGGCCGCGGGTGTCCATGACGTAGAGCGACAGTGTGCCGGCCCGTTCATTGAGCTTTTCGAGATAGTTATTGACATGCGCAGCGGCGCCGTCGCCTCCCGTTCCGGCAAGCAGATCGAGCACTGCCGGCTCCAGGCTCAGTGTCCCGGGCAGGAAGGCGTACTTGCCGATCTCGCGCTCGAGGCTGTTGGCGTAGAGCTCAAGCCGGTGCAGGCCGGTTGTCTGCAAGTCGGCTGTGCCCACGCGCTGTGCGATCCGGTAGGAAAAAAAACCGCTCAATGCAACCAGCAGCAGGCAGACAAGGAGCAGTTGTAGGGTACGAAGTCGGGGCATTGGAAAGCGGTGAAACCGGAATACCCTATATTACTGCGCCCAGCGCGGCAAGTTGCTGGCAATCAGGGCGATCACCATGCAGGACAAGGTTTTGCAAATAAAACCACGGCCGGAGGTGGACACCAGCTTGCCGGGCACCATGACCAGACTGATACGCGACAGGATGGGACCATGGCTGGCGAAGCGATAGTGGCGCATTTGATCATGCCAGGAAGGCAAAATGCCCGGCGCAATGCGCCGGGCAGGGCTACGCAACATGTTCGCCATCCGGAGGCGACGAAACAGTGTTACTCAGGCCGCTTGTGCGAGTGCCTCTTCTTCGGCGACCGGCAGGGCTTCCTCCGATTCGGCCAGGGTTGGGTCGACCGGCTCGATGGCGTTTTCCCACTTGGCGATGACGGCGGTGGCAATCGCGTTGCCGAGCACGTTGGTGACGGTGCGCCCCATGTCAAGGAAGTGGTCGATGCCGAGAATGAGCAGCAGGCCGGCTTCCGGCAGGCCGAACATCGGCAGCACGGCCGCGACGACGACCAGCGAAGCGCGCGGCACGCCGGCGATACCCTTTGACGAAACCATCAGCACCAGCAGCATGGTGATCTGGGCGGTCAGACTCATCGGGATGTCGTAGGCTTGGGCGATGAACAGCGCGAGGAAGGTCGTGTACATCATCGACCCGTCGAGGTTGAAGGAGTAGCCGAGCGGTAGGACGAAGCCGGTGACGCGGTTCTTGATGCCGAACTTCTCCAGCTGTTCCATCAGCTTGGGATAGACCGATTCGCTGCTCGCCGTCGAGAAACCGACCAGCATCGGGCCGCGCACCAGCTTGAGCAGGCGGAACACATCCTTGCCGAGGACCACGTAGCCGGCGACGATCAGAACGGTCCACAGGACGGCCAGCGCAATGTAGAAGCTGAGCATGAACTTGCCGAAGACGAGCAGCATGCCCAGGCCCTGCGTGGTGATGGCACCGGCGACCGCGCCGAAGACGCCGACCGGCGCAAAGCGCATCACGTAATCAGTCACCTTGAGCATCACATGCACGATCTCGTCCATGGTGTTCACCAGCGAGCGGGCAGTCTGGTTATGCAGATGGCCCAGCGCGAGGCCGAAGAAAACGGCGAAGACCAGGATCTGCAGCACCTCGTTGCTCGCCATCGCCTCGACAATGCTCTTCGGGAAGACGTGGGTGATGAAGTCCTTCAGGTTCAGCGCGCTGGTCTTCAGGTTCAGGCCGGCTGCGGACTCCGGCAGCGGCACATTGAGTGCGGTACCAGGTTGCAGCAGGTTGGCGAGAAGCAGGCCGATGAACAGCGAGATGAACGACGCGGCAACGAACCAGCCCATCGCTTTTGCACCGATGCGACCGACCGCCTTCGAATCGCCCATGTTGGCCAGTCCGGCGACCAGCGTTGCGAAGATAAGCGGAGCGATGATCATTTTGATCATTCGCAGGAAGATGTCGGTCAAGATGCCGAAATAGCCGGCAATTTCCTTGGCGGCGGCGGGGGTGGGAGCCATCGCGTTGCAGGTATAGCCGACGATGACGCCGAGGACCATGGCGATGCCAATCCAGGTGGTCAGGCGATTCATTTTCATGCGCGTTTCCTTGGAGTGCAGGGTGGAGGAACGCCCGGATCGGGCGCGGTAAATAGCTATCGCTACGGCAATACATCGCACAGGGCATGCCAGACTTACTCAGTTGCTAACCCGTTGTTTTCTCAAGATAAAGTATTCGTCGAAGATGCGGCTCGTTCGCATATCCGGATATTGCGATGAGTGAGCGTTCGGAAAACCGAACGGGGCTGGCTAGATTGGGGCTCGACATCCGGCCACACTGCTGATGTGGCGTGGCGGGCGACGAAATCGACGGCCGACATGCTGACTATCGGGAACTATCGGGAGCCGCTTCAAATGTCAGGGCCTCTCGGTTACCTGCCATTGAACGTAAAGAGACGAAAAGCCGGCAGAGAACCGAACGTAGCGGGCATCCACATTTTGTAACCGGCAGAAATGCGAAATGAAGGTGTCCGTTGGTACAGCTTTATGAGAGGCGTGGAGGGACCAGAGGCGGACATGGGTGTCTCCGGCGACTGGCGTCCAAAGCCGGGAGTGCGAGACATCAGGGCTTACGTGAGCGTGTTTCTGTACGCCGACACTTGCCGGTCAAATTGCGCTCGCATCACATGCGCTAGCCCTGAACTCGGAGCGCGTCGATTACCAGCGTCAATGCCCGCGACGATTGCCGACGGCTCGGATAATAGGCGTGCAGCCCAGGAAATGCTGCGCAGCACGTCTCCATCACGCTTAAAAGGCGTCCATCTTGCACATGAGACCCAGCCATGTCTTCGGGAACAAAGGCGAGGCCGCAGCCGCTGAGCGCGGCGTTAAGCATCTGGTATGCGCTACTGAAGGTGACTTGGCCGCTCACGCGGAGCTCCAGGTCACGGTCTCCATCTCGAAGCTCCCACGCATAGATGCCGCCCCCGGAAAGCCGAAGTGTGATGCAGTTGTGCTTCAAGAGATCCTTGGGTGATTTCGGCACCGGGTGTCGCTCGAAATACGCGGGCGAGCCGACGATCATCATGGGGACGTCGGGCGTCAGTCGTACAGCAATCATGTCCTTTTCGACTTGATCCCCATAGCGGACGCCGATGTCGAAGCGTTCGGCAGCGATGTCGACCAGCCGGTATTCAGACTTGATCTCCACGCGCAGATCCGGGTACTGCGGCAGTATCTTCGCAAGACGGGGCCACAAAATGGCGTCAATCACATGGTCGATGGCAGTGATGCGAATGGTTCCGCTTACCTTGTCGCCCAGTTCGCTCACGGCGGCAATTTCGGCTTCAATCTCGTCCAGGCGCGGGGCCACGGTCTCGATTAATCGCTCGCCGGCGTCAGTCGGAGAGACGCTGCGCGTCGTTCTTGTTAAGAGACGTACACCGAGCCGTGTTTCGAGATCGCGCACGATGTGGCTGAGCGCCGACTGCGACATACCGAGTCTTGCAGCCGCGCGCGTGAAGCTGCGCTCTTTTGCTACTGCCAAAAACACCAGGACGGCATCAATATTGTCGCGCAGCATCGAAGGAACGCAGAGATCGGTGAACTACGCAAATTCTACCAGTCGAATTGATTCATGAAGATCCGGGTGGTAATGCCCATGGGTATTCATGCGCCCCATTCATAAGGGCATGCAATTTTCAATAGTCTCTTGACGACCGCAAACCGATACCATTCTTGGCAACTGAGCACGACTCGCAAGATCTTCTTGCATTACGTGCGCGATATGCGGCCAATCCTGAGCAAAGCCCTTATAGAAACGATATGACGATGTCGGCTACCGATCTTCCCTTTTCCGAGCGGCACACCTGGAGTGCTGTCGGCTCAATGTCCATGTGCGTAGCAATGCTGATCGCATCGGAATTCATGCCGGTCAGTCTGCTGACACCGATCTCTGCCGATCTTCATGCAACCGAGGGGATGGCGGGACAGGCAATTTCGATTTCGGGTCTTTTTGCCGTGGCCACCAGCTTGCTTATTCCAACCTTTGCCAGCCGCTTCAACCGACGCTCCGTGCTGATGGCGTTAACCGGGGTGATGCTGGCGTCATTACTCCTGATTGCCGAGGCACCGAACTTTGGCGTCTTGATGGCCGCCCGCGCTCTTCTGGGTATCACGGTTGGCGGATTCTGGGCACTTGCCACGGCAACGATCATGCGCCTTGTTCCGAGGAAGGCCGTACCCAAGGCATTGGGCGTCATGTATATGGGCAACGCGATGGCAACCGCCTTTGCCGCCCCGATCGGCAGCTACCTGGGCGGCATGATTGGCTGGCGCGGCGTATTTTGGGTCCTGGTCCCTCTTGTGGTGCTCAACCTGGTCTGGCAATGGGCCAGCCTGCCTTTCATTCCGCCGCAAGCAGCGAATTCCGTCAGCAAAGTTGTCGGCCTGTTGAAACGTCGCAATGTCGCCTTCGGCATGCTGGGAGTCATGCTTACCTTTGCAGGAGCATTTGCGACATTTACCTATCTGCGACCTTTCCTCGAAGCCTATACCGGCGTCACTGTGCCCCAGCTCTCCCTGTTGCTCCTGGGCTTGGGCGTTGCGGGATTCGTCGGCACGTATGGAGCGAGTACGCTGCTCGGGCGACATCTTTACCCGATGCTGAAATGGCTGCCTATGGCACTGGGAGCGGTCACTGTCGTCATGCTGTCCGTCGGCCATGCGCTATGGCCGGTGGGGCTGGCAATGATCGCCTGGGGCGCCATTAATTCGGCCATTCCAGTGGCGTGGTCCACCTGGCTGAGCGAAGGCATCCGCGATGAGCCGGAAAGCGGCGGCGGTTTGATCGTCGCAGCCATCCAGCTCGCCATCATGCTGGGCGCTGCATTCGGCGGCTTGCTCCTGGACCATATATCGATCGCCGCAACATTCCTCGGCGGATCAGTTCTGCTGGTACTGGCGTCGCTCACTGTCGGGAATGGCGAACGCCTCAAAGGACAAGGTTCTTGTTAATAGCGCGCTGCTTACCAAGGAGGTGATCGATCATGAAACAACGAACTGTTTCGCAACACAGGCTGGCAATGGGATTTTGCATTGCCGCGGCCTTGGGTTGTATCCATGGCAGCAGTGCTGCCGACAGCGCGTCAGCAAAGGGGAGCTCCGCCCAGAAGGAACAAACCGTGAAGATTCGCATGACAGCAGGTGGTACGGCAATCACCGCAACCTTGTTCGACAACCCGACGTCCAGGGACTTCGCATCCTTGCTCCCGTTGGCATTGACATTAAAAGACTATGCCTCGACTGAAAAGGTCAGCGACCTGCCAAGGAAACTGAATACAGAGGATGCGCCTCCTGGAGCCGATCCTTCCGCCGGAGACATCGCCTACTACGCTCCGTGGGGAAATCTGGCCTTGTACTACAGGGACTTTGCATATTCTCAGGGGCTCATCAAGCTGGGGAAAATCACGTCCAGCCTCGACGCGTTGAATCGCTCCGGGCAGCTGAACGTAACAATCGAACTTGTTTCAGGCAATTCTCCTTGATTGACGAGCACGAAAAAGATAACGCTCAAGGACAACGCACAACCTACAGTGATTGCACAAAAGGACGGATGGAGTGCACCCATGCAAAGCAGTGACCAACAAGTGCTTGACGCGTTACGCAGGTGGGCCGGCGACGGGTACCGTTTTTCCCTGGTTACTGTCGCCAAGACCTGGGGTTCGGCTCCGCGGCAAGCAGGCGCCTGGATGGCCTTGCGTGAAGACGGCCAGGTACAAGGTTCTGTGTCAGGTGGGTGCATCGAGGCGGATCTGGTAGAACGTGCGCGAGATGGCAAGTTCATGTCTACAACACCGTTTCTCGTGAAATACGGTATTTCGCAAGACGAGGCTTACCGCTTCGGGCTACCGTGCGGCGGCACGATGGAGCTGGTCGTTGAATCCAGTCCGGACCTTGGCGTTCTGAATGACCTGTCGGCCATGATTGAGCACGGCCAGCTGGCGAAGCGAACGATCACCATAGGACGAACCATCACCACCGTTGCATTGGGTTCGGCCGGGGACACGGTAAGCTGGGATGGCCGCGTGCTTACCACCGTACACGGTCCCGCCTGGCGGCTTCTCATCATCGGCGCGGGACAAATCTCGACCTACCTTGCACAGATGGCACCGGCACTCGGCTATCAGGTCATCGTGTGCGATCCGCGCAGCGAATACACCGAGCAATGGAACCTACCTGGTACAACTCTGTTGACCTGCATGCCAGACGATGCCGTCATCGAGCTGAATCTCGACCCGCGCAGTGCCGTCGTGGCGCTGACGCATGACCCGAAACTGGACGACATGGTCCTGCTGGAAGCGTTGAAATCGCCAGCCTTTTATGTCGGCGCGCTCGGTTCGACGATCAATAGTGCGCGGCGGCGCGAAAGGCTTGTGCAGTATTTCGACCTGACGCAGGAGGAAGTTGACCGGCTGCATGGCCCGGTAGGCCTTCCGATCGGAAGCCGCACGCCGCCCGAAATAGCCATTGCCGTCCTCGCGCAGATGACGGCGGTGAGGAACGGTGTATGGGGCACTGGCAGGTTAGCGACCATGCGCCCAGCGAGCCAGCGTCATGGCTTAGAAATACCGGCCACACTGCAGGCCGGCACATAACAGGAGCAACAAATGAAGGTACTTCCATTCGCTGCACTCCCGCTTCTCTTGCTCGCCTGCACGGGAGTTCACGCAAGCGATGCCGCCATGACGGGGGCCTCGATTTCCGGCGGCGAGCAACGCAAGACGGCGCAGATCATCACGCGTGCCGGCTCTCAACCGTCATCCAAGGGGCCGGCCGAAATCTTTACCGGCAACGTCCATATCGACCCGCTGTTCCCGACAAAGGACTCTGCCCCGGCTTCCGGGGCGCGCGTGACATTTGAACCGGGGGCCAGATCCGCATGGCACAGGCATCCCGCCGGCCAGCATCTGATCGTTACCGACGGCATCGGCTGGACACAGGAATGGGGAGGGGCGGTTGCAGAAATCCGTGCAGGCGACGTTGTCTGGTGCCCGCCGGGAGTCAGACACTGGCACGGGGCATCCCCTTCCACATCCATGACACATATCGCCATCACCGGAACCGTCAACGGCCAGAATGTGGAATGGCTGGAGAAGGTCACCGACGATCAATACCGCAAATAAGGATTGTCAGGCATGAATAGCAAACCGATTCACGTAGCGGCACTCGCTCTTGTCTCCTCAGTCTCGATAATGACGGCGTTGGCGCATGCGCAGCAGCCGCGACCGGCACAAGGAGGAAAGGCGATCGCAGCAGTTGGCGACGTCCGGACAGTTGCCCCGGCGCTCGAGAAATACGCGCAGGACCGCCTTTTCGGGGATGTATGGAAGCGCCCGGATTTATCGCCACGCGACCGCAGTGTGGTGACGCTGGCGGCGCTGATTGCACGCAACCAGATGGCCGAGATGCAGCACCACCTCAACCTGGCGCTCGATCACGGCGTCAAGCCCGCCGAGATCTCAGAGATCATTACGCATCTCGCCTTCTACTCCGGCTGGGGTAATGCGATGGCGGCCGTTGGCGCGGCAAAAGAGGTTTTCGCGCAGCGCAAGGTCAATGCAAACCAGCTTCCTCCCGCTGCGGAAAAACTTCTTCCGCTTGACGAATCGGCCGAAGCGCAACGCGCGGCACGTGTCGAACAAGACTACGGAGCAGTGGCTCCGGGCGTCGTACAGTACACCACCGAGATCCTGTTCCGTGACCTGTGGCTGCGTCCCGCGCTCGCGCCCCGGGACCGCAGCCTGGTGACCGTCAGCGCGCTGATTGCCGCGGGGCAGGTGGCCCAGATGCCTTATCACCTTAACAGGGCAATGGATAACGGCCTGACAAAAGCACAAGCCTCTGAAGCGTTGACGCACCTGGCGTTTTACGCGGGATGGCCAAATGTCTTCTCGGCCTTGCCGGTCGCAAAAAGCGTCTTTGAAAAACGTCCCAGCTAGTTCTGTTAGTAAATAAATCCCCAGGAGTCCTTATGCCAACGCTCAATATCAACGGCAAACCGGTCAGTCTCGACGTCCCGCCTGACATGCCCCTGCTATGGGCACTGCGCGACGTCGCCGGCATGACCGGGACCAAGTTTGGGTGCGGCGCGGCTTTGTGTGGTGCCTGTACCGTCCACGTCGATGGCAAGGCGACGCCTTCCTGCGTCACACCGGTCTCCTCAGTCGTCGGCAAGGACATCGTGACTATCGAGGCCATCGGTCAGGACCCGGTGGGGCGGCGCGTGCAGGACGCGTGGCAACAGATCGACGTGGTGCAGTGCGGCTACTGCCAGTCCGGGCAGATCATGGCTGCGACGGCACTGCTGAAGTCCAATCCCCAGCCAAGTGATAGCGACATTGATTCTGCAATGGCCGGCAATATTTGCCGCTGTGGCACGTACTCACGCATTCGTGCTGCGATCAAAATCGCGGGGGCTGCACCGCAGAAGGAGGCATGAAATGAGGCATCCTGGACTAGGGAAAGATACGTCTCCCATCGAGCCCGCCGCGGCCCTTGAATCGCCATCACGTCGATCGTTTCTGGGAGCAGGAGCGGCGTTGGGAGGCTCTCTGCTGATCGGCTTCTACCTGCCGAGTCGCGCCGAAGAAAGGAGCCGCAACGAGCGCCCTTCGGAAAGTGCGGCAGGACGGGCATCGACTGAAGCGTCGCAGCAGACGCCGGGCCTCGCGCACAATGCTTTCATCCGCATCGACAAATCCGGTCTGGTCACGCTCGTCGTCCATAAGGTGGAGATGGGACAAGGCACATTCACCTCCATGCCGATGCTGCTTGCCGAGGAACTCGAAGTGGATCTCGCCAAGGTGCAGCTGGAACAGGCACCGGCAAACAACAAGCTGTATGCCGACCCGCTCCTGGGAGGCCAGGTCACAGGAGGCTCGACCTCGGTACGAGGCGCATGGGAACCGCTGCGCCAAGCGGGCGCGAAGGCGCGCACAGTCCTCGTGTCCGCAGCGGCCCAGCACTGGAAAGTCGAACCCTCCACCTGCACCGCGCGACTGGGCGTGGTGACACATGTTCCGACGGGGCAAACATTGCACTATGGTGAACTGGTTGACGCCGCGGCGGCAATGCCGATGCCGGAGGAAGTGACACTCAAGCCCGTGTCCGAATTCCGGCTGATTGGCAAGCCGGTACGGCGGCTCGATTCGGCGGACAAGGTAACCGGCCGCGCGAAGTTCGGTATTGATGCAAGTCTGCCCGGCATGCTGGTCGCCACGGTGGGGCACAGCCCCGTGCCAGGCGGGCGCATCAATGCCGTGGACGAGGCGAAGGCGAAGTCGGTCCCTGGCGTGCGGCGCATCCTGAAGCTTGATAACGCGGTAGCCGTGGTTTGCGACCACATGTGGGCCGCGCACCAGGGGCTGCAGGCACTGGCACCTTCCTGGAAGGAGGGTAAACATGCGAATGCCAACACCGCGGCGATCGTCAAGGACATGGCAGACAGGGCAGCGAAGTCGCCTGGCGCGATAGCAAGAAATGATGGCCGCGCGCTTCAGGCAATTGCTGTCTCAAAACGTCGCATCGAAGCAGTATATGAAATGCCTTTCCTCGCCCATGCGACCATGGAGCCGATCAACTGCACCGTCAAGGTGGAAAACGACCGCTGCGATTTCTGGGTTGGTACACAGGTCCCGGCCTCCGTGCAGGGCGAGGCTGCAAAGCTCCTCGGCCTGCCGCCTGAAAAGGTGGCAGTGCATAACCATTACATTGGCGGCGGTTTCGGCCGCCGGCTTGAAGTGGATTTCACGAACGAGGCCGTGCAGTTTGCCCGCCAGATGAAAGGCACGCCCATCAAGTTCATCTGGACGCGGGAGGAAGACATCCAGCACGATATGTACCGCCCTTACTACTACGACCGCGTTTCAGCTGCACTCGACGATAACGGCAGGCCGCTGGCGTGGGTGCACAAGATTACCGGTTCGTCGATCATGTCGCGCTTTGCTCCTGAGTCCATGAAGAACGGCGTGGACACCGATGCGGTCGAGGGAGCGAAGGACGTACCGTACGCGATCCCGAATGTGAGAGTGGAGTTTCTGCGGCACGAGCCACCGATCGCAACCGCGTTCTGGCGTGGCGTAGGGGCGACGCACAATATCTGGGTCGTCGAAAGTTTCATTGATGAGCTGGCCGCGGCGGCGAAGCAGGATCCGGTCGCCTTCCGAAGCGCATTGCTTGACAAGGAGCCGCGCATGCGGCGCGTGCTCGAACTTGCTGCTGCAAAGGCGGACTGGGGCAAGCCAATGTCGGGAGCGAACGGTGTGCGGATCGGACGTGGGGTGTCGGTGCAGTTTGCGTTCGGCAGCTATATGGCGCAAGTGGCGGAAGTTTCGGTTGATGCGGAGGGGCAAGTGCGGGTACAGCGGATTGTGTGCGCCGTGGACTGCGGTCAGGTTGTAAATCCCGACACCGTCGTGGCGCAAATCGAGAGTGGAATTGTCTTCGGCCTCTCCGCAGGGCTCTGGGGGGAGATCACGCTCGTCAAGGGGCGCGTGCAGCAGACCAACTTTGGCGACTATCGCGTCATGCGCATCAATGAAGCGCCGCGCGTGGAGGTCCATATCATTCCAAGCGGCGACAAGCCCGGCGGCATTGGCGAACCCGGCACGTCGGCTGTGACGCCGGCGTTGACCAACGCAATTTTCGCCGCTACTGGCAAGCGCTTGCGCAAGCTCCCTGTCGGCGAGCAGCTGAAGAAGGCCTGACGAGTGTCAATACTGGCCTCGCGCGGTTGCGCATGGACTGATCAAGGGAAATGGCGAGGCCGACGGCAGGGGCAAGCATTTCGAATGTCTGGCCGTCCGGTTTGGGCCGGGTGCACCGTTTCTCGAGCTGGATGCATAGGTCTGTGACTTCGCTCGAAGCGGTTGTCGTACTGAGCGGTAATTCCAGCCGGGTATGGACGTGCATAGAAGGCGCGATCGCTGTTACGCGGTCGCTGTACGGTTCGAGGCGTGATGACACGAATCCCGCTTTGCATCTGGCACGTTCTGGCGCTCCCCGGCTACCCTTCCGGAGTACATAACAGGCCCTAGCAACAGGCTCTAGCCGTCTCTACGCATTCAAAAGCTCACGAGATAAGCCATCCCTTGGGAATTGTTCTTGCCTGGCATTGGGGTTTTGAGCTTTCTCCAGCTCCCGGCAAAGAAGCAGAACTTTCTTTTGACCGATACATCGGATTACCGTGCCATGCTGTTCGATGGGAGACGACCCTGCACGGCGATCCGTCCACATCCGTCATCATCCGTCATCAATATCCAGAAGGAGGTGCCATGCAGCCAGACCCATTCCACGACGTGAGCCGTTATTCCCGCCGCAAATTATTGCAGTGGTGTGGCGCGACGGCATTGTACGGATTGGCCGGTGGCGCGTTGTCGGCAAAAAGCGGTCCGGTGCGTCCAATCGATGTGCCGTATGTACCAACGCCGCAAAATGTCGTCGATAAGATGCTGCAAATGGCCAGCGTCAAAAAAAACGACTTGCTCTATGACCTGGGCTGTGGAGATGGCCGCCTCGTCGTGACGGCAGCACAGCGATACGGTGCACGAGGTGTCGGCATCGATCTCGATCCGGAGCGCGTGGAAGAGGCAAGGCAGAATGCCAGGCGCGCCAAGGTATCGGACCGTACGACGTTCAAGGTCGCTGATCTGTTCGAGACAGACTTCTCCGATGCTACGGTTGTCACACTGTATTTGCTAAACAGCGTCAATCGCAAACTACGCCCGCAGCTATGGCGCCAGCTGAAAGTCGGCACCAGGATTGTGTCGCATGCATTCGATATGGGTGACGAATGGCCACCGGAAAAGACCGAAGTTGTCGATGGCAGCACCATCTATTTTTGGACGCTCAAGGAAGAACACAAGCGAGCGGTCTCGTAGTCGCGCATTGGCGTGATAGTGACTGCAGGGCACGTTGCTGCCCGCGCCGTATGGTGTAATTTTCGAATGGTGCTGTCGCTTCACGTCGAGCATGCTTCCCGCTGGTCGATCTATTTCCCGGCAAGCTTCTTTTGTGCATCGGTAATGGTCCAAAGGTAGATCTTTCTGCCGTCAATCACCTCGGTTCTATCGGGAGGCCATTCTTCCCCCATGTCCCATACATGCGAGACAACCCGTGTACCCGGCCGAAGCTGGCGCCACAATATGGGCCTCAGCTTGCGATTGACATGCGGCCACAGAAAAAGGGTTACCACTGTGGCGTCCGAGAATTCGCTTGCATACAGGTCTCCGACCATGAACTTCACCTTGTCTTCGACGCCGGCCTTCCTTGCGTTAGCGATGGCATCCGCAATGCGGCGCGGATCCAGATCGATGCCGACCCCGCGCGCTCCGCGCGTTTGCGCTGCCGTTATGACGATTCTCCCGTCGCCGCAGCCAAGATCGTAGAGAAGGTCATGTGGTCCGACGTTCGCAAGCGCCAGCATCCCGTCAACCACGTGATGCGGTGTAGGCTCATAGGGAACATCCAGTTGCCGCACAATGCCAGTCTGCGCAAGCGGCGCGGCGGGTAGCAGGGCGCTGCAGATACCGGCAATCCCGAGCTTCAGTATCCGCCGGCGCCCGTCAATGGATGATGATTTGTCTTGAGCAGTGACCATGCATGTCCCCTTGCTGGCGGCATCCTGCGCGCGGTAGTTGTTCGCTGGTCAGACCGACATCTGGCAGGACATCGATCTCGTATAGAAGCGCAATCGCCGCAAAAGTTTTTGCGCCGTGCGTTATTGCGGATTTTTTCGTTTCGGCTGCGGCATGGGTGCTCAGCGCTGATCCGATGACGAAAGCCTTCTTGCCAGCCCGACCGGTAATAGCAGAACTTGCGTCGAACTCTATGAGCGTATGGATTTGTTCCCCGGCGTTACGCATCAGATGCTGACAGTCGACACGCATGCAAAAAGGGACGCACACGATATGGAGACGGACGGTGATACTCCAGCTCGCCGCGTTCGGCATATAAAGCGTGTCAGCAGGATGGTTCAGAAACTCGAACATGCATGGAGCCTACCGACCTCGATTCTTCTTGAACATTGGCAATAATGTTCTACACTGTAACTGACAGCAGTCATCTCAGGAGGCGATATAGAAGGCACTCGATTGTTGGCACACAGAGGCATGAATCTTCTGCACGTTTAGTGCGGCTTAGTAAGATGCGATTTCTTACTGGTAGTCCCAGATTGAGACGTTGAAGGCGCTGGCGTAATACCTCCGCCTTCAGACACTGGCCCCGTTGGGCCAGTTGTCATTTTTGGGCGCAATAATTTTGGGCGCAATAATGTGCCGGCAGTGCGCGCGCGCCGCTAAGGGGGGCGCAGACTTCTTTTTCATCTCAACCGGCGCGCTTTCTGGCGACGTTCAGAAACATCCAGGTCAACCGTTGTGGCCCGACCCTGGGTGCGCTGCGCACATGTACCCAGTGCGGCGCACATCATCGTCGCTCAATCTACCCCAGTTGGATCTACCCGGAGCTTGCTCAAGGCGTTACGGAATGCACGCGTTTTAAGCAGCGCAATGCAAAGGTCGACCGGCTATGGCGAATGCCAGGAATCTTGTACAGCTTTTGCCGCAGAAACCGTTCGTACCCTTCAGTACCCGAGACTGCAACCTTGATCAGGTAGTCATACTCGCCGGTGAGAAGGTAGGCTTCCATCACTTCCGGCAACTGGGCTAATGCCTCGCCAAAGCGCGCAAAGATCTCATCATCATGCCTGTCGAGGGTAACCTCGATGATGACCGTGTCCGGCAGCCCGAGTGCGCGCTGGTCCAGGAGTGCAACGTACTCGGTGATGAATCCGGCTTCTTCCAATGCCTTTACACGATTCCAGCAAGGTGTCGGGGACAGGTTCACCGCCTCGGCCAGCTTCTGGTTGCTGATGCGGGCATCGCGGCTCAGTGTCCGCAGGATCTTGCGGTCAATCTCATCGAGCTGGCTTTCCTTCACTGCCGACCTTTCTTCATTTTTTAACGCGGGAAGAAATATTATCCATCATCCAAGCCAAGCGCAGAGGATTATTCTCCTAAAGTTCGGATTTGCGCTAAATAAAAGAAGCACATTCCCGCGGCCCAGCAGTAAGATTTTTCGGTGCTCACAAGGCGCAAACAGGCCTACACTCTCCCGCCTTCCCTGAACCGGGGAAGGCGGAGATTTCCTGGATCTGGGGAATCAGGCAGGGGGCGATCGTGTTGCCGAACCCATGATCGAATGCCCAAAAAAGGCAGGGCATGCCGGTCCATGTTTGGCCGTTGCAGTCAATGGTAGAGCTGCCGCGGATCCGCCTGCCGATACCAGTCAACAAACTGTCCTGCAGTCATCGGCGGGCTGATCAAATAGCCTTGGCCCAGGTCGCAGTCGCGCTGGCGCAGCAGGTCAAGCGCATCCTCCGATTCGATGCCTTCGGCGACGACTTCGACGCTGAGCCTTTTCGCAAGTGCGATAACGGTTTCCGCGATGGCGAGCGAGCGCTCGTCGGTATCGATATTGCGGATGAATGACTGGTCCACTTTCAGCTTGTCGATCGGGAATTGCGACAGGTAACTGAGGCTGGAATAACCGGTGCCGAAGTCATCAAGAGAAATACGCAGGCCGAGCTGCTTCAGGCCGGCCAAGGTTTTTGCCGCTTCTTCCACCTGTTTCATCACGGTGCTTTCGGTGACTTCCAGTTCCAGGAATGACGGATCAATCTCCGATGCAGCGACCGCATCTGCAACCTTGCGGGAGAAATCCTGTGCACGGAACTGGATGGGCGAAACGTTGACCGCAACCCTGATGGGCGGCAAGCCCTGGCTGCGCCATGCATGATGCTGGCGGCATGCCTCTTCGATCACCCACTGCCCGAGCTGGTTGATGAGGCCGCTTGCTTCCGCAGCCATGATGAATTCGCCCGGCATCACGACATCGTCATTGCTCTGCCGCCAGCGGATCAATGCTTCGGCGCCGGAAACCTGGCGCGTCTTCGTGTCAATGATGGGCTGGTAGAACAGCTCGAAGTTCTTTTCATGAATGCTTTGACGCAGCTTTTGCTCCAATGTAAATACGCGCTGCGTGTTGGTATTGATTTCCGGTGTGAAGAATTGATAGGTATTGCGTCCGTTGGCCTTGGCGTGGTACATCGCCGCGTCGGCATGCCGGATCAGCACGTCGACCGAAGTGCCATCGGCCGGGTAGACGCTAATGCCGATGCTGGGGGAGGTGCGCAGCTCGAGGTTATTCACATGGTAAGGCTCGGACAGGCGCTCCAGCAGGTGCTTGGCCGCGCGGGCGATGTCCTGTTCCGTCTGCACATTGGTCAGTAGCGCGATGAATTCATCCCCGCCGAGGCGTCCCACGATGTCGCTGCTGCGCACACTGGTTTCCAGGCGGCGTGCCACCTCCTGCAGCATCAGGTCGCCTGTTTCATGGCCGTAGGTATCGTTGATCGGCTTGAAACGGTCCAGGTCGAAGAACAGCACCGCGACTTTGTGCTTGCCGCGCTTTTCTGCCGCAATCAGGTGCCCTCCAAGTTCATACACGAGCGCGCGGTTCGGCAGCCCGGTCAGTGGATCATGCCGCGCAGCATGCAGCACTTGCTGCTCCGCCTTTTTCTGTTCCGTGATGTCGAGCGAGAAAGAGCAAATGCCGAAAGGATCCGTCGTGTTCAGGTAGCTAACCGGGAACTTGATCGTATGGTAAGTGCGCAGTATGCCGTCGCGATGGCGCATATCCTGCTCCAGGTGGATCGGTGCACCGGCTTTCAGCGCTTCGCGGTCGCTGCTGCGGATCTCTGCCGCAATGTCGGGTGCATACAGTTCCGTGATGTTGTGCCCGACCAGCGGGGAAAACGCGGCGCTGGAAATCCGCTCCAGCGCCTTGTTGGCGAGGATCACATTACCTTTCAAGTCGCGGATGGACACGAGCACCGGAGAATTGTCGAGAATGCTTTGCAGTTGGGAACGTTCACGCAAGAGATCGTCCTCGATCTGCTTGCGTACCGTGATGTCGGTGACGAAGCTGACCGCCAAGGGGCCGGACTGCGTTTCGGTCATGCTCAGGCTGGCCTCGATCGGGAACACGGTGCCGTCATGGCGCAGGCCCTTTAATTCCATGCCGAGGCCCATCGGGCGTGGATAGCTTTCTGCAAAGTAGTCCTTGCGTTGCGCGATATGCCGTTTGCGCGAGCTTTCCGGTATCAGGGTTTCGATGGGTTGACCGATGAGGAAATCGCGCGTGTAGCCGAACATGCTTTCCGCAGTCCGGTTGACCAGGCGTATCCGTCCGTCGTCGCCTATCCCGATTACCGCTTGCGTCGCCGACTCGAGCAGCGCGCGCGACGTGTGTTCGCTTTCCTCCAGCGACAGGTACAGTTCGTGTTCCTTCGTACGATCGCGCGTGATCTTCGAAAAGCCCCGTAGCTTGCCGGCCTCGTCCCGTAAGGCTGTCAGGCTGATTTCCGCCCAGAAGCGGCTGCCATCCTTGCGTATGCGCCACTCCTGGCGTGTGACATAGCCTTGTCTTTCAGCTTCCTCGAGCAAGCGTTGCGGGTGGCCGGCAGCACGGTCTTCTTCAGTATAAAAAATCGATATCGGCTGGCCGATGATTTCCTCCGCGGTGTAACCCTTGATGCGTTCTGCGCCCTTGTTCCAGCTTTCGATGCGCCCGCGCGGACTGACAAAGAAGATGGCAAGGTCGCGCGCGCCCTGGATAACGAGGCGGAAGCGCTCCTCGCTGTCGCGCACGGCCTTCTGGGATTCGGCGACCCAGCCGCCGAGGTAGCTGATGCAAAGTCCGATCAGGAGAAAGAGGGCAATCCGGACCCCGTCCGCAGGCGCGAGTCCCCTCAGCGTGAACGCTGGCTCGATGAAAAACACGGTACCCACCAGCGCGCCGAGGATGGTGGCGAAGAGTGCGGGGCGGAAACCGCCATACATGGCGGAAATCGCGACCGGAAGCGTAAAGAGCAGAAGCGGCGCATTCCAGTGCAGGATCGGATGCAGGACGTAGCGCGCGCCGACTGCTGCGAGGACGAGGATAAAGGCCAGCAAGTAAGGATGACGGCGATCTTCCGGGATGAGTTGTCTCAGGCTGGCTAGCGGCATCGAACGGTTCTGGCTGGTTGTTTGTCCTGCACCAATCTCTCCCTTTGGCTGGAAACTGCGGCGTAGGTTCATTTCATCAATGGCATCACGGCTACATTCGTTGCCGCCTGTCGGCACGCGTCGTCATGCGGCTGTTTGCCGGAGGCGCTCCGTACGAAAATCGATGTGGAGATCAATGCGTGTGTCATGCAGAAATGCGACAATTTACGCCCGCGCGAAAAGTCGCCGACGCCGCATGCAGTAATCCCGCCGTCATTTTTCTCGATGTTGCTTTTCTTTTAATTCATCTATCGTCAGGTTTTATCCGGTGCATACAGACAAGCTTTCTCAATGGATCCACGACCATGTCTTCGATGAGGGCAGCCAGGCTGCGGAGCGCAGCACGCGCCTCGTGATGTGGATTACCCTTGCCACGATGGCCGTCGAGATCACTGCAGGCTGGTGGTTCAACTCGATGGCGCTGCTCGCGGATGGCTGGCATATGAGTTCGCATGCGCTGGCAATCGGCCTGAGCGCATTTGCCTACTCCGCGGCCCGGCGGTATGCGCGTGATCCGCGTTTTGCATTCGGTACATGGAAGATCGAAGTACTGGCCGGGTACACGAGCGCGGTTTTCCTTATTGGCATTGCCGCCCTGATGGTGGTCGGTTCCGTCGAGCGCCTGCTGTCGCCGCAACCCATTCATTATCAGGAAGCCATGATCGTTGCCGCGATTGGGTTGATGGTGAATGTCGTATGTGCGTTCATCCTCGGTGGCGCGCATGACCATCATCACGGGCATGGGCACCATCACCATCATGGCGACGACAGGCACCATGATGACCATCATGACCATCATGGCCATCATCACGACCTGAACCTGCGGTCTGCCTACATCCATGTGATTACCGATGCCGCAACATCCTTGCTCGCGATCGTCGCGCTGGCCGGCGGCTGGCTCTATGGCTGGGCGTGGCTGGACCCCGCCATGGGCATTGTCGGTGCGGTACTGGTAGCTGTTTGGGCGAAGAACCTGATTACCGATACCGGCAAAGTGCTGCTCGACCGCGAAATGGATCATCCCGTTGTCGAAGAAATTCGCGAGGTGGTGGAAACCGGGCCGGACAAGGGCGACACCCGCATCGTCGACCTGCATGTCTGGCGGGTGGGAAAGCAAGCCTATTCCTGTGCGATCAGCGTGGCCACCCATGACAAGACGCTGACGCCGGACCTGCTGCGCGAGCGCCTTGCCGTGCATGAGGAAATCGTCCATGCGACGATCGAAATCAACCACTGCGTTTGATACACCAAGCTTGCCTGCGCCTTACCGGAAGACGAAGCGAAGATAAGAGAAGGAGATCGCATGTCAAGGATGCCGACACTATTCATATCGCATGGATCGCCGATGCTGGCCATCGAAGACACACCGGCCCGCGTTTTCCTGCAGGGTCTGGGCGAGACGCTGCCCCGGCCGCGTGCGATCATCGTTTTCTCCGCGCACTGGGAGTCGATCGGCGGGCCTGCAGTCAGCCTGGCAACGCAGCCGGAAACCATCCATGATTTCGGCGGCTTCCCGGACGCCCTGTATGCGATCCAGTATCCGGCCACCGGTGCGCCAGCAGTGGCGATGCAGGCGGCAAGCCTGTTGGAGCAAGCCGGCTATACGGTGAGACGCAGCGACACGCGCGGGCTGGACCATGGCGCATGGGTGCCGCTGCGGCTGATGTATCCGGCTGCCGACGTTCCCGTCACGCAGATTTCCCTGCTACGCGACGCCAGCCCGGAGGAGCATGAAAAACTGGGAAGGACGCTTTCCAGTCTGCGCGACGAAGGCGTGCTTGTTATCGGCTCCGGATCGCTCTCGCATAACCTGTCGGAGTTTCGCGGCCACCACATCGATGCCGAGGTGCCAGCGTGGGTCAACGAATTCAGCGACTGGATGAACGCGGCGCTGAGTGAAGGGCGACGCGCCGACGTGCTCGACTATCGCAGGAAGGCCCCGCACGCAGTGCGCAACCATCCGACCGAGGAACACCTGCTGCCGCTGTTTGTTGCAATGGGAGCAGGGGGCGCTGGTCCGTCAGGCGAGGGCGTCCAGACGCAACGGATCCATTCAAGCGTGGAATACGGCGTATTGGCAATGGATGTGTACGCGTTCTCGTAAACAAGGGCGTTTAGGGAAGAAATGCCGTTGTCGGTGCTCTTGCAGGCACTCCAAATAATCAAAAAGCAAAAAAATACCGGAAAGGGATGCATGGCAATCGGCGTTCAAGCGGGGATGAGCACCTTGTTGCAGGTGATTGAAACACTGGGGATTGTGGCATTCGCCTTTTCCGGCTTCGTCGAAGCGCGCCGCAAGGACATGGACCTGGTCGGCGTGTTTACCGTTGCCTTCATCACCGCCTTTGGCGGAGGCACATTACGTGACATGCTGCTCGACCGCCGGCCGCTGTTCTGGGTCGAGCACCAAGAATATTCCCTGCTGGTGTTCGCGCTGACGCTGGTGATCTCACCGTTCGTGCGGCACCTGCAGTTTTCCTTCTCCGAACGGCTGATCGTCGTTGCCGACGCTTTGGGGCTCGGGCTGTTCAGTGCAGTCGGTGCATCGCTCGCGCAGGATCTTGGCATGCCGATCTTTGTGGCAGCCATGATGGGCGTCATTACGGGGATTTTCGGCGGCGTGTTGCGCGATGTGCTGTGCAATGAAATCCCGCTCGTGTTCCGGCGCGGGCATCTCTATGCAACCTGTTCGTTCGCCGGTTGCTGGGTTTACCTGTTGCTGAATCGCTTTGATGTGCCGGAAGCGGTGAGCCTCTTTAGCAGCATCTTCGTTACCGTCGCACTGCGGCTTGCTGCCGTGCGCTTTAACCTGCGCCTGCCGGTCTGATCGGCTATACCTGCACCAACGTCGAGCGCTGCCGATGATCTGGCGGTGCGATGTTGTCTGTGTTATCTGCGGCACTGATCAGGCGTTATTACAAGGGGGCCAGGAACACTGGCGCGAAACCGCCGCCCGACGTTCTGAAATTTGTCGTCTGTCCTTCGTAGAGGCGCGCAGCGACCAGCTGGACGTTGTCCTTGTACACATAGGCGCGTACATCGAGCTTCAGGCCGACTTGCCCCTGTTCACAGCTAATCAGTCGTACGCTCGGCGGCACCAATGCCTGGGCGACATAGTTGCCGGCGACGATCTCTTCCCACACGCGGCGCGTGAGTTTGTCCCCGCGATAGGCGGCCTTGCTGCCAAAACCGTGCGAAGGCTTAAAAAACAGGTGGCGCCGCCGTGTCCACAAATCATCGGCATGCTCCGGCGTGACTAGTTCGGTGCGCGGCACGCCTGCCTGCAGGATGGCGCGCGTGTCTGCATCGACTCCAAGCTGCTCGAGCAATGCCGCATCCGTCAGCATGGCAAGGTTGCGCTTGTCGGCATACAGCGCATGCGCATGCGGATGCGGCGTGACGACGACCGCACCCGCTTCATAGGCACAGCGCAACGCATCGTGCGATGCATCCTGCAGGTAGAAATCCGTCACGCGGTTGTAGACCATATCTATCGGCAGATCCTGATGCCAGAGCCGCCCATCGCGCCACTCCAGCGTGCGCGCGTCAGCGACTACAGCTTCGATACCGAAGCGTTCGAACAGTCGCACAAAGAGTTGGAACTCCGGATACAAGTATTGTTCTGTTGGCGCATCGTCAACGATCGCAATGCGTGACAAGGGGGCGCTGCCGCGCTGCAGTCGCCATTCTTCGGCGAACATGCTCCAGAACGTCCATTCGGCTTGCGAAAGGTCACCGGTCGCCTGATACAACGCTTCCATCTCGGCGCAGCAAGCTTGTTGTGCACGGGCGAGGGCGGTATTAAGCAGTGCACCGCCGGCATTGGTATTGATTTCGATGAGCTGCGGACCATTTTCGCCGAGATGGAAGTCGTATCCCATGAAGACGCTGCGCGGCCCGTGCTCGGCGGCGGCAATGGCAGGGGCGCGTGCCAGCACGAGATTGCGATAGGCCGGCAAGTGTGCAAGCTTTTCCACGGCAGCGATGACGGCCTTGATCTGGCCGAGCTGCTGCGGAGACATGAACACCGCCGTGCTTGAGAACAGGTGCGGGCGGCTTGCGGCAATCTCGTCGAACAATCCGGCGAGCGACGGCTCGGCTTCCAGCTGCCGGCGCAGCTTCTCCGGGTTGAGCGTGCGGCAGGCGCATGCGCGATTCAGGCTTTCCGCAGAAACCTGGTGGGCGATCCGGATTGCTTCTTTCACTTGCTCCATGTTCACCTCGCGCGTGGTATGGGGCTGTTTCTATTTTCGGATTAGCTGCTGCAATCCCTCGGCGCCGACCGGCCGCTGCGCAAGCCAAGGGATCAGCGCACAACGTATTGTCAGTTCGTCGGCAACTTGCCGTATGTAGGGCAGCTCGTATCTGCCGCGCTCGGCCAGCACCGCATCGCGGCTGCCGCTGGCAAGCAGGCTCTGGTTGATGACCCAGCCGTGCGGATGAATGCCGGCGCGCTGCAGGTCTTGCTGCAGGCGCGCCGCCTCGTGCACGGGCGTCGCCTCGGGCAGCGTCACGATCAGCACATGCGTGTAGCTCGCGTCCCGTAATCTTGGCAGCAGCTCGCGTACTGCTGCGGGCACATCGCCGTGGGTCCGCAACACTTCGCGGTGATACGTCTCGGCAGCATCCAGTAGCAGGATTGTATGGCCGGTCGGCGCGGTGTCGAGCACGACGAAGCCGTCGGATCCGGCTGCCACGGCGCGGGCAAAGGCACGGAACACGGCAATTTCTTCCGTGCAGGGCGAGCGCAAGTCTTCCTCGAGCATCGCGCGGCCATTGGCATCCAGGTTCCTGCCTGCCTTGTCGAGGATTTCTTCGCGATAGCGCGCCACCTCGGCGACCGGATCGATACGGCTGAGCGTCAGGCCGGGAACCGTCTGTCCGACGGTTGCATCGATGTGGGCCGCCGGATCCGTCGTCGACAGCATGACCTTGTGGCCGCGCTGTGCCAGTTCCAGCGCGACTGCCGCGGCAACGGTGGTTTTTCCGACGCCTCCCTTGCCCATCGTCATGACGAGGCCGCGGCCGGCTTTGGCGATCTCGTCGATGAGCGGTTGCATTCCACCGGGCAGGGAGGCTGCAGTGGTTGCTTCGGGCGCGTCGATTATCGGGTGAGCCAGTGTGCCCGCCGCCTCCGGATGAAGCATCGCGCGCAACGCATCAAGACCGGTGAGGCCACGCGCCAGGAAAGGTGTTTCGCTGCGAGGCAATTGCGCCAGTCCCTCGGGCATCGCAGCCAATCCATCCTTTGCACGCAAGGTCATTGCATCGGCAATCGCATCTCCCGGAGTGCTGGCACGGAAAACACCGTTGATTGCCAGCGTCTGGTTGCGCAGTCCGAGGGCGGCCAGTTCTTCCCGCGTGCGTTCTGCCTCGCGCAGTGCAGCAGTGTCGGGGCGCGCCACGAGAATGACGGTGGTGGATTGCGGATCGGCCAGGCGGGCGACTGTTGCGGCATACAGGCTTTTCTGTTTCTCCAGGCCGGCGAGTGGACCGAGGCAGGACGCGCCGCCCGTCGTGGAGGTGATGAATTCATCCCAGGCCGAAGGCAGCGTCAGCAGGCGCAATGTGTGGCCGGTTGGCGCGGTGTCGAAGATCACATGGTCAAAGCCGGCGGTCGCCTGCGGGTCGCCCAGCAATTTGGAGAATTCGTCGAACGCGGCGATCTCGACCGTGCAGGCGCCGGAAAATTGTTCTTCCATGCTGGCGATTGCCGCCGGCGGCAGGATGCCGCGGTAAGGGCCGACCATGCGCTCGCGATAGGCGTGCGCCGCCGCTTCGGGATCGATATTCAGCGCGAAGAGACCGGGAGCACCGGCGATCTCGGTCGGGGCCTGCGATAGCGGCGTGCCAAGGACTTCATCAAGATTGGACGCCGGATCGGTGCTGACGACCAGCACGCGCTTGCCGGCTTCGGCCAGCGACAGGCCGGTCGCACAGGACAGCGAGGTCTTGCCGACGCCACCCTTGCCGGTGAAAAAGAGGTAACGCGTCGATACGGTCGGCAGCGTCATCATCGCCTCAGCAGCAGCCGGATTCAGGATCGCAGCAACCGCCCGAAGCGGCGAGCTTGATTACTGGTTTGCCCGTTGCAATGCCGAGCTTCTGCGCGAGTTGGGCGCGGGTTGGATAAATGCCGGTCACCACGATCTGGCCATCGACGACGATGACCGGCAGGCGTTCCATACCGGCTTCCATCTCCTTGATGACCGCCGGATTGGCAGCGAAGGCCTGCGGCGATTGCGACAGGTTGTTGCGCTCGACGGCGATGCCTTGTTCCGCCAGCCATTGCAGGTCCGCATTGAACTGGACCAGCGTCTGGTCAACGTCAACACCGCATACACCGGTCGGGCAGCACATGGCGGGTTCATAGATTTCGAGCTTTTTCATGGATGGTTTCCTTGTTCACGAATCAGGACTGCGTTGCGGGCGTATTCTTTGCGGGCGCATTTTCGTACCAGCCCCGGGTGCGGTTGACGATGTTTACGACCAGCAGCATCGCAGGTACTTCGATCAGCACGCCGACGACAGTGGCCAGCGCCGCGCCGGACTCGAAGCCGAACAGGCTGATTGCCGCAGCAACCGCAAGCTCGAAGAAGTTGGACGCGCCGATCAATGCCGAGGGACAGGCGACAGAGTGCTTCTCGCCGACCTTGCGGTTGAGCCAGTAGGCGAGGGCAGAGTTGAAGAACACCTGAACCAGGATCGGCACGGCAAGCAGTGCGATTACCAGCGGCTGGCGCAGGATGGCGTCTCCCTGGAAGGCGAATAGCAACACCAGCGTCAGCAGCAGCGCGGTGATCGACCACGGCTGGATACGCGCCAGCGCAGTGTTGAAGGTCGCCTGTCCGCGTGCGAGCAGCAGGCGGCGCAGCACCTGCGCGATGATGACCGGGATGACGATGTACAGGATTACCGACGTGATCAGGGTTTCCCACGGCACCGTGATGCTGGACACACCGAGCAGCAGCGCAACCAGCGGCGCGAACGCAAATACCATGATCAAGTCGTTGAGCGCCACCTGCGACAGGGTGAAATACGGGTCTCCGTCCGTGAGACGGCTCCAGACGAATACCATCGCCGTGCACGGTGCAGCCGCCAGCAGGATCAGTCCGGCCACGTAGGAGTCGAGCTGTTCCGCCGGCAGGTAAGGGGCGAACCAATGGCGGATGAAGAGCCAGCCGAGCAGCGCCATCGAGAACGGCTTTACGCCCCAATTGATGAACAAGGTGACGCCGATGCCTTTTGCATGGGCGCGCACCTGGTGCAGCGCGCCGAAGTCGATCTTCAGCAGCATCGGGATGATCATCACCCAGATCAGCAGGCCCACCGGAAGATTGACCTTGGCAATCTCCATCGCGCCGACCGCCTTGAAGACGTTCGGCAACGACTGCCCGAGCAGGATGCCAACGACGATGCACAGGGCGACCCAGGCACTGAGGTAGCGCTCGAAGAAACTCATGGATGCGCCGGCAGCGCGCTTGGCGGTCACTTCACACTGCGCGGACATGGTGGATCACTCCTCGTACAGGTTCTGAAACGCGGCGGATACGGCTCATACGGCAGTTTCTCCTATCGCCTTGATCTCCTTCTGAATGGCATTTTTTTCCAGCATGTCGATCGGCAGGTTCACGAAGGTGTTGACCCGGCCGATGATCTGGCGGAATACCTTGGAAAAGGCCGTGCGCTTTTCTTCGTCCGAGCCTTCCACGGCGGCGGGGTCCTCGAAGCCCCAGTGCGCCGTCATTGGATGTCCGGGCCAGTACGGGCATTGCTCGCCAGCCGCGTTGTCGCAGACGGTGATGATGAAGTCCATCTGTGGTGCACCGGGTGCGGCGAACTCGTCCCAGCTTTTGCTGCGCAGGTTGTCGACCGGATAACCGGTTGCCTTGACTTGCTCGATCGCGAAGGGATTCACCTTGCCGCCCGGCTTGCTGCCCGCGCTGAAGCCGCGGAAGCGGCCCTTGCTCATGGTGGTGACCAGCGCTTCGGCCATGATGCTGCGCGCGGAATTGCCGGTGCAGAGAAAGAGTACGTTGTAGGTCTTGTCGGTCATTGTGGTACCTTTGGTTTTTCTGATTTGGATGAGTAATCGATAGCGGGGCGTGATCAGGCTGTCTTGTCTTCCGTCGAACACTCCGGTGTGCACACAGTCGCGCACGGCGTACCGTTGCAGCAGTTTTCTGTGAGAAACGCCAGCAGCTCGTTCATCGTCGCAAAATTTGCTGAATAGATCACAAAGCGTCCGTCCTGCTTTGGGGAAATGAGCCCGGCGTGCGTTAGTTCCTTCAGGTGGAAGGACAAGGAAGAAGGCGCAAGGCCAAGGTGTTCGCTGATCTTGCTGGCAACCATGCCTTGCGGCCCAGTCTGTACCAGCAGACGGAACACGGCAAGACGGGATTCCTGTGCCAGCGCGGAAAGCGCGGAGATGACGTTTTTAATTTCCATAATTTGAGAATAATGGAAATATCGAAATGAAACAAGCCCCGCCGCGTTTCGGCAAGGCAGGGATGGCGAGGGAGGTGCCGGTACGGAAAGCCGTACCGACGATTCAGTGCAGGTTCTTTTTGTCGAGCAGGCCGATAAGGTCCATCTGCGCGATGGAAAGCTGCTTTTCGCCGAGCGAGCAGACAAACTTTGCCAGTTCCGGGTCCTGAATGAAACTCGCCGCAGAGGCTGCCGCAAGGATCTTCTCGGGCGGTTGCGGCCGTGACACCGCGTAGCCCTGCACGTTGTCGACGCCGATTTCAGCCAAGGTCTCGACGGTTGCATTATCTTCCGCCCACTCCGCGATCGTCTGCATGCCAAGGCTGCGCGCAAGACTGACAATGGCTTCGACGATTGCGACGTTGGCCGGATGGCTGTTCATGTTGACAACGAAGCTTCCATCGATCTTCAGCACGTCGGCCGGTAGGTCCTTCAGGTAGCTGAAGGAGGTGTAGCCCGCGCCGAAGTCGTCCAGCGCGACCTTCACGCCAAGGCTGCGCACCTTGTCGATGAAGCGCCGCGTATTGCCCATGTCGTGTAGCGCCACGCTCTCGGTGATCTCGATGCACAGGCGGCTCGCCCCACGCGGGCTTTTCTCCAGCATCACGAACACGTCCTGCACGAAGCGCTCGTCGTTGAGCGACGCGCCGCTTAGATTCATGCAGACAAATTCGGTACGCGACAGTCTTGTGAAATGCGTGTCGATCCACGCCAGCGTGGTCGATAGCACCCAACGGTCGATGACGCCGGTGCGGCCGCTGTTTTCTGCTGCACCGACGATGCGTCCGGCCGGGATCACGCTGCCGTCATGGTCGCGCATGCGCAGCAGCACTTCGAAGTTGAGCGAACCGTGCGGCGACTTCAGCGACATGATGGGCTGCATGTCGAGGAACAGGCCGAGCGGGGTGGCTTGCGAGGACAGCCTTTCCATCAACTGGAATTCCGCTTCGCGCTCGCGGAAGGCGGCAGCGGTCTTGTCATAGACCACGAGGCCGGCACTGTTGCTGCGCTTGGCCTCGCGGCATGCGCGGTCGGCGGTAGCGACCGCATCCTTGATCTTCGTGCCGGGGGCAATCTCGATCAGGCCGATCGATGCCCGCAGCTGGAACGCCTTGTCGCCGATCTGGTAGGGCTCGGCGGCAATCCGGTTGATGATGCCGCGACAGGTCCACGCAGCCAATTGGATCGGCGTATCGGGCAGCACGATGATGAATTCGTCGCCGCCCACGCGACCGATCTGCTGCGTGCCGGTGAGCATGCTTGAGACGCGGCTGCATACCTTGCGCAATACTTCGTCGCCGGCGGCATGGCCGAACAAACCGTTGATCAGCTTAAATCGGTCGAGGTCGAGATAGGCAAGCGCCAGTGGTTTGCCTTCCGCCAGCTGCTGCATCGCGCTGTCGAGCATCTTTTCGATGCCGCGGCGGTTGAATACCTTGGTCAGTGGGTCATTGTTGGCCATGAATTGCAGCTCTTCGACGGCCTTGGATTTTTCCGTGACATCCTGGAGCGAACCTTCGATCTTGCCGCGCGCGAGCGTCGCCTTCACTAGGAAGCGCTTTGCCCGGCCTTCGGGCGCGATGTCGTCGTTCCGGATTTCGATTTCCCCGTCAGCCTGCGTATGTACGAGATCGAGCAGCTGGCTGAAACTGCCGCGGTTGAAGTGGCGGTCCCAATAGTTGTGCTCTGGGTCAAGCACATTGGCGCCAATCATCCCGATCAACGCCGGGTTGGCACTCACGAAACGGCCGCCAGTATCAAGTGTAAACATTCCAATCGGCATGGCTTCATAGGTATGTTCGAGTTCGGCTTGCACCTCCATGCGCTGGTCATGCTCCTGACGCATCTGTTCGGCGATGGCGAGGGCGGCAAGCAGGCTTGAGGACAAGGCTGCTGTAACGCTATCGGCTGCATTAATCAGGCCGCGCATTCCGAGCGCAGCCGATAATACCTCTGCCAGGCTTGCAAGAAGGGTGATGCAAAGTGACGCGCTATACCAAATTGCAGCCGCCGAGCGTTTGTATATTAGTAGACGCGCGAGCAGGTAGATGAGGGAAGCGACTGTCGCCGCCGAGGCAGCCCAAAGAAATGGCAAGAAGGTCTTGTATGTAGCAGTGACCGAGAGAGCAATGAGCGGCAGGGTCATCCATTGGAGTAGCCGCAGCAACCCACGATGCCCTACGCTGGCCAGATCATCCTTGAAGAGCGCATTGAAAAGGGTAATCGTCACGAGAACGTATGTTGCCATCGTGACTGCTCGGATTCGGAGCATCCAGTCGAACGGTACGGTGTGGCCGAGCCATTGCATATCCCAACCTGCGGATAACGCACCAACACGAAGGTTGACAATGAGCCATACGGCAAACAACAAGTAGCGGCTTTGCTTGACGATCAGTGCCGTGATGAGCATGAACACGCCTAGAACGATCAGGCCTCCATCCAGCAAACCGGACTTGCGATAAAAATCCGCGCTTGATAGGAGCAGTTCGGAGGTTGGCCATCGTGTCACGGAGATTCGCGCGGGGCCGGAAAATGTTGTCTGGCAGAGGATTCCGACTTCCGAAGTGGTCGGGCCGTTCAGGGAAAGCGAAAATCCGGCCTTGGCTGCAGAAATACTTCCCGTGGTGCCATAACGGTCGCCACGTCCTACAGAGGCAAGAGTTGAACGGTCCCAGCACTGAATCTGGGTCGCATGCCGTGAAGGGAATTCAATCGTGGTGGGCTCATTTTGTGTTTTTGCCGGAACAGAAAACGAAATCCAGAACGGAGATTCAGAACGCTTTGTATCGAGGTAGGGGAGAGGCCTCCCGCCTTGTCAGCTCATTAAGCGCTTCGTTTGGGGACAACGAACGACTGTCCTGCTCGAAAACCTGAAAATTAACTTTCCGGGGACTAAGGTTCGTGTATTCCGCCTCCCAAAAAAACAAGGCCATTAAGGAGAGCAGCGCAATGACGATGGGGAGAACGTAGGTTGCAAAGGCGTATAACCAATAGTCAAAGCGGAGGTTAATTCTCTCAATCCATCGTTTATGGTGATTAAATTGATTGAACATGAGCAGGCGCTCCCGTGACATGAAAGATGGCCCCAAAACCGACACCTTACCCTTGAAATTGCGTAAGGGGAACATCCAGCCGCCGGTTTTGGTGACATGTCGCTAAGAAGTCGCTATAAAGCAAGTGTACTCAGCTGGCTTTCTTCCTTCTTTAGGAGCGGCGTAAAATCCAACGACGCTCCCGAGTCCGTGCTGATATCGGGGTGACAGATCTTGAAGAAGTAGTCGTACAAGGGATGTCTGTTCGTTCGCCACTTCGGTTCGACATCCGCGACTTTCAGAGCCATGACTCTATGCGGCATGTTTCCCACGTGGCGCAATGGGATATAGCCCATCTCAGGGTAAACATCCTTGAACAGCAAACGCTCGTACTGGCGGTCCAGTGGAGAGCGCGCGGTGATGACCATGGAGTCGACCCCGGAGCGTGCGCAATACTGAAAATATGCCTTGAATAGTGCCGTCTTGACAACGCGACCGATGCGATCTTCAGTAATTCCCAGACGGGTGGCCTCGGCCAGTCGTCGCCCTTGAAGCCATTGAGGCAGCTGAAGAGACTGCTCAAGGTTTAGTGGCCGGAATCTGTTGGTCTGAATACGCATCGTGCCCAACGGTTGGCCATTTAATTTGGCTTCTGCGAGCAGGATGATCACCCCGTTCTCTTTGTCCACCGGTTCTGGCGTTCTGAGCGTTTCTGCAAACTGCGGCACATGCCGGCCGTAGGCGGCATGGCGAATCAAAACAGCCTTATAAAGGTCATCCTCGGTGGTAACGAGCTTAACGGTAAATGGCAAAAGTTCTTCCCTTAAGGCTGTCTGGGTGGCCCCACGGTCCGCCTCATGCGAGAGGGTGTCGGTTACGGGATTTAACAGGTCGATCATGGCAAGGGTTCTCCAAAAATAGGTTCAATAACAAGTCGTGTACGCACATCAAGTGCTTACAGGGCTTCGTGGATGCACAAAGGCATCCGGACGAATATTAGGTGGAGACTTGACGTTGAGAAATGTCTAAACGTGAAACTGAATTCTTTCCAATGTGCGGAAAGAGTGAGTCGCTGAGTAACAAGCAGTACGTGTGATCTGTGCGTGCGATCTTATTGAGCGCCTGAAGTCGCATAGATTGATAGACGCCCCCGCAGCCACAGTAAGCGTGATCTCCTCCCCCCAATCAATCCAAATACAAATCTGGTGGCGCTTCCCGCGTACTGGCTGTGACTGGTGAATTGATTTTTCACAGGAGCCCGCGCAGGCTCTCGATTTATTGTGGATACGCCTGCGGTTTTGACCACGATGCCGACAGTGCGCTACGCAGCGCAGAATGCTTGCGCCACTTCGCTGCATGCACCCGGAGCGGGCGTCACACAGAACAGCAAGCCTGTGAAGCTCGCATACCCACAATATCCAGGAGCGATCACGTTGAACGCACGCGTTCTCATCATTACTTCAGAAGCTGTTCCCCTAATAAAAACCGGCGGCCTTGCCGATGTCATTACCTCACTGGCACGCACCCTGCGCGCATGCGGCATTGATGCGACGGTGATGATGCCTGGCTATCCGGCCGCACTGGAACACGCACAGGGCCTGCAGGATGCGGGCGTGCTCCCGGATTTGCCCGGCGGGCCAGGGCGCCTGCTGCATGGGGTGATGCCGGATGTCGACGTGCCTGTGGTGCTGTTGCGCACTCCAGGTTTTGATTGCCGCACCGACAATCCCTATGTGAATGAAGAGGGGGAGGAGTACAGCGACAATGCCATGTGTTTTGGTGCGCTGGCGCATGCAGCCGCGCGCATTTGTGCTGGCGGCACCGCGCTGCCGGTGCCGCATGTGGTGCATGTCAATGACTGGCATGCCGGCCTGGTGCCGGCGCTGCTCCGCCTCAATCCGGGCAACGAAGTCGGTTCGCTGTTCACGATCCATAACCTTGCCTTTCAGGGCAACTATCCACTCACGCTTGCCGGCGCGCTCGGCATTCCCGATGCCATGTGCGCAGCGGATGGCGTGGAGTTCTGGGGGCAGCTGAGTTTCCTGAAAGCCGGCATGCGCTATGCGGACCGCATCTCGACCGTCAGCGCAACCTATGCACGGGAAATACTGACGCCGCGTTTCGGACACGGCATGGAAGGGCTGCTTAATGAACGGCGCAACGACCTGCTTGCCATACGTAACGGCGTCGATACAAGCACCTGGGATCCGGCACGCGACGCATTGATTGCGCGGCAGTTCAGCTTCGATGACATGCGTGGAAAAACCAACTGCAAGCGCGAGCTGCAGCTCCTGTTCAACCTGCCGCCCGATCCGTTTGCGCCGGTTCTAGCCGTCGGCAGCCGGATTACCCACCAGAAGATGGCGGATGTGGCGCTGGCATCGTTGCCGGAAGTATTGGAGCAGTATCCGCGCGCGCAATGCGCGGTGCTGGGCTGTGGCGATCATCGCTACGAGAAAGGATTCGTTGAACTTGCGGAACGTTTCCCCGGCCGCGTTGCCGTACATATCGGTTATGACGAACGACGTGCACATGTTTTGCACGCTGGTGCCGACATGTTGTTGCATGGCAGTCGCTTTGAGCCCTTCGGCCTGACACCGCTGTACTCGATGCGCTATGGAACGATTCCGATCGCGTCACGCGTGGGCGGCATCATTGACACGGTGGTCGACGCCGGACTGTCAGGCGCGTTGCCCGACGGTGCGAGCGGCATCCTGTTCGATGGCGAGAATGCGGCTGGCATGACGGCTGCGGTGAGCCGCGCGTTCGAGCTGTATGTGAATCCGAACGAATGGCATGCGATGCAGCGCAACGCGATGTCCGCTGATTTTTCGTGGGCGGAACCGACGGAGAAATACATCACGGCCTACCGCGACATCGCACCGGAGGCGGCAAGGGCACTGTTCGTGCAGCAGCAAGGCCTGCAAACGCATGAGGCAATTGCTGCGGACGTGACGGAATACATAACGAAAACCGCTTGAGAGCGTGGAGCGCTTGCAGATTGCCGACACGCCTTGAGAAAACAATGAAGAGACAACCGCATGTCGTGCTGGCGGGTTGCCGAGAGACTTGTGTGATGCAAGGAAAATCAGGCCATGTTCTTTGAAATACCGGATCGCCTGTTGACCGGGCGACCTTTTCCCATGGGCGCAACATATGACGGGCAGGGGGTCAACTTCGCCGTCTTTTCTGCCAGCGCCACCCAGGTAGACCTGTGCATCTTCGACCCCGCCGGACGCAAGGAAGTCGCGCGCCTGCCTATGCCGGATTGCACCGATGAGGTGTGGCACGGCTATCTGCCGGAAGCCGGGCCGGGCTTGCTGTACGGCTATCGGGCGCATGGGCCCTATGATCCGCAACGCGGGCACCGCTTCAATCCCAACAAGCTGTTGCTGGACCCATATGCGCGCCTGCTGAGCGGGCCGTTGCGGTGGTCCGACGCGCTGTTCGGCTACCGCCTCGGATCGTCACGCGCGGACCTGAGCTTCGACCGCCGGGACAGCGCACCAGCCATGCCAAAGGCGGTGGTGCAGGAAGAGGTGTTCAACTGGGGCGACGACCACCGTCCTTATGTGCCGTGGGCGAAGACAGTCATCTACGAAGCCCACGTGCGCGGCATTTCCCTCCTGCGCGACGACCTGCGGGCTGAGTTGCGTGGCACTTTCGCCGCGCTGGCGAACCCGCGCTTCATCGAGCACCTGCACAAGCTCGGCGTCACGACGCTGGAACTTATGCCGGTCAACGCCTTCATGCAGGATCGCTTCCTGCTGGAAAAGGGATTGCGCAATTACTGGGGCTACAGTCCGCTTTCCTTCTTTGCGCCGGAACCCGCCTACCTGTCCGGAGGCGGGCTGAACGACATGCGGCTGGCGGTCCGCCGCCTGCATGCAGCCGGGATCGAAGTCATACTGGATGTGGTGTACAACCACACCAGCAGCGGCAACGAGATGGGGCCGACAATCTGCTTCCGCGGGCTCGATAACGCCAGCTACTTCCGGCTCGTGCCTGGCAACGAGCGCTATTACATCAACGAGACCGGATGCGGCAATACGCTCAATATCTCGCATCCGCGCGTACTGCAGATGGTGATGGATTCACTGCGCTATTGGGCGGAGTCGTTCCGTATCGACGGGTTCCGCTTCGATCTTGGCGCGACGCTTGGGCGCGAAGGAACAGGTTTCGATCCGGGCTCGGGCTTCTTCGATGCGATCCTGCAGGATCCGGTCCTGTCACGGCTGAAGCTGATCTCCGAGCCCTGGGACATCGGGCCGGGCGGCTACCAGCTCGGCAACCACCCGCCACGCTTTGCAGAATGGAATGACAAGTTCCGGGACGGCGTGCGCCGCTTCTGGCGGGGCGATTCCGGCATGCGTGGCGATTTGGCAGCGCGGTTGAGCGGGTCTGCCGACCTGTTCAACCACCGGCATCGCAAACCCTGGGCCTCCATCAACTACGTCGCCTCGCACGATGGCTTTACGCTGCAGGATGTTGTCAGCTATACCGAAAAGCACAACGAAGCCAATGGCGAAAACAACAACGACGGGCATTCGGAAAACTATAGCGCTAACTGGGGCGCGGAAGGGCCGACCGAGGATCCCGCCATCCTCGACCTGCGCAACCGTGTGCGGCGGGCAATGCTTGCGACCGTGATGTTCGCGCAGGGTACACCGATGCTGCTTGCCGGCGACGAATTTGGCCGCACACAGCAGGGCAACAACAATGCGTATTGCCAGGACAACGAGATTTCGTGGGTAGATTGGACGCACGCACAATCGCCGGATGGCCAGTCGCTGATCGAATTTGTGGGTCGGCTTGGCGCCTTGCGGCACAGCTTTGAGTCGCTGCAGTCGCACCGTTTCCTCAGCGGCCAGGATCTTGACGAAGGTGTGCGCGACGTCATCTGGTACGACGAACGCGGTGTAGAGCTCACCCCGGAGGCATGGCAAAACCCGGAAGCTCGCGCACTGGCGCTGCAGCGCGCCTGCATCAATGAATCAGGCAGGATGGAACTGCTGCTGATGTTTGTCAACGCCGGGCATGACCCGATCAGCTTCAGCTTCCCGGAGCCGCCTCGGACCTGGTACCTGCTCCTCGATACGGCGACGGACGAGACAGTGAGCCGCGAGGTGAAAGAGACAGCGCTGGAGCTACAGGGGCATAGCGTCGTGTTGTTGGCGAACTATGTACCCAAGGCCTTGCGCAACAGCGTTTCCTGACGCCGATGTGACCGGGATGAGTGGCAATAGTGCGTCGATAGCGCGTCAATCAAACGGCACCCAGTCGAGGTGCTCAGTCGAGGATCAAGCCGCGTTCATGCGGCAATCTCGTGCACCTGTATCTTGTTGCGCCCGTCCTGTTTTGCCTGGTACATCGCCCGGTCTGCGCACCGGATGAGGCTGGCTTCATCCTGTCCGTCGCTCGGATAGGTGGCAATCCCGAAGCTGCCCGAAATGTTCAGCGTATGCCCGTCGATGTCAAACGGCGTATTCAGCTGGAGCAGGATGTTGTTCGCGACCGTCACTGCATCCGCCTCCGCCGAAATGCTGGGAAGCAGCACGACAAACTCGTCACCGCCAACGCGTGCCACCGTATCGGACTCCCGCAGGCAGCCGCGCACCCGTGCGGCAACGGCCTTGAGCAGCAGGTCGCCGACCTCGTGGCCATAGGTGTCGTTCACCGGCTTGAACTTGTCGAGGTCGAAGTAGATCACCGCGAGCGAACCGTTTTCGCGGCGTACCTTCAGCAGTGCCTGACGCAACCGGTCGTTATACAGCGCGCGGTTGGGCAGGTCGGTGAGCGGATCATGCTGCGCGAGGTGGCGGATCAATTCGTCATGCGCCTTGCGCTCGGAAATATCGCTGTAGGTTCCCACCATGCGCAGCGGGCGGCCGTCCTTATCGCGTTTCACCACCATGCCGCGGGAGAGGATCCATACCCAGGTGCCATCGCTGCCCCGGCTGCGATGCTCGCTAATGTAGGAAGGAGTTTGGCCTTCCAGATGCGCACGAAGGGCGGCATTTACGGCAGGAAGATCCTCGGGGTGCACGAGCTGTTGCAGGGACTCCAGTGTCCCGGGGAGGGATTCTTCACTGCGATGCAGGACTTCGCGACCACGCTGGGACAGATGGATAGTGTTGTCGCGCAGGTCCAGGTCCCACACGCCATCGCCGGACCCCTCCAGTGCAAAGCTCCAGCGCGCCTCGCTTTCCTCCAGCGCAGCGACCGCCTTCGCGCGCTGGCGCGCTGCCGACAGGACGATATATCCAAAGATGACAAGTAAAGCCGAAATGCCTGCGCCACCGAGTACATACATTTGCCTTTGCGTGCGGAAGCGCGCAAACGCGGTATCCACGGACTGGCCGACAATGACGGCCAATCCATACCTCGGCAAAGTACGCCATGCAAAGAAACGTTCGATACCATCGAGTTCGGAAATGCCTCGGAAATGTCCCGTGGTGAGCGTGTTCGATTGTTCAATCCGGGGTCTGTTCAGGATCCTTCCCGTTTCCCCGCCCTGAGGAAGTTGCGGCGAGCGTGCAAGGATGATGCCGCCGGACCGTACGACAGCGATTGCCGCATCGGATCCGAGATCGATTTGCTGATAGAAACGCGAGAAGTAGCCCGGCGAGACGGAAACAATGATCACACCATCGAATTCGCCCGAAGGAGAGTAGAGTGGCCGCGTGAATTGCACCGACCATTGCTTCGACACGCGGCCGAGTACGGGTTCGCTGATGAACAGCCGGTCGGCGCCGCCACCGTTACGATGCACCCGGACATGCTCGCGGTCGCTGAGGTCGATCGGCTTTGTGTTCGGATCGGCGCTGGAAAAGACCAGCTTTCCGTCCTTGTTGGTGACCGCGACCTGGAAAATGATGTTGCCTTCGAGATGGAAGTGCAGGCGCTCGACAATGGCCCGGAAATCATGGCGGTTGAACAGCCAGTGCGTGCGCAGGTCGATCAGCGACAGGTCAATCGTATTGACGGATGAATTGACCTCCTCGGCGAAGGCATGTGCGAGATTGTGGGTGTCGGTCTTGCTTTCACTTTCGGCAATCGTGTGCAATTGCCGTACCTGGAAATAGACCATGCCCCAGACGATGGGCAGGGCGAGAAGCAGAAAAGTCGCCAGTTGCAGACTGATGGGCAGGCGTAGATAGGTCCGTAATGCTGTGAAGCCAGGCACCCGGCCAGTTTCAGGGATCTTCATGAGGTCCTCCGGCGTTTTCCTTGCCTGCTGCCGGCATCTTTGTGCTTTTGTAAGCCCTTGGGATGCCACCACGGGAAAACAACCAAGACAATTTCTTTATTGCAATAATTTTAGAGGAAATCCGGGATCGGCGGCAGGGGGTGTGGCGAGGTTGGCCCCGTAATAGCTGCGTCCCCATAGATGTCAAACCGCGTAATGTCTACCCGGTGTGACGCCTGCGAGCTGTTTGCTCCACCCAAGGCAGTTTCACAAGGAGGATAAGCACGCCGCCGGTGAGCAGCGCGATCCAGCCGCTGACCCCTTGGAACAGCAAAAGTGCCGCGTTCGCCGGTGCGGAGCCGGCAATCAATGCCGCTTCGGGTTCATCTGGTTCATAGACGACCTTCACTTTTTCGCCGACCCTGTTTGGTGCGCTTGTGGAGCCCACCTTGTCCGTAACGGTGACTACTTTTCCGTGGGCAGTGGTGAATTGGACGACCGCGGATGCAATGAGGCGTCGCTGGCCGTTTGGCGACACCATTTCCCGTTTGCTGATCTCCACGACCTTGCCGTTCGCCGTCGCACCGTTCGCCCATGTGCTGGCTGCGCCGGACAGTGTCGAACAACTATGTGCGATGGACAGGACGCCGCCGAGCAGCAGGATCCAGCCGGAATTCTTCAACCAGAAGAGAAGGGTTTTACCCTTGACCAACCTGCCCCACTGAAGAACTGGTATCGCGTATGTGCGTCTCCTGCTTAGAACCTGTTTAGTGTTTTTTTGGCAGGCGCGCAGCTACCGGAACCGGCCGAATACTAGGCGCAGGGACGCGTCGTAGCGGTGCTACGGCAAGGAGCTGTAACAACGTAGGCGGCCGATTCCGATAGCTGCCCGGAGGGTTCTGTCGGGAAGGGCGCATTGCGGTGTTGCGCCGCTTGCACAGACGCCCGGTCTGAGCGGCGCGGCGCGCCTTGCACTGCATCCCTTCCTGGCAGAACGCGCCTGCCAAAAAGACACTAAGCAGGTTCTTACTCTTACGCACCCCAGCCCTCGTTGAGGCAGCGGATTCCCTTGGTCGGGATCTTCTCAAATCGTTCGGTCGTCAGATTTACCTTGTATGCGCTGTGCACATTGGTAAACCAGTCGGTGTCCGTTATCTTCACGATCGCGAGGATTGTCTCGTCCTGCACGCCATTCTGTTCACACAGGCCGAAAGAGATATCGTGCCCGCGTGGGACATCCTTGATCGACAGTTGATCGGTCACCGTCCAGCGCGCTTTCTTCGGATCGATGCGGGGCGCCGACTTGCCGAGATACAGGAGATGCTCGCCGCGCCGGCGCAATATGCCGAGGCTGTACTGGCAGATGTTCTTGTCTCCAAGTGCCTTGGAGATGCAGGCACCTCCGCCATCACGAAATCCTTCCGGATATGGCGGCACGATGGAGCCGACGAGGTTCTCTGCCATGCTGGCACCGGAAAGGAGCATCAGCGCGCAGCCGAGTAGGGTGGTGATTGTTCTCATGGTTGGTCTCCCGCAGATTTGTTGGGCGATTTAGCGTCGCATTATCGGTGCATGAACAGGCAGCCTATCAGTTGCCGCATTCCGTCAGCGCAGAGACGTAGGCATCGACGAATTCCTGCGGCATCCGACGCACGCGCCCGGTGCCCAGCTGGATGCACACCAGTTCCCAGCGGCCACGCAACACCGTCGCGCCATCGGCCGGGCGAACGATCTGGAAGCGACGCTCCATCGACACGTTGCCTTCCTCACCTACCAGCCAGGTGCCGAGCGTCAGCTCTTCGCCCTGATAAGTGGGGAGCAGGTAGTCGTACTCGCTGCGCCGGATTGCCATTGCGCGGTCCAGGCGGCGATAGTCGTCGAGGCTCAGGCCAAGATGTTCGGAGTGCGACCACGCGACCTGTTCGCACCACTTCACGTAGACGGCGTTATTGGTATGGTTGAGTCCATCGATGTCGCCGGCTTGAGGAACGACAGAAAGGGTATGGGGGTTGGGGTAGTCCCACATCAAAAAACTCCTGCGATTGAGACGGGCGACGCACGTCGTTATGGGTTCGTTACTGCGTTAGAGGGAATAGGAGGTATGGATTTTACGGGAGGATTTCCTCGGATGATGTCAGCTCGCCCAGCTTGTCGTAGCGTCTACGGATATCCATCGTTCCGTCCTTGTCCATATCTATCTCGGCGTGCGTGAGTTTCCCGAGTTTGAAATACTCGACTTTTTCGGGAAGACCTGTCGCGGGATAGATGTACTCATTCGTCACGATCACTCCGTGCTGAAAGTGAATTTTGAAATCTCTATAGCCATCGCCATCGGTATCAACCTCCATGAGATGAGGATTGCCACGGCGGTATGTCATTCTTGATTCGAAGATGCCATCGAAATCGTCGTCGGACTCTACCAAATCCGCGGTTCCATCGCGGCCGTATGTCACAACGTAGTCAAGCTTCTTGTCCAGATTCCGGTCCACCTCATTCTTTTGCAGGAGACCGCTTGGCGCATAGGTCCACTTCTCATCCAGTACGTCATCCCGATTATGGTCAATCCCTTCGGTGCCTACCGAGGTTCGGAAGAATGCCGACGTCACGGCGATCCCGAGAGCCAATCCAAAGGCGAATACACCGAACCTGCTGCGTGGGCTTTTAGATTGGGGCTGAGGTGCTTCGTTGCGTTGCGCCGCGTCCCACTTGTCCACGATTTCTTTGGCGGCGTCATAGTCGTGATCGGCAACCATCACCTTGACGAGACCTGTGGCGGGAAGGTCGCCAATACCTCCTTGCAGATACTCGCCATCAACTCTGCCGGAAAGTCCTTGTTGTTCCAGCAGGTTGAGGATCATGTGCGCTTCAACCGAATTTGATGCTTCGTAGAGTTTTTTCATTCTTCTATCTTATTGGGTGCCCGATGAAATGGGCTGACATTGAGCGAGCGCGGCATGCACTTGGGGCATCACTTTCTCTGCCTTCACAAGGCGCGCAGCGCGGAATCTATGACTCTTGTTACACGAACAGAAGGATCGACACCGAATTTGCAGCAGTGTAAGGTCGCTTCCGGCGAAATGTCTATATGACAATAAGCATCAGTGCCAAGCCATAGCGGCCGGAAAATGGAGAAGGTCAGACGCAAGTGGCGCATCGAACGGGCGGCATACCTCAATATGCTGAAAATGCATTGCAAGTATGATTTGCCATTCCTGCAGCTTCGTCTCTGCACGATCCGTACTACCACTGTCTCAAATTGAAAGGAACGCGATGAAACTGTATTACGCACCAGGCGCCTGCTCGATGGCGCCGCACATTGTGGCATTGGACGTTGGTCAAAAGCTCGAACTCGTCAAAGTGGATATTCCGAACAAGAAGACGGAACACGGAGACGATTACTGGAAGATCAATCCCAAGGGTTACGTCCCCACGCTCGTCCTCGATAACGGCGAAGCGCTGACTGAGGTGCCGGCGATCTGCCAGTACATTGCGGACCAACATCCGGAAGCTGAACTCATATCTCCTTTTGGCGGCATGCAGCGTTATCAGGAAATGGCAGCCCTCAATTTTGTGTCGGCCGAGGTGCACAAGCAGATCGGCGCGCTATTCAATCCCACACTGACACCGGAAATGCGGAACGTCCAGATCGGCGCCATCTCGCACCGGCTGAAAACGCTGGACAAGATGCTGGCGGGACGCGATTACATCATGGGGGATCGCTACACGGCGGTGGATGCCTACCTGATCACGGTCCTGAACTGGACCGGTTATCACAAGGTGGATGTCAGCCAATGGCCGAACATTCAGAAGTACATGTCCCGCATGAATGGTCGGGAGAATGTGCGCAAGGCGATGATCGAGGAAGGGCTGGTCAAGCAATAGGTCTTGGCTGCTGATCGTGGAGCGCCTTGTCTAGTGTGTGCAGGGTGCTTAACGTAACACGGCATTGATGCTCCGCGGTGCGCAGAGCGCACCCTACACCTGTTTACGTGAAATAAGTTGGTCTCACCGTCCAATTTCGCCCAGAATTGCAGAGAGTCATGCGTGGCTCTCTATCCTGGCAAAAAGCACTCCTTAAGCATATCTTTGGGGATTTGCTTCATCTTTCCAGTCGCGTCATCAATCTCCCATGCTAGGAGCACCCTTTTAATCGGCACAAAATCATCTTTTCCGTCATCGGGGAGGATCGCTCGAATGAATTTTTCGTCATTATCTTTCCGGCGACAATAACCAAATAACAACGAGTTCCGCGGATAGCTCCGCCATCGTATCTGCATTTCATCACGAGTATTGTTCGCGGGCGAGCGCTGAAAGAGATAGTGCCTGTTTTCTACCTTGTCGCTTTGGCATTCATACAATTCATAAGCGCCGTCGGTATCAAGCATAGCTCTAATTAGATTACAACCATGGGGCGAATCAGTAGTGCTCTCGTGTAGCCCCCTCGATTCATTTGCCGCATGGGCGCCACTTACTAAAGTAACGAAGACTAATAAAAGGATGGGGGCATAAAGTGAAGACTTCACTGTTCTTTTTTCCATAGTTCTCATGTTCGGCTTCTCACTATATTTAATTGCCATGCGCACATCGCGTATGGAGTCGGGAGACTTTTCCCTTGATGCTAATAAGGCCAACGCAGCCCGGTAGGGCGGAAAAGCGCAGCGCCTTCCGCCGCACGCGAATCTCTGACACACTCCGCTCACGCCAGATTGCCGCCGCACCCGCGCCCCGGGCGGGACTTACTTTTTTATCGTCAATCTCCTTGAGCATCGCAGCACATGCGGCGGAAGGCGTTTCGCTTTTCCACCCTACGGCCCTGAACTGGACCGGTTATCACAAGTTAATAAGCGGCCATGGATTTATCGCTGCAAAGAACAACGCTAATCTCCGCAATAAACGATTGATAGATTTTTCGGTAAGTCCGGGGGGCAGTCGTCTTTGCAGACAAAAAACGCATCTAATCGCGTACACGTCTCTGACTTTGCCAACGCCAATTGAATTTTTTTTGCCTCAACTGGCGCCGTTACCATATCCGTTGCGTTCTTAATCTTAAGCCGCGCACCTTCGTATTTGACTGACATACTTCTTTTGGCTGTTCCTTTGCACTCAAGTAACGCCGCAGCTTTGTCCCAAATACACTGCTTCAGAACTATTCGATTATTCTCATCGATAAACGCATTTATTTTTATTCTTACGAAATCACCTTGGGCATCACGTACAAATGTATCTTCCTCTTCATGAGCATCTGGATAGAAATGCACAAGCTTCGATTGCTTATTCAGGCCGACCAGAGTGAACTCCCATACATCCATCGCAAAGGACGACGGGCTAAACAATAAAGAAGCAATCAAGACGGCAATCCTCATCTGTGCGCCTTTTAAGGAACACGTTGACCGGGACGTAGCGTCCGGGTCGAACGAATAAAACGTTAGGAGGCAGTTCATGAAAGCCTTTTCCAGTAGAGCGCCGCGAGAACACCGACTACGAGTAAGCCTATCCATGATTTGCCAACGAGGGGTTGACCAAATGAAATCAGATTAGCAACGTAGGTGAGAAGACCCGATAGAAAAAACAGATAGACCGGCCACCGTTTTTGCGCGAAAAGGCCTGCGCCAACTACCATCACCAGTGCAGCAGTTATCGTTATTGGGATTTTTGGGTTCATAAATTGCGCGGATATCGGACCGAGAAGCGCGATAAGAACCGTTACCCCGAACAAGGCCATAAACGCAGCGATCAACTTTAGCGGCCAGATTGGCATGTAATCCCTAACTGATTAATTAAACAAACACCCGGTGTCCGATACACACCGAGCCCATCCGCTAAATGCGGTGATGCACCCGCCACAAACCCGCATGCAACGGGAATTCTCCCGTATCGCGGCGACTTATACAGATATGAATATCCCGGCCATTCCAAAAGGCTTTCGGCGCTAACGGACTGCCAGCAGTGTAAAGGCGGTTTCGACGAGATGTCTATATGGAAACCAGATGCGCATTGAGCGGCATGCGTCGCGGAAGCGTTATGCCGCACATGGCGAGGGGGATGGCCATCACTGCCGGGCACTTGAGGACGCCGGCAGTGTGGTTCAGGAGAGACAGTGGGAGGAGTTCAGTCCTGCAGAATGCAAAACCCGCTCACACCAAGTGATGCGACGCCGCCTTCCACATGAGCATGCTGGCCAAGCACCATCTCAGTCATATGGACGCCCCGCACCATCTTCGGGAACATATCCATATTGAACAGGCAGACCAGTGAGCGGCCTTCGTGCGTGCGCGAGAAGGCAAGTACGCCTTCCGGTGCGTCGAGCAGCGTGATCTTCCCTTTACTGAGTTCCGGGCGCGACTTGCGCAGTGCGATCATGTCGCGTGCAAAGCGCAGGACGGAATCCTGTCGGGCGTCCTGCTTTTCCACGTTCATGTCGATATGGACGGGATCGACTGGCAGCCACGGCTCCCCCTGGGTGAAGCCGCCGTGCTTGGCATAGGTCCACGGCATCGGTGTCCGGCAGCCGTCGCGGCCCTTGAATTTGGGCCAGAAGGAAATGCCGAACGGATCCTGCAGGCGTTCGAACGGCACGTCGGACTGTGGCAGGCCGAGTTCTTCCCCTTGGTACATGCAGATGTCGCCGCGCATGGAGTACAGGAGCGCAAGCATTTCCTTTGCGGTGTCGTCGCGGTCGCGGCCGTTTTGCCACCGCGAGGCGACGCGCGGCTTGTCATGGTTGCTCATCGCGTAGCACGCGGAGCTGAAGGGATGGATGTGTTCTTCCAGGGTGGCGATCACATTGCGCACGTAGGCGGCACTATTGTCAGGTCGCATCAGTGCAAAACTGTAGGCGGAATGCAGGCGACCCGGCTGCGTGTACTGTCCCATCAGTTTGAGTGGGTCGATACCGCCGACTTCGGCGAGACTGAAAGCGCCATACGCATCCAGCAGGTTTCGGATGCGTTCCAGGAAAGGAAGCATCTCCGGACGGCCCTGGTCGTACACATGCACCTGGAAGCCATAGGGGTGCAGCGCGTCTGCAGGATTGTCGCGAGGTGGGTTGTTTCGCAGCAAGGCATCCTGGAAGACGTGATTGCAGGCATCGAAGCGGAAGCCCGATACGCCCATATCCAGCCAGAAATCCATTTCCGCAAGTACTGCATCCTGCACTGCCGGATTGTGCATGTTCAGATCAGGCTGACTGGACAGGAATGAATGGAAGTAATACTGCCGGCGTTCCGCATCCCAACGCCAGGCGGGACCACCGAAAACGGACACCCAGTTGTTCGGCGGGCTGCCGTCCGGTTTCGGATCGGCCCACAGATACCAGTCGGACTTGTTGTTCTCGCGCGCACGGCTTTGCTTGAACCAGCTGTGCTCTTCCGAAGTGTGCGAGATCACCATGTCGACGATGACGCCAAGCTCGAGCGCCTTTGCGCGTTTCATCAGGCTCTTGAAGTCGGCCATCGTGCCGAAGATGGGATCGACGGCGCGGTAGTCGGAGACGTCGTAACCGAAGTCCTTCATCGGCGACTTGAAGAAGGGACTGATCCAGATCGCATCGACGCCGAGGCTCTTTATATAGGGAAGCTTCTGCTCGATGCCGGCCAGGTCGCCGATGCCATCGTTGTTGGTATCGAAGAAGCTGCGTGGGTATACCTGATAAATGATCATCTACTGCTCACAATTTCAATTCGGCCCGGCTGGCATTGGCTGTTCCGGGCGTCAAGGTGTTTCTTGTTTATTTGCTGAGAGCTTTCCAATGTGAAAGCAGGCATCAACGTCACTATCTGTTGACGCACGGAAATTCGCAATGTCGAACAGGAAAGAACGGATGCTTTTGTGCCTCACAAGCAACTGCCACAGGGCCGTGCGCGTGTTTTCATGAACCGATTGGCAACGCTTGTGATGCAAGGCGCAGTAAAGGCTTGCGAAATCTGAATGTCTTTTCGCGAACAAACTGCGGCGTTCGCTGCTCTATTGGAAAACATGGCCGCACGCCGACGTTTTTGGCGAATGCGACTTTTTCAACTCCCTGTGAGCCGGATACCAACAATGCCAAAAGCGATGCCTTTCCTGCCCCGGATTTATTACCTGAATCCGCAACTGGCTGGTCCGCCACCAGAACTGGAAAGACATCTCGAGCGGTGCGCGGCAATGGGCTTCGACCATGTGCTTGTCTCGCAGCAAACATCGGACGACATGGAGGTGAAAGCAGCCGAGGCGTGTGCGAAGCAGGGCCTGCAGATGTTGCTCGATGTGGATCTGCGCTGCACCGGCGCGGATATCTTGCTGGTGGAGCGCCATCCGGACTGGTTCCGTCCGGTGGATGCGGATGACGATCTGCCTGATCCACGCCGTCCGGTACGGCGCACGGCGTCGCGTGACCTGCGCTTTGACCGTGATGACATCGTTACGGAAATCGTCGCGCATTGGGCGCAGCTGTTGCAGGGGCTGGCTTCACGCGGTGTCGCCGGATTCCGCTGCATTGGCCTCGGCGAGGCGCCGGCATCCGTCTGGAAGCAGCTCATCAGCCAGGTGAGGGCATCGCATCCGGGCGTGCGTTTCCTTGCATGGACGCCGGGATGCACGCCAGCGCAAATCGAGGCTCTCGCCGGCTGCGGTTTCAATGCGACGTTCTCTTCGGGGGCGTGGTGGGATTACCGCTCGCACTGGCTGGCGGATGAGCAGACTCGCCTTGCGCGCATCGCACCGCCGATTGCGTTTCCCGACAGTCCGGATGACCCAGTGATCGGGCGCTCCACGGGAAACGAGGAGGCTGCTATCCGGCGGCAGATTTATCTGCGGGCGCTCGGGCTCGCGGCAGCGGCGGGCAACGGCATCCTTGTTCCGATGGGTTTTGAGTATGGAGCCTCCGGCCTGACCGCACTTGTCAACCGAGACCGCTTTGCCTGGAAGGATATTGCCGGCGGCGCGCCGTTCGTTCTCGACGAGGAGATACGGCGGGCGAATGCCTTTATCGCCGCGCGAGGGGCTGCATTCTACGGGAGTCCGGTCAGGATGCTGAGCGGCGCGCATGCGGGCGTCGCCGTGCTGCTGCGCGCGGTAACGTCTGCCGCGCCTGCAGCGGCACAGGAGGCATTGCTGATCGCTGCGAATGCCGACACGATGCAGCCCTGCACGGTGCATGAAAGCCAGCTGCTGGAGCGTGCCGGCGGCTTTGTACGTTCCGCACGCGCCTGGCCGGAGGAGGGCGAGGACGAGGGCGTCGATACCGAAGGCGCGGATACCTTGGCACTCGCCCCGGGCGCATTGCAGGTGTTTAGCGCACGGCGCCTGCCCCCTGTGCTGATCCCGCCCGCCCGCGGCAAGACGGCCATTAACGCCGCAGCAAAGTCGCCTCGCATCGCGATCGAGGCAGTAATGCCGACTGTCGATGGCGGCAAATTCCCCGTCAAGCGCACAGTCGGGGAATCGGTATCGATCGAAGCCGACGTCTTCGTCGACGGCCACGACAAGCTGGCGGTCGCCGCACTGTGGCGCACGGCGGATGAGGCCGAGTGGCATGAAGTACGCATGCATCCGATTGGCAACGACCGCTGGGCTGCCTCCCTGCCATTGACGCGCATCGGCCGCTACCTGTTTGCGGTGGAAGCCTGGCGCGACGTGTTCTCCACCTATCGCGACGAACTGGAAAAGAAAACGACCGCCGGACTGAATGTGTCGGTGGAACTGGAAGAAGGGCGCCTGCTGGTGGAAGCGGCGGCGCGGCATGCGCAGGAAAGCGAGCTGGGCGAGATTGCTGTCGCACTGAAGGAGATGGCGAAGTCGCTCAAGGGCGTGCCGAAGACACAGGCGAAGGACAAGGAAAAGGCGGCCGCACGCGACGCCGAGCGCGTTGCCGTCCTGTTGTCGGAGCCGATGATGGAAGCGATGCGCGCCGCGGATGCGCGACCGTTCGCGGTGCGCAGCGAGCCGGTGATGCGCATTGATGTGGAACGGCTCGCCGCGCGCTATTCAAGCTGGTATGAATTGTTCCCGCGCTCGCAGAGCGGCGATCCCAACCGGCACGGCACCTTTGCCGATGTCGAGAAGCGCCTGCCTGCGATCCAGGCGATGGGTTTCGACACGCTGTATTTCACCCCCATCCATCCGATTGGCAGGAAGCACCGCAAGGGCCGCAACAACAGCCTGACGGCTGGACCGGACGATCCGGGCAGCCCGTATGCGATTGGGGCGGAAGAGGGGGGCCATGACGCCATCCACCCGCAGCTCGGCACGCTGGAGGATTTCCGGCGCCTGCGCGACGAGGCGGCCAGGCACGGGCTGGAACTGGCGCTCGACTTCGCGATCCAGTGCTCGCCCGACCATCCCTGGCTGAAGGAGCATCCGGACTGGTTCTCGTGGCGGCCGGACGGCACTATCCGCTATGCGGAGAACCCGCCGAAGAAATACCAAGACATCGTTAATGTCGACTTTTATGCGCCGGGCGCGGTTCCCGAGCTGTGGGTCGCGCTGCGCGACGTGGTGCTGTTCTGGGTGAAGGAGGGCGTGCGTGTTTTCCGTGTCGACAACCCCCACACCAAGACACTGCCGTTCTGGGAGTGGATGATTGCCGACATCCGCGGGCGCTATCCGGACACCATCTTCCTGTCGGAGGCCTTCACGCGGCCGAAGATGATGTACCGCCTTGCCAAGATCGGCTACTCGCAGTCGTACACCTACTTCACCTGGCGCCATACGAAGCAGGAATTCATCGACTACATGACGGAGCTGGCGACGACGCAGGTGCGCGAGTATTTCCGCCCGCACTTTTTCGTCAACACGCCGGACATCAACCCGTACTTCCTGCAGCGCAGCGGCCGGCCCGGCTTCCTGATCCGCGCTGCGCTGGCAACGACCTTGTCCGGGCTGTGGGGCATGTACAGCGGCTTCGAGCTGTGCGAGGGGACGCCGGTGACGGGCAAGGAAGAATATCTCGATTCGGAGAAATACGAAATCCGGGCATGGGACTGGAACCGTCCGGGCAACATCATCCACGAGATCACGCAGCTCAACCGCATTCGTGCGGAGAACCCGGCGCTGCAGACCCACCTGAACATCCGCTTTCTGCCGGCGTCGAACGACAGCATCCTGTTTTTCATCAAGGCGACGCCACCAGTCGGCGACTGCGGCCACTCTGGCCACTTTGGCGACAACGTCATCCTGGTTGCGATCAACCTCGATCCGTTTGCCGCGCAAGAGGCAATGCTGGACGTCCCGTTCTGGGAGTTCGGCTTGCCGGACGACGGGGCATTGGAAGTGGATGACCTGGTCAATGGCGCGCACCTGACCTGGCATGGGAAACGGCAACACCTGCGGCTGGACCCGTTTGTCCAGCCCTATGCAATCTGGCGCGCACGAACGAAGTGAGTTTTATATGGATCGCCCCACCACAACCATGGACCGCAGAACGTCAGCCCGCCGAGCCGTCGCTGCCTCGCCCGCAATGAAAAGCCGCCCATTCAGTGACGACCCGCTCTGGTACAAGGACGCGATCATTTACCAGGTGCACGTCAAGTCGTTTTACGATTCGAACAACGACGGCATCGGGGACTTTGCCGGCCTGATCGAGAAGCTCGACTACATTGCGGATCTCGGCGTCAACACGATCTGGCTGCTGCCTTTTTATCCGTCGCCACGCAAGGATGACGGATACGATATTGCCGAATACCGCGGCGTGCATCCGGACTACGGCACGCTGGCCGATGTGCGGCGCTTCATTTCGGAGGCGCACCGGCGCGGTCTGCGGGTGATCACCGAGCTGGTCGTCAACCATACCTCCGACCAGCACCCCTGGTTCCAGCGGGCGCGCAAGGCCAAGCCGGGTTCCGCGGCGCGCGACTTCTATGTCTGGTCCGACAACGACCAGGCCTACAGCGGCACGCGCATCATCTTCTGCGACACCGAAAAATCCAACTGGACCTGGGATCCGGTGGCGAACGCCTTTTACTGGCATCGCTTCTATTCGCACCAGCCGGACCTCAACTTCGACAACCCGCAGGTGGTGAAGGCGGTGCTCGGCATCATGTCCTACTGGCTGGACATGGGCGTGGACGGGTTGCGGCTCGATGCGGTGCCCTACCTGATCGAGCGCGAGGGCACGACCAACGAAAACCTGCCCGAGACGCATGTGATCTTGAAACGCATCCGTGCCGAACTCGATGCCGCCTATCCGGGGCGCATGCTGCTGGCGGAGGCGAACATGTGGCCGGAAGACGTGCGGCCGTATTTCGGTGACGATGACGAATGCCAGATGGCCTTCCATTTCCCGCTGATGCCGCGCATGTACATGGCGCTGGCGCAGGAAGACCGCTTCCCGATCGCGGATATCCTGCGGCAGACGCCGGAAATTCCTGCCAATTGCCAGTGGGCGATCTTCCTGCGCAATCATGATGAGCTGACGCTGGAGATGGTTACCGACCGTGAGCGGGACTATTTGTGGGACTTCTACGCGTCGGAGCGGCGCGCACGCATCAACCTCGGCATCCGCCGCCGGCTGTCGCCGTTGCTGGAACGCGACCGGCGCCGTGCCGAACTGCTCAACAGCTTCCTGCTGTCGATGCCTGGCACGCCGGTCCTCTATTACGGCGATGAGATCGGCATGGGCGACAACATCCACCTCGGCGACCGGGACGGCGTGCGCACGCCGATGCAATGGACGCCGGACCGCAACGGCGGTTTTTCGCGCGCTGATCCCGCCAAGCTGGTGCTGCCGCCGATCATGGATCCGCTGTACGGCTTCGAAGCAGTGAACGTCGAGGCGCAAACGGCCGACCCGTATTCTCAGCTGAATTGGACGCGCCGCATGCTGGCGGTGCGCAAGCAGCATTTCTCCTTCGGCCGCGGCACGCTGACGCTGCTCTATCCGGCCAACCGCCGCATCCTTGCCTACCTGCGCGAATACCACAGCAAGGAGGATGGCGAGGCGCTTGAGACCATCCTGTGCGTGGCCAATGTGTCGCGCTCCGCCCAGGCCGTGGAGCTGGACCTGTCTGCGTTTGCGGGCCGCGTACCGCTCGAGATGCTGGGCGGCTCTGCCTTTCCGCCGATCGGCAAACTGCCTTACCTGCTGACCTTGCCACCCTATGGCTTCTACTGGTTCCTGCTGGCGACGGAGGCGAGAATGCCGGCGTGGCATACCCCGTCGCCGGAACCTCTGCCCGAACTGCAGACGCTGGTGCTGCGGCAGGGCATCGGGGAGATACTAGAAGCGCCGCGGCGGAGCCTGCTGGAAAACGACATCCTGCCGAGCTACCTGCCGATCCGCCGCTGGTATGCGGCCAAGCAGGAAAAGCTGCAATCCGTGCGCGTCGCGTTGTCCACAGTGTTGCCGGCTTCCGCAGTGCGCCCGCAGATCATGCCCGCGATGCTCGCCGAGCTGGAAACGACGACCGCGTCAGGCACCGACCACTATCTCATGCCGCTCGGCTACATCCGTGAGGAAGACATCGTGACCGCGCTGCCGCAACAGCTCGCGCTGGCACGCGTGCGGCGCGGCCGCCATGTCGGCTTGCTCACCGACGGCTATGTGCTGGACTCGTTTGCCTATGTGGTCATCGAGCTGCTGCGCGCGCGCGCATCGATTCCCGCGCAGGACGGCGAGATCCGCTTCATGCCGACCGAAGCGCTGGATGCGGTGGACGTCGGTCCGGAACCTGTGGTGCGCCGACTGTCGGCAGAACAGTCGAACAGTTCGCTGGTGCTGGCCGACACCATGGTGCTGAAAGTGATCCGGCGCCTGCTGCCGGGCATGCACCCGGAAGCGGAAATGGGACGCTACCTGACCGCGCTTGGCTACGCCAATGCACCGCGCATGCTGGGCGAAGTCACGCGCATCGCCGCCGACGGCACGCGCCACACGATGATGATGCTGCAGGAGTTCATCCATAACCAGGGCGATGCATGGCAGTGGATGCTCGACACGCTCGCGCGCTGGATACAGCTGGCGGCCATGCCGGAGACCGCTGCGGCGACAGAGGCGGCAACCGATATTTCCAGTCCCCAGGACGACCTCGTGCAGCTGTCTGCCAAGCTGGGCCAGCGGCTGGGAGAGATGCATGCGGCACTTGCGACGCCTACCGACAATCCCGACTTCGCGCCGGATCCCGCGACAGAAGAAGACACGCGGGTTTGGGCGCAGCTGGCACGCCGGCAGCTCGAGGCGGCTTTCGATGTGATCAGTGCCAAGAGCGACTGGAGCAGCGATGCCGAGGCGCGCCGCGTGTCGTGGCTGATCGGCATGCGCGAGCAGCTCCTGCAGAGACTGGATGAGCTTGCCGCCGTCGGCGTGGGGACGCTGCGGACCCGCATCCATGGCGACTTCCATCTCGGCCAGGTGCTGGTGGCGCACGGCGACGTCTATATCGTCGACTTCGAAGGCGAACCGGCGAGGCCCCTCGAACAGCGGCGCGGCAAGGCGAGCCCGATGCGCGATGTCGCCGGGCTGATGCGGTCCTTCGACTATGCGGCGGCATTCGGCAGCGGCGCTGGGCCGGCCGATCTGGACGAAGCGGGAGAGCTGCGCAAGCAGGGCATCATCCGCAGCTTTGCGCCGACCTGCCAGTCGGCATTCCTCGAGGCTTACCGCGCCGCAGCGTACACCGGTCCCCTAAAGCTGACGCCGGAGCAGGAGCGCAGTCTGCTGCAGTTGTTCGTGCTGGAAAAGGCGGGCTACGAAATCTGCTACGAGGCCGCCAACCGGCCTGCCTGGATTCCGGTGCCGATGAACGGATTGGCGAAGATCGCGGACGAACTGCTGAACGTGGCAGGCGGGGAGTAGCGCCGGGAAGGACGTGGCGACGCGGAATCGGTGTGACGCCACCAAGCGGTGGGCATTTGAGCACAGGGCCTTTTAGGAACGAAAAAGGAAATACAAGGAGAGCAGTCGCATGACCGAGCACACCGAGGAGCTGAGCAGCCTCGACCAGAGCACCATCGATGCGGTGCTCCACGGTCAACTGGCCGATCCTTTTGCACTTTTCGGCCCGCACCGGGTGGGTGAGGGGATCGTCGTGCGCACCTTCCAGCCGGGCGCGCGGGCGGTGGACATCGTTGCCCGCATACCCGCCAATGATGCGGGCGGCGAGTTGCTGGCGTCGCTGTATAACGCAAACCAGAGCGGACTATTCGTCAGCGGGGCGCCGTTGCGCGAGCTGGGCGACTACCTGCTGCGGATCACCTGGCCGACTGCATCCGGCGGCGAGCATGTGCAGTACACGGAGGATCCGTACCGCTTCGGGCTCCTGCTGGGCGACATCGACATGCACCTGCTGCGGGAAGGTACGCACCGGGAGCTGGGCCGCTGCCTTGGGGCGAATCCGATGGTGATCGACGGCGTGGCCGGCACGCGCTTTGCAGTGTGGGCGCCGAATGCGCGCCGGGTATCGGTGGTCGGCGACTTCAACCTGTGGGACGGGCGGCGGCATCCGATGCGCCTGCGGGTAGAAGCCGGCGTGTGGGAGCTCTTCATCCCGCGTATCAGGAGCGGCACCCGCTACCAGTACGAGATCGCCGGCATCGACGGCAACGTCCTGCCGCTCAAGGCCGACCCGTTCGCGCGCGCGACGGAAATGCCGCCATCAACCGTATCGGTGGTGGCGCCCGACGTGCCGTTCCGCTGGACGGACGATGCATGGATGGCTACCCGTACTTCGCGTCACGACGCCGGCGCGCCGATGTCCATCTACGAGGTGCATCCCGGCTCATGGCTGCGCATCCTGGAGGAAGACGGCCGCAGCCTGAACTGGCATGAACTGGCAGACCGGCTGATTCCCTATGTGCAGGACATGGGCTTCACGCATGTCGAGTTCCTGCCGATCATGGAGCATCCGTTTGGCGGTTCCTGGGGCTACCAGCCGCTCGGGCTGTTCGCGCCGACCGCGCGTTTCGGTCCGCCATCCAGCTTTGCTTCCTTTGTCGACCGCTGCCATGCGGCCGGCATTGGCGTGATCCTCGACTGGGTGCCGGCACATTTTCCGTCGGACCCGCACGGGCTCGTGCGCTTTGACGGCACCGCGCTGTACGAGCACCAGGATCCGCGCGAAGGCTACCACCAGGACTGGAATACGCTGATCTACAACCTCGGCCGCAGCGAGGTGTGCGCCTTCCTGATTGCCAGCGCGCTGGAATGGCTGGAGCACTACCACGTGGATGGCCTGCGGGTGGATGCGGTGGCATCGATGCTGTACCGTGACTACAGTCGCAAGGAAGGCGAGTGGGTGCCGAACATCCACGGCGGGCGCGAGAACCTGGAGGCGGTCGCGCTGCTGCGCAACCTGAACCAGGTGATCTCGCAACGTTGCCCCGGCGCGCTGATGATCGCCGAAGAATCGACAGCATGGCCCGGCGTATCGGCCCCGGTGGAGCAGGACGGCCTTGGTTTCACGCACAAGTGGAACATGGGCTGGATGCATGACACGCTGCGCTACATGAGTTACGACCCGATCTACCGGCGCCACCATCATCACGACATGACCTTCGGACTGATCTATGCGTACTCGGAAAAATTCATCCTGCCGATCTCGCATGACGAAGTAGTGCACGGCAAGGGTTCGCTGCTCAACAAGATGCCGGGTGACGGAAGTCAAAAGCTGGCGAATCTGCGCACTTACCTCAGCTTCATGTGGACGCACCCCGGCAAGAAGCTGTTGTTCATGGGTTGCGAAATCGGCCAGTACGCCGAGTGGAACCATGACGGCTCGCCGGACTGGGGGCTGCTCGACAATCCGGCGCACCGCGGCATACAGCGGCTGGTGCGCGACCTGAACCGCATCTATGCGGGCGAGGCGTCGCTGCACCGCAAGGATTTCAGCGCCGACGGCTTTGCATGGGTGATCGGTGACGACAGCAACAACAGCGTGTTCGCCTACCTGCGCCGCGGTGATAAAGGCGATCCGCCGCTGCTGGTCGTGCTGAACATGACGCCGGTGCCGCGCGAGGATTACCGGATCGGCGTGCCGGAGTTCGGCGGTGCATCGATTGGTGCATGGCGTGAAATCCTCAACAGCGATGCCGCTGTCTATGGCGGCAGCGGCATGGGCAACGGGGATTCCGTCACGTTGGACGTGCAGCCGGCGCACGGCATGGCGCAGTCGCTGGTGCTCAGGCTGCCGCCGCTGTCTGCCATCGTGCTGAAACCCGTGCTGACTGCACAAGCGGCGCAATAGTTCAGTCGAGCATGCCGGCCCTGCATCTTCCCCTGCGTCCCGTTCAGCCAGGCTCGCCGTATCCTCTGGGCGCGACGTATGACGGATCCGGGACCAACTTCGCGGTGTTCTCCGCGTATGCGACCGCGGTGGAGCTCTGCCTGTTCGACCCGACAGGAAGGCATGAACTGGCGCGCTGCTCCCTGCCGGACTGTACCAACGAAGTGTGGCACGGCTATCTGCCCGGCGTGCATGCCGGCACGCTGTATGGCTACCGCGCATATGGCCCTTACCAGCCGGAGCAGGGGCACCGCTTCAATCCGAACAAGCTGCTGCTGGATCCGTATGCGCGGCAACTGTCTGGGCAAGTGCGCTGGACGGACTCACTCTATGGCTACCGCATGCATTCCCCGCGCGCCGACCTGTCATTCGACCACCGCGACAGTGCGTCGTTCATGCCGAAGGCTGTCGTGATGGATTCGGGTTACAACTGGCATGGCGACAAGCGGCCCAATGTGCCGTGGGAAAAGACTGTCATTTACGAGACGCATGTGCGCAGCCTGACCCGTCTGCTCGAGCGCATCCCGGCAGTCGAACGCGGAACCTTCGCCGGTCTCGCCAACCCTTATGTCATCGATTACCTGGTGAAGCTCGGCATCACCGCAGTGGAATTGTTGCCGGTGCACGCTTTCCTGCAGGATCGGCGGCTGGTGCAGGCGGAACTGTCGAATTACTGGGGCTACAACACCTTGTCCTTCTTCGCCCCGGAACCGCGCTATCTCTCGGACGGCAACCCCGATGAAATGCGGCATGCGGTGCGCGAACTGCACTCTGCGGGCATCGAATTAATCCTCGATGTGGTCTACAACCATACCTGCGAGGAAAGCGAACTCGGTCCGACGATCTCTTTCCGCGGCCTCGACAATGCCAGCTACTACCGCCTGCAGGCCGACAACCCGCGCTACAACGTGAACGACACCGGCTGCGGCAACACGCTCAACATGTCGCATCCGCGCGTGATTCACATGGTGATGGATTCGCTGCGCTACTGGGTACAGGAATTCCACATCGACGGCTTTCGTTTCGACCTCGGCGCGACGCTGGGACGCGAGCCGCACGGCTTCGATCCCGGAGCGGGATTCTTCGATGCATTGCTGCAAGACCCGGTGCTGGCGCGCGCGAAGCTGATATCGGAGCCTTGGGATTTGGGCCCCGGTGGTTACCAGGTCGGGAACCATCCACCTGGCATTGCTGAATGGAACGATCGATTCCGCGATGATGTGCGCATGTTCTGGCGCGGCGATGCCGGGAAACGGGGCGCCATCGCCGGGCGCTTGCTGGGTTCGGCCGACCTGTTCAACCATCATCGCCGCCGCAACTGGGCGTCAGTCAATTTCGTCACTGCGCACGACGGCTTCACGCTGCAGGACCTGGTCAGCTACAACACCAAGCACAACGAGGCCAATGGCGAGGATAACCGCGACGGCAGCAATGAAAACCGCAGCAGCAACTGGGGAGTGGAAGGGCCGACCGATGACCCGGGAACTCTCGCGACGCGCGAGCGGGTCAAGCGCGCCATGCTGATGACCCTCATGCTTTCCAACGGTACGCCGATGATCCTGGGTGGCGACGAATTCGGGCGTACGCAGCACGGCAATAACAACCCGTATTGCCAGGATTCGGACATCTCCTGGTTCGACTGGACCCTGACCGATACACCGGCAGGCAAAGCATTACTGAATTTCACGCGGCGCTGCATTGCTGCGCGGATGGTGATACCCACGCTTGGCAGCAACCGTTTCCTGAAAGCGCGGTCGAAGACATTTCAAAGCATCCCGGACATCAGTTGGTTCGATGAAGCCGGCGTCGAATTGACGCCGGAACGATGGAATAACCCGGACGGTCGCCTGCTGGCGCTGCGCCGAGTTGCCACCGATCTCAATGCCGGGGCGCTATCGGCAGCCTTGCTGTTGCTGAATGCCTTCTCGGAAGACCGTGAATTCATGCTGCCGGAGCCAAGGATGCCGTGGCGCGTGCTGCTCGATGCGGCGGAGCCTTTCCCGGAAAGCAGCACGGGCAACGTGCCCGAAAACAACCGAATAACCGTCGGCGCACATTGCGCCGTCCTACTGGTAGCCGACAATGTCATTCTCTAACCCTTCATTCGCATTTTCCTTTGGCGCGCATCTCGTCGCACCCGGCCGCACACGGTTCCGCCTGTGGGCGCCCGGTACGCAGCAGGCCAGCGTCGAGATCGACGGCATGCCGCCGGTGGCGATGCAATCCTTGGATGGCGGCTGGTTCGAGGCCGAGGCGAACTGCGACGCTGGCGCCCGCTACCGCTATCGGGTCAGCGAATCGCTTGCCGTGCCGGATCCGGCCTCGCGTGCGCAGGCGGGAGACGTGCATGACGCGAGCATCGTGTGTGACCCCGACACCTATCAATGGAAAAACACCGTCTGGCGCGGACGGCCCTGGCATGAAACGGTGTTGTACGAACTGCACGTCGGGGCGCTCGGCGGGTTCGAAGGAGTGATGGCGCAATTGCCTGCGCTGGCCGACCTTGGCGTCACCGCCATCGAACTGATGCCGGTCGCGGACTTTCCCGGGCCGCGCAACTGGGGTTACGACGGTGTGCTGCCGTATGCGCCCGATGCGGCGTATGGCACGCCGGACCAGCTCAAGGCGCTGGTCGACGCGGCACACGGGCTGGGCCTGATGGTTTTCCTGGATGTGGTGTACAACCATTTCGGGCCGGACGGCAACTACCTCGGCGCCTATGCACCATCCTTCTTCCGCGACGATATCCAGACACCGTGGGGGCAGGCGATCGACTTCCGCCAGCGCCCGGTACGCGATTTTTTCACCGAGAATGCGATCTACTGGCTCAGCGAGTTCCGCTTCGACGGCCTGCGTTTCGATGCGGTACACGCGATCAGCGAAAAAGACTGGCTGGTGGAAATGGCAAAACAGGTGCGGACCGTGATCCCGGATGACCGCCATGTACATCTGGTGCTGGAGAACGACGACAACACCGCGAGCTTGCTGGAGCGCTCGCCCTCACTGCTGTTTGATGCGCAGTGGAACGACGACATGCATCACATATTGCATGTGATGCTGACTGGCGACCGGGAAGGGTATTACGCAGGCTATATCAACCAGTCTGCCGAGAAGCTGGCGCGAGGATTGACGGAAGGCTTCATCTATCAGGGCGAGGCATCGCTTTACCCGGGCGGTGCATTGCGCGGCGAGCCGAGTGCGCACTTGCCGCCGTCTTCCTTCGTTTTCTTTCTGCAAAACCATGACCAGATCGGCAACCGCGCCTTCGGCGAGCGGTTGACCTCACTTTCCCATCCACATGCACTGCGTGCGGCGGCCGCGCTGCTGTTGCTTTCGCCGCAAATTCCATTGCTGTTCATGGGGGAAGAAATCGGCGCGACCCAGCCGTTCCTGTACTTCACCAGCCACCTGACGCAAGAGCTTGCCGACGCGGTACGCAAGGGGCGGCGCGAGGAATTCGCGCGCTTTTCCGCCTTCAACGATCCGGCGCAGCGGGCACTGATCCCCGATCCGAATGCAGAACAGACTTTCCTCGATTCGATTCCGAAGCCGGACAGCGAACTCGCGCCGCTGTGGCGGGAATGGGTTCGGAACCTGCTGTCGATCCGGCATACACATATCGTGCCGCGGCTGGACGGTGCACGGTCGCTGTCAGCCGAGGTGCTGGGGAAGGCGGCCGTGAAGGCACGCTGGCACATGGGCGACGGAAAGGTGTTGATGACGTCCATCAATCTCGGTGACCAGCCGGTGAAGATCCCCTACAACCGTTTGGCCGACGGGCAGGGCGGCGCCATTCTTTTCGCAACCGAAGGCGTGGAGGATGCCGCAGTACGCGATGAGTTGCCGCCACAGTCCTTTATTGCGCTCCTGGAGGACACACCGTGAACGATGCAGAAATCCTCAAACTGGCTACGGCAGCGGGTCTTACGCATGAATGGACAGACGCATTCGGGAAGCAGAAGCAGGTCAGTCCGGATGCTCTGCGCACGATTCTGGAGGCTCTCGGCTTTCCCTGCACAAGCGAAGCCGATTGCAGGGACAGCCATGCCAGGTTGGCTGCGGTGCGGGGGGAGCGCGGGCTGCCGGTGCTGGTGACGGCAACGGTCGGCGAGCCGATACAGCTTGGCGCGGTACACAGCGTTGCGGGTAAGGCCTATCGCATCGAGCTAGAAGATGGTCGCTATATTGACGGCCGGTTTCCCGACGCGGTGGACGGTGAGACCGCTTTGCCGCCGATCGAATGCTACGGATACCACCGCCTCAAGGTGGGCGACGCAGAAATGACGCTCGCCGTCGCGCCACGGCGGTGCTATGGCGTCGCGGATGCACTGGCGAGGAGCGGTGGTGCGCACGGCGATGCGCGCCTGTGGGGCCTCGGTGTGCAGCTGTATTCACTGCGCAGGACGGGCGACGGCGGCATCGGCGACTTCACGGGCCTGTCATCGTTGGTCCGGTCCGCCGCTGCACATGGCGCTGCGGCAGTCGCAATCAGCCCGGTCCATGCAATGTTCAGCGCCGACGTCAACCGCTACAGCCCATACGGCCCGTCGAGTCGGCTGTTTCTCAATGCACTGCACATCGACCCGGCAAGGGTGCTGGGCCCGGAGGCAATGGCGGGAGCCCTGGATGCCTTGGGCAACGACGCAGCAGCACGGTATGCCGCTCTGGAACAGCAGCCGTTGATCGACTGGCCGGCAGCGGCAACCCTGCGCTTGTCCCTGTTGCGCAGGCTGTACGAGCAGTTCACCGCATCCGGCGGACATAGCGACTTCGAGGAATTCCGGCGGCGTGGTGGCGGCGCGCTGCAGGACCATGCACGCTTTGAGGCGCTGCATGCCTGGCGGCTCGGCCATGGCGAAAGCGGTGACTGGCGCACCTGGCCACAAGGCTGGCGTGATCCGCGCGGCGCGGAGGTCGATGAGTTCGCACGCCAGCAGGCGAAAGAAGTGGAGTTTCATCGATTCCTGCAGTGGCAAGCGGCAACCGGCCTTTCGGGCGCGCAGCGGACTGCGCATGACGCAGGCATGCCGATCGGCCTGATCACCGATCTCGCGGTTGGCGCCGACAATGACGGCAGCCAGGCATGGAGCCGGCAGGCGGAGATCATCAACGGCCTGTCAGTGGGCGCGCCGCCGGACGTGATCAATACCCGCGGCCAGAGCTGGGGGCTGGGCGCCTTCTCGCCGCATGCGATGAAGGCGAAGGGTTTCGGGGCATACATCGAGATGCTGCGCGCCATCTTCGACTATGCGGGCGGTGCGCGCATCGACCACGTGCTCGGCCTGTCGCGCCTATGGCTCGTGCCGAACGGCGCTTCACCCGAGAACGGCGCCTACCTGCAATACCCGCTGCAGGACTTGCTGCGCCTGATCGCACTGGAGTCATGGCGGCACCACGCCATCGTGATTGGTGAAGATCTCGGCACCGTGCCGCAGGGATTTGATACGAAACTGGCGCAGGCGGGTCTGCTCGGCATACGGGTCCTGATGTTCCAGCAATACGGCGGGCGCTTCTTCCGTCCCGACGAATGGTCGCCGCACGCCATTGCGACGACGACCACGCATGACCTGCCGACAATTGCCGGCTGGTGGCAGGAGCGGGACATCGACTGGCGCGTCAAGCTCGACCTGCTGGCACCGGGACAGTCGGAACACGATGCACGGCAGGATCGCGCACGCGAGCGCACGTCCTTGTGGAATGCGCTGACCGCTTCCGGATGCGCACACGGCGGCGAGCCCGACCGCAACAACACGGATGTGCCGCTGGACGCCGCGATCAAACTCATGTCGTCCACACCGGCGCCGCTGGCGATGCTGCCGATCGAGGACGCGCTTGGCCTGGTCGAGCAACCGAACCTGCCGGGCACCATCGACACGCATCCCAACTGGCGCAGACGGCTGTCCGGGGAGGTGGAACGCGTGCTCGATGATCCGGCAGTCGTATCCCGCCTCGATGCCGTCAACCGCAACCGCTCCTTCCGGAAGTGACCGATGATCATTCCACGCGCCACGGCGAGGCTGCAGCTGCACAAGGACTTCACGTTCGACCAGGCGGCGGAAGTGGTGCCGTATTACGCATCGCTCGGCGTCAGCCATATTTACGCGTCGCCGATTCTTACTGCGCGCAGCGGTTCGACGCACGGTTACGACATCGTCGACCCGACGCGCATCAATCCGGAGCTGGGCGGGGAGGAAGGCCTGCGACGCTTCGTGGCCGCGATCCGCGCCGCCGGCATGGGCCTGATCCTCGACATCGTGCCCAACCATATGGGCATCGGGTCGGAGAACCCATGGTGGCAGCATGTGCTGGAATGGGGCAGGCGCAGTCCCTACGCGCACTGGTTCGACATCGACTGGCATCCTGCCGACGAAAGCCTGCACAACAAGGTGATGGCGCCTTTCCTCGGCAAGCCGTATGGCGAAGCGCTTGCCACCGGGGAGATCGAACTGCAGTACAACGCCGCGCGCGGCAAGTTCTTCGCTGCCTACTATTCGCATTGCTTTCCGATCTCGCCGGCTGACTATGCAGGCATTTTGCGGGCAGCCAATTCCGACAGGCTGATCCCGGCCATCGCTACCTTTGAGGAAAGGCGCGGAGGAGAAAGAGGCGGAGAGAAGGGCGGAGCAAGGGAAGCCATCACGCAGCAGAATGCCGACATGGGATTCGGCCTGCTGCGCGAGATCGGGCGCACGGAAGAAGGAGCAGCGGACATCGCTACAGCAGTCGCCGCGTTTTCGGCCGGGACACCGCAAGGCATGGAAGCGCTGCATGCGCTGCTGGAACGGCAGCATTACCGCCTTGCATGGTGGCGCTGTGCTGCCGACGGCATTAACTGGCGTCGCTTCTTCGAGGTCACGGACCTGGCCGGCGTGCGGGTGGAACAGGACGATGTGTTCGAGGCGACCCATGCACTGATCTTCCGCCTGTACACGGAGGGCCTCATCGACGGCGTGCGGGTCGATCATGTGGACGGGCTCGCCGATCCCGGCGGGTATTGCCGAAAACTGCGCAGCCGTCTGGCGGCATTGACCTCGCAGCGCCCTCCCGAGCTGCCACCGGCTCCGGCTTACATCATTGTCGAGAAGATCCTCGCGCATCACGAGCAGCTGCGTACCGACTGGGATATCGACGGCACCAGCGGCTACGACTTCATGGACCGCGTCGGTGCATTGCTGCACGATCCGGCCGGTGAAGCGCCGCTGACGGCGACATGGGCAGCATTGACCGGGCATGAACTGGATTTCGGGGATGAGGTGCGCCAGGCGCGACGCCAACTGCTGGGGGCAAACCTGTCCGGCGAGTTCGAGGCTGCCGCACGCGCGCTGCATGCCGTGGCGCGCACCGACCTGCGTACGCGCGACTATTCGCTCGGTGCCATCCGCCGTGTTTTCACGGAGCTGCTGGTGCATTTTCCGGTGTACCGGACTTATGCCATCAGCAGCGGCCATGATGAGCGCGACCGGGAGGTGATCGACCGTACGCTCGAGCAGGCGCGGCGCAGCGTAGACCGCACTGAAGTGCCCTTGCTGGACGTGATCGCCCGCTGGCTGGTTGGCGACGCGCCGCGCGATGCCACAAACCCGAAGGTACACGAGCTTCACCAGCGTGCCATCACGCGCTTCCAGCAACTGACGCCGCCGCTGGCCGCGAAGTCGGTGGAGGATACGGCCTTCTACCGCTATGGCCGCCTGCTGTCGCGCAACGAAGTCGGATCGGATCCCGCGCAGTTTGCATTGGGCGTGGCCGAATTCCACGAGGCGAATGTCACACGCGCTTCGCGCTTCCCGGCCTCCCTGCTTGCCACCGCAACCCATGACCACAAGCGCGGCGAAGACGTGCGTGCCCGCATTGCTGCATTGAGCGAAATGCCCGGCGAATGGGAACGCACCGTGCGCGACTGGATGGACATGAATGCGCCGTGGCGCACCGAGGTAGCAGGCGAAAACGGCGCGCCGCCCGCACCCGCACCAAACCCTGCGGATGAGATGATGCTCTACCAGATGCTGATCGGCGCATGGCCCATCGGCCTTGAGGCGACAGATCGCGACGGTGTGCAGCAGTTTGCCGAGCGCATCGACCGCTGGCAGACCAAGGCGCTGCGCGAAGCAAAATTGGTGAGTGACTGGGTGATGCCGAATGAGGAATACGAGGCGGCGTGCCGCAGCTTCCTGTTCGGCATCCTGGAAGTAAAGCCGGAAAACACCTTCCTGCGCCGGCTTGTCATGAGTGTCCAGCGGCTGACGCCTGCCGGCGTCGCCAATAGCCTCGCGCAAACCGTACTGCGCCTGACGTCACCCGGCGTTCCCGACCTGTACCAAGGCACCGATTTCTGGGATTTCAGCCTGGTCGATCCCGACAACCGGCGGCCCGTTGACTATGCGGCACGCCGGGAAGCGCTCGATGCGCAGCCGGAATACTTGAGGGACATCGAAGGCTGGCAGAGCGGCCGCGTGAAGCAACTGGTGATCCGCGCAAGCCTCGGACTGCGTTCACGCGAGCCGGAACTGTTTTCGCGCGGTGAATATGTGCCGCTGGCATTGGAAGGGGCGTTGAATACACACGCGATCAGCTTCGCGCGGCGCCTGCAGGAGCGCTCCATCATCGTGCTGGCAACGCACCTGCCGGCGAAGCTGCTTGCGCAGGCGCAGTTGCCGCTTGTGTTGCCGGCTGACTGGCGCGACACGGCAGTAGTGCTTACGGTGCCCGGTGACTCGGCATGGATGGATCTCTATACAGGGCGCGTGCTGCGCGCGGAGTCGGGACGGATCCGGCTGTCCGATGCGCTTGCGCTGCTGCCGGTGTCGGTACTCATACCGGCATAAGGGGAAGGCAAACCGGTCAGCCGGTGGCGTGTTGTTGCGCAGATTCCTGCAACGTAATGTCCTGCATGGCGACGGCACGCAGGCAGAACGCCTGGATGGAGCGGATCAGTTCTTTTTCTTCAATGACGGGTTGGTCGCCGCCTTGCCACGTCAACGGTCCGACCAGTGCTTCGGCAATAACGCCGACGAGGGCTGCCGCCGATACCGGTGCCAGCTGCGGCGGAAAGTCGCCGCTGCGGACGCCGTCCTCGACCAGCTGCTGGAAGATCTCCGCATAGGCATGGCGATAGCGCAGGCGCTCCACATCCACCAGTGCATCGACCGGCTCCGCAATCAGCGCATAGGCCAGGCGTCGGCCGCGGATCGCGCGCGCCGCGAAGGCCTCGATGGCGTTCAGCAGGCGCTGTGTCGGCTTTCCGTCTGCGAGCGCGTTCTCGCGTACGACGGCGACTTCCTTTTCGGTGGCCAAGCGGAAAATTTCCGCGCAGAGTTCCGCCTTGGAGTCAAAGTGCTTGTACACCGCGCCGGTCGCGATGCCTGCCTGCTGGGCGACCGCATTGATCGTGAGTGCACCGAAGCCGCCGGTGGATACCTGCAATAAAGCGGCGTCGAGGATCTGCTGCCGCAGGGCAGCCTTGCGCGCGACGGTCTTTTCGGTCGGCCGGTAAGCCATTGGATGCATCCCCGTGTCAATTTTTGCAAGCGAGTGTAACGCCCGGTCCCGTGTCCGGCAAGGCAATCCTTGACGTGTGCCGAAAGGCGTGATTAACTCCCTTTCAATAAAGTGAACCGCAATTCACACTATTGATATCGGGCGTCGGATTTTGTGCCCGTAAGACTGAACCCATTGGAGACTGCCATGTTGGACGCCACGCCGGAAAACCGCTTTTTCGCGGAAACCCATGAAGTCAAAAACCAGCCGAAACCACTGGAGGATTACAACCTGTATGGGGAGGACGTGGCTCTTCAGGAAGCCGTCCTGCGCGAGGGTGGGGCATGGGCGCAGGACGAGTTGCAGGCCTTTGGCGCGCTGACCGGTTCGCGCGAGCTGATCGAGCTCGGCTTCCAAGCCAATGAAAACAAGCCGGTGCTCCATACGCATGACCGCTACGGCAACCGCGTCGACGAGGTGCGCTTCCATCCGGGCTATCACCGGCTGATGCAGATCTCCATCGAGCATGGACTGCACAGCTCGCATTGGAGCGACCCGAAGGATGGCGCGCATGTCGCCCGTGCCGCGAAGTTCTACATGCAGAGCCAGGTCGAGGCCGCACACTGCTGCCCGATCACGATGACCTCTGCCGCGATCCCCGCCTTGCGCCTGCAGCCGGAGGTCGCCGCGCAATGGGAGCAGAAAATCCTCGCGCGCCACTACGACTGGCGTAACGTCCCCGACGCGCAGAAGGAAGGTGTCACCATCGGCATGGCGATGACCGAGAAGCAGGGCGGCTCCGACGTGCGCGCCAATACCACGCGTGCGCTGCCCCTTGGTAGCGGCGGACCCGGACAGGCCTATGAACTGGTCGGCCACAAGTACTTCGTGTCGGCACCGATGTGCGATGCCTTCCTCGTGCTGGCGCAGGCGCCGGGCGGATTGTCGTGCTTCTTGCTGCCGCGCTGGCGCCCGGACGGCAGCAAGAACCCGCTGCAGGTCCTGCGGCTGAAGAACAAGATGGGCAATGTCGCCAATGCCTCGTCGGAGACCGAGCTGCGCGGCGCCTACGCCGTCATGATTGGCGGTGAAGGACGGGGCGTTGCCACCATCCTGAAGATGGTGTCGATGACGCGCTTCGACTGCATGATCGGCTCGTCGGCAGGCATGCGGCAAGCCGTGGTGCAGGCGCTGCATCACTGCGCGCATCGCAGCGCATTCGGCAAGCTGCTGGCTGAACAGCCGCTCATGCAAAATGTGCTGGCCGACCTCGTGATCGAAAGTGAAGCAGCGCTCGCGATGACGATGCGCATTGCCCGATCGCTCGACCGCAGCGACTACGACGAATCCGAAAAGCTGCTGATGCGCATTGGCACCGCCGTCGGCAAGTACTGGATCTGCAAACGCACACCGGGACACGCCTACGAAGCGATGGAATGCATCGGCGGCAGCGGCGTGATGGAAGACAGCATCATGCCGCGCCTGTTCCGCGAGTCCCCGGTCAATTCAATCTGGGAAGGCAGCGGCAACGTCCAGTGCCTCGACATGCTGCGCGCGATGCAGCGCGAGCCCGCATCGCTGGAGGCCTACATGCGCGAAGTGCGGCTTGCCGAAGGCGCGAACAAGCATCTCGACCGGTACGTCGCCCAGCTCGTGCGCGAATTCAGCGACCTCGGCGATATCGAGTACCGTGCGCGCACTGTCGTGGAGAAGATGGCGTTGGCCTTGCAGGGCTCGCTACTGGTGCGGAACGGCCATCCAGCTGTGGCCGATGCGTTCTGTGCGTCACGCCTTGCCGGGGAGAGCAGCGGTCTTGTCTATGGCAATTTGCCGCGTGGCGCAGATTGCGCCGCAATCATCAAGAGGGCGACACCGCGCGCTTGAGAAAAAAGGAAGGCGCGACGGATGAGATCGTTGGGCGACATCAGTACAGCCATATTTCCATGTGGAAAGCTCTCTGAATTCGAACGCTGAGGTTTTCGGAAGCAGTGGAGTAGGAATTGTCCGAAGAAGTTGAGAAATTACCCCTAAGTCTTTGTAACATAAGGAAATTTTCCATTAGTCCACAATTCCTGTGGATAACTTTGTGAGTAACCCAGTTTTGCCGATTCGAAAGCCCGATTTTTCGGGCTTTTCTATAAATTGCTCAATAAATAAGCAGAATTAAAAGTCATTTAAAATCAACGACTTGATGGCGATGTGCTGGTTTGGGACTCCGGAAGAGGTGTAAATCCCATTTCCGTTTCATGCCATTTACACATTGTGCATAAGTAAGCTTTCCGGACTTCTGTCAAGCCCCTTTCTCACACTTTTTTGCATGCCGTTAGGGTTGTTTTTTTCCGCAAATCATGTCCTTCAGCGTGATCAGGGCTCGGGCATCGAAAGCTACGTTCGGAATCTCAACGTTAGATATTGGGCGTGGCGACGGTGGTAAAGCCACAAAACGTTGCTTTTGCTGCTTCTCAACCGAGAAACCCCAATGGTTTTCGGTGCTCAAAATCATCAAAATGACTTTTTCTCCGGGCCCATTCGGTGATAGCGCGGCTGGTACAAACAATGAGAACGCTCATAAATATCGATGTGCCAGATCTCGACGAGGCTGTGGCCTTCTACCGAGATGCTGTTGGTTTGACTCTCAATCGTGTAATCGACGATGAGGTGGCAGAGCTTGTCGGAGGATCTTGTGTCCTGTACTTGTTGAGAAATGATCCCGGGTCAGTGACGAGTTCGACGGCAACTGCTACGCGGCAATACACCAGGCACTGGACACCGGTTCACATAGACTTTGTCGTCGACAATGTTGTAGAGGCAGCAAAGCGCGCGCTCGATGCCGGCGCGAAGCAGGAATCTGAATGTGTTGAGTGGATGGGATCGAAATGCATTACCTTCTCCGATCCGTTTGGGCACGGCTTTTGTTTGATTGAATTTGCCGAAGGAACATATAGCGCAGGAACCGGCTGACAACCCGCAATGGAAGGGGCGGCTATGCGGCTCGGTTGAGAAATGATGGCGTCGAACACAATACCGCTGGTGGCGTTGCGCCTCCTGTCGTACACGACGTACTGCCTGCTTCGATATCGCCACGATCCGCCTTTCCCGATACCACTATTGCTCAATCTCCCGCACGTCAATGATTCCGATTCAGGATTTGATTCACCGTGTTCAATGGGATCCGGGATTCGGTAGCGCGACTTTCATGATCGGCTATTACGACCGCGTCGACGCCGGGATCGTGCGCGTGCCATTCCGGCGCGTTCATCTTGCGCGCGGCGAGCACTTTTCATTTGATGTGGAGGATGAAGGCGGCAGAGTACATATGGTGCCGTTTCATCGGGTGCGCGAGGTATGGCGCAACGGCGAACTCATCTGGCAGAGGAAGGTGCGTGATGATTGAAGCTCCGGCCAGCCGGGCTGACGATGAGTGTACATATTCGGCACCGGTTCCCCGGTGCCTTCTGTCTGCCCGTTTGCGCGACCGGCTATTGCTTTGCGCGGCGCACGGGACGTGCCTTGTAAGGGCCGACGCTGTATTTCCGCATCTGCAAGTTGGCGATCGAACAAAACACCAGCACGCCAATAAGTGGAAAGAAGAGCAGGGGCGAGGTGGAGAACAGTGCGCCGCCAAAGCCGAGAACACTGCAGATGGCGATGAGCACGCCGATTTGCCGCATGCCGACCTGCCAGGATTCGTAAGCGTTGTCGAGCGTGATAAGGAGGAAAAAGACGGTCAGCAGGATCATGGCTGGCTCCCGCATTGCATACGTACGTGCGGCCCGCGATCCGCTCCGGTATAGCGTTTTGTCTCCATTTCGATGCCTTTTTTCTAATTGATTGTGGCGGGCCCGGCAGGCACCACCAACATGCATCTGAAAGGGAACAGATCCCTTTCAATGGAAATCATGCCTTGCGAAATTTACACGCAGCTGACAAATATGGGCTGTTAGCCGGTACTGATTGGACGAAAACGGCCTGGCCTGGTTCGGACGAATAGTCCGTGCGGCGGACACCATTCACGGTATCGCACTTGCAGAAAGGGATGCCGAGGCCGAGCTTCAGCCCCTGCGGTCGGTGTCGGCCAGTACAGCAGCCACGACGGGATCTTCAAGGAGCTTGCGCAGGATCGCCTTGGCCTCGTCCTTCTGCTCGGCCGGAAAAGCGGATTCATCAATCGCTTGTGCGAGCGACTGCATGGATGCAGCGAGGGCGGGGCGATTGGTATGGACTTCTCCCGATGGCAGGTGCTGGCATTCCATCACGATATGCGCACTTGCCGCCTGTGTAGCAATCGCCTCCGATATCTTGATCGAATAATGCGCCGGAATATTACGCGAGCCCGCATTGTGGGAGCAGCCGTCGACGCGATAGGCGCGTTCGCTTCCATCGGCCATGGGCCGGATGATATGGTCTCCCTCCGTAATCCGGAGTTCGTCCAGGAAAACCATCAGCGCACCGCTGCCAAACTTCGTCTTGAAGGGGCCGCTGCGCACCCCGTATTGGTCCTCGATAAAGAACTTATCGGTCATCATCCGAGCCAGATTCATCGCATTCCCGCATAAGAAAACTAAGAACGTCTAACCAAATGCCGACGGCAAGGCGTCGCAATGCAGCAAGCGGCATCTTGTCAGCCGTGGTGACAGGCGAGATTTTCGCATTGAATCGGCATGCAATGGCGGCCATCCGGCGCGCTGTCCACGCCGCCCTGTGACGAGATAAGGCGGACGATATAAAACAGACGAAATAATGCACCGAACAACCGGAGAACACGATTGCGTGGGCAGCAGAGTCACCGCACGGCGGCCTTGCTTGCTGCCGGTATCAAACTGCCACGCGCAACGCCAGTCAGAGCGTCGCACCCATCAAGACTGTGGTGGCGTATCAGTCTACGAACGGTGCATCACTTTCCGGACGCCGTCCCCTGGTTCCGCACCTTGATATTGTTGAAGACCTGTTGCACGCCGGAGATCTTGAGAGCGGTCTGTCCTGCGTCGTAGCGCTGTTTTTCGTTATCAATAAAGCCGGACAGGATCACGACGCCTTTATGCGTTTCGACATTGACCGAGCTCGCACCTCCGATTCCTTCCGTTTGCGCAATTTCTTTCTTGATTTGCGCAGCCATCTTGGCGTCGGGAGACTGCGGTGTGGAGGAGCAGGCGCCCAAGATAAAGGCTGCGCCGAGGAGAAGACCCGTAGTTTTCATCGCGATTCCTTTCTTCATCATTCTTGGTGGGACGGAATAAGACCGCGGAAGCCCGCGGCGGAAAACGACTCCCCTCGTAATACAATTTTTTGCCTGCACAGTTCCCTGCACGGCATGTGTTTCGCCTGCAGGCACTGCACTGAGGAAATCGCCGCTTGTTTCGCTTGCCAACGGGAATAGTGAGGGATCGGCCGAGCGGGCACCACAAGGAAATGAAAAAATGGAGCGGGCTGCGATGCCGCTCCATACATGGCGAGTCGATGATGCTGATTGCTGGTTCTTGCCGTTATAGCGGGTACATGCGTATCCATGCGCTGCCGCTGATTCCCGCACCGGTCACCGGCGGCTGCGAATTGACGGTGATCGATTGGCCGACCAAGTCCTTCGCCGTTACAGCCGGGAATTCCGGAGTGGCTGCTGCGGCGGGGCGTACGATCTTCTCGACGTGCGAGAGCGTGACGTTCATTGTGAAATGGCCTGCAATGCCTTGCAGCGCTGCCAGCTTGTTACCGGCCTGAGAGAAGCCGGTTTCCAGATCCATGAAAAGGATGGTGCTAGTCGTATCGCCATAGCCATCAGGGATCTGCGACAGCGGCAGCAAACGCACCGTTCCGGCGGGAGCAGGAATGCTTTCCCTGACCTCGGCGCCGCTCGCGCTACGGCCATAGACATGGATCTGTGCCCCGTCGCGCATCCGGACGGTGGTCAATTGGCCGTTCTGGTCCGTCGCCATTTCAACGTTGTCGATCACAAAGCGCATGATCTCCGGGACTTGGCCGGCTCCCACGCCGGGTGTGCCCGGTTGTTCGGTCAGGTCGAATGCGATGCGGCCAACAACCGTCTGGTTGCCGACCCGCTGCCCGGCGACGGACGGCAGGATATGGCTACCCACGCGGATGCCGAATGCGGCGATCGGTGCGGCCGGCGCAGCGGCGGAAGGCTGGACTCCGCATGTCCCGTCCACCGCGATGCTGCAACCCGCAGCTGCTGCCTCGGCGGGCAGGTTAGGCAGGAAGGCCACCGCGCTGCCCGATGCCACATCGACGATGCCGGTTGATCCTTCGAAGAGGCTCATGTGCACCGGCAGATAGATTACGCGGTTGGCACGGATGTACAGAAGCTGGTTTGCGACCATTTCCATGTGCCCGTTGAAGCGCTGGTCAGCCACGGGCGTCGGCACCGGATCGGATGGCGGTGTGCCAGGCGGCGTGTTGCCGGTGGGTGTGGGCGTTGTATTCGCCGGCGGCGTGCCGGCATTGTCGGTGGCGGTCGGCGTTCCACCACCACCGCCGCCGCCACATGCCGCCACAAGCGCTGATGCGACGATCAGCGACAGCGTGTTCTTTTTCCGGATCATTTTTTCATCCTCCAGGGTTGGGGTACGAGATGCGTTAACGGTGCTTTCGCACCATTGGCCAACGAAAGATCGGGGTACTTTGTTTCGTGGTTGATCTTGCAGGGCAGGGAGGAGGTGCCCGCATGCCGTGTTCTGGCAGGGATGCTTGCGCGGTGCGCTGCCCTGTCAGGAAAGAGGCCGGCCATGCCGCGGGCGGTCCGCAGAGGTGGCCCGTCGCGTCGTAACTCAGGGGAGCAGGCCGGGGCACGCTGCAAGGCTGCATCGCTTCGTCTTCCGGTCGTCGCCGTTGCAACTGCGGTTGCGTGCATGGGCATGACCAAGGCAATGAACAATCTGCGGTACTGTTTCACCGGCTCTCCACATAGGCATGAAGCATCGCCTGCTCGTGCAGCGCACGAAACAGAGCGAAGTCCATGACGGAAGATGCTGCCTGCGGGAGGTGCCAGCTGCTTTGTCGTCGCGCAAAGGCGCGCGCGCGCCGTGGAGCAAGTCAGATATGCGTCAACAAGGACAAACTATTCCTGTTGCCCGGTGTCGAATTTCATTCGATCGCCTTGTCCCGGGAGTGTTTCACGGAATGCAGATGGCAAGGCACAACGCCTTTAGCGGCATTTTTTTTTCAGGCGCTCCAACCTGGCAAACAAGCCCCGAAAGCAGGGACAGGCATGAAGATCGGTATCGTCGGCATTGGCAATGTCGGTGCGACGGCAGCCTACTCACTGGCGCTGCAGGGCGTCGGGACCGAGCTCGTGCTGGTGGACCAGGATGTGAAGCGGGCAGAAGCGCATCGCATGGACATCCTGCATGCGACACCGTTTGCATTTCCCGTTCGCCTGCATGCCGGCGGACTGGCGGATCTCGCCGGATGCGATGTCGTGATACTCGCGGCCGGCGTCGCGCAGTTGCCGGGCGAGTCGCGCCTGCAGCTCCTGTCGCGTAATGCGGACGTCTTCGCCGGACTGGTGCCGGATATCGTGCGCCATGCAAGCGATGCCATCCTGCTTGTTGCGACGAACCCGCTCGACATCATGACCCAGATCGCCACGGTGCTGTCCGGGCTGCCGCCGTCACGCGTGCTTGGGTCGGGAACGATACTTGATACGGCGCGCTTTCGTTCGCTGCTTGGTGAACGTTTCTCGGTGTCCCCGAGTTCGGTGCATGCCTATGTGCTGGGAGAGCACGGAGACTCAGAGGTGCTGATCTGGTCAACAGCGCAGATTGCGGGCGTGCCGTTGCAGCAGTACGCCGCCTCTTGTGCTGAGCCTTTCAATGCCAACGTGATGGCGGAAATCGATGATGCCGTGCGCCGTGCTGCCTATCGCATCATCGCGGGCAAGGGCGCCACCTACTATGGCATCGGCGCAGCACTGGCTCGCCTGGTGCGCTCCATCGAACATGATGAACGTGCGGTCTTCACGGCGTGCGCGATGACGGCGGAGGTGGAAGGGGTGAAGCATGTCGCGCTGTCCTTGCCGCTCGTGATCGGCCGCGACGGCGTGCACAAGCAGATTCAGCCCCAGATGGATGGCGCGGAAGCGCAGTCGCTGCGCGCCAGCGCGGAGCTGATCAAGCAATGGACGTCACGGCTGGGTTATTGAGCTTGCGCGCTTGTATGTGACTGTGTGACTGTTCGCGCCGGTGAGCGGTGAGGGCAGGGGAAGAAAGCGCAGAGACGTTGACACGTGTCGTGCGTCGCCTCTTCTTGCAATACGGGGCGCGTGCCGGCACGCGGGAGGTCGGTGGCAGCAGGGAGCATGTGTCGCGCTCCCTGCTCCCGATGCACTTGTTCAGCTTGATGCAATCCCGACCGCATGCTCGTCCGGTGTCCCGCGCAAGCTCGCCTGCATGCGGAGCGCGATCGTTTCAAGCATCTTTTCAGTGAATGCCGGGATATCTTCCGGCTTGCGGCTGCTGATCAGGTTGCCATCCACGGCGACTTCCTGGTCAACCCAGTTTCCTCCGGCATTGCGGATGTCCTGTTCAAGGTCGGGATAGGCCGTCAGCGTGCGTCCCTCCACCAAGCCTGCTGAGACGAGCAGCCAGGCGCCATGGCAGATTGCCGCAATAGGCTTGTGGTCTTCGTCGATGTTGCGAACGAAGCGCTGCGCTTCTTCCATATTGCGCAGCGCGCCCGCATTGACTTTGCCACCGGGCAGCAACACAGCGTCAAATGCTTTCGCATCGGCTTCACGTAACAACAGGTCCACGGTGAACTCGTCGCCGGGCTTGTCATGATGCATGCCGCGCACTTTGTCGAACCTGTCTGAAACAATTCTCGTCAACGCGCCTTCCGCCTCCAGCGCCTTCCTGGGCTCGGTCAACTCGACTTGCTCGAAACCATCGGTTACGAGTATGGCGATATTCATGCCATTTGCTACTGGATCCACGGTATATCTCCTGCCCAAAAATCAAGTTGATTGATTGGTAGGGCAAAAGTTCGGCTGAGAGCCTGTGGTTAAGAGCCTGTGGTTGAGGGCATGTAATCAGGGCAAGGTCTTTCGCAGCAATCAATTCACCATTAGCTCCGCGGGTTCTTCACTTACTTTCTGGTCATCGCCGGGCATGCGCCATGAATCCGCCTCCAACGGTCGGCCTTGTTCCGTGAACTGGTTAACAAGCCGACGCCGCATTAAACGTTTTCTTTCAAAATTCGGCCTGCAATGTGGAAACTATTCCCAAGCGGAATCATCACAGCATTCCGTAAAGAAAAATTTCCGTGATCAAGATGAGCGCCGCGATACTTACCCAACGCTTTCCGTTTTACCAAACCCGCCCCCAGCTGGCTCTTCCCACATTGTTCATTGTCTTTGGTGTAATGATGGGGTCGTGGGCTGGCCGTATTCCCGCCTTGCGCGATGCGCTGCAGCTGTCGCACACTGCCTTGTCCATGGTGCTGCTCTGCGGCGGCCTTGGCGCGGTGATTTCTTATCCGCTGACGTCGCGTCTGATGGCGACGTTCGGCGGACGGCGCACGACGTACTTTTCCGGCCTCGCGCTGCTCGCCGTGCTGCTGTGCATCGGCGGTGCGTCCAGCATGCTGCTGCTGATGATGGCCGTGCTCGCTCTTGGCATTACAGCGAGCTGCTTTGACGTCGGTGTGAACTCCGTCGCAACCAAATATGAAAAGACCACCGGCAAGTCGGAAATGTCGAAGCTGCATGGCTGGGGTTGCGCCGGCGGTCTCGTTGGGGCAACGCTCGGCAGCGTAATGGCATCGTTGCAGATCCCTCCCTTCCTGCACTTCCTGATGATCGCCGCCCCTGTGGCCTTCTTGCTGTGGATGGGAATTCAGTGGCTCGATGCGGATGCTCCGTCAGAAAAGATCGAGCGCAAGACCTTTGCCTTGCCGCGTGGACCTCTTGCACTGCTCGGCGCACTTGGCTTCCTGTGCGCGATGTCCGAAGGCAGCATCGCCGACTGGAGCGGCGTCTTCCTGAAGGATCATTTTGGTGTGGGTGATGGTTTTGCACCGCTGGCGCTCACCGCGTTTTCCGTGATGATGCTGATTGCCCGCCTCGGCGGAGACCGGTTGAAAGAACGCTTCACTGCCCACAGCCTCGTGCGCGCCAGCGCAAGCCTGGCAGCGGCCGGCCTGTTCTTCGCGGTGCTCGCGCCAAATGCCTATTGGGCACTGGCCGGCTTCGGCATTGCAGGACTTGGCCTGGCACTCGTGTTCCCGTTTGTGTTCAGCGCCGCGGGCAAGGAAGGTCCTGTTGCTCTTGCCGGTGTCGCAACGATGGCATACAGCGGCAGCCTGATGGGGCCGCCGGTTGTCGGCACGCTGGCACACGGGCTGGGCATACAGGCTGCGATGGCCTTCGTCGGCGGCCTGAGCGTTGTGATCGCAGTCGTCGCGAGCAGAACCGCGATGCTGAAATGACTTGAACGGGCCCGCGTGGCCCGGCATGCAGCACTACCGGGCCGCACCGGGCTCATTCCTCATTCCTAGCCGAGCGGATTGACTACGAACACCGGCATCCGCTCGCCGCCCGACCTGCAGGCAAGGAAACGTTCCGCCACGTCGAGTGCCTCGCCAATCGTGACATGCATGTCCAGATAACGGTAGGTGCCGAGCCGGCCGACGAAGGTGACATGCCGTTCTTCGTTCGCCAGGTCGATATACCGCTTCAGCTGCGATTTTTCCTTCGCCAGGCGGATAGGGTAGTACGGCGTGTCGTTCTGTTCGCAGAAGCGGCTGTACTCCTTGAAGATCACCGTGTTCTCATGCGACTCCCATGGCGAAAAATGCTTGTGTTCCGAGATACGCGTCCATGGCACTTCTTCATCGCAGTAGTTGATCACCGGGTTGCCCTGGTAATCGCCCCGATGGCGTTCCGACGCGAAGTCCAGCGTGCGATAACCGAGCCGTCCCGCACTGTGGTTGAACCACGCATCGATGGGCCCGCTGTAGAACACGTGCTCGTATTCGCCCGCCATGCTGCGCTCGAACTTCGTGGCGAGATGGACCTCGATGTTCGGATGGTCCAGCATGCGGGCGACGATCTCCGTATAGCCGTTCCGGGGCATGCCCTGGAAGGTGCTGGCGTAATAGTTGTCGTCGTAATTGAAGCGCACCGGCAAGCGGCGCAGGATGCTGGCAGGGAGCTCCGAGGGATGCATTCCCCATTGCTTTGTCGTGTAGCCTTTGAAGAAAGCCTCATACAGCTCACGGCCGACAAAGCGCAGCGCCTGTTCCTCGAACGTTTGCGGGTCAGCGATGCTCTGGTCGCCGAGGGAGGAAAGAAAGGACTCGGCTTCCCTCGGATTGAAGGTCTTGCCAAAGAACTGGTTGATTGTCAGGAGGTTGATCGGCAGGGAAAACACGCGTCCCTTGGTGATCGCCTTGACGCGATTGGTGAAAGGCATGAACTCATCAAATTGGCGAACGTAATTCCAAACCTTCTCGTTACTAGTATGGAAAATGTGCGGACCATATACGTGCACCATCACACTGGTTTCCGCATCGCGTTCCGTATGACAATTGCCTGCGATATGTGGTCGGGAATCGAAGACGTCAATCTGATAGCCGGCCTTGGCCAGCTCATGGGCGATCACTGCGCCCGAGAATCCAGCTCCTGCAATGCCGATTTTTCGCATGGGGCTTCCTCTTTTAAATAGGGGTTCGGTCGTCTTGCGTGCGCTGCGGACGTTGCCTTGACCGCGCCGCTGTCTATATCTGTCGCTCCTTTGCTCCTTTACTTGCGCCGAAAAAATCCCGCCCCCTGGGGCGGGACAAACTGATCAGGAGACTACTATCAGGCATTACGCCCGATAGCAACGTAGCAAATCTCATGCCCCCATGAGTCTATGGACGTTCATCTGACTGGAAATAACTGATCTCGCACGGAGGCGTGCCGCATCGGCTCGACCAAATTGTCTGGGCACGCACGGCTCTAGTGGGCGGACGGATTCCGGTCGCCGGAACGCGATTGGGGGCAGCAAGGCAACACCAAGAGGTCGGCCTGTTTGAGTACGCGATTTCACGTCGGCAGCATGGCGATATATACAAAGCGTTTGCATGATATGCACGTTCTCCCGCTGCCCGAGCGCGTTGCGGATCCTGGCGGGGGCGTACTCGCGCCTCTCATTTTGCGTAAAGCTACTCGTCCGTAATTCATACGTGGCACGTGCCCGGAAATTGCAGTGAAAAGAAACAGTCTGACGCAGTTGTTTCTTTTGAACTTCGGAAGTCGCCTTCCATCGAACTTTGTTATCGGCGTGTCCGCCACCGCCGATACCACCATGCGGCGTGATCAAGCTACGGAGAAATGGAGTACTGAATGGATATCGATACGATTGAAAATCGCGGCGCCTTCCCGGTCGACCGGCCGGTAGAAGCGCTCCTGAGGGACCACAACACGGTACGCAAGCTGGCAGATGCGTTTTCCAATTCCCAAGACATGGAGGTAAAGAAACAGGCTGCGGCGCAAATCCTGCAACTCCTTGAAGTACATTCCCGCCTGGAGGAAACGGTCTTCTATCCGGCAGTGCGCAACGTCGATACAGCAATGGTCAGTCACTTTGAGGAAGAGCACCAAAAAGCCGATGACCTGCTGCAATCGCTAAAGGCGATGCCGATGGACGACCCGCAGGCCGAGCAGATGCTGCTTCAGCTCATCGACATGACCATGCATCACATCGAGGAAGAAGAAAACGAATTCTTTCCGACACTGGAACAGGCAAGCATGGATATGGCTCCGATCGGCATGCAGATGCAGGCCTTTGAGGCAAACCTTGTCCATGCGCAGGCCCAGGCGTCGCAGCAAGGCGCGCGCCCATAGTCATTCGGTACGGGTACTTGTGATGATGTAGCGGCGGCGCCATTGGTGCCGCTGTTCTGGCTCGGTACACGAGCCGGTAATCAAAACGAGGCCGGTCTTGATCGCAGAGGGCTGTGGCAAGACCGCGTGCCACCTACACGCTGCAATCATGCGCGAGCACAGCGCACGCGTTTACGGATTGAGCTTGACGCAGGAACGCGCTGTCGATGCTTGCCGAGAAACTCGGGTGTCGAATCTCTCTTATTTTTGATGAGTGAACTTGGGTGACCCCGGGATAATTCTGCGGCGCAAAGTGCACCGCTATTTAGCGCCCAACTGTGCGCCTGGTTATGCATTTTTGGGCTCGTGTCGTGATGCGAATGTGGATAGGTACAGAGTCTCCACTTGCTCTCTAGCCCACGGCGTTTTTCGTAGAAACTTCAAGCTGGATTTCACAGACGGATCATTCTTGAAACAATTGATAGAGATCTTTTTGGCGAGCTCATCCCAACCGTAGTGATCAACAAGGCTCACGACGACTCTTTCAAGAGTGACTCCATGCAAGGGGTTATTCGGTTGCGCGCCACTCATACCTAATGTACGTCCTTACGATCGATGTTCATTGAATGCATCACGTCCGATTAACAGACATGTTTGCGTGTCCCAGGCCAATTGCAAGATAGAACGGCGCATCTTAAAGCTCGTAAGCATCGATCATCTCCTCCCCATCGACGGCACACCGGTCTGCCTCAAAAATGTGGCCACACAACTTGCACTTAACTTGAGAAGGTATCTCCCGGAGTAATTCCACCTTTCCTTCACGTGCAATTGCTGGAGAGAGCACGTCCTTTAGCGTTCTATCTTTATAGTGCGCTTTTCCAAGGTTCACGCGATATACGTCTTGTGTCGCTTGCCCCATGTATGTTGAGAAATCGCCGCCAAGCCCACTTTCGAACATCCGAAAATCGACTGGCATTCGACATTTTGGGCAGTCCGTATGGCAAAGCGAAATAGGCAGGCGACTCTTTTTCATGAGTTCTAATGTCTGAATTCACCGGCCTGCGCTGGTTTTCGCGCAGGTCCGGTGGAATGATGGGTTGGGCAGCAACTCATGACCGAGACGGAAGCTGCGCAAGCATGTCTTGAATGGACTTCCGCACGCCAGAAATAACCGCGTTATGCTGACTCAGTATCTCGGATGCGTTTGCGAATTGCTCCGGCTGGAGAAACAACATAGGAAGGTCAGCGACAGCCACCGCTCGATTCTTGCGCGAAAGAATTTCAGAGGCGTAAGCGAGCGCACTCTCCACCGTTTTTCTTATGCGAGGAGTATCTGCTTCAGCGACAACAGCACGGAGTGATGCTTGGTACTCGCTTAATTCAGGCGCTTCAGGTAGGACCGGCGAAGCAATCTGTGCCAACGGAGCCATGTTGGGAGCAGGAGCACGATAGGCAATAAGTGTATCGAGCGCCATCATTTGCTTTGGGCCGCCGGAAGCCAGCCACGCCTTAATACGCGACCAGGGGGTGCCCAAGAGCGCCGCTCCCTCCCCCCAATTGGTTGTTACAGGCGATGCAACGTTGACCTCGAGCCAGTCGATCGCTTCGGGACAGCCGGTATAGGCTACGAGATGAGAATTGGATGATCGCAACGCAGGAGACTGGCTCCCAAGGACACTGACCAACCATGCAAGCGCGACACGCGGGCCGCTTTCGTGAAGGTATTGCGAAAAAGGTTCGTGAAGTGCGCGCGAGTCGGCGTTTCGGAGGTCTGTGTTCATCGGTTTGTTGCTGCCCAACTTGTTATAAATCGCAAAATGCCAATTTAACATGGCGACCTGTCGTATAGCATCCCATATCCATGTGGCCGCAAACCCGCATCGCGCTTGGATTTGCGGCAGATATACTGTAGTTGCATCCAGTATTAACAAAAACGACAAACACGACAGAGCTTCTCAGATCACCACTGGTTGTGCGTGTGTAAAACGGCAATGCCAACAATTAACGGTATTGAGTGAATACCGCAAAGAAGCAGTGATAGGCAGCGATCAGATTCGACTTCAGGTAGAGCGACCAAAATTTGGAGACAAGCGGCGCTCACCAGCAGAAGGCGATAGCGGGATAGGGAAGCGGGCAGGGGCACCGCCTCCAGCATGTCCTGGCGACGGGAGGGCGCGAAGGCGTTTCAGGGCACTGTTATCCCATGCTGCGCGAAGAACGGCGCATACTTCTTGTCCGCATTCTGGACGTGATGCACGAGCCAGTTTCTCACCAGCTCAAGAACCTCGTTGCCGAGATCAGCGCCGTCCTCAAACTTCATCAGGTGGTCCATCACTGCCGCGTTGAACTTGTCATGCAGCGCCTTGTGCTCCTTCGCTTCGGGATACTTGTAGCGCTCAAAAAGCTCTTCCTCGACGATGAAATGATTCATCGTATAGTCCATCAAGCCCTGGAGGAATTCCTGCACGACGGCGCGGTCGACCTGCGGTTTCTGTAGCTCGTGGTGCAGCTTATCGGTGGCATCGAATAGCCAGCGATGCTGGTCATCGATGGCCTTGATACCAATTGCATAGTTGTCGGACCAACTCGTAAACGTCATGGCTTTACTCCCTCTTTGTTGGCATCCGCTGCTTTTGCGATCCTCCGGACTGGGTCGCAAACTCGACGTTGAAAGTGATGCAGCGAAGTATTTGGTGAATTCCTTTTTTACAAATTGCATCAAAACTTGCGAAAAAGCAATAGTTTATGCCAATGTTTGGCTCTTCAAGTACGGTGCACCTTCTCGCTTTAATGTCGCTAGATAACTATTTTTGGAGTTTGCGGTAGGTTTTTGTATGCTGATTTACGCTCGGCACAAGGCTACCTTGTGCGGTTGGTCTTGGTACTGTTTGCTCTTGAACCCGACCCGCCAGCTCTGAATCGGGGATTGAGCACCGCCTGACGTTCCTTCAACGATAGTAGGCAGACGACGCGCTGCGCGGCATTCGCCGCACGGATCTCCACGGCGAGCGAGCGTTTTCGCTTCGGGATGAAACCAGGCTCGCGCCATATTCATGGGATGGTTTATCCCGCTGGAGCAGATATACCATCCTCCCGCATGAACATCGAGTTGGCCGGATCGTACACAGGACGTAATGCGTGACCAGCAAGGAGGTGGTTTGCGCAGCCGCTACATCTGCTGACGTGGCGAGCAGGACGGCATCTCCACTTTTATCATCTACTATCGCGAAACCAGGCCTGTTAATGCGGACATCACTCATAATCATTCGACGATACCTCTATTCAGCCGTAGCCGTGCTTACGCTGGTATTCGCGAGCGGTTGCCAACAGCAGCGTGAGTTGGCGCCAGGGCAAATATGGAGTTATGACGCACGCTCGGGAGAAGGCGCCTCAACGATTCAGATTCTCCATATCGAACGTGGTACGCCTCTTGGTGACGTTTACTTTGTCAGCGTGCGCGCCCTCGATGTCCACCGTCTTGGAAGAAAAATGCATACGACTGATGTGTGGCCGCTCGTCTTTACCCACGAGGCGCTAACAGGCAGTTTAGGAAATTTCCAATGGAGTCAGGCAGTAGACCTGCCTTACCGCAAACACCTCGACCTTTGGCTACAAGAGGCCCGCGCAGGGCGTGCGAAAGAACGTACATTCAGTATTCCCGTCAAGGATGCGCTTCACGAGATTGAGCGCGATCTTCCTGAGGCCGACAAGCGGCGTCTCTCGGAGGTCTGAGACAATGGCAAGGTCTGGTGCCGCAGGGACGTCGTGGATTTTTTTCACCGGACGGCCATGGAACAGACGCCGGCCAGAAATACCTTTTCCTTCCCAGGAGCACACATGCGCAAGTCAATCGGCGGTTTCTTACTCGCGGTCGCAGCGGTATTGTTCTATTTCCATGCATCGCTGTTCGGGGTGGCCCTCTTGGTGATTGCTCTGGTTCTTATGTTTAGTGGAAAGAGCCATGCTGGTCGGGACGGCAGTGTCCACAGGTCTTCCGGTGGTGGCGATGGGGGTGATAGTGGCTGTGATGGTGGTGGGGACGGTGGAGGAGATGGCGGAGGCGGCGACTGAACGGATGTATGGCGGTGATGACGCCACAGTACCTCGTGCCGAACACAATCTCATAGAGACATGATCCCCAGCGTTTTCCTTGCAACCCTCGCGGCGGCGGCCGCTTTTGGATTTATTCATGCGTTCGTCCTTTGGGCTTATCTGGGGATGAGCGCCGTGACGTTCGGCGTCTACGCGATTGACAAGTCCGCTGCGCGTAATCGCCGGCAGCGCACTCCTGAGAACACTCTGCATATGCTGTCACTGATGGGCGGCTGGCCGGGTGCAATGTATGCGCAGCAGCTGCTGCGGCACAAGTCGAGCAAGCGGTCATTCCTGACGGTCTTCTGGCTGACCTTCCTCGTTAACATCGCCGTATTGGCCTATGTTCTCTCACCGTACGGAGCGTGGCTCTCCCTGAGTCTCAAGCTGTAAGGCTGCCAGGCCGTGGAAAGTCAGCGTGATTTGCTTTACACACAAAGGAAGACGGGCATCCGCTTACTATCCGTTCGCTGCGATGCCCGTCCTTATCCCGGGTATTTCCTGCGTCCGCTCGATCTGGCGTTCAAATAAAGGTCAGATCGTCTCCGGTTCGGTCCTGATTGCGCCGCACGGGCATTCCGCAACGCAGATGCCGCAGCCCTTGCAGTAGTCGTAATTGATCTCGAAGCGTTTTCCGGGGCCGAGCTTGATCACTGCGTTGTCGGGGCAGACGCCGTAGCAGTTGTCACACTCGAAGCAATTGCCGCACGACAGGCAGCGCCGCGCCTCGAACTGCGCATTGCCCTCATCGAGACCGCCGAGCACTTCGTCGAAAGTGGATTGACGGCGGATGATGTCGAGCACCGGCTGTACGGTCTTGGGCGCATCGGCGTAATACCAGGCATTGAGTTTGTCGTAAGTCGCGACTTCATGCTTGGGCGGCGGTGCGTACGTCGTGCCGCGCAGCCACGCGTCGATGTTGCGCGCTGCCTTCTTGCCGTGACCGATCGCGACGGTGACGGTGCGGTCCGCCGGCACCATGTCGCCGCCGGCGAAGATGCCGGGATGGGAAGTCATCATGCTGCGGTCGACCTGCACCACGCCGTCGTTCATCGACAGGCCCGGCACATTAGACAGCAACGACAGGTCCACGTCCTGTCCGAGCGCCAGTACCAGCGAGTCGGCTTCGATGGTTTCGAACTCGCCGGTCGGTTGCGGAAAGCCGTTTGCGTCCAGCGCCATCTTCTCCACGGTGAACGACGATTCGCCGGCTTCCTTGATGGTGGACAGCCATTTCATCATCACGCCTTCCTGCAGCGCTTCCTCGACTTCGAAGTCGTGCGCAGGCATCTTCTCGCGCGTGCGGCGGTAGACGATGATGGATTCTTCTGCACCGAGGCGCTTTGCTGTGCGCGCGACGTCAATAGCGGTGTTGCCGCCGCCGTAGACCACCACGCGGCGGCCGAGCAACGGTTTGTCTTCACCTTCCATGCTACGCAGGACCGACACTGCATCGAGAATCTTGCTCGCGTCACCTGCCGGGATATAGGCGCGCTTGGCCACATGTGCGCCGACAGCGAGGAAGACGGCGTCGAATCCGCCTTCCTTCATCGTTGCAAGCACATCGTCAACCTTGCGGTTGAGGTGGATCGTGACGGCCATTTCCTGTATGCGCTTTACTTCCGCATCGAGCACGTCGCGCGGCAGGCGGTATTTCGGGATGCCGAATCGCATCATGCCGCCGGTGTATGGGCCGGCTTCCATGATCGTCACCGCATGGCCGAGCAGGCGCAGGTGCCAGGCTGCGGACAGGCCGGACGGGCCAGCACCGATCACCAGCACGTGTTTCCCGGTCGATACGCCGGGCTCCACTTTCCATCCCTGGCGGATCGCCTCGTCACCCAGGAAGCGCTCGACTGCGTGGATATTCACCGCCTCGTCGAGCTGGCCGCGGTTGCAGGAAGACTCGCAGGGGTGGTAGCAGACGCGGCCCATGATCGCGGGCATCGGGTTGTTCTTCACCAGTTCGCGCCAGGCGGCTTCGTAGTCACTGGACTCCGCATGGAATAGCCAGGCCTGGATATTTTCGCCTGCGGGACAGGCATTGTTGCAGGGCGGCAGTCGGTCGACATAGACCGGACGGTTGGTGCGCCAGGAGCCGGTGCGGTTGGCCAGCGAGGAACCGACGTCGAGGGTGATTGCAAACGGCTTGTCCATCTCAGGGTCCTTCGAGTTTGTCATGAACTGTTTTAGGGGTCGCGTTTGGGCGAGAAGGGATGCAGCGTAAGGCGCGACGCGCCGCTCAGGGTGGGCCCCTGTGCAAGCGTCGCAACGCAGCGATGGGCCCTTCTCGCCCAAACCCTGCGGGCAACCACGAGAACCGGCCGCCTACGTTGTTACGACTCCTTGCCGTGGAACCACCACGTCGCGTCGTAGCGCCTAGTATGCGGCCGGTTCTCGTGGTTGCGCGACCCCTAAAACAGTTCATGACAAACTCAACAAACCAAACTTACGGATGTTCTTGTCGGCGATGCCCTGGATGCGGGCGATGGTCTCGACCGCGGGCTGCTTGCCGAACAAATGTGCGAAGCGCTTCTGCATCTTCAGGTATTCCTCCACCGGTTCGCGCCGGCGGATCTTGTAAGAACTCACGACTTCGCCGTGTTCCGCTTCAAACAGCGGGAATAGGCCGGTTTCGACGGCAAGGCGCGCAAGCTTGATCGTGTCCTGCGACGCCGCACCCCAGCCCAGCGGGCAGGGCACGAGGATGTGGATATAGCGCGCGCCGCGCATCGACATGGCCTTCGTCACCTTCGTCTCGAGGTCATGCAGATAGGCGACCGATGCGGTGGCGACGTAGGGGATTTCATGCGCCATCGCAATCAGCGGCACGTTCTTGCCCTGGCCGAATGGTGCGCCGGGGTCCTCTCCCACTGCCATCGTGGTGGCTGTGCGTGCCGCACCCGGTGTCGCGGACGAGCGCTGCACGCCGGTGTTCATGTAGGCCTGGTTGTCGTAGCAGATATACAGCACGTCATCATTGCGCTCGAACATGCCGGACAGGCAGCCGAAGCCTATGTCGGTTGTGCCGCCGTCGCCGCCTTGCGCAATCACGCGCACTTCCTTGCGGCCTTTTACTTTCAGGGCTGCCGCAACGCCGGTCGCGACTGCGGCGGCGTTACCAAACAGGGAATGGATCCACGGGATCTGCCATGAGGTTTCCGGGTAGGGCGTGGAGAATACTTCGAGGCAGCCGGTGGCATTGGCCGCAATCACCTGGTTGTTTGCCGCGCGCATTGCCGCGTCGATGGCATAGCGCGCGCCGAGCGCTTCGCCGCAGCCCTGGCAGGCGCGGTGCCCGGAATTGAGCGAATTGGTGCGTGTCATATTGGCCTGCACCGAGCGTTCATCCGGCGCGAGCAGGCGGTTGCCGACGGTGAAGGTGCCGGTCTGGTAGAACTTGACGGGTTGCTTGACTGATTTGTTATCCATGGCCGGCTCCTCAGCGAACAGTCGCGGCAACAGTGCCGAGCTGTTTCAGGATGTTTTCCGCAGTCGGGCCGGAGCGGCGGAGCGCCTTCTCGCGCTCGAGTTCGCGGTCGACAACGGTCGTGTTCAGGTCGAGGAAGGTCAGCGGTTCCAGTGCATCCTTCTGAGCCTTGTCGAACAGTGCACGCAGGCTCGCCTTGGTGATGGAGCGCCCGCCGAGGCCGGCGATCACGGTGTAGGCCTTCAGCGAAGTGCCGGCCAGCGCCATGTGCAGGTCATGCGACACGACACCGCCGATGCCGAGCGACAGCGATTTTTCCAGCACCACGATGCGGTCGGCATGGGCGAGCGCGTCATGCAGTTCCTTCGTGGGGAACGGGCGGAACGAGCAGATCGACAGCGCGCCGATTTTCTCGCCCTGCGCGCGCATGTCGTCGACCACGTCCTTGATGGTGCCGATCACAGAGCCGAGTGCGACGACGATGGTTGTTGCGTCCTCGGTGCGATAGGTCTTGAGCAAGCCGCCAGCTTCACGGCCGAACTTTTCCTTGAATTCGGCGGACAGCTGCGGCAGCAGCTCCAGTGCGCGCATCTGCTTCTGATGCGCGAGGTAACGCACTTCCATGAAGGCGTCCGGGCCGACCATCGCGCCGATCGATACCGGATCGGACGGATCGAGGATCTGGCGCGGCTCGAACTTCGGCAGGAAGGCGTCCACCTGTTCCTGGCTCGGGATGTCGACACGCTCGTAGGCGTGCGTGAGGATGAAGCCGTCCACGCACACCATCACCGGCATCGACAATTCCTCGGCAAGACGGAAAGCCTGGATATGCAGGTCGACCGCCTCCTGGTTGTTCTCCGCATAGATCTGGATCCAGCCGGCGTCGCGCATCGACATCGAATCGGTATGGTCGTTCCAGATATTGATCGGCGCGCCGATCGCGCGGTTACCGATGGTCATGACGATCGGCAGGCCGAGGCCGGCGGCGTTGTAGACCGCTTCCGCCATGAACAGCAAGCCTTGACTGGCGGTCGCGGTATAGGTGCGCGCACCGGCAGCGGAAGCGCCAATGGCGACCGACAGCGCGGCAAATTCGGACTCGACGTTGATGTATTCGCAATTTGTCAGTTGGCCTGACTTTACGATTTCGCCGAGGCCTTCGACGATGTGCGTCTGCGGCGTGATCGGATAGGCACAAATCACTTCCGGCCGGCACAGCGCGATGGCTTCGGCCATGGCGTGCGATCCCTCTGTTTGCTTAAGCATGGCTAGCCTCCTTCATTTCTTCCAGTACGAAGGCGTACGCTTCGCGCGCGGCGGCAACGTTGCCTTCCGCGATCTTTGGCGGGAACTTGTCGCGGATTGCTGCGATGACGGAGTCGAGTTGCACGATGCCGCTGATCGCCGCAAAGCCGCCGAGCAGGGCGACATTGGGCAGCGGACGGCCGACGTGTTTCATGGCGAGTTCGGTTGCTGGAACCGTGCACAGGCGTTCCGGCCGATAGCCTTTTACAAATTCCCCAATCCCCAGTTCATCGAAATTGCGTGTGGAATTGATCAGGATGTAGCCATCCGGCGCGACGCCGGAGAACAGGTCGACCTGATGCAGCAGGGTCGGGTCCTGGATGATCAGCGCGTCGGGGTGCATCACCGGCTCGCGCAGGCGGATTTCCTTGTCGTCGATGCGGCAGAAGGCCATCACCGGCGCTCCCATGCGCTCGGAGCCGAAACTGGGGAAGGCCTGCGCATGCTTGTTTTCGAGGAAGGCGGCGACGGACAGCATTTCGGCTGCGGACACGACACCCTGGCCGCCGCGGCCGTGGATGCGAACTTGAAATAGCATGGGAGATCCTTCTTCAGTCTTTCATCGTTGATGTGCCGGCGCTACGGCCATGCTGGGAAACCGTATCGGGAGCATTGCTGCTGGCGAGATCGTGCTGCGGGAATTCTCTGCCTCTCGGCACCCAGCTTTGTTCCGCGATTTCCTATGCTGCATTGGAGTGGCAGCCGATTACATTGACTCAGGTCAATCGAGCCTCACACGATGTTGTGATAGTGCGGGAAGTTGGCAAGCTGATATGCCAGCGCGGATTTCGGAAAAGTCGTCCGTCCGGAATCGGCCGACCGGCGGCTTCAAAATGCCGGTGGAAGTGTAGGAGAACCGTATTGCGGCGATGAGCAACCGGACAGCTGGTCGCGCACCGCCGCAGCATGTTTGACGCGTATTACCTCAACGACGCATTGATCTTCTCAAGCGCAGCAGATCCCGGGCACAGCACGTCGTCGCCCAGCGTGTTCAACGGCTTGTCCACGGTATTGAGATGCTCGTGCATGTCAGATGCGCTCGGATCGACGAACAGCAGGCCGGTGACGATTTCACCCTTCGCATGGTGCTCCTGCAGATGGTTCATCGCCGCCACACGGTTGCTCGCGTCATAGCTCTCATGCAACTTGCGCAGGCGCAGCACCGAACCGTCATGCTGGGTCACTTCCTGCACCGTGCCGGGCGCATATTCCGTGACGATCTCATGGCCCGGAACGAAGAAGTCGATGCGGTTGACCGCCTCGTTGTGTTCCCGAACATAGTCGTAGCTCTTGGTCGAACCGTGGTGGTTGTTGAAGGTCACGCACGGCGAGATCACGTCGATGAAGGCAGCCCCCTTGTGCGCCAGCGCGGCTTCGATCAGCGGTACCAATTGCGCCTTGTCGCCGGAGAAGCTGCGCGCGACGAAGGTGGCGCCGAGCTGCAGCGCCAGCGCGACCAAGTCCACCGGCGAATCCGTGTTGACCACGCCTTTCTTGGACTTGGAGCCGAAGTCCGCGGTCGCCGAAAACTGTCCCTTGGTCAGGCCGTACACGCCGTTGTTCATCGTGATGTACGTCATGTTCACGCCGCGACGCATGACATGCGCGAACTGGCCGAGGCCGATGGAGGCGGAGTCGCCGTCGCCGGACACGCCGAGATAGATCAGGTCGCGGTTCGCCAGTGCCGCGCCGGTCAGCACCGACGGCATGCGTCCGTGCACGGTGTTGAAGCCGTGCGAGCCGCCGAGGAAGTAGGTCGGCGCTTTGGACGAGCAGCCGATGCCGGACAGCTTGGCGACCTTGTGCGGCTCGATATCCATGTTGAAGCAGGCCTGGATGATCGCCGCCGAGATCGAGTCGTGGCCGCAGCCGGCGCACAACGTCGATACCGGGCCTTCGTAGTCGCGGCGGGTATAGCCTGCCTTGTTGGTTTGCAGGCTGGGATGATGCAGTTTGGGTTTGGCGATATAAGTCATTGCGCCACCTCCTTGAGCGGGCTGAACAACGCCAGGCGTGAAGCGATGGCCTTGGTGATGAATCGGGCGGTAATCGGCGTGCCGTCATAGTGCACGACGGAGACGAGCAGGGCGGGGTCGAGGCCGCATTCCATGGTCAGCATGTGGCGCAGCTGGCCGTCGCGGTTCTGTTCGACGACGAACACATGGTCGTGTGCTTCGATGAAGTCGACTACGCTGGAATGGAAGGGGAAGCCGCAGACGCGCAATGCATCGAGGTGCATGCCCTGTTTTTCCAGCGTATCCAGCGCCTCGTGCATCGCCGGCGTGGTCGAGCCGAAGTAGATCACGCCGAACTTGGTCGGCTTGGATGCCTGCTTCACGACGGGTTTCGGCACGAGGTTCTTCGCCGTCTCGAACTTCTTCTGCAGGCGCTCCATGTTGTCGACATAGACCGGACCTTCCTCGCTGTAGCGCGCGTAGCGGTCTTTGGTCGTGCCGCGCGTGAAGAACGCGCCCTTGGTCGGATGCGTTCCGGGATAGGTGCGGTAAGGAATACCGTCGCCATCCACGTCGAGATAGCGGCCGAAATCCTTGCCGGACTGCAGGTCGTCATAGGTCATGACTTTGCCGCGATCCATGACCTTGCTGTCGTCCCATTCGAAGGCATCGCACAAGCGGGTATTCATGCCGATGTCGAGGTCCGACATCACGAACACCGGCGTCTGCAGGCGGTCTGCGAGGTCGAGCGCGGCGGCGGTAAAGTCGAAGCATTCCTTCGGGTCTTGCGGGAACAGCAAGACATGCTTGGTGTCGCCATTGGACGCATAGGCGCAGGAGAGAAGATCAGACTGCTGCGTGCGCGAAGGCATGCCGGTCGACGGGCCACCGCGCTGCACGTTGATCAGCGTGGCCGGCACTTCCGCAAAATACGCGAGGCCGAGGAATTCCGTCATCAGCGAGATGCCGGGGCCGGAGGTTGCGGTGAAGGCACGCGCGCCGTTCCAGTTGGCACCGATCACCATGCCGATCGAGGCGAGCTCGTCTTCGGCCTGAACGATCGCAAAGTTGTGCTTGCCGGTTTCTTTGTCCACGCGCAGCTTGTGGCAGTACTTGTCGAAGGTTTCCGGAATCGACGACGACGGCGTGATCGGATACCACGCGCAGACGTTCGCGCCGCCCCAGATTGCGCCGAGGCCGGCAGCCTGGTTGCCGTCGATGAAGATGCGGTTGCCGACCTTGTCGGCACGCTTGACCTTCAATCCCATGCCGGCACAGTCGAGATGCTCCAGCGCGTAGTTGCGGCCCATGTGCAGTGCCTGCACGTTGGAGTCGAGCAGCTTTTCCTTGCCCTTGAACATCTCCGCGAACAACTGCTCGATCACCTTGGGATCGATGTCGAGCAGGGCGGCCAGTGCGCCGATGTAGATGATGTTCTTGAACAGCTGGCGCTGGCGGGCGTCTGTATACGCTTCATTGCAGAACTGCGTGAGCGGCATCGCGATGACGGTGATGTCATCGCGCATCTTGCTTGCCGGGATAGGGCGGGTGCTGTCGTAGAACAGGTAGCCGCCGGCATCGATTTCCTTCAGGTCGGCATCCCAGGTCTGCGGGTTCATCGCGACCATCATGTCGCAACCGCCGCGGCGGCCGAGATAGCCGTCTTCCGATACGCGGACCTCGTACCAAGTCGGCATGCCCTGGATGTTGGACGGGAAAATATTGCGCGGGCTGACCGGCACGCCCATGCGCAGGATCGCGCGGGCGAACAGCTCATTGGCGGAAGCCGAGCCGGAACCGTTGATATTGGCGAACTTGATGACGAAATCGTTGGTCGCCTGGATTTTTTGAATCATGACTTCCTCTATGCGGTTTTGCTCGTTTGCTTGGCGTGGTGGTCGCGGCTGTTGGGGCCGGCATGCGTCGCCTGCAAGGTAAATTTCTGCATGTCCCATGCACCGGTCGGGCAACGTTCTGCACACAGGCTGCAGTGCAGGCACAGGTCCTCGTCCTTGACCATCACGCGGCCGGTCTTCAATGCTGCGGAGACATACAGCGGCTGCGTTGGATGCAGGGAAGGTGCCTTCATGCGGGTGCGCAATTCGGCTTCCTCGCCGTTGTCGGTAACGGTCAGGCAGTCCATCGGACAGATGTCGAGGCAGGCATCGCATTCAATGCAGCGGCTGGCGGTAAACACCGATTGCACGTCGCAGTTGAGGCAGCGCTGCGCTTCCTTGGCAGCCATTTGCGGCGTGAAGCCGCGCTCGACTTCGATCTCGATGCTCTTGCGTGCGACATTGAAGTCTTCCAGCGGCACCTTGAAACGGTGGTCGAGCGACACGACGTTGTCGTAGCTCCACTCGTGGATGCCCATCTTCTGGCTGGCCATCGTTACCTGCGGCAGCGGACGCAGCTTCACGTCCTCGTTGTGGCAGAAGCGGTCGATGGACACCGCCGCCTCATGGCCGTGCGCCACCGCCGTGATGATGTTCTTCGGGCCGAATGCCGCATCGCCGCCGAAGAACACGTTCGGCAGTGTCGATTGCATGGTCTTCTTGTCGACCACCGGCATGTCCCAGTCGTTGAATTCCATGCCGATGTCGCGCTCGATCCACGGGAAGGCGTTTTCCTGGCCGACCGCGATCAGCACTTCGTCACATTCGACCAGCACGTCCGGTTCGCCGGTCGGGATCAGGTTGCGGCGGCCCTTGTCGTCGTAGACGGCCTTGACCTTTTCGAAGGTCATGCCGGTGAGCTTGCCGTTGTCGTGCGTGAAGGACTTGGGAACCATGAAGTTCATGATCGTGATGCCTTCATGCTGCGCATCTTCCTTCTCCCATGCGCTCGCTTTCATTTCGTCGAAGCCGGAACGGACAATAACCTTCACGTCTTCGCCACCAAGGCGCAGCGCGGAACGGCAGCAGTCCATCGCGGTGTTGCCGCCGCCCAGGACGATCACGCGCCGGCCGATCTGTTCGATATGGCCGAAGGACACGGACGCCAGCCAGTCGATGCCGACATGGATGTGCTTCGCAGCTTCGGTGCGGCCCGGCACGTCGAGGTCGCGGCCGCGCGGTGCGCCGCTGCCGACGAAAATCGCGTCATAGCCTTGCGCCAGCAGCGTCTTCAGGCTGTCGATGCGCTCGCCGCTGCGGAAGTTGATGCCCATGTCGAGGATGTAGCCGGTTTCTTCATCCAGCACTTCATCCGGCAGGCGGAATTTCGGGATCTGACTGCGCATGAAGCCGCCGGCCTTCTTTTCGCCGTCGAATACCGTGACGTCATAGCCGAGCGGCGCAAGGTCGCGCGCCACCGTCAGCGATGCGGGGCCGGCGCCGACGCAGGCGATCTTCTTGCCGTTCTTCGGTGCGACGGCCGGCATGCGGGCGCGGACGTCTTCCTTGTGGTCGGCGGCAACGCGCTTCAGTCGGCAAACCGCGACCGGCTCGTTGCCGTCGGTGCCTTCCACACGTGCGCGGCGGCAGGCGGACTCGCACGGGCGGTCACATACGCGGCCGAGCACACCGGGGAATACGTTGGCTTGCCAGTTCAGCATGTAAGCATCGGAATAGCGGCCGTTGGCCACCATGCGCAAGTACTCGGGCACCGGCGTATGAGCGGGGCAGGACCACTGGCAATTGATTACCCGATGAAAATGATCGGAATGACTTGTGTCTGTTGGCTTCACTGCGATTTCTCCTGAAAGCACAAACGGTTGTGCCGGATGGCTGTCGATGGATATGTGGTTGAAATGGGTGTGCGGAACACGCCGCTAAGGGCCGGGAAGAAATTCTCCGATCGCATATTTTTTCAACTATAAGAGATTGCCAGCAGGCAAGAGAGATATAGGGCGCACGGAGATGGATTTGGTTGATTCAAGTCAAGAGTGGCGTGGGTTTGGGCGCGTGCGAAGGGGCGCAGCATTATGCTGCGCTGCACCGGCAATTGCGGTCACGGTCTAATGCAGGGGCGTAGCGATCGACGGCATGCTGGGGACGTTGCGGCGAATTCAAAAACACGATTTCACAGACATGACTTCAGAAAGGATGTGCAAATGGATACCGGACCCGATTACGAACTGCTCAAGGATGCCTACGCAATCATTGACGGCCTTCCGGAAACAGCAATTGACCTCGACAAGTTGGTAACTGCACGCGGCGAAGCGCTCGACCAGGGAACGGTATGTTCGCCCGCAGCGTGGCTGGCACAGCATCCCGCATTCAAGGCACTAGGCCTCGGACTGGCGGACGATGACAGCCAGCTCGCGTTGAATGGCCAGCCGACCGGAACCGACTCCGTTCCGCAAGTGATGGCGCGCGTGTTCGCATTGCGCCAAGTCGATGCAGATCGCCTGTTTGCAGACCGCCGCACATATACGCTCGGAGACGATTCCGGGCTGAGCGACAAGCGCCTGTGGTTGCATGAAGTGCGCGACTTCCTGCGCGAGCATGGCCAGATTTCCGAAGACTTCGAAGACCGGCTGGAAACGCGCGGGCCGTTCGCGGAACCGCCAAACGCAAGCGAAATTCGGGCGATTTAACAGCGCACTGACAGTCGGCGTCCCATGTACAGGCGGCGGCAACGTTGCACCCTTCGTGCCGGAAGAAGAACTTTCGGCAACAGGGTGTTGTCCCATTTTGCGGATGTAAACGCTGAGTTTGCCGAGCGCATTGCGTTAAGCGAAGCGCTTTCAGCGATCACCGTTGCACTTGGCGCTGCAGCAACGTGAACATGTAAATCGGTATCGCAACAGTTCATGACAGTGTTGATTACGAAAGGGTGACCGTCATGGAAATCGAAAAAAATGTCGGCGGTGCCGACAAAACTATTCGCATTGTGGTTGGCGTCGTCATGATCACACTCGCCATGTTCGCGGACATGACGACCGGATGGCGTATCGTCGCCTGGGTTGTTGCAGCCATTTCTTTCGTGACTGCCGTCGTCGGCTTCTGTCCGCTCAACAAGCTCCTCGGCATCAATACCTGTCGCCACAAGCTTTAGCGCCCAACCTGTATATGGCGTTCTGCCTTCTTCCTGTAAGCGAAAGGGCGATGTCGCTTCGTCGGTCGTCCGAACCGATGCTCTCGATGATCTCCGGCTCGGGCTGAACTAAATTGGTACAAATTTTCTCTAGAGCCTGTTATGTACTCCGGAAGGGGAGCCGGGGAGCGCCAGAACGTGCCAGATGCAAGGCGCGACGACGCGGCAGTGACGCGAGTTACGACAAGGAATCGCAACGCAGCAGTGGTGCGTTCTGGCGTATCCCAAGCCTCTTCTGGAGTGCATAAGGCTCTAGTGCTGTACGGTTTTTACAAGCCATAAACGCTCAAGGAGGACGCGGTGATCCATGGAATCCGACAATTGAGAGGACTGAATCATGGCACACCAACAGTATCAATCCTGTATCGAAGCCTGTTACGACTGCGCTGCGGCTTGTGACCACTGCGCGACGTCCTGCCTGCAGGAACAGGACGTCAAAATGATGGCGCGTTGCATTGCGCTGGACATGGATTGTGCGCAGCTATGCCGCATGGCTGCAGCCTACATGGCACGTGGCAGTGAGTTCGCAACAGCCATCTGCCAGATGTGCGCTGATGTATGCGACGCCTGCGGTGATGAATGCGCAAGGCATCAGATGGCCCATTGCCTGGAGTGCGCGCAGGCATGTCGCCGCTGTGCGGAGGAATGCCGCCGGATGGCCGGAATGGGGCAGGGGATCCAGAGCACGACTGGAGTGGGTGCAACTGCCCATTAAAGACCATAGCGCGCCTGATGTTTCGACCGGTTCAACCGGTCTTTGGGATACACGATGTGCTACGGCACGCAAGACATTCAGGCAGGTTGTACTGGCGGCGCAATTGCGGTGCCGCCAGCCATCATGACTGCCGCATGGAATTGCCGATTCGGCTTAGCTGGGGATGCCAGATTAACCCGACTGCGCAGAACGTGATGTGTTGAATGTCCTGGTTACTTTTCGCCGCGCATCTGTTTGCCCAGCGCCATGTCCGAATTCAGGATATGGGGGACCATCGCGCGGCGCAGGAATTCGTAGACCTCGGCGACCACATCGCCGCGTCCGTCCATGAAACGCCGGTGCAGCGTATTTACCTTTTCCATCAAGAGCTTGTGCTCAAGTCGGTGTTGCTCGAGATGCGGGAAGTGGCTTGATTCCATCAGCGCTTCTTCACGCTGGAAATGCCCACCCGTGTGTTCGATGAGTTCGACCAGCACTTCGCCGACGATAGAGTGCTCTGGTTCTTCACCCTGCATTTCTT
>Ga0196971_1000064_pt1 | contig 102749 bp, 92 predicted proteins | sample S1v_1013CmetaG_FD_148660 | JGI IMG/M metagenome (GOLD analysis project Ga0196971, IMG submission 148660) | Soil microbial communities from Anza Borrego desert, Southern California, United States - S1+v_10-13C | ecosystem: Environmental > Terrestrial > Soil > Desert | place: USA: California...
TTCTCGTAGGCTGCGATGGCCTTGCCCATGTTTGCAAACACGCGCGATACGGCGTCGCGGTCGGTAGCACCCATTCCGGCCCAGAGCGCGCGTTGCCTGTCATTGCCGATCGGGCTCCCTTCGCGCGGCAGGCGGGTCAGGTCGGGCAGCGGCCCGAACACGGACTCGTACGCACTTTGATAATGGGCACGCAGGATATGGGCATAGGCGAGCCGGTTTCCTCCATGCTCGGCAGGATCTTCCAGCGGCCCCAGCGCCTGCGACCATAAACTGTCTTTCCGGCCGTCCCAGAACAGGAAGGGACTGTAGCCGGCGCCCGCGACAGGCATTGTGCGCCGTGTACCGGTTGCCACGCCGAGTCCCAGGGGGCGGCCATCCTGGAACTGTTGTTTGGGATCGTGGCAGCTTGCGCAGGAGACCGCGCCATTGCTGCTGAAGCGCTTGTCGAAGAAGATGTGCTTTCCCAGTTCCGCTGCGCGGGGATCGCTCTCGTAGCGGTTCGAGTAATCCCGGGGAGGGGGCTCGAGCTGGCTCAAGCGCAGCGAGGACAGGACGGAAATTTCCTGCTTGCTCCAGCCATCCGCACCGCCCCACGGGACGGCTGTTGCGGTTGCGGCAACCAGGGTGGAGACGGCAATCGTCGCTTTGAGTATCACCTTCATGACGCACCTCGGCTTGCCAGCTTATTGCTGGCCGATGACGGTATTGAACGTGACCTTGTCGGCGCCTGTGGAGGATGCGATATCCAGCTTCAGTTCCCACCATCCCGTCATGCTGAACTTCATGCCTTCGATCAGGTAGCGGCCCTCGCCGAGTTCCTTTGTCACCCGCGGCTGCGTCGGGTAACCGTGCCCGTGCTGCGGCATCCCGCCACCCACGGCGATCCTGGCGCCGGTGACCGGCTCTCCGGTAGGCAGCGATACCTTTGCCTCCCAGGAATGGATTTTGTTGATTGCGATCGGATTGGCGAGCGAGCGCACTTCGACCACATAAAGACGCTGTTCGGTGGGGCGCTTGGACGACAGATCAAGCCCGGTGGGCGGGGACATGCATCCGGCGAGGAAAGCGAATGCAAGCAGGCAGGTAAGTCCGAAAATCTTTCGGTGGAGCATGACGGAATCCTTTCGTTGAAGTTGGTCAATTGCGCGTCGCCGCAGGTCGGCAACGCGCGTCAAGACCCGTACTCTCAACTATCCAACGATGGAAAGGTCAAGCAGATGTCGAAGATTTTTTTTGGCCCGGCCGGAAGCTTGTATCAGGCAGCGGCCTGCCGCACGAAGCCGTCGGCGAACAGCAGGGCAGGGTTGCCGTCGGCAGTATGCGTGCCGGGGCCATTGGCGAGGCCGCCAAGCAGCCAGTCGCCTTTCCACGGCGCCAGGGAACGCAACTGATTGTGGCGTGGCCCCGGCGTTACTGCGATCCGCCGCACGAACCTTCCCTGTGCGTCGGCGATGGCCAGCAGCGGTGCCGCTTCCTCCGAGATGCTGGCGCCGGCCGGATTCTGCCAATAGCCGGTGGCGCCGGCCAGTAACATGCGGCCGTCGCGCATCGGGGCGATATCTAGGATGACGTCGCCGCGATCGACGTTGAGCGGCAGCGCGCGCTGGAGCGCCGGACCGTTGTCCTGCACGACGGACAGATAGCCGTTCCACCCGTGGCCGTCGGGAGACTGCTCGGTCCGCACCCGGCCTCCCACCACGACGCTGTTGCCCACCCAGCGCAGCGCATGGAGTTCCGACTTCTGTACCGTGTCGACCAGGGTGGTGCGCAGCCGGGCGCCGCTCGCGTCGAGCCGGGTGACCAGCACACCGCTGGCAACGGACGCGTCCAGCCCATCCTTGAAATAGTCGATGTGCCCTTCCAGCAATTCGGTCACGTTAAGGTTGACGGCGATTGCGACTGCGCCCCGGTCGTCGACGTCAAGATGCACATGCCATTGATTCACGAGGCCGCCGAACGGATCGAAGGTGCCCGACGTCAGGAACACCGAGCCGATCGTCACGCCGGGCTCGACGAGCGTGCGCCAGACGGTCTGCACGCCGCCGCCGGTTGTCTGGCGCAAGCGGTACGCGAGGACCGCATTGCGGCCGGTGCGCAAGGCCATGATCACGTCCTCGCCCATCGCCGAAATGCGCGCGGCGTCGCGCGTGGCATGTGGCAGCAGCGCGGTGGAATCGCGGATCTGTTGCGGATCGCCGAGGTACGGGTCGGTGGCTGCGAGGGCATCGGTGAAGTCGCCTTGCGCGAGCGTCGCGCCGTGGCGGCTCAAGCGCACCAGCCGTACAGTGCGGTCGGTTCCGAGCACGACGGTGATGTCGGTCGATGGATGTACCGCAAAGTCCAGCAAGGACCATCCGGCCGGCGGTTTGTACGTCGAGGTGCGCAGCGTATCCGCATCCGTCAGCACCAGCTGGCGTTCCGGCCTGAGGACGTTGGCCAGGGGGAGCAGCTTTTCCGCGAGGACGGCCCAGCCGCCATTGAAGGTGCGTACCTTCATTGCTGCGGTACCGGGCAGCGTCTGGTTGACCGGTGCGGGCGCCGGATCGACGCCGCCGCCGAAACTGATGCTTCCGCCGCCGCAGGCAGCCAGCGCGCCGGGCAAGGAAAGGGAAGCGATGGCGCGCAACAGGGTGCGGCGCTGGGGGCTGCGCAACGGCGCAGTGTGCGGTGTGGACAACATGTTCGACATGATCGGGAATGAGTGCAGGTTTGCGCTGCATGGTAGCCAAGTTCGCCTGGCCATTTGTCGCGAATGTGTCGCGAATTTGTGGTGCGAAGCGCTTCCCGCGCTTGCCATGCGCGGCATAAAAAAACGTGGTAGCCTACGCAAGTTTTATTAAAAGAATTTGGCTTTACGCCAAACTTCGATCGGGAGAGAACGCCGGGAAAACCACTCCGGCGGCGCCGAAGGAGCAACCGCCCCGGAAACTCTCAGGCAAAAGGACCGATCGGATCAATGCACTCTGAAGAGCGGCCGGACTTCGTCACCCGGCACACCGCAGGAGCAAGTGCCTCACACCATGAGGCATGAATCTCTCAGGTACCAAACAGAGGGGGCGTACGTTGCGCATGGCGCGCACGTGCCTTAACCCCATGACCTGTCTGGAGCCTGCACTCATGAAATCCATCGCAGTGATCGGCGGCGGTATTACCGGCGTCACGACCGCTTACGCCCTCGCCAAACGCGGCTTTGCCGTCACCCTGTTTGAAAAGCACCGCTATGCCGCCATGGAGACCTCGTTCGCCAACGGCGGACAGCTCTCCGCCTCCAATGCCGAGGTCTGGACGCACTGGAGCACCATCCTCAAGGGCCTGAAGTGGATGCTGAAAAGCGATGCGCCGCTACTGGTCAACCCCAAGCCGAGCTGGCACAAGCTGTCATGGTTTGGGGAATTCATTGCCAATATTCCGAAGTACCGCCAGAACACAGTGGAAACCGCGCGTATGGCGGTGGCCGCGCGCGCGCACCTGTTCGCCTGGGCCGAAGCGGAAGGCGTGGACTTTGACCTCAAGAAAGAGGGCATCCTGCACATCTACCGCGACAAGAAGGGCTTCGACCACGCGGGCGAAGTGTCGAAGCTCCTTGCCGCCGGCGGCCTGGAACGCCGCGCCGTCACACCGGACGAGATGCGCGCCATCGAGCCGACGCTGGCCGGCAGCTACTACGGCGGCTACTACACGGAAAGCGACTCCACCGGCGACATCCACAAGTTCACGGTTGGCCTGGCCGGCGCCATCGAACGTCTCGGCGTGCGCTGCGTCTACGGCCAGGACGTGATTTCCGTGCACAGCAACGAAGAAACGGCCACCGTGATCGTCGGCGATGACGAATCGGAGCAGCCCTATCAATTTGACGGCCTCGTGGTCTGTGCCGGGGTGAACAGCCGCAGGTTCGCCGCTCAGCTGGGAGACCGCGTCAATGTGTATCCGGTCAAGGGCTATTCCATCACGGTCAACCTGCTGGACCAGCGCAGCCAGGAGGCGGCACCGACGGTAAGCCTGCTTGACGATGAAACCAAGCTCGTCACCAGCCGCCTCGGTGTGGACCGTTTCCGCGTCGCCGGCACCGCGGAATTCAACGGCTACAACAAGGACATCCGCGCCGACCGCATCCGCCCTCTGGTCGATTGGGTCAACCAGTGTTTCCCGGAGGTGAACACGCGGCAGGTGGTGCCGTGGGCGGGGCTGCGTCCGATGATGCCCGACATGATGCCGCGCGTCGGCCGCGGCCGCTGCCCGAACGTGTTCTACAACACCGGACACGGCCATCTCGGCTGGACCTTGTCGGCCGTCACCGCGGACATGATCGCGAACGTGATCAAAGGGACTTCCGACACGCGCATATACGTTCCGTTGCAGTTCAAGAGCGCCTAAGCTTCCCTTGATCCGGCGGCAAGCGCACGCAGATTGAGTCGTGACATAACACGGGTTTCCGTGCGGTAAAAATCCGATGCACCAGGGAGATGTTTCTCCCCGGTGCATTTTTTTTGGCACGTTCATTCCACAGCCATGCGGCAAACACGAGTGTCGTCCGCGCAGACACAAGCTCGGCCGGGTTGTGTTTTCGCTGTACACACCCAAGGCTTCCGGCGCCCGAAATGCCCGGTTTACGCCGATTTCAGCACATGGAACGGTACTTGCAGATCCAGCTGGCAGGCACCGGCCTCCACGCCGGCGCCGCAACTTCCCGAGGATCGCAGGAGACGCAGCGGACAAGCCCCAGGCGCCCGCTGCCCGAAACACTCAACTACAACACGGAGAGCAACCCATGAAGCAGGCCGCACGTATCGCAATGGCTGCCGCAGCCGCAACCCTTGTCTCGGGCCCGGCAGCCGCACAGATTTCCGACGACGCCATCAAGATCGGCGTCATCGTCGACAAGACCGGCGTCTATTCCGCAAACGGTGGCCCAGGCGCCGTCCGGGCTGTCGAGCTGGCGGTCAAGGACTTTGGCGGCATGGTCAACGGCAAGAAGATCGAGGTGGTCTCGGCCGACTACCAGAACAAGGTCGACATCGCCCTGTCCAAGGCGCGCGAGTGGATCGACGTCGACAAGATGGACATGATCATCGAATCCACCGACTCGGCCGCTTCCATCGCCATGCAGAAGCTGGGCGCGGAAAAGAAGCGCGTCATGATCTTTGCCGGTTCGGCCACGACCGCCCTCACCAACAAGGAATGCTCTCCCTACGGCGTTCACTATGTGTACGACACCTACGCACTGGCGACCGGCACCGGCCGTGCCGTCATGCAGGACGGCGGCGACACCTGGTACTTCATCACCGCCGATTACGCCTTCGGTTCCTCGCTGGAAAAGGACACCACGCGCGTGATCCAGGAAATGAACGGCAAGGTGCTGGGCACCATCAAGCATCCGCTGTCGGCGTCGGATTTCTCGTCCTTCCTGCTGCAGGCCCAGGCGTCGAAAGCCAAGGTGATCGGCCTGGCCAACGCCGGCAAGGATACGCAGAACTCGGTGCGACAGGCGGCCGAGTTCGGCATCGGCGGCGGCGGCCAGAAGCTGGCGACGCTGCTGGTATTCGACACCGACATCAAGGGCCTCGGCCTGAAGAACGCGCAGGGCTTGCTGTTCACCACCGGCTTCTACTGGGACTACAACGACGAGACACGCAAGTGGTCGCGCCGCTTCTATGACGTGCACAAGGCCATGCCGACCATGATCCAGGCCGGCATGTACTCCGCCACCATGCACTACCTGAAGTCCATCCAGGCCACCGGCACCGACAACCCGGACGCGGTCATGAAAAAGATGAAGGAGACCGAGATCAACGACTTCTTCGCCAAGGGCGGCCGCATCCGCGAAGACGGACGCATGATCCACGACATGTACCTTGCCGAAGCCAAGAAGCCCAGCGAATCGAAAGAAGAGTGGGACATCATGAAGATCAAGCGCGTCATCCCGCGCGACCAGGCCTTCCAGCCGCTTTCGGAAAGCACCTGCCCGCTGGTCAAGAAGTAATCCCCGTTGGACGGAGGCACACGGCGCCTCCGTCATTTTTTCCATCACATGTCCACGCATGAATACGAAAGAAACAGCACCGTCACCGAGCAAGGAACAGGTCAGGGACTGGCTGCGCCAGCGCCGGATCGCCACCGGGCCGCTGCCCGATCCCGAGCAGATACGCCGTGCGCTCGGATGGGAGACGAATGCGGAACGCAATTCACTGGGGGAAATGCATGGTCACGGTCGAAGCGGATGCTGATGCGCGTCTCTCCATTGTGGGGGACGCCGGCCGGCCAGGCGTGCTGTTTGTCCTGAACGACGTCCCCAAAGGGATGGATGAGGAATTCACGCGCTGGTACCACCAGGAACACCTGACCGAGCGCCTCGCACTGCCGGGATTCGTCCGGGCGCGGCGCTATCGTTCGGTGGAAGGGCAGCCCAACTACATGGTCGTCTACGACTGCGAATCGGTGGAAACACTGGCGTCGGCACCGTACCTCGAGCGGCTGGCGCACCCGTCGCCATGGACACAGAAGATCATGCGGCATTTCCTGAACATGGAACGTTCCGCCTGCGGCGAAACCTGGGCAGCCGGCGAGGGCACCGGCGGGGCGGCAATCGTCACCCACTGCAAACCGATACAGGGAAGGGAGGACGACGCCCGGCGCTTCATCCGTGAAGAGCTCGGGCCGCGCCTGATGCAGAACACCTGCATTGTCCGCATTGCGCTTTGGGAAACCGATGCCGGCGTCACCGGCGCACCCAGCATGGAACGCGAACTGCGTCCCGGCAAGGACGCGCTCGCCGACTGGGTGCTGTTCATCGAGTGCACTGATCTTGCCCAGGTCGCACTTGCACTGCACACCCATGTGCTGACAGGCGAGGGCGCGCGCACAGGGCTGTTACTGGGCTCATGGCTGCGTTACCAGCTGATTTACGAGCGCCACGCGACCGGCGATTCGCCTGCTACATCAAACCGTCATTCGAAAGGAACACCATGAACAAGGAACTCTTCGACAAGGGCCTGCAGACCCGCCGCGAGGTGCTGGGCGCCGAGTACGTCGACGCATCGATCAAGAATGCGGACGATTTCAACATGCCCATGCAGGAACTCGTCACGCAATACTGCTGGGGGGATGTCTGGAACCGCCCCGGCCTCGATCGCCGCACGCGCAGCTTCCTCAATCTCGCGATGCTGACCGCCCTCAACCGTCCGCACGAGCTCAAGCTGCATGTGCGCGGGGCGATCAACAACGGACTCACCAAGGAAGAAATCAAGGAAGTATTCCTCCAGACCGCCATTTACTGCGGCGTGCCGGCGGCCATCGATGCCTTCCGCACCGCCAAGGAAGTGTTCAAGGAAATGGGTGTCTGATGAACATCGGCTTTATCGGACTGGGCATGATGGGCTATCCGATGGCCCATCTGCTGACGCAGGGCGGACATGCGCTGCGCGTAATGGACCTGAACGCCGCGACAACCTCACGCTTCGTGGCGGAACACGAGGGCGCCTCCGCGGCGGCCGCGCTGCAGGATTTCGGCGATGCGCAGGTGCTGATCACGATGCTGCCCGACTCCAACGCGGTCGAGTCCGTCGTGCTGGGCAAGGAAGGGATGCAAGGACTGGACGGCATCCTGCGCCCGGGAACCGCCATCATCGACATGAGCTCGTCCGAACCCGTGCGCTCCCGCCGGCTGGCGGGCCTGCTGGCCGGACGCGGTTTCCGCTATCTCGATGCGCCGGTCTCCGGCGGTGTCAAGCGGGCGGTAGCGGGCACGCTGGCCATCATGGTCGGCGGCGACGCGCAGGTCCTGGCGGACATGGAACCGGTGCTGAATCTCCTGGGCAAGTGTACGCACGTCGGTGCCGCCGGTGCCGGCCATGCGATGAAGGCCTTGAACAATTACGTGTCGGCCGCTGGCCTCGTCGCCACGGTGGAGGCATTGCACGCGGGACAAGCCTTCGGCCTCGATCCCAACGTCATGGTGTCTGTGCTCAATGCGTCGACGGGCAAGAACAACACCACGGAAAACAAGGCCAGCCAGTTCATGCTCTCGGGCGCGTACAACTCCGGCTTCTCCCTTGCCCTGATGGCCAAGGATCTGGGTATCGCGATGGGCCTGGGGAAGTCGGTGGGCCAGCCCATGCCGCTCGGCGACGAAGTGCTGCAGATCTGGCGCGATGCCAGCGAGGCGTTGGGCCCGTCGGCCGATCACACCGAAATGTATCGCTACGCTCCGCCGAAAACCTGAACCGACGATGACTGCCACCCTGCCAGCCTATGAAGTGTTCGCACTGCGCTACGCGACGGTGGCGCGGCGGCGCCCTGAAAATTTCATGGTGCACGACCCTCACGACGGGCCGATGCCGATGGACTATTTTGTCTGGGTGATCCGGGGAGAAGGGCGCACCTGGCTGGTGGACACCGGCTTCAACAAGGCGGCTGCCGATGCCCGCCAGCGGGTCTTCCTGCGCTGCCCGATCGATGCCTTGTCCGCACTCGGCCTCGCGGCGGGGCAGGTGAGCGATGTGATCATCACCCATCTGCACTATGACCACGCGGGCAACGTCAACCTCCTGCCCAATGCCCGCATCCACCTGCAGGAGCGGGAGCTCCAATACGCCACCGGCCGCTACATGACGCATCCGCTCCTGCGCCATGCCTTCGCCGTGGACGATGTAGTGGAAATCGTGCGCGGCCTGTACAGCGACCGCATCCAATTCCATGACGGCGATGCGGAGCTGGCGCCGGGGCTGCAGCTCGTGCTGGTCGGCGGACATACGGCCGGCTTGCAGGCAGTGCGCGTGCACACGGCGCGCGGATGGGTGGTGCTGGCGTCGGACGCCTCGCATTTCTACGAGAACATCCATCGCGAATCGCCTTTCCCCATCGTGCTGCACGTGGGTGAAATGCTGGAGGGTTACCGGCGCCTTTTGTCGCTGGCGGAGACCCCGGACCACCTCGTGCCCGGCCACGACCCGCTGGTACTCGCGCGCTATCCGCGCATCGGCGATCCTGCGAGCGAGGTGGTGAAACTGCATGCGCCGCCGCTGGCGCCGCTGGAAGTGCTTAGATAGGCAGCTGCTCTTCGCCGGACAGCTTCTTGTAAAGGTAGGCGCGTGAAATCCCGAGTTCCTCCGCGACCTTCTTCTTGTTCCCCTTGTGCCTCTGCATCGCATCCCGGATCATCGTCTTTTCCATTTCATCGATGGCATCCTGGATCTTGCCCGAGGAAGCAACGCGCGGCGCGGTATCCGCAGGCGGCGCCGGACGCTCGGCAAGCTCCTGCGGCATCAGGCGGAAGTTGTCGAGCGTGATTTCCGGGCCGTCGCAGAAGATCGCGGCCTTTTCCACCTCATGCAGCAATTGCCGCACATTGCCCGGCCATGGCAGTTCCTTGAGGTAGTCATAGACACGGGAATCGACACCCTTCACCGGCGTCCGGTGCCGCTCGGCGAAGGCGGCCAGGAAGCTCTGAACGAGCTCGGGGATGTCCTCGGGCCGCTCGCGCAGGCTGGGCATGCGGATGGTAACGCCGCTGATGCGGTAATACAGATCCAGGCGGAACTCGCCGTTGGCAATCATTTCCTGGAAATTGCGATTGGTCGCGCTGATAAGGCGGAAGTCCGAGTGGCGTGGCCGGTCGCCGCCCACGCGCTCGAAGATGCCGTCCTGCAGCACGCGCAGCAGCTTGACCTGCACCTCCGCGGGCATGTCGCCGATCTCGTCGAAGAACAGCGTGCTCTGGTCGGCGAGTTCGAACTTGCCCTTGCGTCCCTTGCGCTCGGCGCCGGTAAAGGCGCCGCCCTCATAGCCGAACAGTTCGCTCTCGACCAGCGAGGCGGGCAGGGCGGCGGCATTGACGAACACCATCGGATTTTCGCTGCGCCGGCTTAATGCATGGATCGCATGCGCCGCCAGTTCCTTGCCGGTCCCGCTCTCGCCGATGATCAGCACCGGCACGGAAAGCGGCGCGACCTTGGCGATGTCGGCCTTCAGCTGGCGTATCGCATCGCTGTTGCCCACCATCTTGTCGAGGCCGTAGGCGCGGCGCTTGAGGCCCGAGAGCTCGCTGCGGTAAAACTCGACTTCGGAGCGCAGTTTGACCACTTCCTTGCTGAGTTCGACCACCGTCTCGGGGCCCTTGAACATCACGCGTCCCAGGGCGCCGAGCGTCTTGCCGTTCTCGATCAGGGGGATACGCGCCACCACGCGAGTGACGCCGCCCATTTCCTGCAGCTTGCCGATCTCGGCCTTGCCGGTGCGGACGACTTCATGCAGGTTGGTGTTGGGGATCACATCGGTCACCTTCTTGCCGATGGCCTCGCCATGCTCGATGCCGAAGAACCGTTCGTGCACCGGAGGGATGTAGCGGATGCGCGCCTTCTCATCCACAACTACGACGGACTCGTAGGGGTTGTTCAGGAAGTAATCGAACACCGCATGCGCGAAGTCGACATTGGCGACGAAGTCGAAGAAGGTGGATTTGCTGGATGCCTTCTGGATGAAGAACAGAGTGGCGTCATCGGCGGAGCGGAAGCTCACGTTCAGCTTAGGGTCGCCCTCCAGCGCCAGCATGCCCCGTTTGCGGTCTTGCTTCCGATATTGATCGAGCAGGCGTGCTTGTACGGTCTCGTCGCGCGCGAACCCGGTGGCGCAGATCACTTCGCCGTTCGTGTTCAGTATCAGCGCCCCAAAGGCGAGCGGGTCGTGGTCAGTGGTGTCCATGCTTCTCGGACCGTCTTCAAAAAATACAGAGCAGAGTGGGTTGTCATGATTGTCTCCCAAATAGACATTTTCTGCAGACGGGAAGTTGCTTTCCCGGGTGGCATGGAGGTTGCAAAGTGGCGATTGTCCGACGGCATCCAGCGGGCCGGCGCGCGCTGGAATGAGCACGCCGCAACATAAATTTCTCCTCAGAAAATCTCTTCACATGCACGCCATGGATAAGGGCCACTTCATGCTTCAGCAACTGCTTGACGATTCGGGGCATCGACGTTGGCGGCGAAGCGAAGCCCGGGCAGCGATGCCACCAAATGAAAACATGCGGCCCATGCCCGCTTCCGGCCTGTTGGAGAGTATTCACGCGCGGCGCTCGAAAGGCGAGTCCTTTGCTTCCATTGCCGCAGCCCTCAACAAGCAAGGCTGCAGCGGCGGCTACGGCGGCCGCTGGTACGCAAGCAGTGTCTGGGCGTTCTTGCAGCGGCATTCATAGGGTGCAGGGCCAGCACGCTTCCGCGAAGTGTGCTTCATGAAGACAGTCCGGTTGCTCGTCGCACGAACACTTGTGGCGATCGGGCGCTGTCGCCTCCCGCTAAACCGGCGCCACGCCATCAAATCCGTGCGCCCCCGCCGTTGGCATGCATGTTGCAAATTTCGAATACGAGCAATCTTCCAACTGAAAGGGATTCATGAAAATCGAAACGGTAGGCGTGATCGGCGCCGGCTTGATGGGTAGCGGCATTGCGCAGGTGTGTGCCGTTGCCGGGCTGAAGGTGGTGCTGCGCGACCTGAACGAGGCCGCGCTGACCAAAGGTGTACAGATGATCTCGGCAAGTCTCGACCGTGCGGTCACCAAGGGAAAAATGTCCGCCGAAGAAAAGGAGCGGGCGCTTGCGTCCATCAGCACGCATACCGAAACCGGCGCGCTGGCGCAGGCCGATTTCATCATCGAGGCGGCCACCGAGAACGTGGAGATCAAGCTTGCGATCCTGAAGGAGGTCGAGGCCGTAGCAAAGGCCGAGGCGGTTATCGCCAGCAATACCTCCTCGGTATCCATCACCAAGCTCGCCGCGGCACTGTCCCGTCCTGAGCGCCTGATTGGCATGCACTTCTTCAATCCGGTGCCGATGATGTCGCTCGTCGAGCTTATCCGCGGCATCCAAACCAGCGACACTACCTTCGCGACGACCGACGCGCTCTCGCGCCAGATCGGAAAGACGCCGATCTCGGTGAAGAACGCACCCGGCTTCGTGGTGAACCGGATTCTCGTTCCGATGATGAACGAAGCCATCTTCGTCCTCCAGGAAGGGCTCGCCACGCGCGAGGACATCGATCTCGGCATGAGATTGGGGACCGGCCAGCCCATGGGCCCGCTCGCGCTGTGCGACCTGGTCGGACTCGACACGCTGCTCGCGGTGCTGAAAGTGTTCTACCACGACTTCAACGATCCGAAATACCGCCCCGCGCCACTGCTGCAGGAGATGGTCGACGCAGGCTACCTCGGCCGCAAGAGCGGTCGCGGATTCTACGAGTACTGACGGCAGGCACGCTGTCTTCTGCAAGAACAAAGGCGTATCGCAGCTGTATTCAGTAAAGACAGATTGACTCGGCAATCGGCGGAAAGCGGCGCAAAACAAGGCCTCCGCCCGGTGGCACGAAAGCTGCTCAATTCGCGAAAGCGTTATTGATTACTCAAACATCGAAGGAGACCGGGGCATGATTTGTGCGTTCAATCGGCACGCCACCGAGGCGATCGCCAGCTTTGCCGGTAAGGGGGCGACATGCTGGGACTGATGCAGGATAGATCGCTGCTCTGTCATCGCGTGCTCGAACACGCAGCACGGCAGCACGGGGGGCGGCGCGTCGTTTCGCGTCTTCACGACGGGTCGATCGCGGTCACCAACTACGCGCAGATGGAGTCCCGTGCCATGCGCGTTTCGCAGCGTCTGCTTGCCGAAGGCATCCAGCAGGGCGACCGCATTGGAACGCTCGCCTGGAGCAATGCCAACCACCTCGAATGCTGGTTCGGCATCGCCGGCGCCGGCGCGGTATACCACCCGATCAATCCGCGCCTGTTCAGCGAACAGATCGCTTTCATCATCAATGATGCGAAGGATCGCATCCTGCTGGTCGATATCGCTTTCGTCCCGCTGGTGGAGAGCCTTGCCGATCGCCTGCCGTCGGTGGAACGCTACGTGATCCTGACCCATCGTTCCAGCATGCCGGAGACTTCATTGCGCAACGCGATCGCCTATGAAGACTGGATTGCCGAAGGCGATGCCAGCTATCGCTGGCCGGACTTCGATGAAAACTCGGCGGCGAGCCTCGCCTACACTTCCGGCACCACCGGTCAGCCCAAGGGCGTCTTGTATTCCCACCGTTCGATCGTGCTGATGTCCCTGATCGCCAACTCGCCGGACATGTATGGTTTCTCTGCCAACGACATCGTGCTGCAAGTCGTGCCGATGTGCCACGCAAACGGATGGACGTGGCCGTTCTCGGCGCCCATGGCGGGCGCGTCGCTCGTGTTGCCGGGGCCGGGGCTCGACGGTGCCTCTCTGTCGGAATTGCTGCAGAGCGAAAAGGTCACCTGCACCGGGGGCGTGCCCACGGTGTGGAAGAGCGTTCTCGACCATTTGGACGCACAGGGCGAAAAGCTCACCCACCTGAAGCGCATCTACATCGGCGGCTCTCCGTGTCCGCGCTCCATGATCCAGGCTTTCAACGAGCGGCACGGCGTCGAGGTGCGCTCCGCATTCGGCGCTACCGAAATGGGGCCGATGTCAGCAATCTGCTCCCTCATGCCGGAGACGAACGGCCTGGAAGGGGAGGCCATGATGGATCTGCGCCAGACGCAGGGCCGGCCGCCCTTCCTCGTTGAATTCAAGATCTGCGACGAGCATGGCCGCCGCTTGCCGTGGGACGGCCAGACCTCCGGACACCTGAGGGTGCGCGGCCCCTGCATCGTCCAGGCGTACTACGGCAAGCCGAAGGGAAGCGCGCTGGATGAAGAGGGCTTCTTCGATACCGGCGACGTCGCCACCATCAACCGGCACGGGTATGTGCGACTGACCGACCGCGCCAAGGATCTCGTGAAATCCGGCGGCGAGTGGATTTCCTCGGTCGACCTCGAAAACCTCGCATCAGATCACCCCGGCGTGCGCGAAGCCGCGGTGATCGGCGCCCGTCACCCGAAATGGGACGAACGTCCGCTGCTGCTTGCCGTCCGGCGTGAAGGCGCAAAGCCGGACAAGGCAGAAATCCTGGAATTCCTCTCCGGAAAAGTGGCGCGCTGGTGGCTGCCGGACGACATCGTGTTCGTGGACGAACTGCCGCACACCGCGACCGGAAAACTGGACAAGAAAGTGCTGCGTGCCAAGTACGCCGATCACCTGGTCGAGCGCATTCCGGAGTAAGTGAGCATGACAATGGAAACAATGCATCAATTGGCAAAGAACAGCGAGTACCCCTTATTGCTCTCGCCGATCAAGGTCGGCGCGCACACATTGCGCAACCGCGTGATCATGGGCTCGATCCACACGCGCCTTGAAAACGAACCGGACTCGATTCGCAAGCTGGCAGCGTTCTACGCGGAGCGTGCGCGCGGCGGCGTCGGCCTGGTGATCACGGGCGGAACATCACCCAACTTCGAGGGACGTGTGGAAGAGGGCGCCACCGTGCTTGACTCGGAAGACAAGCTCGATGAACACCGCCCGATCGTCGACGCCGTTCACGCAGGGGGCGCGAAGATCGTCTTGCAGGTGCTGCACACCGGCATCTACGCCAAGCATCCGGAAATCTGCGGTCCCTGCTCGGCGCCGTCACCGATCAACCGCCGGATCCCGCGCGAAATGACGACCGAAGAGGTCGAGCGGACGGTGGATGATTTCGTGCAGTGCGCCGTCCTCGCGCGCGAAGCCGGTTACGACGGCATCGAACTGATGGGGTCGGAGGGCTACCTGATCACGCAATTCACCGCGCCGCGCACCAATCGCCGTACCGACAAATGGGGCGGCTCCTTCGAGAACCGCATCCGCTTTCCGGTGGAGATCGTGCGGCGTACGCGTGAGCGTCTCGGTCCTGAATTCCTGATCATGTACCGCATCTCGGCGATCGACCTGGTCGAGGGCGGCCTGACCGGCGACGAGGTCGACGCGCTCGCCCGCGCCGTTCAAAGCGCTGGCGTCGATGTCATCAACATCGGTGTGGGCTGGCACGAGTCCGTCGTACCCACGATTGCGACCTCGGTACCGCGCGCCGCCTTTGCCTTTGCAGCCGCGCGGCTGAAAAAGGCCGTCTCGGTGCCAGTCGTGGCCTCGAACCGGATCAACATGCCAGGCACGGCGGAAGAAATCCTGACCAAGGGCGAAGCCGACCTGGTCTCGATGGCGCGCCCCTTCCTCGCCGACTCGGAATTTGTCATCAAGGCGGCGAGCGGCCGGACCGAAGAAATCAATACCTGCATCGCCTGCAACCAGGCATGCCTCGATCACATTTTCACCGACCGTCTGGCGACCTGCCTGGTCAATCCCAAGGCCTGCCACGAAACCGAATTTGATGAAACGCCGCCGGCCGTCAAGCAGCGTGTGGCCGTGATCGGCTCCGGCCCTGCCGGGCTGGCCTGTGCCACCACCGCCGCGGAACGCGGCCACCAGGTGGTGTTGTACGACGCCAGCGACGATATTGGCGGCCAGCTCAATGTCGCACGCCGCATTCCGGGCAAGGAGCAGGAGTTCGCCGAACTGATCCGCTACTTCCGCAAGCGCGTCGAACGCAGCGGCGTCGAGGTACGGCTGAACGTACGGGTCAATGCCGCTGCATTGGCGCAGGAAAACTTCGACTGCATCGTTGTCGCGACCGGCATCAAGCCGCGCCTGCCGGAACTGCCGGGCGCGACGCATGCGAAGGTTGTCGGCTACCTGGATGTCATCCTCGGCAAGGTAGAGGTGGGCGAGCGCGTTGCCGTGATCGGCACCGGCGGGATCGGGCATGACGTGGCGGAATTGCTGACGGCGCCGAAGAAGGGCGTGCAGTCGGTGCCCGAGTTTTTCGCCGCCTGGGGCGTGGACCCCACCATTTCGAACCGCGGCGGCCTTGCCGAACCGGTCATTGAAAAGGCGAAGCGCGAGGTGACCATGTTCCAGCGCAGCACCGTGCGCCCGGGAGCGCGCCTGGGCAAGAGCACAGGCTGGATCCATCGCAGCAAGCTGATCAAGCGCGGCGTCCCGGTCATCTCGGGCGCCACCTATCACAAGATCGATGACGAAGGCTTGCATTACAGCGTCGATGGCCGGATGCAGGTGCTGCCGGTCGATCACGTCGTGATGTGCGCCGGCCAGGATCCGGAGCGTACGCTGGCTGATGCGCTCGAGCGCAGCGGAAAGCGGGTGGAGCTGATCGGCGGCGCACGCTTTGCTTCCGAACTCGACGCCAAGCGCGCCATTGACGAAGGCACGCGCCTCGCCTACAGCCTCTAGGGGGACCCAGTCATGAAAGTTCTCACACAACGGTCAGCGGAGCCGGTGCTTCAAGCGCGCAATCTATGCCTGCGCTTCGGCGGCATCGAGGCGCTGGCGAACGTCTCCTTCTCGGTCGAGCCGGGTTCGATCACCGCGCTCATCGGTCCCAACGGGGCCGGCAAGACTTCGCTGTTCAATTGCGTGTCGGGGTTCTACAAACCCTTTTCGGGCGAGATCCTGTTCGAGGGCAAGGACATCACCCGGACGCCCCCGCCGATGCGGGCGAAACTGGGTTTGGCGCGCTCGTTCCAGAACATTGCGCTGTTCCGCGGCATGACCGTGCTCGAAAACATCAAGCTCGGCCGCCACAGCCACATGCGCAGCAACCTGCTCGATGGCCTGTTCTACTGGGGCCGCGCGAGAAAGGAAGAGGAAGCGCTGAGCGCCGAGATCGACGACAAGATCATCGGCCTGCTCGACATCGCCTCCATCCGCGATGAACCGGTGGCGAACCTGCCGTACGGCTTGCGCAAGCGCGTCGAGCTCGCGCGCGCCCTGGCCATGCATCCGCGCGTGCTGCTGCTGGATGAGCCGGTGGCCGGGATGAACCGCGAGGAAACGGAAGACATCGCCAGGTTCATTCTCAAGATCCGCGACGAATGGGAACTGACAGTGCTCATGGTCGAACACGACATGGGCATGGTGATGGACATTTCCGATCATGTCGTCGTGCTCAGTTTCGGCAAGGTGATTGCTCAGGGCAGGCCGGAAGACATTCAGAACAATCCGGAGGTGATCAGTGCCTACCTGGGGCAAGACGCCGCAGGCCAGCTCGCACTGACGGCCGCACAACTGGAGGTGGTATGAACGACTGGTTGTATTTCACCGAAGTTGCGCTCGCGGGACTCGGTTCAGGGGCATTGCTGGCGTTGACCGGACTTGCCTTCGTGCTCATCTACAAGGCCACGCGCGTGGTGAACCTCGCCATCGGCGAGACGCTGATGCTCGGGGCCTATCTGTTCTTCGGATTTACCTCCGGGCTGAACATGGCGGTCTGGCTGGCCGTCCCGCTGGTGCTGCTGTGCGGGGGCGTGTACGGTGCGGCGATCGAACGCGCCGTCATCCGCCGCATGCTCGGCAGCAGCGCCTTGTCGGTCTTCATGGTGACCATCGGCCTGGGCTCGATCCTGGTCGGCGTGGTCGAACTGGTATGGGGCCTGGAGCCGCACAGCCTGGTCAACTTCATGCCTGAAAAGCCGGTGTTCCTCGGCGAGATCTACGTATCGTCGAAGACCGCGGTGGCGTTCGTCGTCGCCGCGCTCACCATCGGCCTGTTCCTGCTCGTGTTCCGCTACTGGCGCGGCAGCCTGGCCCTGCGCGCCACCGCCACCGACCCCGGCGCCGCCTATTCCTGCGGCGTCAGCGTGCCGAAGGTGTATTCGCTGTCCTGGGTGGTCGCCTGCATGATCGCCGCCGGTGCCGGAATCCTGGTCGGAGCAATCGGCGGAATTTCCTCGGCGATGGGCGTGTTCGGACTGACGGTGCTGTCGGTGGTGATCATGGGCGGGCTCGATTCCATCCTTGGCGTGCTGCTGGCAGCCTTGTTCGTCGGCTTGGCCGAATCGTTCGCCATCGCCTTCCTCGGCGGTGAATTCAAGCTGGTGACAACCTTCACGCTCTTGCTGGCGATGTTGCTGGTGCGCCCGCACGGGCTTCTCGGAACTGCTGAAATCGATCGACTGTGAACATGCAAACACTCAATACACCGGCCTCTCTGGCCGTAGCCCCTGCGCCTGCGATCACCCGGCAACGCGCGTGGATGGCGGCGTCGCTGCTGGCCTTCGGCGCCTTCCCGTTCATCTCGTCCGAGTACTGGCTCTACTGGGCCTGTCTCATTGCGATCAATGTGATCAGTGCAACCGGGCTGAACATCCTGGCCGGCTACACGGGCCTGGCCAGCCTGGGCCAGGCGGCGTTCATGGGCGTGGGCGCCTATTGCGTCGCACTGCTGGAGATGCACGCCGGCACGCCCTTCCTGCTCAATATCGTGATCGCGGGCGCAGCCGCTGCCCTGATCGGACTGGTGGTCGGCATTCCGAGCCTGCGCGTGAAAGGCTTGTATCTCGCGATCTCGACGATCGCCGCGTCGATCATCCTCGAGTTCACGTTCGCCAACTGGGATTCCGTGACCAACGGTGTGCGCGGCCTGAACATCGCGCCCGCAAGCCTGTTCGGCACCGAGCTTGCGCGTCCCGAGCAGCTTTATTGGATCATCATTCCGGTGGCCGTGGTGATGGTGGCGGCAGCCGCCAATCTTTTCCGCACCCGCGTCGGACGCGCCTTCATCGCGATCCGCGACCGCGATATTTCTGCCGAAGTGCTCGGCATCCCGCTGCTGCGCTACAAGCTGATGAGCTTCGGCCTGTCGTCGTTCTATGCCGGCGTCGCGGGCGGGCTATGGGCCTACTTCTTCCGCGTGGTGACGCCGGAAAGCTTCCCGATCCAGATGTCGATTTTCTTCCTGGCCGCGATCATCGTCGGCGGCATGGGCAGCATTTCCGGCAGCATCATCGGCGCCGCCTTCATGACCATGGTGCCGGAGATGCTGCGCCTCGCGTTCAACGTGATCGCGCCCGCCGATGCCATCACCATCATTCCCGCCATCCGCGCCATCGTGTTCGGCACCCTGATCATCGGCTTCCTGCTGTTCGAACCCCAGGGACTCGCAGAAGTGATACCGCGCCTGCGCAAGCACTGGCGGGCGCGTAGAGGTAGAGGAAATCTCGGCAGCACCACATCAAAAACTTGATTCACACCTGGATAGGAGACACAAAATGACCAGCGCGAAACGCCATACCCTCAAGCTCGCCCTCGGCCTCGCCGGTGCCCTGGCCCTGCCTTTCAATGCCGCGACGGCGCAGGATAAATCCGACATCGTTCTCGGCGCCTCGATTCCGTTGAGCGGCGTCATGGCCGCCACCGCGGCCGGTTATCACGCCGCGATGCAGGACTATATCAATCTGGTGAACGAGCAGGGCGGCATCAAGGGCCGCAAACTGCGCTACGCGGCCGAAGACACAGGCTACAAGGTCGACGTGTCTGTCGCCGTGTTCAACAAGCTCACCGCCAGCAACGACGTGCGCTTCTATTACGGCGACTCGACCGGCTTTGCCAAAACCATTTCCCCGGAGCTGCAGCGCAAGGGCAACATCCTGATGTCCGGCACCTCGTTCGCGACTGAGTTGAACAATCCGGAACGTTTCCCGAACTACTTCATGTCCGGCCCCGACTACTCGCAGATGGTCAAGATCCTGCTGCGCCATATCGCGGCTGAAAAGCCGAAGGCGCGCGTGGCGCTCGTCTATTCCGACAACGAGTTCGGCCGCGACCCGATCGCGGCGGCGGAAGCGTACGCCAAGGAGCTCGGCCTGACCGTGGCGCAGACGCTGCCGACACCGATCGGCTCCGTCGACGTCTCGACCGAAGTGCTCAAGCTGCGCCGCGCCAACCCCGACTACACCATCTTCCACGGCTACGTGCTGGCGCCGATCCCCGAATTCATCTCGCAGGCGAAGAACCTCGGCATGAAGACAAAGTTCATGGGCACGCTCTGGTCGATGGACCTGGTCAACATCGAGCGCATGGGCCCTGGCGCGGACGGCTTCATGGGCGTCATGCCCTACCGCTACTACTTCGACAAGGAGGGCAAGTCGCCGATGCTGGAGCAGATCCGCAAGATCCGCCCGGAATACCAGTCGGTCGCCTACATGCAAGGCTTCCTCACCTCGATGCTGTTCGTCGAGGCCGCCAAGCGGACGCTGGAATCGGGCAAGGAATTGACCGGTTCGAACATGAAGACCGCGCTCAACTCCATCAAGAACTGGGATACGGGCGGCATCATCGGCACGCCGATCTCGGTCCAGGGAAACTCCATCCCGGTGGGCCGCGTGTACCAATACGACGCAGGCAAGAAGACCATGCTCCCGGCATCGGGCTGGATCGACCTGTCGAAGTAACCCGCCTGCAAAACCCGGAAAGAAATCATGGCTGACGTGTCTTCCAACATCCTAGAAGTGGACAACATCGAGGTGGTGTACGGCAAATCCGTCACTGCCCTATCCGGCCTCTCGCTGAAGGTGCGGAAGGGCTCGGTTGTTGCGCTGCTCGGCGCCAACGGCGCCGGCAAGTCGACCACTCTGAAGGCAGTGACCAACGTGCTTCCTCTGGAAGACGGACAGGTGACGGCGGGCGCGATTCGCTTCAGCGGCGAATCGACGCACGGCGTCGCTCCCGACCGCCTTGTGCGCAAGGGCATGTTCCACGTCATGGAGGGCAGGCGCATCTTCACCGACCTCACGGTGGAGGAGAACCTGACCACGGCCGGCTTCGCCCTGTCCGGCCGCGCGTCGCTGGGCAAGGAAGGCTATGACCTCGTCTATGGCTATTTTCCGCGGCTGTTCGAGCGGCGCAACGGCCTGGCCGGCTACCTTTCCGGCGGCGAGCAGCAGATGCTCGCCATCGGCCGGGCGCTGATCGCGCAGCCCAGTCTGATCCTGCTCGACGAGCCCTCGCTCGGCCTGGCGCCGAAACTGGTCGAAGAAATCTTTTCCATCATCTCGCGCATCAACCGCGAGCAAGGCGTGTCGATGCTGCTGGTCGAGCAGAACGCGTCGATGGCGTTTTCCGTCTCCCATCACGGCTACATCGTGGAAAACGGCAAGGTGATGCTGGACGGGCCGAGCCAAGAGCTGACCCGCAATCCCGTCGTCAGGGAGCTCTACCTGGGCGTGCACAGCGACAGCGAGTCGAAACGCCGCAGCTATCGTTGAACCTTAATCTGGAGCAAGAATTGGAATCAAAGAAGGCAGTTATCACTGCATATGTACGCTCGCCCTTTACCGCGGCCCGCAAGGGGGCGCTGGCGGAAATCCGTCCCGACGACCTGAGCGCGCAAGTGATCCGGGCACTGATGGAAAAGGTGCAGGTCCCGGCGAGCGAGGTCGAGGACGTAATCTGGGGCTGCGCCTATCCGGAAGGCGAACAAGGTTTGAATCTGGGGCGCATCGTCGGCATGCTGGCCGGCCTGCCGGACTCCGTCGCCGGGGTGACGGTGAACCGCTGGTGCGGTTCGGCGCTGCAGTCGATTCAGATGGCCGCCGGCATGATCGCCACCAACGCCGGCGAAGCCTTCATCTGCGGCGGCGTCGAGTCGATGTCGCGCGTGCCCATGTTCGGTTTCAATATTGCGCCGCCGGCTGCCTGGTCGCAGGAGGAGACGGACGCCTACATGAAAGTCGGCCTGACTGCCGAGCGTGTGGCGGAGCGCTACGGCATCACGCGTGAAGAGCAGGACCGTTTCGGATTCGACAGCCAGAACAAGGCGCTGGCCGCGCAAGAGGACGGCCGTCTGGCGCAGGAAATCGTCGCCATCGACGTCAAGGGCGAACGGGTGGACAAGGACGGCTGCATCCGCATGCCATCCATGGAAAAGCTGGCCAGCCTGGCGCCCGCGTTCAAGGAGGGCGGCACGGTGACGGCGGGCTCGACTTCGCCGATGACGGACGGCGCCACCGCGCTGTTTGTCTGCTCCGAGGCGTTCGCCATGCGCCATGGCCTGCCGGTGCTGGCCGAGGTGGTGAGCTTCGCGGTGGACGGCTGCGCCGCGGATGTGATGGGACTGGGGCCGATCGGCGCCAGCCGCAAGGCATTGTCGCGCGCCCGGCTCAGCATCGAGGACATCGATGTCGTCGAAATGAACGAGGCGTTTGCCGCCCAGGCCGAAGCCTGCCGCCGCGAGCTCGGCATCGCGCCGGAAAAACTGAACGCCGATGGCGGCGCGATCGCGCTCGGTCATCCGCTGGGCGCGACCGGCGGCCGCCTGGTGGGCAAGGCTGCGCTGCGCCTCTCGCGCGGCGAAGGGCGCTATGCACTGGCGACCCAGTGCATCGGCGGCGGTATCGGCATCGCCATGGTGATCGCGAGGCCGCACTGATGAATGCGTATGCAGCACCGCTGCGCGACATGCAGTTCATTCTGCGTCACCTGGCGGATCTTGAGCAGATCGGCAGCCTGCCGAACTGCGAAGAAGCAAGCGTCGAACTGACGGAAGCGGTCCTTGACGAGGCGGCGCGCTTTTCGGCCGGCGTGCTGGCTCCGCTCAACCCCATGGGCGACGCGCAGGGCTGCCGCGTGGAGAACGGCAGGGTGGTCACGCCGGACGGATGGATCGAGGCCTACGCCGAGTTCCGCGACGCCGGCTGGGTGGGGCTGGGCATGGCGCCCGAGTTCGGCGGACAGGGGCTGCCGAAGCTGGTCGCGGCGCCGGTCACCGAAATGTTTTATTCGGCGAACATGGCGTTCAACCTGCTGCCACCGATGGCGCAGGGCGCTGCCGAAACCTTGCTGCTGGCCGCCAACGAACAACTGAAGTCGACCTTCGTGCCCAAGCTCGCCAGCGGCGAGTGGACGGCGACGATGGACCTCACCGAGCCGAACGCCGGCTCGGACCTGAGCGCGATGAAGACGCGCGCCGTGCCCCATGCGGACGGCAGCTATCGCCTGTTCGGGCAAAAGATATTCATCACTTACGGCGATCACGAGCTGGCCGACAACATCGTCCATCTCGTGCTCGCACGTCTTCCCGATGCACCGCCCGGCGTGCGCGGCATCTCGATGTTCGTGGTCCCCAAGTTCCTCGTTGGCGAGGACGGTACGCCCGGCGCGCGCAACGACATGCAATGCATTGCCGTCGAACACAAAATGGGCATCCGCGGCAGCCCGACCTGTGTGATGAGTTACGGGGACAAGGATGGGGCGGTCGGCTACCTGGTCGGTGAACCGAACTGCGGCCTCGAGTACATGTTCGTGATGGTGAACGAGACCCGCTTCAACGTCGGTCTGCAAGGCATCGCGCTCGCCGAGCGCGCCTGGCAGAAAGCCCTTGAATATGCCGGCGAGCGGCGCCAGGGCCGGGACGCCCAGACGGGTGAAACCAACGTTCCCATCATCCGCCACCCCGACGTCAGGCGCATGCTGCTTGCCATGCGCGCGCGCGTGATGGCGGCAAGGATGCTGGCCTATACGGCGGCAGGCTGGTTTGACCGTGCCCGCTGCGATCCCCATCCGGAAAGGTCGAAACACAGCAGGCAGCTGCTCGACCTGCTGATGCCCGTGGTCAAGGGCTGGGGCTCCGAACTCGGCATCGAGGTTGCCAACCTCGGCATACAGATCCACGGCGGCATGGGCTTTGTCGAGGAAGCCGGCGTGGCGCAGTATCTGCGGGATGTGAGGATCACCAGCATCTACGAAGGCACCACCGGCATCCAGGGACAAGACCTGATCAACCGCAAGACACTGCGCGACAAGGGCGAAGCCTTCCGTCTCCTGATTGCCGAAATGCGGGCCGCGGCCCGGCGCGCCGAGGAATCGCCCGTCGCGGGCCTGGGCGCCCGGCTGATGCGCAGCATCGACACGCTGCAGGAAGCGGTCGACTGGGTGCTGTTCAAGGGCGAGAAGGAGATGGGCGAGGTCTTGTCCGCAAGTACGCCCTTTCTGCACCTGGCCGGCATCACCTGCGGAGGGTGGCAGCTCGTGCGTGCCGCGACAGCCGCCGCGGCTTTGCGCGAACGAGGAGATCCGGACGCCTACTTCAACGGAATCATCGGGCTGGCCGAGTTCTATTTCACCAACATCGCGCCGCACGCTGCCGCCCATGCGACGGCAGTCATGGAAGGCGCGAGGGCTGTTCACTGCTACCAGTCTTTTTGACGATCCAGGCTCTCCGGCTCCTCGCCGGAGAGTTTCTTGTAGAGGTAGGCGCGCGAAATTCCCAGCTCCTCCGCGACCTTGCTCTTGTTCCCCTTGTGCTTGTGCATGGCGTCGCGGATCATCGTTTTTTCCAGTTCCTCGATCGCGTCCTGCATCCTGCCCGGGACCGGTGCGCGTGGCGCGGCGTCCGCCGCCGGTAGCGGAGGCGGCGACATCAGACGGAAATTATCGAGCGTGATTTCCGGGCCATCGCAGAAGATCGCCGCTTTTTCCACCTCGTGCAGCAGTTGCCGTACATTGCCCGGCCACGGCAACTCCTTCAGGTAGGCATAGACGCGCGAATCCACGCCCTTGGCCGAGGTGTGGTGCCGCTCGGCAAACGCAAGCAGGAAGCTTTGCACCAGCTCAGGAATGTCTTCCCGCCGCTCGCGCAGGCTCGGCATGCGGATGGTGACGCCGCTGATGCGGTAGTAGAGGTCGAGCCGGAACTCGCCGTTGGCGATCATCTCCCGGAAATCGCGGTTGGTCGCGCTGATGAGGCGGAAGTCCGAGTGGCGCGGCCGGTCGCCGCCCACGCGCTCGAAGATGCCATCCTGCAGGACGCGCAGCAGCTTGACCTGTACGTCCGACGGCATATCGCCGATTTCGTCGAAGAACAGCGAGCTGTGGTCGGCCAGCTCGAACTTGCCCTTGCGGCCCTTTTTTTCGGCGCCGGTGAAGGCGCCGGCTTCATAGCCGAACAGTTCGCTTTCCACCAGCGAAGCGGGCAGGGCGGCGGCATTGACAAACACCATCGGATTCTCGCTGCGCTGGCTCAATGCGTGAATGGCGTGCGCGGCCAGTTCCTTGCCGGTGCCGCTCTCGCCGATGATCAGCACCGGCACCGACAGCGGCGCGACCTTGGCGATGTCGGCCTTGAGCTGGCGAATCGCATCGCTGTTGCCGACCATCTTGTCCAGGCCGAAGGTACGCCGTTTCAGTCCGGTGAGTTCGTTGCGGTAAAACTCCACCTTCGAACGAAGCTGCGCCACTTCGTTGCCGAGCGCAACCACTGTTTCGGGGCCCTTGAACATCACGCGTCCGAGCGCCCCGACCGTCTTGCCGTTCTCGACCAGGGGGATGCGCGCGACGACGCGGGTGACGCCGCCCATTTCCTGCAGCTTGCCGATCTCGGCCTTGCCGGTGCGGACAACTTCATGCAGTTTCGTGTTCTCGATCACCTCCGTGACCTTCTTGCCGATCGCCTCGCCGTGGGCGATGCCGAAGAAACGTTCATGGACCGGGGGAATGTACCGGATGCGCGCCTGGCCATCGACCACCACCACCGACTCGTAGGGATTGTTCAGGAAGTAGTCGAAGACCGCGTGCGCGAAGTCGACATTGGCGACGAAATCGAATAGCGTGGACTGGCTGGCGGCATGCTGAATGAAGATCAGGGTCGAGTCCTCCCCCGAACGGAAGCTTGCGATCAGCCTGGGAGCGCCGGCGACGGCCAGCATGCCCCGCCGGCGCCCCTCGTTTCGATAGCACTCCAGAACCCGCTGCCGGATGGCATCGTCGCGGGCAAAGCCGGTTGCGCACATCACCTTGCCATCGGCGTCCAGTATCAGCACGCCAAAGGCGGCCGGGTTATATTCCCTTGTCGCATCCATGAGTTTCAGTGTGTCTCCTGTAAATACAGAATTCGCCGCCGCGACTGTCCATCGGGAAGACAGCTTGTGCATGCCGGCGCTGCTTGCATCGCCCCGGATTTGTTGCGCAATGCTGTCCTTGCACCACTTAAGCCCGCGATTTTCCAGTGAAAACAGGCAGTTTTCGTGCCACGCCGCTCAAGGCGGAGCGCGGTGGCACGGACGTTGCAAAGTGAAGGAGACCACATTCGACGTACACACACACTCATGTTGCCTGCTGAACAACTCGCCCCGGCCCCGGACTCTCCCGCGCTTGACCTGCTCGAAGGCATCCGCGTCCTTGACCTGACGACCTCCATCGCCGGCCCCTATGCATCGCTGCTGCTGGCCGACCTCGGCGCCGAAGTGCTGAAGATCGAGCGCCCCGGCCGCGGCGACGACGCGCGCGCCTGGGGGCCACCCTTCCTCGACGGTGAATCCCTGTGGTTCCTGAGCGTGAACCGTAACAAGCACAGCGTCACGCTCGACTATGCGCAGGCCGCCGGGCTCGAAGCCCTCCATGCACTGGTGAAGGCCGCTGACGTCATCCTCATCAACCAGGTGGGACGCAGCCAGAAGAAACTCGGCATCGACTATGCGCGCCTGCGGCATATCAATCCGCGGCTGGTGCATGTATCGATCACCGGCTTCGGGCTGGAAGGCGCCAAGGCCGACCAGCCTTGCTACGACCTGATCGCCGAAGGCTACAGCGGCGTGATGGACCTGACCGGCGAGTCCCCCGAGCGCGACCCGCAAAAGGTGGGCACGCCGGCGGCCGACCTGCTGTCCGGCGCCGATGCGGCCATGGCGGCGATGGCCGCCCTCATCGACCGCAACCGCACCGGCCGCGGACACGAGATCGACATCGCGATGGTCGAGAGCATGACGCGATTCATGACGCCGCGCATCGTTCCCTATCTCGGTTCGGGCGAACTGCCGCGCCGCAGCGGCGGCACCGACAGCGTGATCGCGATCTATCGCACCTTCTACACGGCCGACCATCCGATCACGCTCGGGCTCGGCAACGATGCGATCTGGAAGCGTTTCTGCGAAGCGATCGGGCGCCCTGACATGGCGCAGGACCAGCGCTTCGCCGACAACGCCGGCCGCCGCGCCTTCCGTCCGGAAATCGTGCAGGAGATCCAGGCCATCCTGCTCACCAAGCCGCGCGTCCACTGGCTCGACCTCTTCGCCGGCGCGCGCATCCCCGCCGGGCCGATCAACAGCCTCGACCAGGTGGTGACCGACCCGACCCTGACCGAACGCGGCCTGTTCTACGCGCCCCGCCGCAACGGCGTGCCCGTACCCCAGGTCGGCCTGGGCATCCGCTTCGACGGCAATCACCACACCCACCGCAAGGACCCGCCCCGCCTGGGCGAAGATACCCGGCACGCCTTCGCGACATGGCTAGGCTGGGACGACGACGCGATCCGGAAGCTGGACGACGCAGGACTGCTCTGAGACATCCATCCACACACATACACACCAGGAGAACGAGACATGACACGCCAGTTCGAGACCATCCTCTACACCGAAGACGGCCCCATCGGCACCATCACGCTGAACCGTCCCGACAACGGCAACATGTTCAACGAAACCATGTGCCACGAGATCCGTGACTGCATCAACGATATCCGCCGCGAGACCCGCACGCGGGTCATCGTCATCACCGGCGCCGGCGACCGCTTCTTCTGCATCGGCGGCGAAAAGACCGGCATGCCCGACACCCACCTCTACCCCGGCGTGCTGCCGGTGCTCGACATGTACGAGGCCATCGACCGCCTGCAAAAGCCGGTGATCGCCTCGGTGAACGGCTTTGCCGTCGGCGGCGGCAACGTGCTGCAAGTGATGTGCGATATCACCATCGCCAAGGAAAGCGCGGTGTTCCGCCAGGTCGGGCCGATGATGGGCAGTTTCGACGCAGGCTTCGGCACCTGGTACCTGGAAGACCTGGTCGGCAAGAAGAAGGCCAAGGAAATCTGGTTCCGCAATCCGAAGATCAGCGCCAGGGAAGCGGAGGAGATGGGCCTCATCAACAAGGTGGTGCCCGACGACCAGCTGGCCGCCGCCACGCGCGAAATGGCGCTGGAGATCGCCGAGCGCGGCGCCTTTGCGCTGGCCTCGATCAAGGCGGCCTTCGGCGCCCGCCACGGCGGCGTGGGCGGACTGTCGCGCGTCACGCATGACCTGCTGCTGCGCCTGAACCTCGACACCGAGGAGTCGAAGGAGCTGTCGAAGTCGTTCAGCGAAAAGCGTTCGCCCGACGCGTCCAAGTTCGGTCACTGAGCGAGAGCGGCGCCATGAACACGGTCCTTACCCTCCACGATCCGCAGCAGGCGCGCGCGTATTACGCAGCCGGCGTCTGGCAGGACAAAACCTTGTACACGCTGCTGCGCTCGCATGCGCAGGCACGTCCCGGCGCGTGGGCGCTGCGCGACAGCACGCGGCGGCTGACGTGGGAACAGCTCCTGGAATGGACGGACGCGGTCGCCGCCGATCTTGCCGCTGCGGGCCTGCGCAAGGGCTCGCGCGTCTCGGTGTGGCTGCCCAGCCGCGTGGAGTCGGTCATCATCTTCCTCGCCTGCTCGCGCAACGGCTACATCTGCAATCCCTCGCTGCACCAGAACTATACGGTGGCGGAGATCGTGCGGCTGATCGAGCGCATCGATTGCGAAGCCTTCTTCGGGCAAAGAGGTTATGGCGCCGATGGCAAGCGGGAAGGCGTGGCCGACGAGATCGGCGCCGTCAAGAGCCTGCGCCGCTCCTACTGGCTGGAGCCCTCGCGCGACGGCGCCGGGGAGTTTCCGCGAGCGGACGGGGCGGGGTCGCAATTCGAGCCGGAAACCAATCCGGACAAGGTGGTCTACCTCGCCTTCACCTCCGGCACCACGGGGTTGCCCAAGGCCGTCATGCACAGCGACAACACTCTGCTTGCCAACGGCAGGGCGATGGTGAAGGACTGGGGGCACGATGCCGATACGATTCTGTTCAGTCTCAGCCCGATCAGCCACCACATCGCAACGGTGGCAATCGAGCAGGCGCTTGTCGCCGGCATGGAACTGGTGGTGAACGACCTGCCCTCCGGCTTGAAGCCGATCGACTGGATACTCGAGACCGGCGCGACCTATGTGATGGGCGTGCCCACGCATGCGATGGATATCCTGGCCGAAACGAAGCGGCGCGGCCTCGACAAGCTCGGGAAGGTAAAAGTGTTCTACATGGCGGGCGCCGCCATTCCACGCGAAATCGCCCAGGGCTTCCTGAACCGGGGCATCCTGCCGCAGAACATCTACGGCATGACCGAAAACGGCTCGCACCAGTACACGCTGCCCACCGACAGCGCCGATACCATCGTCGGCACCTGCGGCCGTGCCTGCGGCGCCTATGAAGTCAAGCTGTGGAATGCGGAGAACCCGGACATCGAGGCCAAGCCCGGCGAGATCGGAGAGATCGGCGGGCGGGGCGGCTGCCTGATGCTCGGTTACTTCAACAACCAGTCGGCCACCGAGAAATCCTTCAACGCGCACGGCTGGTTCCTCAGCGGCGACCTCGGCATGTTCGACGAAAACGACTGCCTCGTCATCATGGGGCGCAAGAAAGACCTCATCATCCGCGGCGGCCACAACATCCATCCGTCCACCATTGAAGACCTCGCCATCACGCATCCGGCCGTGCTCAAGGCGGCCGCCTTCCCGGTGGCCGACGATCGCCTCGGCGAACGGGTCTGCCTGGCCGTCACCTGCACCGAGGGGGCAAGGCCGCCGGCAGGCAATGAAATCCTGAAGCACCTGCATGATGCCGGGCTGTCGAAGTTCGACATGCCGGAGTTCTACATTCCGCTCGATGAATTTCCGCAGACCGCCAGCGGAAAGATCCTCAAGCGCGAGCTGGTGGAATGGGTCAAGCAGGGCCGCATCCAACCTGCCCCCGTGCGTTGGGTAGGCGACGACAATAAAACCAACGGGAAGGCGAACTGACCATGCCGATCACACTATCCTACCGCGACGAATTCGCGATCCTCACCATCGACCGTCAGGAAGCCCTGAACGCCCTGAGCTTCTCGCTGATCGGCGATATCGGCCGCTGTCTTGACGAAGCGGAAAAGTCCAAGGCGCGCGCGCTTCTCATCACCGGTGCCGGGCAAAAGGCGTTCTGCGCCGGCGCGGATATCGCCGAGCTCACCAACCGCGACCTCGAAGCGCAGAAGCGCGGCGCCGAATTCGGCCAGCAAGTGTTCGGGCGGCTCGACACGCTGCCCATGCCGTCGGTCGCCATCATCAACGGCTATGCCTTCGGCGGCGGGCTGGAACTGGCGCTGGCCTGCACCTTCCGCCTTGCCACCGCAAATGCCAAGGTCGGCCTGCCGGAAATCAAGCTCGGCCTGATTCCGGGCTATGGCGGCACTCAGCGCTTGCCGCGCGTGGTCGGCGAAGCGCGCGCCCTGGAAATGATCATGACGGGTCGCACCGTCGCCGCCGACGAGGCGGCGCGCATCGGCCTCGTGAACCGGCTGGTGGAGGGCGATGCGATCGAAGCCGGCATGGCCTTCGCCCGCGAATTCAGCGGCCACGGCATGGTGGCGCTGCGCCTGGCGCGCGGTGCCGTGCAACGCGCGCTGCAAACCCCGCTGACCGAAGGCCTCAGGATCGAGGCCGACCTTTCCACGCTCGCCTACCAGACGAAGGATGCCAACGAAGGCATGGCCGCCTTCCTCGAAAAGCGCAAGCCCCAATTCAAGGATTGCTGACCATGTCGGAAAAAGGAACCATCATCGTCACCGGCGCCAGCCGGGGCATCGGCGCCGCCATCGCGATCGCGCTGGCCGAACTCGGGTATACCGTCGCCTGCCTGTCGCGCCGCGGCGAGCTGCCGGCCGTGCCGGGCGCGAGTGCGGAAGCGCTGGGGCGCTGCAAGGCCTTCACCTGCGATGTCACCCGCAGCGACAGCCTGCGCGACGCGTTCGCGGAAGCGGCAAAGCTGGGCGGTCCGGTCGCCGGCCTGGTGAACAATGCCGGCGTCCACCTCGAAGGCCCCAGCGCCAGCTTCTCGCACGAAGACTACGAGACCGTCTTCGTCACCAACACCACGTCGGTCTTCATGAGCTGCCAGCACATTTATCCGCACCTGGTGGCATCGGGCGGCGGCCTGATCATCAACATCGGGTCTTTCTTCGACAAGCTGGGCGTCAAGCGCAACCTCGCCTACTGCGCCTCCAAGGCGGCGGTGGGCGCGATCACCCGCTGCCTGGCCGTGGAGTGGGCCGGCAAGGGCATCCGCGTCATCGACGTCGCCCCCGGCTACATCATGACCGACTTGAACAAGGAAGCCATGTCCGCAGGCCCGCTGCGCGAGTACCTGGAAAAGCGCATCCCCGGCCGCGAGCCCGGCACCTCGGAAGACGTGGCGAAGCTGGTCAAGGCATTGTTCCTGGCGGATTCGCCTTTCCTGTCTGGCGAGACCATTTACATCGACGGCGCGCAAGGCGTCGCGCACTAACCTTCAAAGAGAACTGACGTGAATATTTTTGAGCGGCTCGATGCGAGCATCGAACTTTCGGACGACGAAAAGCAGCTGCTGGACAGCGTGCGTGCATTGGCGCGCAGCGAGCTGATGGTGCGCGCCGAACACTACGACAAGACCGGCGAATTCCCCTGGGAAAACGTCAAGGCGATCAACAACCTCGGCCTGAACGCGATGTTCATCCCGGAGGAGTACGGCGGGGCGAAACTGTCCTACACGGCCTACCTGGAGTGCGTGCGCGAGATCGCCAAGGCCTGCGCCTCGACCGGCATCATCTGGGCGACCAATTTCCACGCCATCAAGCCGCTCATCGACTTCGGCTCGGACGAACAGAAGCAGCGCCTGCTGCCGCGCATCGCCGAAGGCGGCCTCGCCGCACTGGCGATCACCGAGCCCGATGCAGGATCGGACGCCACCGGCATGCGCACCCGCTTTACGCCGGACGGGGATGACATCGTCATCGATGGCGGCAAGACCTTCATCACCAACGGCGACGTGGCCGATGTCTATGTGTTGTTCGGCAAATGGAGCGAGATCGAGGATCCCAAGAAGGCCATCTCGGTCGTGATCCTGGAGAAGGGTACGCCGGGGCTGTCGGTGGTGCGCACCGAGCAGAAGATGGGACACCGCGCTTCCAGCACCGCCACCATTTCCTTCGACGGCTGCCGCGTGCCGCGCGCCAACCTGTTGCGCAACCCGGGAGACGGCCTGAACATCCTGTTCTCCTCGCTCAACAAGTCGCGTCCCAGCGTGGCCGCCCATGCGCTCGGCATCGCGCGCGCCGCCTTCGAGGATGGCGTCGAATACATCAACCAGCGCAAGCAGTCGGGTCGCAAGATCATCGAGTTCCAGGGCATCCAGTTCATGCTGGCCGACATGGCGACCGATCTCGCCATGTGCGAATCCTGGCTGTGGCGCCTGGGCAAGCTGGTCGACAGCGGCGGAACCGACTTCAGCATCGATGCATCCATGCTGAAGATGCGCGCCACCGACATTGCCATGCGCATCACCACCGATGTGGTGCAACTCTTCGGCGGCTATGGCTATTGCCAGGATTTCCGCGTCGAGCGCCTGATGCGCGACGCCAAGATCACGCAGATCTGGGAAGGCACCAACCAGGTGCACCGCCAGCTGATCGGCCGCAGTTTCCTGACCAAATGAGAGGAATCCAATGAGTGAGATCAAGACGATCGGTGTCGCCGGTTGCGGCACGATGGGAGCGGGCATTGCCATCGTCGCCGCCCGCGCCGGTTTCCGTACGGTGGTGTTCGACACCCGCCAGGAGGCGCTCGACAAGGCGCTGAAGCAGACGCGCGACTTCTTCGCGAAATCGGTCCAGCGCGGCAAGATGACCGAGGAAAAGATGAGCGCAGCCATCGGCAACCTGGTCATGACCACGAACCTGGATGACATGGGCGAGTGCGACCTCGTCATCGATGCGGTGTTCGAAGACCTGAAGGTCAAGCACGAGCTGTTCGCGAAGCTCGACAAGGTCTGCCCGCCGCATGCCATCTTCGCGTCCAACACATCGACGCTATCCATCACCGAGATCGCCGCCGGCTCCGGCCGCGACGACCGCTTCGTCGGCATGCACTTCTGCCTGCCGGCGCAGCTGATGAAACTGGTGGAAATGTCGCCCGGCCTGAACACCTCGGAGGAAACCTTCGCCAAGGCCTGGGCCGCGTGCGAGGCCATGGGCCAGCGTCCGGTGAAGACCAAGGACAACCCCGGCTTCATCCTCAACTACTTCCTCATCCCCTACAACAACGATGCGATCCGTCTCGTCGAGGCTGGCGTGGCCTCGCCGGCCGACATCGACCGCGCGATCAAGGAGGGCCTGGGCTATCCGATGGGGCCGCTGGAACTGCTCGACCTGATCGGCCTCGATACCCAGCTGCTGCTGTGCGAGGCGATGTACGGCATTACCAACGAGCCGCGCGCCGCCTGCCCGCCGCTGGTCAAGCGCATGATCGCCGCCGGCCACCTCGGCCGCAAATCGGGGCGCGGGTTCTATACCTATGAAGGCAACGCGATGTTCGGGAGCTGAGACATGACTTATTTCATTATCGATACCGGCAACAGCCGTTCTTTCCCGGCCAGCCATCCGCTGCTGGAGGGAAAATCCAACGATGGCGAGGTCGTCATCCTCATCGGCGAGAAGGCCGGTGAAGCGCTTCCCGAGATCCGCAATGCGGAGGGCAAGGCCGCCATCCTGATCGAACTGGGCACGGAATGCCTCGGCGTCCACACCGGCGAAAGCCGCGCCAGGGAAGGTTCGAATATCCTCGGCTTCGCGCGCTTCCGCCTCGGCGACAGCGATCCGTCCAACCTCGTCGAACTGGTGCGCCAGCCGAATACGCCTGAATCGGCGATCAATGCCGCCAAGGCGGTGCTGGAAGGCGCAGGCCTGAAGGTTGCGGTCTGCCTCGATTTCGCCGGCCGCATCATCGACCGTCTCGTACGTCCCTACTACAACGCAACGCTGCGCCGGCTCGACGAGGGCCTGGCCACTGCCGACGACATGGACCTGACGCTCAAGCTCGGCCTCGGTTATCCGGAGGGGCCGATCGCCTTGCTGGAACGCACCGGGCTTGCCCATCACTTCGATGTGACGCAGGCCTTGTTCGAGGCCTATGGCGAGTCGCCCTATGCGCCGGCGCGCCGCGCCCGAGTGGCCAAGGCGCGCGCGCAGAAAAAGGGCGGCTGAGATGATGCGACCACTGGAAGGCGTGCGCGTGCTCGACTTCAGCACGCTCCTGCCCGGGCCGATGGCAACCCTGATCCTCGCCGAGGCCGGTGCGGAAGTGATCAAGATCGAACGCCCCGGGCGCGGCGACGAAATGCGCAGCTACACGCCGAAGTTCGGCGACGACAGCGTGAACTTCGGGCTGCTGAACCGCGGCAAGCGCAGCATTGCCGTCGACCTCAAGGAAGCGGGCGTGGCGGACAGGTTGCGCGGATTGATCGAAAGCGCCGACATCGTGGTCGAGCAGTTCCGGCCGGGGGTCATGGACCGCCTCGGGCTGGGCTATGAGGCGCTGTCGCAGATCAACCCAGGGATCATTTATTGCGCCATCACCGGCTATGGACAGACCGGCCCCAAGGCGAATGTCGCGGCGCATGACCTGAACTATGTCGCCGAGGCCGGCATGCTCGGACTCTCGGCCGGCAGCGACGGCGCGCCTGTCCTGCCGCCGGCGCTGATTGCCGACATCGCGGGAGGAACCTATCCCGCGGTGGTCAACATCCTGCTGGCGCTGCGCCAGCGCGACCGTACCGGCAAAGGATGCAAGCTCGACATCGCGATGGCCGACAACCTGTTCACCTTCCTCTACTGGGCCATCGGCAACGGGCAGGTGGAAGGGAAGTGGCCGGCGCCGGGCGGCGAGCTTGTGACCGGCGGCTCGCCGCGCTACCAGATCTATAGGACCAGCGACGGCAAGTTCGTCGCCGCCGGTCCGCTGGAGGACAAGTTCTGGGCCAACTTCCTGCAAGCGATCGAGGCACCGCCCGAATTGCAGGATGACAGCAAGGACCCTGCCGGTGTGCGCGCGGCGATCGCTGCCATCATCGGCGCCAAGCCCGCTGCGCACTGGCGCGAACGCTTCGCCGGAAAGGACGTCTGCAGCGTGGTCGTCGCGACCATGCACGAAGCGATGCAGGATGAGCACTTCCATGCGCGCGGGCTGTTTGCGAAGGAACTGGAGAGCAATGGCCGCCGCATCGCGGCGCTGCCGGTGCCGGTGGCCGGCGCCTTCCGAAACGATGCTCCCGTGAGCGGCTATCCGGCGCTGGGCGAGGCCAACCAAGAGTTTGGACTGGACTGAGAAACGTGGAAAGAACCATGCGTGCCATCCTCATCAGGGAACACGGCGAGCCCGAGTCCCTCAAGATCGAAGACGTTCCCACTCCCGCCATCGGCGACGATGAGGTGCTGATCGACGTGAGCGCCATCGGCGTCAACTATCCCGACCTGCTCGTCATCGGCGGCCAGTATCAGATCCTGCCGCCGCGCCCGTTCAGTCCCGGCAAGGATGCGGCCGGTGTCGTCGCCGCGGCCGGCAGCCGTGTGACATCGTGCAAGCCCGGCGACCGCGTCGTGGCGCAGGTCGAGTACGGCGCCTATGCCGAGCAGCTCGTGGCGCGCGGCGAGAACTGCTTCGTCATCCCGGATGCGATGTCCTTCACCGACGCTGCGGCCATGGGGCTGGTCTACCAGACCGCGCATTTCGCGCTGATGGAACGCGGCCAGTACCGTACCGGGGAAACGGTGCTGGTCACCGGCGCCGGCGGCGGCGTTGGATTGGCCGCCATCCAGATCGCCAAGGCGCTCGGGGCCACCGTGCTCGCCGGCGTGCGCCACGAAGCCCATGCACAGCTTGCGCGCGAGAGCGGTGCCGACCACATCATCGACCTCGGCGTGGACAACCTGAAGGAGGAAGTCCGCCGCCAGGTACACGCGGTGACGGACGGCCGCGGCGCCGACGTGGTGCTGGACCCGCTCGGCGGCGATGTCTTCGACGCCAGCCTGCGCGCCATGGCGTGGCGCGGCCGCATGGTAGTGATCGGCTTTGCCGCCGGCCGCATTCCGACCATCAAGGCCAACTACCTGCTGGTGAAGAACATCGCGGTGTCCGGCCTGCAGTGGAGCGATTACCGCGAGCGCGATCCTGCCTGGGTGCGGCGCGTGCAGGATGAGCTGTTCGCGCTGTACGCCGCCGGCAAGCTCAAGCCGAAGGTGATGCGGGCCTTCCCCATGGACCAGTTCGCCGAAGCGCTGTCCCTCGTCAAGCACGGCAAGGTGAACGGCAAGGTCGTCCTGACTACACAATAATGAGGAGAGCCTGATGAGTAATGCATTGGCAGCATCGACCCTCGTCGCCGTCGTCGGCAGCGGTGCCATGGGTTCGGGTATCGCCCAGATCGCCGCCGCCGCCGGCCACACGGTGAAGCTGTACGACACCCGGCCCGAAGCGGTGGAGAAGGCCATTGCTGGCATCCGCAAGACCTTCGGCATGCTGGCTGAAAAGGGGCGCATGAAACCGGAGGAAGCCGACGCCGCGGGCGGCCGCCTGCAAGCGGCGGGAGCCATCGCCGAACTGGCCGGCGCCGGCCTCGTGGTCGAGGCCATCGTCGAGAATCTCGACATCAAGCGCCAGTTGTTCGCCGACCTGGAAAAGGTGGTCGCCCAGGACTGCATCCTCGCCACCAATACATCGTCGATTTCCGTCACCGCTCTGGCGGCGAAACTGGCGCATCCCGGGCGCTTCGTCGGCATGCATTTCTTCAATCCGGTGCCGCTGATGGCGCTGGTGGAAGTGATCAGCGGACTGGCGACGGATGCACAAGCCGCCGACCGCATCTTCGATACCGCGCTTGCCTGGGGCAAGTCGCCGGTGCACGCGAAGTCCACGCCAGGCTTCATCGTCAACCGCGTCGCCCGGCCGTACTACGCGGAGGCGCTGCGCCTGCTGAACGAGCAGGCCGCCGATCCCGCCACCATCGATGCCGTCATGCGCGAAGCCGGCGGCTTCCGCATGGGGCCGTTCGAGCTGATGGACCTGATCGGGCATGACGTCAACTTCGCTGTCACGCAGTCGGTCTTCAATGCCTACTTCAACGACCCGCGCTTTACGCCCTCCCTGGTGCAGCAGGAACTGGTCAACGCCGGCTTCCTTGGCCGCAAGAGCGGGCGCGGTTTCTATCGCTATGACGACGGCAGCAAGCCGCAGCCGGCGTCAGAGGATGCCGCGCCGCATCCCGCGCGCGTGACTGTATCGGGCCGTTCCCCCTTCGTCGATGCCGTCGTATCGCAGGCACAGGCAGCCGGAGTGGACGTGACCGCGCAGGAAAGTAGCGGCGACGACGCGCTGATTCAGTGCGGCGACGCCGTGCTCTGTCTCACCGATGGGCGCAGCGCCACCCAGCGCGCAGCCGAGGAGGGCAGGCCCAATCTCGTGCTGTTCGACCTCGCGCTGGACTACGGCAAGGCCGTCCGGCTGGCCGTGTCGGCCTCGGAACAGTGCGACCCGCAGGCATTCCTCGCCGCGGTCGGCTTCCTGCAATCGGCAGGCTATGCCGTGTCACGCCTTGCCGACGTGCCCGGCCTCGCGGTGATGCGCACGGTGGCGATGCTGGCCAACGAGGCCGCCGATGCGGTGAACCAGGGCGTGTGCGACGCCGCCGGCGCGGATGTCGCCATGCAAAAGGGCGTCAACTATCCCCGCGGGCCGCTGGCCTGGGCGGACAGCATCGGGGTGGCCTATGTGATGCGCGTGCTGCTCAATCTTGCACGCTTGTACGGCGAGGACCGCTATCGCGTGTCGCCGCTGATCCAGAAGAAGGTGTGGAGCGGCCACCGCTTCCATCCGTGATATTTTTTCAGAGGAAACAGCATGAATTCCGCGTTCATTTGTGACGCTGTACGTACCCCGTTCGGCCGCTACGGCGGCACCTTGTCGCAGATCCGCGCCGATGACCTCGCCGCATTGCCGATCAAGGCACTGATGGAGCGCAACGCCGGCGTCGACTGGCAGGCGCTCGATGATGTCTACTACGGCTGCGCAAACCAGGCAGGCGAGGACAACCGCAACGTCGGCCGCATGGCCGCCTTGCTGGCCGGGCTGCCTGCCGAGGTGCCGGGAAATACGATCAACCGTCTCTGCGGCTCGAGTCTCGATGCGGTCGGGACCGCCGGGCGCGCCGTGCGGTGCGGCGAGCAGGAGCTCATCATTGCCGGCGGCGTCGAGAGCATGAGCCGCGCGCCCTTCGTGATGGGCAAGGCGGATACCGCCTTCTCGCGCAGCATGAAGATGGAGGACACGACCATCGGCTGGCGCTTCATCAATAGCCAGATGAAAGCGAAGCACGGCGTGGATTCGATGCCGGAAACAGCCGAGAACGTCGCCGCTGAATTCGGCATTGCACGCGCGGATCAGGATGCCTTCGCCTTGCGCAGCCAGCAACGCTGGGCGGCGGCGCACGCTTCGGGATTTTTCGCCGGTGAGATCATTCCCGTCAGTATCCCGCAGAAGAAGGGGGAGACGAAGCTGTTCGACACCGACGAGCATCCGCGCGGCGACACGACGCTGGAAGCGCTGGTAAAACTCAAGGGCGTGGTCAGGCCGGATGGCTCCGTCACTGCCGGCAATGCGTCGGGCGTGAATGACGGCGCATGCGCGCTGCTCATCGCCTCCGAGGAAGCGGCTGTCAGGCACGGACTGACGCCGCGCGCACGCATCCTCGGCATGGCAACGGCCGGCCTGGCTCCTCGCATCATGGGCTTCGGTCCGTCTCCGGCCAGCCGGAAGGTGCTGGCGCTGACCGGGTTGCGTATCGAGCAGATGGATGTCATCGAGCTCAACGAAGCATTTGCCGCCCAGGCGCTCGCGGTGACCCGCGACCTCGGACTCGCCGACGATGCGCCGCATGTGAATCCCAATGGCGGCGCGATCGCAGTTGGCCACCCGCTCGGCGCATCGGGCGCACGGCTCGTGACCACGGCTTTGAACCAGCTCGAGCGCTCCAACGGACGCTATGCACTGTGCACGATGTGCATCGGCGTGGGGCAGGGTATCGCACTCATCATCGAGCGGGTCTGAGACGGGTGGGGTGCATGGCGGGTTTCGCTTCGCTCTACCCACGCTACGGTTCTTTATGGGCGGTGGTGGGTTTCGCTTCGCTCTACCCACCCTACGTTTTTCTATAAGCACTGTAGGGTGGGTAAAGCGCAGCGAAACCCGCCACGCGCTCCGGCAAGGAAAAGACTCCATCCGCACCTGCGTTAAACTAGTCAGGTTCAACCAGGAGATACCGATGCCTCAATTCAAAGCCTACCTTATCGAGCAGTCGGCCGACGGGCAGGTCGGCGGGCGCCTGACCACGCTTTCGCCCGAGCAGCTGGATGCCGGTGAAGTGACGATCCGCGTCCACTACTCCAGCATCAACTACAAGGACGCGCTCGCGGCAACCGGCAAGGGCAAGATCATCCGCCGCTTCCCCTGCGTGGGCGGCATCGACATGGCCGGGGAAGTCACGGAGAGCACGGACCCGCGTTTCACCCCCGGCCAGAAAGTGATCGCGACAAGTTTTGATATCGGCGTGTCGCACCACGGCGGTTACGCGGAGTACGCCCGCGTGCCGGGGAAGTGGGTTGTCGCCTTGCCTGACGGACTCGATCTGAAGGAATCCATGGCGCTTGGCACCGCCGGCTTTACGGCGGCGCTCGGCATTGTTCGCATGGAAGACAACGGCCTTGCCCCGGGCAATGGGCCGGTCGTCGTCAGCGGCGCCACGGGCGGCGTGGGCGGTCTTGCCATCGACATGCTGGCGCGGCTCGGCTATCACGTCGTTGCGCTGACCGGCAAGGAGAGCGAGTCGGACTATCTCAAGATGCTCGGCGCCGCCGAGATCAAGCCGACTTCCTCCATCGACTTCGACAAGGTCCGCCCGCTCGAAGCAGGGCTCTGGGCCGGCGCCGTCGACAACGTGGGCGGGCCGATCCTGCACTGGATCCTCGCCACGATGAAGCAGGCCGGCACGGTCGCCAGCATCGGTAATGCGGCAAGCGCCAAGATGGACACGACCGTGTTCCCGTTCATCCTGCGCGGCGTCAGCCTGCTCGGCGTGGATTCCGGCTACATGGGGTTCCCGACGCGGCAGAGGGTTTGGGACCGCCTCGCATCCGACCTCAAGCCGCGCCATCTCGACGCCGTCACACGCGTCGTTGACTTCGACGACCTGCCTGCTTGCTTCGACGACTTTATTGCCGGCCGTGTCAAAGGACGTACCGTCGTCCGGATCGCATAGCGGCTGCGCCCGATCATTTGGACATGCAGGAACACGTTTGGCAGGTGAGCCGAAAGGTATGGCAAGCCGCAGCGTAAGGATGCTCGGCGTTATACCTTAAAGATATCGCCGCGGACCGAAATGATATTGGACGCTCATCGCGACGGCACATACCATGATTCCATCACTGGAATGAAAGGAGTCTGCGATGAAGAATGAGTTCGATCGAAGCGAATTGCTGCGCCGGGTCACCGAGGCAAGGGCCAAGGACGGCAACGAACGGGTACGGACCATTACGAAGCGCGTTGTCGCCGACCTGTTCAAGACGATCGAGGAATTCGAGGTCAAGCCCGTGGAGTTCTGGGCGGCAATGCAGTGGCTGTCCCGTCTCGGCGCGAGCGGACAGATCGGCCTGATCACCGCAGGCCTGGGCTTCGACCGCCTGCTCGACATTCTCGAAGATGAAGCGGATGCGCGCGCAGGGCTTGCCGCCGGAACGCCGCGCGCCATCGAAGGCCCGCTGTATGTGCCGGGGGCGCCGCAGTCCGAGTACGAGGCACGCCTGGACAACGGGAAAATGCCGGGCAGCGTCTATGTCATGGAAGGCACGGTGCGCGACATCGAAGGCAATCCGTTGCCGGGCGCCGTCGTCGATGTGTGGCACGCGAACGAGAAGGGCGCCTACTCGCATTTCGATCCCAGCCAGGAACCCTACAACCTGCGCCGCCGTATCGTCACCGACGCGCAGGGCCGTTACCGCTTCCGCAGCGTGCTCCCGCCGGGTTATGCGATCCCGCCGGACAGCCCGACCTCGGAACTGTTCGACCTGCTGGGCCGCCACGGCAACCGGCCTGCACATATCCACTTCCTGGTGTCGGCCGGCGGCAAGCGCGCCCTCACCACGCAGGTCAATATTCCCGGCGATACCTATATCGACGACGACTTTGCCTTCGCCACCCGCGACGGCCTCGTCGTGACGCTCGAAGAGGTACCGGCACAGGGTGGATACGAATCGCTCGGCATCGACTTCGCCTTCACCCGCATCCGCTTCGATTTCAAGCTGCAGCCCGCCGCCGGCGAGCAGGACGCCCTGCACCTGGGACGTTACGAACGGGCTGTTGCGCCGAGCGCTGCCTAATCGCAGGATTGGACATCCATGATCGATAAAATCCTTCCATCCCTCTCCGCCGCCGTCGCCGATATCCCCGACGGCGCGACGGTCATGATCGGTGGTTTCGGTACGGCTGGCATGCCGTCGCAGCTCATCGACGCGCTCATCGAACAGGGCGCGCGGGAACTCACCATCATCAACAACAATGCGGGTAATGGCGATACCGGACTGGCCGCGCTGCTCAAGGCGAAGCGCGTGCGCAAGATCGTCTGTTCCTTCCCGCGCCAGACCGACTCGCATGTGTTCGACGAGCTGTTCCGCCGCGGCGAAATCGAGCTCGAACTCGTCCCGCAGGGCAACCTGGCGGAGCGTATCCGCGCTGCGGGCGCCGGCATCGGTGGTTTCTACACGCCGACCGGCTACGGCACCCTGCTGGCCAAGGGCAAGGAATGCCGGGAGATCAACGGCCGCCACTATGTCTTCGAATTGCCGCTGCATGCCGACTTCGCCCTGATCAAGGCGCTTGCCGCCGATCGCTGGGGCAATCTCGTGTATCGCAAGACGGCGCGCAACTTCGGCCCGATCATGGCGAGCGCGGCGAAAACCACCATCGTCCAGGTCGATCAGGTGGTGCCGCTGGGCGAGCTCGATCCGGAGGCAGTCGTGACCCCGGGCATCTTCGTGCAGCGCGTGGTGCGCGTGACGGACAAGGAGCAAGAATGAAACGCTTGACGCGAGACGAAATGGCGCAGCGCGTGGCGCGCGATATTCCCGAGGGGGCCTATGTGAACCTCGGGATCGGCGTGCCGACACTGGTTGCCAATCACATCGGCGACCGCGAGATTATCCTGCACAGCGAGAACGGCGTGCTGGGGATGGGCCCGGCGCCTGCGCCCGGTGAGGAGGACGGCGATCTCATCAATGCCGGCAAACAGTTCGTGACGCTGCTGGCGGGAGGCGCGTATTTCCATCATGCCGACTCGTTCGGAATGATGCGCGGCGGTCATCTCGACTACTGCGTGCTCGGCGCGTTCCAGGTCTCCGCTCGCGGCGACCTGGCGAACTGGCATACCGGTGCGCCCGGCGCCATTCCCGCCGTCGGCGGAGCGATGGACCTCGCCATCGGTGCAAAGAAGGTATTCGTGATGATGGAACACCTGACCAAGCAGGGCGAGAGCAAGATCGTGGCGCAATGCAGCTATCCCTTGACCGGCATGAACTGCGTCAGCCGTATCTATACCGACCTCGCCATGCTGGAAGTCGGCAAGGATGGCCTGCACGTCCGGGAAATCTATTCGGACATCGGCTTTGAGGAACTGCAGGAGCTGACCGGCGTGCCGCTCATCGACACCCGGACAGAGGGTGGTTCCGGACGATGAATGCCGCCTGTCACGACGGCCACCTATCAGCTGCAGCGCACGCGCGGATGGTTTGCCCTGTGGACGATGTGCCTCGGGGTGGGGCAGGGGATCGCCGTTGCCATTGAACGTGTTTAATCGAGGAAGCAATGCCTGTTGCCGAATTGGGTAGTACCCGCATCCATTACCGTATTGACGGCGATCCGGGCAAACCCGTGCTTGTCCTGTCAAACTCGCTTGGCACCAACCTGGAAATGTGGGCGCCGCAGATCGCGGGATTGAGCGAGCACTTCCGTGTCCTGCGGTATGACACCCGGGGCCACGGTCAATCCGGCGTGCCGCCCGGCCCCTATACCATGGCCCGCCTTGCTGCCGATGTCGTTGACCTGCTGGATTACCTCGGCATTGCGAAGGCGCATTTCTGCGGATTGTCGATGGGCGGAATCACAGGCATGCGGCTCGCGCTCGATTTTCCCGAGCGCATAGACAGCCTCGTGCTCAGCAATACCGCCGCCTTCATCGGCCCGCCCGACAACTGGACCGCGCGTGTGGAGAAGGTTCGCGCCGAGGGCATGGAGTCGATCGCCGATGCAGTCGTCGCGCGGTGGCTGACGCCGGATTTCGCGCAGGCGCACGGCGAGCTGGTGGCGCAGCTGCGCCGCATGCTGGTCGCCACCGATCCTGAAGGCTACGCCGCCAACTGCCATGCGGTGCGGGATGCTGACCTGCGCGAGGAAGTAAGAAACATCGCCGCACCGACGCTGGTCATCGCCGGCAACGGTGATCTGCCTACGCCGCCGTCGGATGCCTTGTATCTTGTGAAGGCGATCCGCGACGCCCAGTACGTGGAGCTGAATACGGCGCACATCGCCAACCTGCAGCAGCCCGTCCGCTTCACAGATGCGTTGCTAGCTTTCCTGAAGGCCTAGCAGTAAACCTGTCCTCCCGGCGACGGAGCGCTGAACGGCTCCTTCCCCCTTGCAGGGGGAAGGCTGGGATGGGGTAGTGACGCTGATTACACCTCTGCGACGGCTCAACCGCACTACCTCCACCCTAACCCTCCCCCTGCAAGGGGGAGGGAACCGGAGAGGCGGAATCGGGCGCAGCATGTACCCGCGCGGCCTCGATAAACCGTTGCAAATCCGGATTCGCATCGCCCGCGCGCGTGTTCATGATGACCGGTGAGGCCACGTCCTTTTCATGCAGCGCGTGATACACGATGTCGTCACGCCGCAAGCGCTGCACCGATCCCGGCACCAGGGTCACGCCCAGTCCTGCGGCAACAAGGCCGATCGCGGTCTGCATTTCGTTGGCGTCGATCACATTTTTCAAATTCAGGCCGCGCACGCGGAACTGCTGCAGCACCTGGTCCGCATAGCTCGGCCGCGGGCGGGCAGGGTAGAGGATGAACGGCTCGGAGGCGAGCATCGCCAGGGAGATGTGCGGCTCCTTGGTCAGCGGATGCCGGCACGGCAGCGCGACCGCCAGCGGTTCCTGCGCGAGCACTTCGCATACAAGCTGAGGATCGTCCAGCGGCAGGCGGCCGAAGCCGGCGTCGATGCGGCCGGCCTTCAAGGCTTCCGCCTGCTGGATGGATGTCATCTCCGAGAGGACGACTTCGACGCCCTCGCTGTTTTCCCTGAAGCTCCGGATCAGGCCCGGAAGGAAGCCGTAGAGCGCCGACGGCACGAAGCCGATCCCGAACCACCGCCGCTGGCCTGCACTGATGCGGCGCGTCGCCGCGCGTACCTCGTCGAGCCGGCCCAGCATCTGCGTGCACTGCTCCAGGAAGAACACCCCGGCCTTTGTCAGCGCCAGCGGCCGCGCATTACGGTCGATCAGTTCCGCACCGAGCTCTTCCTCCAGCTGCCGGATCTGGCGCGACAGCGGGGGCTGGGCGATATGCAACTGCTCGGCCGCGCGGGTGAAGTTGAGCGTGCGCCCGAGCACTTCGAAATAACGCAATTGCCGCAGTTCCATCGATACCTCCTGAGTATGGCGCAGGATGGAAATGATATTGGACGCATGAAGAGGCTGCACCTACCATCCTCTTGACAGCCTTATCCAGCCAGCACTCTCTGAACACATGGACTCTAACATCAAACCTGTTCCCGTCACATCGCTCGAAGCCGTGATCGTCGACCTTCCGACCATACGCGAGCATCGGCTGGCAATGACCACCATGCGCACCCAGACGCTCGTCATCCTCCGACTGAGATGCGCCGACGGCATCGAAGGCATCGGCGAAGCGACGACCATCGGCGGACTCGCCTATGGCGACCAAAGCCCCGAGTCGATCAAGCTCACGCTCGACCGCTACGTGACCCCGCTGGTCGTCGGCGAGGACGCGCGCAGCGTCAACGCCGTCATGGCGCGCGTGGCGCGATCCGTGCAGGGCAATGCCCTTGCCAAGTCCGCCCTCGAAACCGCACTGCTCGACGCGCAGGGAAAGCGGCTCGGCGTCCCGGTGCACCAGCTTCTCGGCGGCGCGGTGCGCGAGTCGCTTCCCGTGCTGTGGACGCTGGCCAGCGGCGACAGCCGGCGCGACATCGCCGAAGCCGAGGAATTGCTTGAGCTGCGCCGGCACAAGGTGTTCAAGCTGAAGATCGGCAAGCGCGATCCCCGGGACGATGTGAAGCACGTCGCTGCCATCAAGGCCGCGCTGGGCGAACGAGCGGAGCTTACGGTGGACCTCAACCAGGCCTGGAGCGAGGCCATCGCCTGCCGCTTCATTCCTGAACTGGAGGCTGCCGGCGTGATGCTGGTCGAGCAGCCCATCGCGCGTGAAAACCGCCGCGGGCTGGCGCGTCTTGCACAGCGCTTCGACGTGCCGATGATGGCTGACGAAGCTGTCCATTCCGCGCACGACATGTTCGATTACGCGTGTCATGAGGCTGCCGACATCGTCGCACTCAAGATCGGCAAATCGGGCGGCCTGCTCGGCGTGCTGCGTTGCGCGGCGGTGGCCGACGCCGCCGGCATCGGCTGCTACGGCGGCACGCTGCTCGAGGGCAGCATCGGCAGCATCGCATCGGCGCATGCCTTTGCCGCCTGCGCAACGCTCGAATGGGGCACCGAACTGTTCGGCCCCTTGCTGCTCAAGGACGACATCGTGGTGGAACGTCCCGGCATCGTGAATTACGCGCTCGCCCTGCCGCAGGCGCCGGGTCTCGGTGTCGCGCTCGACGAAGACAAGCTTTCCCATTACAGCAGAAAACATTAAGGAGATCGCCATGTTGTTTCTGGTCCGCATGGATGTAGACATTCCGCGCGACATCGCGCCCAAAGTCGCTGACGATATCAAGGCACACGAAAAGGCCTACGCGCAGGAACTGCAGCGCATCGGCAAATGGGTCCACCTCTACAGGGTGGTTGGAGAGTATGCGAACTACAGCGTGTTTGATGTCGAATCGAATGACGAACTGCATGCGCTCCTTTCCGGCCTGCCCTTGTTCCCGTTCATGAAAATCAAGGTGACCCCGCTCGCCAAGCACCCATCCGCGATCGCTTGAAGCGGTCCATTTGCCAACAGGAGATGACATGAAACTTGCATTTGCAAAACTGCTATCCGCCAGCATGTTGCTTGGCACCGCATTCGGCGCCGTTGCGAACGACAACTTTCCGAACCGTCCGATCAAGTGGGTAGTGCCGTTCACGCCGGGCGGCGCGATGGACAGCATGGCGCGATCCATAGGCGAGCGTCTTTCCCAGAGCCTGAAACAACCCGTCATCATCGAAAACCGCCCCGGTGCCGGAGGCACGATCGGCTCGTCGATGGTCGCAAAATCCGAGCCCGACGGCCACACGATGATGATTGTCTCCATCGGCCATGCGGTGAATCCCGCGTTGTACCCCAAGCTGTCGTATGACCCGGTGAAGAGCTTCGAGCCTGTGAGCCTCGTGGCGATCGTGCCGAACGTGCTGGTGGCCGGTCCGGGGATCAAGGCGAACAACGTGACCGAGCTGATCGCAGCCGCCAAGGCCCAGCCTGGAAAGATGACCTACGCCTCCGCCGGCAACGGAACCACGATTCATCTCGGCGCCGAGTTGTTCAACGCGATGGCCGGCGTCGATATTCTGCACGTCCCCTACAAGGGCAGCGCGCCGGCGATGACCGATCTTCTCGGCCGGCAGGTGGACATCATGTTCGACTCCGTCTCCTCGGCCAAGCCGCACATCGACTCGGGCCGGCTCAAGGCGCTGGCGGTGACGACGACGAAGCGGTCGAGCGTTCTGCCCGACGTGCCCACGCTGAGCGAAGCCGGCCTGAAGGGTTATGAGCTCAACGGCTGGTATGCGGTGTTCGTTCCCGCCAAGACCCCGCGTGCGATCGTGGACCGTCTCAATGCGGAAATCACCAACGCCATCAAGCATCCGGACGTCGCCAAGCGGTTTGCGCAACTGGGCGCGGAACCGGTCGGGTCTTCTCCAGAAGAATTGGCGAAGTACCTGGATTCGGAAATGAAGCGCTGGCCCGATATCATCCGGGCGAGAAACATCAGTGCCGATTGAGCAAGGCGTTTATTCATGCATGAGGGCGGGCAACGGCGTTGCCGCCCAGCCCTCTCATGCATTGGCAATGCAGACCCAACCCGTCGCGAATTTTCCACACAAGGTCGCGGCAGTCCCTTAGTCCTCTCATTCTTTGACGCCTCCCAAGCTTGCCCGCCGACGAACTGATATTCAGTAAGTGGCAGCGCCGCGGTACGCGACGGCGCGGCTTCCTGCGAAGAAAAACAATCTATGGAGGCAACATGAAGTTCAAGACTCTCACTGCCTTGGCAGGCATCCTTGGCGTCATGCCGGCGCTTGCACAAACCAGCTTATCCATTTACGGCATTGCCGATGCCGGCATCCAGGCATCGCGCTTCGGCAACGGCACGCAGTACAACCTCGCCAGCGGCCTTGCGGACGGCTCGCGAATCGGTTTCAAGGGAATGGAAGACCTTGGCAGCGGCTTCAAGGCAACGTTTACGCTGGAGTCGCGGTTCGAGCTGGATACCGGCGAGCTGCGCAATGGATATCTCGGCAGGAATCCCGACTTCGCGCTGCTGCAAGGTGCGCCCCTGCCGGCGGCGACATCCGTCGCACTGGCCACCGCGTTGGGACAGAACCCCACCGTCGTCAATGCCAACGGCGCCTTGTTCGACCGTACGGCAATGGTGGGCCTGATCACGCCGGCCGGCGCCATCCTGTTTGGACGCCAGTACACGCCTGCCTATGAAATCGGCGCCATCGCCGATACCTTTGAAACCGGTACGGTCGGCGGCTGGGGAGGTATCACGACCGGTACCAGCGCGCTCTATACGCCGGGCGTCGCCATCCGTTCCAGCAATGCGATCCAGTACCGGCTGCAACTGCCGAACGGCCTTGGCGCATCGCTGATGTACAGCCCCGAAGACCGCGGTTCCGGTTCGCTCGGCGTATCGAACCGCTTCGTCGGCGGGAACGTGCGGTACCAGGCGCACGGATTCAACGTCGGCATCGGCTACAACCGGGAGGACGACCCGTTCGGCGCCCGTTCGCTGCGCACTGGTGTGGTGGGGGGCTCGTACACCCTGGGCAAGATGAAGTTCTTTGCCGGTTACATGACGATGAAGAACGACAACCCCGGCATCGGCTTCGCACTGACGCCGACGATCGCCGCATCGCTCGGCACTGCAGGCGCTGCGCTCGTGCCCGCCATAGTGGCAACGATCAACTCGAACGCACGGCTGGATGCCGACAGCGCCTCGCTCGGCATGCACTACACCATCGGGGCAGGGCGCCTGATGGGCGCGGTTGCCCACACCAGGAACGACCTGTTCCCCGACAGCGACGTGACCTTGATCTCGCTCGGCTACGACCATAACCTGTCCAAGCGGACCGACGTGTACCTGTTCTTCGCCATCGCCAACAACGAGGCGAACGCACAGTACGCACTGGGTGGCGCGGGTTACAGCGGCGGTTTCACCACGCGCGGCGGACAGGATGCGAGAGCGGTGCAACTGGGCGTGCGGCATCGGTTCTGACGCCGAAGTCTGAGCGCGGCAACGTGGACGACCACTTGCGCAATCATGGGGTGCTCATGATCTCCCCGGGGCAGGTTCGCCTGACGCCCGCATTCGACATCCTGCCGCATCTGGAGGCGCCCAACGCCCCGCAGTCGATCGGCGTCGGCGTATTCGGCTGCGCCGGCACGCTGGAAAATGCCTTGAGCCAGTGCGGCCGCTTCTTCCTCGACCCGGAGGAGGCGTTTGACATCGTGCGCGAGGTGAAGGCTGTCGTGGCGGACTGGCGCAAGGTCTTTCGCGAGGCGGGCGCAAGCGACCACGATCTGCGCATGCTTGCCGCATGCTTCGCGTTCGCCGATGCCGCCGAGCGCGATGTGCTTCCACTGCCTCGCCTGCGGGGCAGGCGCAAGCCATGACGGAGTTCCCGGTCGGTTAAGCAGGAAAGGGCGCTCGGCGTGTGGGGCCTCGTGCATCACAGCAATAATTATGCTTTTATCGGAATAACTTGTATTTATTCCCAAAAAAGAATATCTTCTCCTTATTCTTTTCACGGAATAAACTGGTTTTATTCCTCTGGAAGAATAATTGGAGCGCGCCATGACTTCCTCACCGATTCGCACGTCCGGCCAGTTGGGCCCGTATCTGAAATCCCTCCGGCGGGCGCGGGGCTGGTCGCAGGAACAGCTCGGGGCCAGGATCGGCTTGTCCCAGGAACGGATTGCGAAGATCGAGAGCGCGCCGGAGAAAGTGCGTTTCGACTCCCTCCTGACCATCATGATGGCACTGGGTGCGGAATTTCATGCCGTGGATCGCGACGATCCAGGCGTATCGCCGCCAAACGAAGGGGAGGGCTGGTAGTGGCCGGCCGCCCCTCTGCGAAGCGCGTCCTTGACGTCTGGATGAACGGCGAGCTGGTCGGCAAATGGACGCTGGCACCACGCGCCGGGGAGAGCTTCGCCTACGAAGCATCCTGGCTTGCAAGCCCCAGCAAACGTCCTCTCTCGCTGTCCATGCCGCTGGCCGTCGGCACGGCCGCCATCACCGGTCCGATCGTATCCAGTTACTTCGACAACCTGCTGCCCGACAGCGCCGATATCCGCCGGCGCCTTGCGCAGAAATTCGGTGCGGCCTCCACCGGCGCTTTTGACGTCCTGGAGAAGATCGGGCGCGACTGCGTCGGTTCGGTCATGCTGCTTCCCGCCGGATCGGAGCCGCCGCAAGTGCGGCGCATTGACGCTGAACCCTTGACGGACGAACAGGTCGAGCGATTGCTGGATGGGACGATATCGCCTGCCGCACCCGGCGGTCCGCAAGACGATGAACTACGGATCTCGATCGCCGGTGCCCAGGAAAAGACGGCATTGCTTTGGCATGGCGGCAAGTGGTGCCGGCCTCACGGTGCCACCCCGACGACACATATACTGAAGCTTCCCCTCGGCATCGTTGGAACCGCGCAGGCCGACTTCTCGACGTCGGTGGAAAACGAATGGCTGTGCGCACGGATTGCAGAGGCATATGGCCTGCCCGTTGCGCCAAGCGAAATCCGCCGGTTCGGTCGCCATACCGTACTCGTTGTTGAACGCTTCGATCGTCTTGTCCAGCAGGACTGGATCATCCGGCTGCCGCAGGAAGACTTCTGCCAGGCGCTCGGCCAACCGGCGACAAGCAAGTACGAGAGCATGGGCGGCCCCGGAATGGCGGCTATCCTGGACCGCCTGCGCGGCAGTTCGCGCGCCCTCGAAGACCGCCGCAACTTCCTTGCCGCACAGCTGCTCTTCTGGCTGCTTGCCGCCCCCGACGGACATGCCAAGAATTTCAGCATCTTCATCGATCGCGGCGATGCCTTTCGCATGACGCCACTCTACGACATCCTGTCGGCCTGGCCTGCCATCGGGGATGCCCCGAACATGTTCCAGTGGCCGAAAGTAAAACTGGCAATGGCCGTGCGCACCGGCAATGTCCATTACAAGATATGCGAAATCCGCCGGCGGCACTGGAACGCGCTCGCGAAAGTCAACGCGCTCGGAGCGGACTTCGAGGAGACCATCCGGCATTTCATCGATCGCACTCCGAAAGTGATCGACGACGTCGCGGCGCAACTGCCCGGCGATTTTCCGGTTCAAGTGGCTGAGCGGATATTCGACGGCCTCAGAAGCCAGGCCGCGACGCTCGCCACCCAGGAGTCGGGATTCGGCCCAGCGCCGGATTACCTCCCCTGAACGCCGCCTTTCCCTGCGCAAACGATCAAGGAACTTCATTCCCATATCCGCTTCCTACATTGGGCCGCTCAGGCGGCCCGTGTACAAAGGAGAGCATGATGGGACTAGGTTTCGATATTGGACGTATTCTTGAACAGTACGGCGGTGGTGCCAACCCCACCCAGCCGCCGAACGATGTTGAGCAACACTTCGACCAGGTGGCGCAATCGTCGCATCATGACGAACTCGCCGACGGACTGAGCGAGGCGTTTCGCTCCAACCAGACGCCGCCGTTTCCCAATATGGTAGGGCAACTCTTCGGCCAGGCGGACACGCAACAGCGCGCAGGCATGATGAACCAGCTTCTCGGTGCGCTCGGCCCCGCGGTCATCGGCTCATTCCTGAACCGTGGCGTAGGCGGAGGCGGCATGCTCGGCGGGCTGCTCGGCGGCGCGATGGGGCAACAGCAGATGAACGTGCGCCCCGAAGACGTGGAACGGATGAGCCCGGATGAATTCCAGGAACTCGCCATGCATGCCGAACGCGAGAATCCCGGCGTGATCGACCAGATGAGCCGCTTCTATGCGCAGAACCCGACCCTGGTCAAAGCACTGGGCGGTGCCGCACTTGCCATCGCACTGGGGAAAATGTCGCAGCGCGGCCGCTAGCGCGGTTGTTTGTCTTGCCCGGCCCCTAACGCGGGGCCGGCGTCTGCACCCGCTCCCGTTGGTTCTGAGCGCCATTTCCGATGCCCGCAGTGTATAGAGAAAGTCGTCGGTGCATGACCACCGCTTGACACTTTCTCTGTTCACCCTTAATGTACCGATGCGTACAAAACATGCCGGGCAATTCATTCAGCTCGGGCAAGTTAGAGGCTCACGCAATAAGAGAAGCAGCAGACATCAACACTTTAGGAGTTGGAGCGAATGAATTCACGCAGGTATCTGGCGGGGGCAGCTATTGTCCTGGCGACGGGCGCCGCCGCAACACAGGCGCAAGAGGTGGTCGTGCGCATCGGCCACGCCGGGCCCCTGTCCGGCCCGATTGCACACATTGGCAAGGACAATGAGAACGGTGCACGCATGGCGATCGAGGAGCTGAATGCGGCAAAACCTGTGATTGGCGGCAGGAATGTGCGGTTCGAGCTGATGTCGGAGGATGATGGCGCCGACCCCCGGCTCGGTACCGCCGCCGCGCAAAAGCTGGCCGATGCAAAAGTAAACGGCGTCATCGGACATGTCACATCGGGGACGACGATCCCCGCTGCCAAGATCTACAGTGACGCGGGCATTCCACAGATTTCTCCATCGGCAACCAATCCTCGTTACACCCAGCAGGGATACAAAACCGCGTTCCGGCTCGTGGCCAACGACGCGCAACTGGGAAGCGTGCTCGGGCGCTACGCGGTCGACACCGTGAAGGCGAAGCGCATCGCGGTGATCGACGACCGCACTGCCTACGGCCAGGGGGTGGCTGACGAGTTCGTGAAGGCTGTGCGCGCCAAGGGCGGAAGTGAAATCGTCACCAGGGAATTCACCAATGACAAGGCAACCGACTTCAACGCCATCCTGACCGCGGTCAAGTCGAAAAAGCCGGACCTGATCTTCTACGGCGGCATGGACGCCGTCGGCGGCCCCATGCTGCGCCAGATGAAATCGCTGGGCATTGGCGCGAAGTTCATGGGCGGCGATGGCGTGTGCACCGAAAGCATGCTGCAACTGGCGGGCGACGCGATCGGTGAAGGGCTTGTGACCTGTGCCGAGGCCGGCGGGATCGAAGACAAGCACAAGACAAAGGTCGACGCGTTCAGGACGGCCTATCGCAAACGCTACGGCTCGGACGTGCAGCTGTACGCGCCCTATGCATACGACGCCGTCATGGTGATGGTGGAATCCATGCGCAAGGCGGGTTCAACGGATCCCGCAAAGTACCTGGGGCAGCTCGCGACGCTCGAATACGACGGCCTTACGGGACGGATTGCATTCGACCCGAAGGGCGATGTCAGGAACGGGACGCTGACCCTGTACACGTTCAAGGAGAAGAAGCGCGTCCAGCTCGGCATCACGCGATGATCTGAGAGGAGACTGCAAACGCGGTAGGCTGGGACGCAATCTCAGCTATCGAAAATGGGCAAACATGCTGGGATTACATCCCAGCCTGCGAACTCTGCATCGCAACTGCCAGCAAGTTCCATATCGATTTTTTCGAATCGTAATAGCAAAAGTTATAGGAAAACATAGAACTATTGCCGGAACTATGAGGAGTTGAGTCTCTCGAACTACCATTTTTTACAATGGAGAAGTTCTAATGATTGAACCTAATTCGAGAGTAAACACCTATCTGATCTCTGCGGCAGTTGCCGGATTACTCGTAGCATGCGGCGGTACCTCAGTTGAAAGCGGAGCGGCATCGGCTCCCGACACTTCATCGACGCTAACGCATGCAGGCGTAGTATCGGGAACAACCGACAGTCCGCCACAAGCAGCCCCTCCTGCATCTGCTTCAACCGCAAACTCCAGCTCGCCTCAAGCTTCCCACACTTCCTCCTTATACCCGGCAACTCTCCTCGCGTCAGGCGGCCCTACGGGACAAGATCCCAGCGGCTACAGGCTCACTTTCCACGACAGCTTCGACGCCGGCCTTGACCGCAGCATCTGGAACACCGAGCGCACGGACGCCGATATTGCGGTAACCAATTACGCCGTAAAGGACGGCACGCTCAAGATCTGGCCCGAACGTGGGACGAACGGTAAATTCTTTAACCGCACCTTCGATACCGACGGCCGCTTTTCGCAGCAATACGGATACTTTGAAATGGAAGCCAAGCTCCCCAAAGGCAAAGGCGTATGGCCTGCATTCTGGCTGCTTGGCTATCAAGATGGCCGGCGGCCCGAGATCGATATTCTCGAAGCGTACCCGGGCGGAGCCGCTCCGTGGGGGGCGCCCGGCGAGGACGGTATTCCCGTTCCAATGATGTACGCGCCGGTGGTGTGGATCGACCGGGGAGACAGGGCCGGCTATTCAAAGGTTGCAACGCCTGACCTGTCTGCCGGGTTTCATCGTTACGGCCTCAAATGGGAGCCCGATAAAGCGACCTTCTACTTCGATGGCAAGGAAGTCTATTCGCTGCAGGCTTCGATAACAGATCCGCTATTTCCTATACTGGACCTCTGGTTCGGCAGTGCCAGCGGCGATCCGGATGACACCACCCCGACAGGTGAGTCCAACGCTTTTGAAATCAACTACGTAAAGGCGTGGCAGTTTGAATAGCAGGTCATCCTGGCCAGGATTGCCTTGACTGGACCAATACAATGCTCTCAAGGCATTCCTCTCGTACTCGATACAAACAACGATGAGAATGACTTTTATTTATCGGCTCGCAGGACATCTCAGTCCATTAAGCGAAATTTATCGCTGCACGTATGAAAACCTGCACAGTGTTTAAATTGTCACTGTACACGTACACTTGTATCGGTCAGCTCTGTACTATATGGCAATGAGAGCGCTGATACTTCTTGGTTTATTCTCAGTTTTCGCCGTTGCGGAAGCTGGACCAAAACCGCTGCCGAAAGAGGTCAAGGAATTCATCGCGGAACGAAACACATGTGACCACTTTCGCTGCGAACCCTACGAGGGAGACAGTCCAGAACAAATTGAGCGACGCACCTTCATCATCGATAGCTTAGATATCTTCTGTTCTGGAACGGATAGACGGCTGGCTGCGCTTAAAAGGCGTTATAAAAACAATCGATCCGTGATCCAAGAGCTAAACAAATTCGAGGAAAAGGTTGAATGAAGCCGAGCCAATTTAACTTGTCGCGCGAGCGAGTTCCGATGACTGCTTTGAGGAAGCGGCAATGACGGCTTCGGGCCGCTTGCTCGAATCGCGTCTTCACCTACGGCGGAATTCTGACTTTTAGTCTTTCCTTTCTCGCACTTCAACATCAATGACTCCGCCATCGGTGCTCTTTCGATGTGTTGGGCCAGGAGAGATAGCTCAGCAAGCAGAACGCAAGAGCACCAGGCCTACTCCCCCGCGTCATGGCCGCGCTCATCAAACTTCGCTCTCTGCCACACGAGGCACAACTGCCGCGATCGGACCTTCTTCCGGCTCGAGTCGTTCCTCCCGGACCGAAACGGGAACTCTGAACATTGTTCAGCGTCAACACACTTTTCGACGTGCAGCATGTTGATTTACGTCAAGGAAAAATGGCAACTGAATACCTATTGTTGCTGTAGGGGAATTGCCAGCAAGGCATTATTGGCGTCAACGCAATGGATCAAAAGGCAAATATGAAGCTTGACAGAACAACGGTCGGTACACGGTTGGCAATTGGATTTTCTTTCTCTTTGCTGATGTTAGTGCTCATCGTCGGTTTTGCTTCGTTGCGTCTGCACGGTGCCAAGAATGCCGTCGAACGGATGGTCGATGAAGTGATGGCGAAAGAGCGGCTGGTAGCGGAGTGGGCGGCGAGCACCAATCTCAACGGCGCTCGCACGATCGCGGTGGCGGAATCGGACGACGCCGCGCGCCAGGAGCAGGTTCAAAAGAAGATCAAGGAAACAAGCGCCAGAATTTCCGCGATACAGAAGCAACTGGACACTTTTAACCAGAACGCGGAAGAAAAGCCCTTGTTTGCCGAGATTGCGGCGCTGAGGAGTGCTTACATTGCGGCGCGCGATGAAGTGTTCAAGGAAAAGCGCAGCAGCGAGGAGAATGCCCGCCGCCTCGTTCAATCGACGCTTGAACCGGCGCTCAATAACTATGTCGCCGGCATCGGTAAACTGACGGCGTATCAGGCAGCATCGATCACGACGATGCGCAACGATATCGAGGACATGGCGAGTGCTTCGCAGCGCTTGCTGATTGTTTCGGGTGCGCTGGCCATGCTTTTCAGTATAGGCGTTGCCGCGGTCATCGCGGGCAGTATCCGCCACCAGCTTGGCGGCGAGCCGGTGAAAGCCAAAGAAATCGCCAATGCGATCGCGCAAGGGGACCTGTCGGTGAGCGTCGACGTCCGGCCGGGAGACGAGGACAGCCTGATGTACGCGATCAAGCAGATGCGGGACAACCTGGCCCGCATTGTCGGTGAAGTGCATACCGGAAGCGATGTGATTGCCACAGCCTCAAACCAGATCGCTGCGGGCAATCTGGACTTGTCGTCCCGCACCGAGCAGCAGGCCGCCTCGCTTGAGGAGACCGCGTCGTCGATGGAAGAACTGACGAGCACGGTGAAACAGAATGCCGACAATGCGCGGCACGCCAACCAGATCGCGTCATCCGCGTCGGATGTGGCCGCCGAGGGCGAAGCCGCGATGTCGCAGGTGGTCGAGACAATGACGGCTATTCATACCTCATCGAAAAAAATGGCCGACATCATCGGCGTCATCGAGGGGATCGCCTTCCAGACCAATATTCTCGCGCTTAACGCCGCGGTCGAAGCGGCGCGGGCCGGCGAGCAAGGCAAGGGGTTCGCGGTGGTGGCCTCTGAGGTGCGCAACCTCGCGCAACGCTCTGCCGCCGCTGCCAAGGATATCCATGTGCTGATTTCCGGTTCCGTCGACAAGGTGGAATTGGGGAGCAAGCTGGTCGACCACGCCGGTTCCAAGATGCACCAGGTCGTCGAGCAGGTGAGGCGGGTGAGCGAAATCGTCAGCGAAATCGCCATGGCAAGCGGCGAGCAGCAATCCGGCATTGAACAAGTGCATGTGGCGATCTCCCACATGGATCATGTAACCCAGCAAAATGCTTCCCTGGTGGAGGAGGCCGCGGCGGCGGCGAGTGCGATGCGGGACCAGGCCGGCAGGTTGTCGGCTGCGGTGGGCGTCTTCAAACTCGATGACAAGGCAACGGCACGCACCGATAACGTGCTTCGTCTCACCTAGCTGCGGGCCTTACCAGTACCCGCTCCACGAATCGCGTCTTCACCTACGGCGGAATTCAGACGCTTAGTCTTTCTTTTCTCGGAATTCGACATCAATGACTGCGTCATCGGTGCTCTTTGGATGTTTTGGGTCAGGCGAAAATTTGAAGAGAGACGATATCGCCCGGCTAATAACCAGCTGTCTCATCCTTCGATACGTGAGTAGAAATGTCATGGCGAAACCCAGAACCAGCGTGGGCAGCAGTTCGCCACGGTAGAGATAGCTGAGCAAGCAGAAGGCAAGCAAGGCAAGCAGTACTGGCAGCCGAGCCCGCTTCGGTAACAGACCAATGCTGCGCCATTTCCCTTCGCGTGCCCACGGCAGCCTCGCAAACAGCACTCCAAGCAACAGGCCTGCCATCACACGGCCAGTACCGAGATGGTTTGCAACGACGCCGACAACAAGATACCCGGCATAGCTCATGGTGCCGGCCAAACCCGCCAGCGCCAACAACAATGCAGCGATCGCCAGCTTCGGCATACGTAGTGCCATTTTTGCCAGGAAGCGCAAGACTTGTGTACTCCTGCAAAGACGCATAGACGAGGGCGATGTCGGATTCTTTTCACCAACTTTCCCGCGTCATGGTCGCGCTAATCGACGTTTGCTCTCTGCCACAGGCGGCCGCCATAGCTCAACCTGGGATTGAGTTCGGCCAGCATGCCGGCCCGGAGCCGGTGTTCGGCTTGCGCATCAATTGAGCGGCTGAGCGCAGCGCTGGTCGAAACCGGCCAAAAGCCATCATACATCTCGGTAGACTGGGATGAAATCCCAGCTATCGTCATGATGGTTAAACAGTGCCGGGATTGCATCCCAGCCTATGAACTAGGTCTTGCCTGGCAAGCCGGGTACCCGGAACGTGTCGATCACCATTTCTGCGATGCGGCCGGCCCCTTCTTCGTCTTGCGTGATCCTGTCCTGCACCTCGTCCAACACCGGCCGAAGGGCGCTGTTACCTAGTGCCCAATTCCAGGCGCGCGTAAGGTCATTCGGGGTGGGGGCAGGGCGCAGACTATGTCCAATCCCGAGGTGTTGCAGACGCCAGGCGTTGTCCGGCTGGTCGTGCGCGCTTGGCACCAACAGTTGTGGCAATCCCGCGCGCAGGGCTTCTGCCATGGTGCCGATGCCGGCATGGTGAGCGATCAGTTGCACACGCGGCAGGAGCAGGTCAAATGGTGCAAAGGGCGTCCTGTGCACGGCGGGCGAGATCTCGTCCCCCTGCGCATCCGGCTCGATGACGACTACCCTGGCACCCTGCGTAACAGCGAAGGCTGTAAGCCGCTCCACCCAACGTGGCCGCGAAGCGACGGCCGTACCCGCCGTAATGACCATGACCGGCCCGGTCCCGCGTCGAAGGAATGCTTCCAGTGCCACGGGGAGAGCGCGCTGATGCTGCATGCACCTCGGGAATCCGGCGAATGCCCCCTGAGCCGGCCAATCCGGTGCCGCCTGCGCGAACCAGCGGGGAAACGCATAGATCACACGCCGTGGAGAGTGGATCCATTGCGAAAACAGATTCCGAACCGGCGGCAAGCCAAGTTCCGAGCGAAACGTGTTCACATGCGAGCCGATCACACGATCGGTGGCGATTCGTTCAGCCGCGGCAATCATCATGCGCTTTAGCCGCAAGGGCCAGTGCTGCGGGATGGAAACCACAGGCCACTTTGGCGGCCTGTGGGCCGAAAACACAATCGATGGCGACAAATGGACAGTGGTATTCCGGTACGCGTCGATTTCCTCGGCCAAACGGGCCGCAACGGCGAACGACGAACTTACCAGGATGGTATCGGCGGCATGCCAGCCCTGGCGCAAGACGCGCAATCCGGTGCACATCGCCGCGCCATAATATCGCCACGAAGCCTCCAGCCCTTTGGTCGCACTCCATACATCTGCGCTGCCGAAAACCTCCTCGAAGACGTCGTCCGCCCCGATCGATTGAAATTGCACCGCTGTTCCCGCCGTGAGGTGCCGGTATCGCTGCGGTGCCATCAGCGTCGTCTCCATGCCGTGGGCGGCCAGCTTCGCTGCGACGGCAGCGAGGGGAGCCACGTCTCCTCCCGATCCAACCGCCATTACGACGGCCCGTTTGAATTTCTCCATATTTTGTGTCCCTGAACAATGAACGCATACTCCATGGTCAACAGGGTACCCAGGCGTCTCGGTTTACTCTTGAACGAACACGACATCTGTTGTCGAACTTGCTATTCCGGCAAAGATGCCTTGGACGGCATGAACGCCCAATAACCCGGCACGTCGCTATCGATGGCGTCTTTGGTCTGCGCAGGCGTGTGGCCGGCCGTACGGCGGTAAATTCTGGTCATGTGCGATTGATCGGCATAGCCTGCCTCTGCCGAAACCTCGACCAGCGAAGCGTCATCTTGCGCCAGATGCCGCAACGAGCTTTCGAAGCGCTTCACTTGCAGCCATTGTTTCGGGCCGAGCCCGAATGCCCGCCTGCAGCGGCGCTCGAGCTGGCGTATCCCAATCCCGAGCATTTCGGCTACCGCTGAGACGCTTCTGTTGTGGGTCAGCATGTCGGCCAGCGTCATTGCTTCTTCGTCGATGCCGGAACTCGCTGCAGCAAGCATTTGCAGTCCGAAGACCAGGCGCTCGGGAGTTTCCGCCGCATTGCGCAGCGCTTCCACGAGCAGCGGTTCGTTCAAGCGCTTCACTTGCGTGCCGCCGTCGAATGTGTCCACCAGCGACGTTGCCTGGACGTGAAACCAGGCAGGAAGCACCCAAGGTTGCAGTACCAGGCTCAAGGAGCGCAGCGGAGCGGCTGCGTGTGTCGTCAGCGGAGCTGTCAGTGGCCCCATCAAGAACACGGGTGGCAGGGAGATGCCCTGCGGGTGATTCAGCCGAACATCGCCGAAAGGCAGGATGTTCAGACACGCATATACATTCGCTGGAATCGTACTTTCAAGGAATGCAGGGCCATGGACGGCGTCCAGTGTCCGCCAGATTGCACACACTACGGTACGCTCAAAGCCCCTTGGGGCCGGTTGAATCATGACGCGTTCGTGCATCGGCGGCAGGGATGCGGTGTTGGGCGAGTTGACTGGCATGTGCGATGAATTCCGGGAGACCGAATCAGAAATTATATGCAGGCGGACGCCGGTGAAACCGATCGCCTCATCAGAAGTACGTACAAGTTGCTCTTAGCACTGATCGGCATTCCGCTCTATCAGATCAAGGCAAGATGCAGCATTTCCTCCATTGAAGGACCGCTTCGGGTCGTTCTCGAGCCTGGTTGCCTGGTTTCGGCGAGTCTACGCTTTCCCGGCGAGCGGAATGGTGTGCATGAAGTCTCCCGCATCCCCGTACCAGATCCCGACAGCCGAATAGTTGTCGGATCCGGCTGCCACGCCCGCGCTTACCTTCTGCTCGATGCATCGCAACCATGCATCGGAGTCGGAGGCGCTATGGAGGCATTGCTGAAAGCCGTCTTCTGCCACCGCACTCCACACGCCATCGCTGCACAGGAGGAAGGCGTCGCCGACGCAGAGCGCGTACGGAGCGTCGAGCACCGTGGGCATGAATGCGTCCTGCAGGCCGATCGATGCGAACAGGACGTTCGCGTCGGGATGCCTGGCGGCTTCGCTCTGCGACAGCATCCCGCTGTCGACCATGCTTTGCACCAGGCTGTGGTCGCGCGTGCGCAAATGGAAGGCGCCGCCGCGAAACAGGTAGAGACGGCTGTCGCCCACATGCCCCCAGACCGCGCTGCTGCGGGCCGGGTCGAAGAGCAATACGACGAGCGTGGAACGCATGTCGGCCAGCTCGGGCAAGTCTTCCTGCCGGCGCAGCACCGCCCGGTTGGCGTTGTCCATGATCCTCGACAGTGCCGCGGCGCTCACTTCCGGGCCGGTCAGGAAGTCGTCGAGCACCGATTGCACCGCGACGCGCGATGCCACTTCGCCGCCCTGGTGCCCGCCGGCGCCGTCCGCCAGCACGCAGCAGACGATGCCGTCTTTTTCGACATATCCGCAGGCATCCTCATTGTGTTCGCGTCCGCCGACGCGGGAAAATGCAGAGACTCGGCACTCCATGGCGCTCACCTTCGCGGCTTTTTAATGGTGTCGCGGTCTTCGAGCGACTTGATCTGGGCTTCGTAGGCGCGGACGAACTCGCGGCTGAACAGGGCCTCGAAATCGTCTTCGGCTTCCTTGGATACTTCGTTGAACGTGTTTTCGAACTGCTCCCAGAGTTTCGCCTTGCGGTTCTTGGGGAGCATGCTGTCGAGCATGCTCTTGTTCGTCAGGCGCGCTTCCAGCGCCTTCGGCTCGAAGCGCGCAAGCAGCCCTTGAAGTGCCGCGCGCATGCCGGCAAGCACGCCGACCTGGTGGGCGACGAGATCGTTCATCGCATCTTGCACGGCCATGTCCGGAGACATGAAGCCGCGCGGCATGGGTGAAGCCATCAGGAGTGCAAGCGCGGTCGACGCGTCCGGGGAAAACTTGAGCGGGTTGTTGCCCTGTGGAGCGATGACGGTCATCGGCGAACGCATCTCGGTCTTGAGCGTGGCCCTGGTCGCGAGCAGGTCGATGGCGCCCTGCACGAAATGGCGGAGCAGGGCGCCCATGCGCTCCATCACTTCCTCATCCAGCTGGCGCGGCTCTTTCCCGCCTCTTGCCGGATCCTTCGGGAGTTCCTGCAGCGCCGCGCCGGCGAGCAGCGCGTCGAGCAATGCCTGCACATCGGGGCTGTGCGAGCGGGGCTGCGCAAAGCGCCGCGGGGCGTCGCGCGACAGGGTGGGGCCGGCAGGCGTGCCGCCACCGGGGATGGCCGGCGGCGGTTTCATGCGCGCAGTGGCGGCAATCGTCTTGCCGGCAATGGAACTGCTTGCCGCTCCCTCCGGCGTCTTCCACGACAGGAAACCATCGTTGGCAAGCGGCTGCGCGGTGGGCAGGGGCATCGGGTTGTGGATCTCCGGAGCCTGGTCCGGAACCGGATCGAAGCCGGGCGAGGGCGGTGCCTGCAAGGCGGCGAAAGGGTCTTCCGCGGATGCCGTGTTGTGTGCAGGCGGCCCGCCGAACAGGTCATCGGGTGGTTTGGCGCCCCGGCTTGCCGCGCCGGGCGGCTCGCCGAGGCCGAACAGCGCGTCCAGGCTGTCCTCGCGACGTGCAGCGGGCTGCGGCATGGCGGCGGCGTTCTTCCCCCGCGGCACGAGGGCGGACTTGCCGAACGGGTCAAAGTCGTCAGGAATCAGCGGCGCGGCGCCACCGGCGAGCGGATGGTCCTTCGGAACCTCCGCCTTCGGTGCAGGGTTCCCGACGAGATCGGCAAACGGATCGTAGGGGCGCGACGAATCATCGGGCACGGTCATCGTTACCGCCGGCAGCTCCACGCGCAGCACGTAGTCGCCGACATGCAGTTCATCGCCGTCCTGCAGCGCCACCGTCTGCCCCGGGCCGACATCCACGCCATTGCGCTGGATGCAGCTCGCACTGCCGCGGTCGACCAGAACGAACTGATCGCCTTCGAAATTGATTTCGGCCTGGATGCGGGAGATGTGGCGGTCGGGGTCGGGCAGGGGCAGGGTGCACTGGCTGCTTCTGCCTATCGTCCCGCCGGTCTCGCTGAACCGGGCCTCGGCGGCGACATCGGGAGGGCGCCCGCGAAAGCGCATCACACGGATCAGCACCTCATCCCCCGATTTGCACAGTAGGCGCGCCGGCAAGGATGACGCCGCCATGCGCGGTACGGTCGCCCACGCGCGCGGCGGGCAGGCCGTTGATGAGAACCGTGAACGAGCCCGAAACAATCACATCGGGCAGCGGCGCCGCGCACATGGCCTGGTCTGTGAGGCGCGCAGCGGGCAGTCCCTGGATGAGTACCGTGGGCGAGCCGGGTGCGATGATAGGTCCGCCCACGTGCGGCACCGGCGGCGTACCCGGCGTTGCCATCGGACAGACATGCATATCGGTCAGGCGCGCTGCGAAGGGCATCAGGCGTCCTCCTTCGCGGGGCCGGGGCCGGGGCCGGAAGGCAGCGGTGCGGCGGGGTCGTCCGCCCGTTTGCCTTCGAGGAACAGCTCGTCGACCAGGGCAAAGGCCCGGTCCAGGGCTTGCACAAAGGCTGCGTCGGCTGGAACGTTGTTGACAGTCCAGCGCTCTTGCGCTTCATCCAATTGCTCGAGCAGGCGTTTGCGCAGCTCCACGAAACGCTGGGCCGCGTGCCGGCCGTCACTATGCCGCTCGCCGTCCGGCACGGCCACTTTGCCGGTGGCCGGGCGAAGCGCCTGTTGCACATGCTTCTCGGCGCGTTCCGGCGGGACCTTGCCGGCCCGGATGTCGTCCATCGCGCTGCGCAGCGCCGCAGCCTGTGCCGCTGCCGCGTCGGGTGTTTCCGCGGCCTGCGTGGCCTGCTGCAGACGCCGCACGTCGCGGGCCGCGTACTGCGTCCGCTGCAGCGTGTGGGCCAGCGTATCGGCCAGCAGGCCGGCGGCTTTTTCCGGACTGATCACCGCTTCGCGCGCCGCTGCTCTTGCGCCGGAGGACGCCGCGTCCCAGGCGTTGCGGAAGGGGCTGCCCCAGCTCATGGCACCGCCCTCGAGCGTCCGGCCAGCGCCGAGAAGACGGAACGGAGCATCAGCTCCAGGACAAGCGCCTTGTAGGCGGGGGTGACGTCCTCGCGCTTGAGCTGTTCGGCCAATGACGCGATCTTTCTGTCGAAGTCACGGCCCATGCACCATGCGCACAAGACCCACCGGGCGCAATCCCGCTCACTCTCGAAACCGTAGCCGCGCGCCGTCTTCAGCTGCGCGGCGATTTCCTTGTCCAGATCGCCTTCGGCCAGCTCAGCGGCGGGGGACAGCGCATGCAGCACATCGCGCATGCGTCGTACAAAGGCGGCTTGCGCAAAGCTGCGCAGCTGTTCCCGGTCAAACATAAGCATGGGCCACTCCTTGTTCGGACGCTGCGGCCCTTCCGGCAAAGCGCAGCCGCTGCGATCCCGCATCCCAATCCGCGTGCAACGCGCTTCCTGCGCCGGGGCCGGGCAGATAGATGCGCGCAATGCCAGCCATGAATTCGGCGGTCTGCGCCGGCGTGAGGATGTCGGGCATGGTGCGCAGGACCCGCGGGTCCCAGAAACGAAAGAGCCATTCTTCGCCATTCGGCCCGCGCGTTTCGGTGAAACGGCGCAGGTGCAGTTGCAAGGCAAGCAGGCCCGCGTCCGCTTGCACCACATATCCCCAGGGCAGCGCGAGCCTCGCGTCAAGCCAGTCCACCAGCGCCGGCGCTCCGTGCAAAGCAATCAGGTAGGGAGCGACGTGGGCCACGTCCGCGCTGATTTCTCCCGGCAGCAGGCAGGCGAAGGACCGCCGTCCCGGTGCATACATCGGCTCGAGCAGGCCGGGCAGGCTTGCCGCGTCCGCGACCGCGTACAGGTTCGCACGCGGTTGGGCGATGATCAGGTCGCGCAACTGGCCCATGTCAGCCCGCCTCGGCAAATGGAGAGCCGGTGCGTGCCGCATCCGCCAGCGATCCGGCGCGCGGCTGACGGGTTGCGGGCACCACGGGCGGACTGTCTGCGACCGAAATCGCGCCTGCCTCGCCCGGCTTTTGCACCGGTTTCGCTTTTGCGGGGCGGGCCGCCTTCGCATTCAATGCCGAACCGCCGGAATTGAGCATGAGCATCGGCGCCTGGATGAAGATGCCCGCCGGCGTGAGGCTGATGAAAGAACCGCCGCAGCGCAGGGAGAGGCCGGCGGAAGCGTCCATCGCGATAGTCATGCCCGACTTCAAGTCCACCGTCGTCTGCGCGCTCATCGCAATGCCGAGCTGCGCGTTGAGCGCATAGTTCTGTCCGGTGGTAATGCCCAGGTCGCCGCCGGTGCCAAACACCGCATCACCCTGCACCTGTACGCTGTCCGAACCGAGCTGCGCCGTGCGGTCGCCGTCCACCTTGCAGGCCTGGTTGCCCGCCACGGCGAGCTTGTGGTCGCCGCCGATGGACGTGACCTGGATTTCGGCCACGGTCAGCTCGCGCCCCTTGCTCACGCGGATATTCTGTCCCTTCTCCACCGAAAGCTTGTCTTCGCCGCCGACCACACAGGTGGCGTCCGCCTTGACCCGCGTGTTCAGATCCTTCTGCGCCTGCAGATAGATTTCCTCTTCGCCCTTCTTGTCCTCGAAACGCAGTTCGTTGAAATCATTGATACCGCCCTCAGGCGTGGACAAGGTGCGCACCCCGCTGCGCGTCTTGTTCGCCGGCTGGGGGTAGGGAATGCGGTTTTCGCCGTTGTAGACGCTGCCGACCGCCAGCGGGCGATCGGGATCGCCGTCGAGGAATTGCACCACGACTTCGGACCCGACCCTGGGCAGCGCCCAGAAACCAAAGCCCTGGTTGGCCCAGGGCTGGGCGACGCGTATCCAGCAGGAGGTGTCCTGTGTCGGCTTGCCGTAACGGTCCCAGTGAAACTGCACGCGGATGCGTCCGTGCTCGTCGGTGTGGATCTCGTTGTTTTCCGGCCCGACCACGAAGGCCGTCTGCGGACCGAAGATCATGCTCTTGGGCGTAATGCGTTCCGGCCGATAAGGAATCTTCGCCGGGATCGCGGTGAAGTGACACTCGATGGAAGCGCCGCCGCCGCCCCCGGCATCGGGATCGCGATTGAGGATCGAGTACGAGGTCGAGACGACCAGATAATCGCCGTTCAGGTCGTCGGCCGGATGCTGCTGGATGCCGATCGTCTTGCCGATGGCGATGTCAGGCGAGCTGGTCCTTCCTTCGAAACTGGCATGCTCGACGTGCAGCGCCTGCATGCGCAGATCGGCGAAGGTGGCGCCTTCCTGCCGCGAATCGAACTCGCCCGGATAGAAATACAGCTCCATGGCGTCGTGCGTGTGGCCGGCCGGTTGCGCGCTGCGCACTTCACGCTGTTGCATCGGCTTGGTGAAGTCGAAGTCGGACAGCTCGGCCACCCCCGGCACCAGCTTGCTGGTGCGGCTCCATGCTTCTGCATAGTCGTGGGGCCGTTTGCTGGCGGCCGCATTGGGATTGAAGCTCAGGCTTTTTTGCGCCCCGCCGGCGACGGTGTCCAGCAGTTTCATCCTGGTCTGCCCGCCTTCCAGGTGCTCGAAGTAAAAATAAATGCCTTCGTGTTCCAGCAGGCGCAGGAGGAAGGACAGGTCCGTCTCCTGGTACTGGACGCAGTTTTCCCACGGCAGATGGGGCAGTGAGCTTGCGGAGAACTGCCAGGCGAGCGAAGGAATCTGCGCCACGACCGTTTCAAAGACTTCCAGAACGGTCTTGTTCTGAAACACCCGGGCATCGCTGCGCAGGCCGAGCAGGGCGAAATCCGGCTGGAGGTGGACACGGTATTCATGCCTGTGCCCCTGGCGCGGGCCGCGGCTCATCCGGAACACGATGCCGTTGAAGCAGCGCTTGACGCCATCCTGCAGGGTCAGCGCGACGCCAAGGCTTTTCCCGAGCACCTCCGCCGGAGAAAGGCTTGCCTTGTCGGCCAGCAGCACGGCGTCCAGCGCATAGCAGCGGCCAAGCTGTTCGTGCGCGTGCAGCGACACCAGGTCGAAAGACGAAGATTGATCGGCGCCATCGAGGAAGATCTTCGCGATCGCCGCCATGACGGCTCTCCTTTCAGGGGTGGAAAACGCCCTCTGACGACAGCATCTCAATTTTCCCGCGCAGCGGCCATACGACCGAAGTATAGAGAGGCCTTATCGCTTCCCCGCGGGCAAGCTGGTTTTCTTGTCAGACGCAGGGCTGTATTTCTTTCCGGTCGCAAGATTGGCCTGCACGCCGGGCCATAGCCACGGCGTGGCGGAAATGTCCTGGAAGACATGGCGCCAGAGCTGCGTGCCGTAGAGGCCGGGAATGTAGAGCTGCATCAGGTCCTTTTCCGGAATCCAGTAGGCGGCGTGATCATCGTCGCGGACGGCGTTTCCCTTCACGTCGATTGACTTGGGCTCGCCAATCCAGACGTAGAGATCGCAGGTCGTGGCCGCGCGGATCTGCAAGTCGCACAGGCTGCCCCACACTTCCGCAATCGCCGCCATCACCCTGCCTGCCCAGGCCGTGTCCTGCTGCCCTTTTGCGAGGATGCGGTCCAGCTCCGCCCGCCGCATCCACCATGGACTGCTGCAATTCGTTTCAATCCATTGCATTTCCCTGTCGTTCGCCTTCTGTTCCAGGCTCTTGTTGCCGGAGTTATCCGGCGCCGCGTAACTGGAGCTGCCCATCCTGTAGATGGTGGTGCCGGCCTCCATGAGCAAAATTCCCCGCGGTGTCGCACCTTTCTCGAACCAGTAGCGCGCGTCGGCAGTGAAATAGGCGCTATTGATCACCGCCGGATCGAGCGCGCTGAACGCGGGAGGGCTTCCTGCCTTCTGCAACGCTGGCGACGCCGCAGACGACAATGGCGGCGGCACCTGGCTCGGCCTTCCATTTGATGCCGTGCCGGGCGGCGACAGGTACTTTCCCTGCGGGCCGGGTGTGCGGTAGGCACCCATGATCCCTTACGCCGCAACCGCCGGATTAGGGGACTTGTCGAAGGCGTACGTGAAATCCCCGTCCTCCACCCCGAGCCGGATGCCGGCAATCGTTTCCCCCGCCGCCATCCCCTCCAGCAAGGCGCGGCTGATCCGGGGCAGGACCGTATTGGTCAGGATGGCATCGATCATGCGGCCGCCGCTTTCCAGCTCGGTGCAGCGGCTGGCGACCAGCCGCACCACCTCGTCGCCATAGGACAGCGGAATGCCGTGGTTCTCCTGCACGCGGCGCACGATGCGGTCGAGCTGCAAGCGCACGATGTCGCCCAGCATGGCATCCGACAGCGGGTAGTAGGGAATGGTGACGATGCGACCCAGCAGCGCCGGCGGAAACACCTTCAGCAAGGGATCGCGCAAGGCGGTGGCGAGTGCCTCCGGGTCCGGCACCAGCTCCGGGTCCTTGCAAAGATTCATCACCAGGTCGCTGCCCACATTGGATGTGAGCAGAATGATGGTATTGCGGAAATCGATCATCCGTCCTTCGCCGTCTTCCATGCGGCCCTTGTCGAATACCTGGAAGAACAGTTCGTGCACGTCGGGGTGGGCCTTCTCCACCTCGTCCAGCAGCACCACGCTATAGGGGCGGCGCCGCACCGCTTCGGTCAGCACGCCGCCTTCCCCATAGCCCACGTAGCCTGGCGGCGCGCCTTTGAGCGTGGAGACGGTGTGCGCTTCCTGGAACTCGCTCATGTTGATGGTCACCACGTTCTGTTCGCCGCCGTACAAGGCCTCGGCCAGCGCCAGCGCCGTTTCCGTCTTGCCCACGCCCGAAGGGCCGACGAGCAGGAAGACGCCGACCGGCTTGTCCGGGTTGTCCAGCCTGGCGCGGGCCGTCTGGATGCGGCGGCTGATCATGTCCAGGCCATGCCGCTGGCCGAGCACGCGGGCGTTGAGCGTATCGGCCAGGCGCAGCACCGCGTTCACCTCGTTGCTGACCATGCGCCCCACCGGAATGCCGGTCCAGTCCGCCACCACGCTGGCCACCGCCTGTTCATCCACCGAGGGCAGGATGAGCGGCCTGTCGCCCTGCAGCCGCGCCAGCGCCGCCTGCAGCTCGCGCAACTGCGCCAGCTGCGATTGCCGGCCGGCGTCGGTGCCGAATCCCGCCTCGTCATCCACCGCCTGGTTTTCCTTGCGCAACTCGCCGCGCAGGGCAAGGATGCGATCGACCAGCTGCCTTTCCTCTTTCCAGCGGTATTCAAGCGTGGCGTGCCGGTCGCGCGCGGCTGCCATCGCCCGCAGGACTTCTTCCTTGCGCGCTTGCACCTCTTCGCCGATCGCTTCTTCACGGGCAATGATGCCGGCTTCGACTTCCAATGCTTCGATGCGCCGCGCCAGGTCCTCGACTTCCGGCGGCGTCGCATGCTGGCTCACCGCCACCCGGGCGCAGGCGGTATCGAGCAGGCTGACCGACTTGTCTGGGAGCTGGCGGGCCGGAATATAGCGATGCGACAACTGCACCGAGGCGCGCACGGCGGCGTCGAGCACTTGCACGCGATGATGCTTTTCAAGCGGCGTGACCACGCCGCGCATCATGCGTATCGCTTTTTCCTCGTCCGGTTCATGTACCTGCACCACCTGGAAGCGGCGGGTCAGCGCGGGATCTTTTTCGATGTACTTCTTGTACTCGGCCCAGGTCGTGGCGGCGATGGTGCGCAGGGTGCCGCGCGCCAGCGCCGGCTTGAGCAGATTGGCGGCGTCGCCCGTGCCGGCTGCTCCGCCTGCGCCGATCAGCGTATGCGCTTCATCGACGAACAACACGATTGGCGAGGGCGATGCCTGCACCTCGTCAATGACCTGGCGCAGCCGGTCCTCGAATTCCCCCTTCATGGATGCGCCGGCCTGCAGCAGGCCGATATCGAGCGACAGCAGTCGCACATCCCTGAGCGCCGGCGGGACGTCGCCGCGCGCGATGCGCAGCGCGAATCCTTCCACCACCGCCGTCTTGCCGACGCCGGCTTCCCCGGTGAGGATGGGATTGTTCTGCCGCCGCCGCATCAGGATATCCACCAGTTGCCGGATCTCCTCGTCGCGGCCCGTCACGGGATCGATTTCACCGGCGCGCGCACGCTCGGTCAGGTCCTGGGTGAAACGCTTGAGCGCTTCTTCCTTTCCCATCGCCGCCGGGGGAATCGCCGCGCTTGCCTCGCCGGGCGCCGCAGACGCACCGCTTGCCGCCTGCCCCTGTTCGCAGGAACCCTCGACCATGCTGTGCAGGCGCGAGGAAAGCGTGTCGATTTGAATGCGCTGGAACTGCGCCGAGATCTGCAGCAGCAGGTTGCGCAAGGACGGGGTCTTGAGCATGCCGACCAGCAGATGGCCGCTGCGTACCTGGTTGGCGCCGAACATCAGCGTGCCGTAGACCCAGGCGCGCTCGATGCTGTCCTCGATATGCTGGGAAATGTCGGAGATGGCGGTTGCGCCGCGCGGCAACCGGTCCAGGCTGCGCGTGACGTCGGCGGCGAGCACGCCGGCATCGCATTCGAAGTGGCGCAGGATGCGATGCAGGTCGGAGTCCGGCAATTGCAGGACCTGGTTCAGCCAGTGGACAAATTCCACGTAGGGATTGCCGCGCAGCTTGGCGAACACGGTGGCGCCTTCGAGTGCCTTGTAGAGCGTCGGATTGAGTTTGCCGAACAGCGCGACACGGGTTATTTCAGACATGGCTCCTCCTCAGGAATGGTGCGGATCTCGGGATGGATGGCGGGTGCGGAAATGCCTGGAGCGGATTGCGCGGCGGTTCGCTGTTCCGGATTCAGCAAATGGCCTTTCACTGCTGCGCCGGGAGCGGGACGGCCCAACCACGCGTCCCAGCCCAGCCGCCGCTGCCGGCCAAGCTGCAAGGCCGGCACCTCTTCGCGCCGCAGCGTGAGCTGGGCGCGCCAGCCGAACTGGCGGTCGGTATAAAAACGTACCCAGTTGCGCAGTCGCGCCGCCGCGCTGCTGCCGGGCAGCAGCGCGGTGTACTCGGCCAGCGTCAACGGCCCGATGCGGAGCAGGAAATGATGCTGCGCATCCCGGATGCGCCGGCCCAGCACGAGGCTGCGTCCGATGCAGTTGTTCCTTGCGCCACCCAGGGTGGAGAGCTGATCCCGCGGAAGATCCATCCAGCGCGCGTGGAAGGATTCCAGGCAGACCGGAACGCGGAAATAACCGGACAACACGGCTTCCAGCCCGGCGGCATTGCGCGTGCGCCGGGAGAGTACGCCGGCAAAATGGCGCCGGGCGTGCGACAGGGCGTCATCGTGAAGCTCGCCGCCGAAGAGGGCGTCGATATACGCGGCGAAACGGTCGTTCTCCGGGCGGTCGTGGCAGGCCGCCGGCTGCGCCTGGCGCCACGCCTTGTAGAACGCGCACAGCAGGCGGTGATGAAAGAGATCGGCAAAGCGCGCCAGTGTCGGGTCGCCGTAGGAGCGCAGGCGCGCGCGCGCAAGCTCGGTCAGGTGCGTGGGCAGTGCGCCCTGCGGCCCGAACAGGCCGAGAAAGCGCGACGCCAGCCGTGGCGGGCCATGAGGGCGATGCTCGAAGGCGCTCACGTTGGCCGGCGCAAAGGTGAGCGAGGGCTCCTGGCACAGGCGTACCGCTTCGTCGGCGGGACGCAGCGCATCGCCCAGGCGCGGCAGGCCGCGATGAATGGCGTCGATGCGCCGCAATACCTGGTAGAAGTCGAAGGCATACGGCTGCGCGGACAAGGCCGCGTACCAGTCTATGCCAGGCTCTTGCGTCCGATTCTCGCCGGCCACTGATACACCTCCGCACGCGAGGCCGAGACAAGCCTGGTCTGCGTGAAAGAATTGATCGATACGTACTGCGCGAAGAAACGTTCCAGCACCGCGCCCAGCAGAAAACCGCCGCTGCCGGCCATGCGCGACTCGTCCAGATGGATGTCGATGTCGATCCCGCGTCCGAAGGCGATCGGCCCGGGAATGGGCAGGCGCCGCACGACAGGCCGCGACGCAATGGCCTGCAGCGCGTCAATCTGCTTGCGCATGCCGGGGTCGCCCGCATCCGTGTACAGGCCGAGCAGCGTGCGCAGCGCCCGCACGCCGTCCTGCCGTACGCCACCTTCTTCCTCGCCGCCTTCTTCCTCGCCGCCGAGGCTGAGGTAATTCAAGGACAGGTGATGCACCAGGCGCCACGCATGGTCGCCTTCCGGCGCGCCCGAACGGGGGCGTGTCGGCCCGCGCAGGATGGCGATGCGGGATACCGGCGCCGATGCATCGAGCGACAGCGCATTCTGCGCGGCGACCGGCAGCAGGAGCGGAAGATCGCGATTGGTCGCCAGCACTTCCGCGCCCAGCTGCTTGATGCTGCCCGGGTAGGGCGCTTCGCGGGCGTCGACCAGCGACATGAAGACCTCGGTTCCCGCATAGCCGCTGCGCCCGCCGGTCTGCTGATGGCGGGCAGACGGCTTGCGCGGCTCCCTGCGCAAGGTGTAGTAGGCCTGACCCGCGCTGCCGTGGCCCTGGCCGTGCACGCTGGAGTAAAAAGGGAGGAATTCCACCTCGGCGGTCTCGCCGCTGCCGAAGCCGCGCACGCGCTGCACGGAAAAGACCTCATAGTCGAGCGGGCGCGTGCGGTCGATAACCAGATGGTGTTCGAATTCGCCGTCGCCAAGCGGCACGCGGTCCGCCCGGCGCTCCAGCAGGTTGACGGCCGGCGTCGCATACAGGCGGAAATGCTCCGCTTCCAATGCGCCGTCGAGCCGCGGCTCATGCCGGTCGAACAGCAATACGATCTCGATCTCGCCCGGCCCCGCCGCCCGCAAGGCACGTTCCAGACCGGTGACGCTGAAGAAAAGAAAGCGTTGTGGAAACGCGAAGTATTCCTGCAGCAAGCGGTAACCGTCGAACGAACGGTGACCGAAGGGAAGCAGCGCTTCCCCGGGATCGAATCCCGTCTGCATGATCGCTTCGGGCGGGAGGGTCGCCAGCAGTTTCCCCTCCTGGACCACCATGGCGCCAATGCAGTGCGCAAAGATCAGCTCGTACAGGGGGACGGCTAGATCGTCGGCGGCATTGATATGAAAGGGAAGGGCATCGCAGGCGATCTGGCTGAACTGCAGGCCGCCGTGGCATCCCAGCCGCAGGCGCAAGCCGGAACGCGGCGGCGCACCGAGCCTCGCCTGGTTGAGCGGCAGGTCGGCAGCATGCGTGAAAGAGGCTGCACGCGTGAGCGAGATCGGATAGAGGGTGACATCGTGCGCGGTACGGAACTCGCACGCCGTCTGCTGGCCGCGCGGAATGACACTGTGCATGGTGCTGCCGCGCGGCACCTTCACGCCGGACGCGAGCGCGCTTTCCGCAAAGTTCGGTTGCAGCGCGACGATGGCAAACGCAGGCAGCGGCGCAAGATAATGCGGATACACCATCTCCAGCATGTGCTGCGAGAAGCGCGGAAACTCGGCATCGAGCTTGAGCTGGATGCGCGCCGCCACGAAGGCGAAGCCCTCCATCAGTCTTTCCACATAGGGATCGGCGACCTCGAGGCCTTCCATTCCCAGCCGTGCCGCCACCTTCGGGAATTCCTGCGCGAATTCCGCACCCATGTCGCGCAGGTGCGCCAGTTCCCGGTTGTAGTACTCCAGCAGGCGGGGATGCATGTCAGGTTGCTCCCGGTGCCCGCAAGGCTGACGCGCTCAGCTTGCCGTCCTGCACCTTGACCATGCCCGTCTCGAAATCGACATCCGTCCTCAGCCACAATTCGACGGGGTAAGGCTGCGCCCACAATTCGCCGGTGATCTCGAACTGAAGCACATTGTGATGACCGAGTTCGTCTTCCGGCTGCCTGCCGGTCACGGCCAGCGAGGCGGGCAAGATGCGCGGCTCGAAATCGAGGATGGCCTGCCTCAGGGTTTGTTCAAGATCGAACAGCTCCACCCGCGACGCGAGTTTGCCCGACAGGCAGGGCATGCCGTAATTCAGCACGGAATGGCGCGCCTGCGGATAGCGCCGCTCGTCCACGGCGCCGAGCGGCGCGGTGGCATTGAACAGCCAGCTCAAGTCGCGCAACACGATTTCGCGCAGGCGGGAGCGTGAAATCGCCTTGGTCTCCGGCGCTTCCTGCCTGTCTTGCGGCGCGTCGTCGATCAGGCGATCGATGAGCGCCGGCTGCAGACGGTCGCGCGAATACAGGTCTGCGCTCATTGCGGCAGGTCCGCAGGCAGGGCATCGAAGCGGATCTCGCGGCAATCGAGCAGCGCGTAGTCGCCCGCGTCACTGACGAACATGCGCTGCCCGGCGCCCTTCTGCAGGCTATCCGACCAGGGATGCCACTCGGTGAGGCGTGCGAGCTTGAGTGCGTCGGCGGTATCGGTGGCATCGGCGGCGCAGGAGGGATAGCGCGTGGGAATGTAGCCGTTGCATGTTCCGCCGTTGGTCAGCGTCAGTTCCGCCGGGCACCATGCGAGGTCGAGCAAATCCTCCGGGGCGGGTATCGCGATGCGGGAACAATGTTCGAACGGCACCCAATAGTATTTGCCGTCGATGAAGGCTTCCAGCACCGGGCCGAGCCGGCTGTCGGCATCGGCCAGCCAGGCGAATGGTGCGCCATCGATGATTCCGCTTGCACAACGCGCAGCGCCCAGCGCAGCCTGTACAAGCTTTGCGGATGTTTCGTCGTCTTCGGCACGCAAGGCTTCGACCAGATAGCCGATCCACGGCGGCGGCGTGCCAAGGAAGAGCGGGGTTCCTTCGCCGCCGAACACACGCTGCCGCAAGCCTTCGCACACAATGTTGCGCCGGTAGACCAGCGCGGTATGCGACAAACCGGCGTCCAGTCTTTCCGCCACGTCCAGCTGGTTCAGCGCGCGATCCCAGTTGCCGTCGACAACCGCGTAGCGGAAAAGTTGTAGACGCGCATCGACATCATCCGGGCGTTTGCGAAGCTGGCCGATCAATTCGGACTGCGCCGCCCTCGTATCCGCAACGTGCATGTTCGCTTCCCCTGCAAGAGAGTTCGCATCGTCCGACTGTATCGAGAGTGCGCGGCGAGGGTCAATCGTACGAAAGCCGTATTGCTGCGCGACACGCGTTGCGAAGGCGCGGGATACAGCTTCAGTACTAGTGCCACGCCTTGCATTTCTCGCTAGAGTAATCTGCGCAAGCGACAGGAGAAGACCTTGATCGAGATCGAACAGTTCTGCAGCGTGCTGGATGGCGACAACCCGGCCGGCTCCGATCTGGAATACGACCATGCGTTCCTTGCCCTCGACGTCGCACAGCGCGGAAGGGCGGAGCGCCAGTTCGGCGAGACCGTCATACCCGCCGAGCCGCCCGACTGGAAACAGGTGCTGGTCCAGGCGACGACGCTGGCGGCCCGCACGCGCGACCTGCGCGTAGCCTGCGCGCTGACCCGCGCGCTCACGCACCTGCACGGCCCCGCCGGCCTGGTCCAGGGCTTGCAGATCATCGAGCGGCTGTGCCGCACGCTCTGGGACCACATCTACCCGCAGCTGGACGAGAGCGAGGATAACGACCCCACCCTCAGGATGAATGCGCTGGCGCCGCTGTCGGACCGCGCCGGCCTGCTGGCCGACATCCGCGACTGCGTCTTCGTGTCGGCGCGGGGAATGGGAGGCTGCACGGTGCGTGAGCTGGAAGTCGCGCTCGGCATACTGCCGCCGTCATCGGATAGCAGCACCCGTCCGCTGGCGCTGCCCGAGATCGATGCACTGGTCGCCTCCGCGCAATCCGAAGGACACTTTTCCGAGAACCATGCGCAGCGTGCCGTCGAGCTCACGCGCGCGCTCCATGCCTATCTGTCCGGACAGGTCGGCGTGGAACGCGCGCCGGACCTGCAGCCATTGATCGACCGCCTGCGTCCGCTGGCCGAATACTGCCGGAAGTTCGTGTCCGACGAGGCCCCGCGCGAATCGGCGGGCGAGCCTGTCCCGGAGCCCGTGCAAGAACAGCTTTCCCCTGCGGTTGCGCGCCAGGCCGCGGGCGTCCAGCTATCGAACGAAATCCGCTCCAGCGCCGATGCCGCCCGCATGCTCGATCTCATCTGCACCTACTTTGAAAAGCATGAACCGACCAATCCGGCGCCGCTGCTGCTGCGCCGCGCACAGCGGCTCTCCACCATGAGCTTCTACGACATCGTGCGCGACATCGCGCCCGACGCGATTTCCGCCGTGGACATGGTGGCCGGCAGCAGGGAAGAGGCGTAAGCAGGCGCGTCTGAATATTCATCGCAAGCATGACAGGAGGCAGCATGGCACAAGGTCAGAAATTCATCGCACGCAACCGCGCACCGCGCGTCCAGATCGAATACGACGTCGAAGTCTTCGGCGCCCAGAAAAAGGTGCAGCTTCCCTTCGTGATGGGCGTGCTCGCCGATCTCGCCGGCAAGCCCAAGGACCCGCTGCCCCCGGTGGCGGAGCGCAAGTTCGTCGAGATCGACGTCGACAATTTCGACGCCGCGATGAAGGCGATGAAGCCGCGCGCCGAATTCACGGTGCCCAACGCGCTGACGGGCGAAGGCGACATCAAGGTGGAAATGAGCTTCGAGAGCATGGACGACTTTTCCCCCGGTGCGCTGGCGCGCAAGGTCGAGCCGCTGCGCAAGCTGCTGGAGGCAAGGCAGCAGCTCAACAATCTCATCACCTACATGGACGGCAAGACGGGCGCGGAGGAACTGATCGAAAAAGTCTTGAACGACCCGGAGCTGCTCAAGTCGCTAGCGGCCAGCCCGAAACCGGAAGCAAGCTAACCGTCACCATCAAACGCCGCAGGAGACCGACATGGCAGAGCTGCAAGTAGAGCAATTACAGGGCGCGGTTCAATTCGACGACTTTGCGCGCCTGTTGAACAAGGAATTCAAGCCCAAGACCGACGAAGCCAGGACTGCCGTCGAAACCGCCGTCAAGACGCTGGCGCAGCAGGCGCTGGAGCAGACGCAGCTGCTGGAGCACGACGTCGTCGACACCATCCAGTCGATGGTGGCGGCGCTCGATCGCAAGCTGTCGGAACAACTGAACCTGATCCTGCACCATCCCGACCTGCAGAAGCTGGAAGGCGCATGGCGCGGGCTCCACTATCTCGTCAACAATACTGAAACTGACGAGATGCTCAAGATCCGCGTGATGAACATTTCCAAAGCCGAGTTGCAAAAGACGCTGAAGCGCTACAAGGGCACCAACTGGGACCAGAGCCCGCTCTTCAAGCAGATCTATGAAGCGGAGTACGGACAGTTCGGCGGAGAACCCTTCGGCTGCCTGGTGGGCGACTATCATTTCGACCATTCACCGCAGGATGTGGAAATGTTGTCGGAGATGGCCAAGATCGGCTCGGCGGCGCATTGCCCCTTCATCGCCGGCGCCTCGCCGACGGTGATGCAGATGGACTCCTGGCAGGAACTGTCCAACCCGCGCGACCTGACCAAGATCTTCCAGACGCCGGAATACGCAGCCTGGCGGACCCTGCGCGATTCCGAAGACTCGCAATACATCGGCCTGGCCATGCCGCGCTTCCTGGCCCGCCTGCCGTACGGCCAGAAGACCGACCCGGTGGAAGACTTCGCCTTCGAGGAAGACACCGCCGCCGGCGACCACAGCCGCTACACCTGGGCCAATTCCGCCTATGCAATGGCCGCCAACATCACCCGCGCCTTCAAGCTCTACGGCTGGTGCACGCAGATACGCGGCATCGAGTCGGGCGGCGCGGTACCCAATCTGCCGGTACACAGCTTCCCGACCGACGACGGCAGCGTGGACATGAAATGCCCGACCGAAATCGCGATCTCCGACCGGCGGGAAAGCGAACTTGCCAAGACCGGATTCATGCCCCTGGTGCACAAGAAAAACTCCGACTTTGCCGCCTTCATCGGCGCCCAGTCCCTGCACAAGCCGGCCGAATACGACGATCCGGATGCCACCGCCAACGCCAATCTCGGCGCCCGGCTGCCGTACCTGTTCGCGGTCTGCCGCTTTGCGCACTACCTCAAGTGCATGGTGCGCGACAAGGTCGGCTCCTTCAAGGAACGCAACGACATGCAGCGCTGGCTGAACGACTGGATCATGCAGTACGTCGACGGCGACCCGTCCATTTCCTCCGACGAAACCAAGGCACGCCGTCCGCTGGCCTCGGCCGAGGTCGTGGTGGAAGATGTGGAAGGCAATCCCGGCTACTACAGCTCCAAGTTCTTCCTGCGGCCGCACTACCAGCTCGAAGGACTCACCGTCTCCCTGCGCCTGGTATCGAAGCTGCCGTCGCAGAAGGCCGCCTGACAGGGAGTGAGCGATGGGCGATTGCTTCATCCAGTTCGACCAGATCACCGGTGAAGCGGTGGATGCCGACTACAAGGGCGCCATCATGGTCACCGGCTGGAACTGGGGTGTGAACTGGCATGCGGAGCACAACCTGTCTGGCAAGGGAACGGGCAGGGGGGACGTACGAGAGTTCCGGTTCACGCATCTCATTGACACCGCCTCTCCGGCGCTGATGGCGCGCTGCGTGGCCGGCAAGGAAATTCCGACGGCGAAACTGTCGATGCGGCGTGCAGGCGGCGCCGCCCAGCTGTTTGCCACCATCAGGTTCGAGCGGGTGCGCCTGACCAATGTGGAAATGGCCCACGACAGCCAGCGCGAGCTGCCCGAGGAAGCCGTGGCGTTCACGTTCCAGCGGGTAACCTATGAGTACGCGGCGCAGGCCTCGTCTGGCGGTGTGAAGGGAGGATGGGTGCCGTTTAGCTGGAGTGCCGGCTAGCGTTACCTCCTCCCCCGCAAAGCAACGACGCACGAGTTCTCGAGGAGCCATCCTTCACGGAGCTGCGAGTGGCCGTCTACCGTACCTGCTTGGCATGCATTTTGGTCAGCGGCTTTTGCTTGATCGTCTTCAATTGGTACTGGACATGAAAGTGAGGGCCATGCCCGTTGACCTCATGAAAGAAGGCGGTCCGGCCGGACTTCGTGGGGTTGGCATTACTGCTGTTGTACTGATTAAGCCAATCGAGCATGGCTGGAATGTGCTTTTCAAGCCCGCGGGACCGCAAGTCGATGGCGGCATAAACGCTGTGCGCGGTCTTGCGCGGCTTGGGACGCGCTTTCTCCTTCATGCAAGCGTAGATTTCGTCGTTGCGGGCCTGGGTGCGGCAGATGCAGGTGACCATGACGTCCTTCTTGCACAGGCCGGATACGTAGGCCGAAAGGCCTTCCACTATGCTGCAGAGCGGTCCATTGAAATACTTCAGGCGCGCGTATTCCTCCTGCAGCAGTTTTTTGCACCGGGGATCGAAAGTTAGTGCCACGTTATGCTCCTTGAAAATGAAAAGAAGGCCATATGCCGCGCGAGATTCTGAACGGGAGAACGGGCCGGCCAAACAGGTCTATTGACGATAGCGCGGCGAAAATCCCTCTACTGTTGGAAACTAAAAGCCGGGGTAAACGGTGATGACTTCTCCGGGTTCGAATCTGCCTTCCGGCGGGCCGTCGGATTTGCCGGGATGAACAACAACCGTTACCGTGGACGTCCGGCGGTTATGCCTTGCATCAAATCCCACTTCGCATCCGAAGTCGAAAGTGATGGAGTGCGAATGGGATTTTTCCTTACCCGGTTTTGCGATAGCAGGATGCTTATAGGACTCGTCAACCGCTTGCCGGATGAAAGTGTCCGAGTCGAACTTGCTTTTTCTTCCCTGCGTATATTTGCTCTTTCCTCGAGGATCTTCTATGTTCAAATTGTCATCGAAAAGAATCTGATTTTCTTTGGCCTTGTATTTCTTTTGTGCGACAGCCTCTTCCTCTGCCAGCTGTTCCTTAAGATCGTCGTGCCACATGTTGTAGGTATGGCGTAATCGGGCATGCGTCCGGTTTGTGATTTTTGGACGCGGCCGGTCCTTCGGCATCAGGATGGAGAATCCGGTGTTGTCTAATGTAGTCATCACTTTCTCCTTGCCACACCGTGGAGCGACTCATGAGAAACGAGACGCCGCACTCGTGGCACATAGGCCGGATCGGGAGAATGGAAGGCCACTGAAGCAAGAGCGAAAATCAGCGGCCCTCTTCGTGAGATTCGCCTAGGTCTTGGAACGGCCGGTGTCTTCCATCTCGAAGTGAAACCTGAACGTGGACATGTCCACCAGGTTGAATATGTGGCATTCGGTCAGGTTCCGTCCCGACATGAGCTTTTCGAAGGTCATCACCTCGCCGATGGGTTGTGCCTTGGGGTAAGCGAGGGCGATACAGCCGTTTTCCGCATGCCATCCCCCGATAAATCCTGTCCAGGCCGGTTCAACGTACATCGACTTCAAATACACCACAGAGCCGCCTGGCTCGGGACGGCCCGGCGGCAGATACAGGGCGACTTTTCCTATGGATCGTACCTTTCTCCCCCGGTACCTATTGATCTCCTCGCTTCCTCCTTCGTAGAGGAGATGTGCAGGCCTGAAAACTGGCATGGCGATTCTCCTAAAGATGCCAGGCAGGGAGAGGAGAAGCGACGCGATCGTTTCTTGCCGTTCTCCGCGCGTCGCCTCGCGACCCGTCTCCTTCTGCTGACTGTAGCGAACAGCTTGTTACCCCTGCTTGTTCTCCGCAATATGCCAAGCCGCAGTAATCGTCGAATCCGAAGACCCATCCGCCTTCTGCGGCACATACTCGGCCTTGAACTCGGCGAAGTTCAGGGAAATGTTTTCCGTCAGCTTGTCTTCGCCGCCGCTGCCGCCGGTGGAGACGGAGGAGACGATGATTTCCTTCATCGTGATCTTCAGATACTCGACCGGCTTCTCGCCCGCCTTGCGCACGATGAGGACGCCTTCCTTAAAGTGCTTCCCGTTACAGCAGTACATCGTGAGGCTCGGCGTTGCCTTGTCGATGTACTTGGTGATGGACAGGTCCTGAACACTCACTTTGCCCGCGCCGCCGCCGGTTCCTGTGTGCGTGGTGCCGGTCTGGCTCATGCCCCAGCTCCAGGCGAGTACCTCGATCGCATCCTTGTGCTTGGAATCCCGCGATTCACCCTTGACGTCGTCAAGTTTCAAAAACATATCCACAGCCATGGCATCTCTCCTTGTTCTGGTTGCTGTTCATGAGCGGTTGAATAACGATATAGCCGATACCCTCCGCCGCGCCATACAACTTACGTACGAATCTCCTATCTCTCAGTCGTGCTGCCCGAGGTGTTCTGCTGCGCACCGCCTGCTTCGGCCGAGGCGGTGGTTCCCATCTGCACGCGGCCATCGGCAAACACCGTCTTGCCGTTCTCGGTCTTCGCGCCATCCCTGAACTCGCCTTCCCAGTACGTTCCGTTGGCCCAGGTGTACTTGCCCTGGCCGTGGTGCTTGCCTTTCATCCAGCCGCCCGTATAGACGTCGCCGCTCGGAAAACGGATGGTGCCTTGGCCGTGGGGCTCGCCGTTCCTGACCTCGCCTTCATAGCGGTTGCCGTTGGCGAAGCGGAGCACGCCTTTGCCGTTCGGTACGTCGCCGGCCCAGTCCCCGGTATAGCGCTGGCCGTTGGCCCAGGTGAACTGGCCCCGGCCTTCCTTGCTGCCCTTGACGAGGCGGCCTTCGTAACGGTCGCCGTTGTCCCAGACAATATGGCCGCTGCCGGACACGATGCCGGTGGCAGGATCGGCAGTGAAATTGCCGGTCATGGTCTGGCCCGCGAGCTTGATCGTCTTCTGCGTGCCTGCCGGCGGCGGCGGAGGCGTTTCGGGTTTTGGCGCTTCCTTTTTCGCCTCGGTGGACGGGTCGGGGCCGGGGGTCCTGAGTGTGACGGGCGGCGGTGGCGCGGCGGGAGCAGGGGCAGGCGGGGGCGCAGGCGGGGCGACGGAGGGTGTACCTGCCGGATTGACGGACGTTTGCGCGGGGCGGCGTTCCGGCTCCGGAGCGGGAGGCTTTGCTTCCGGCTTTGGCGCGGACGGTGCCGTCGCATTGTTCATGGCGGTAGCCGTGTCGGGCGATTTTGACGCCGGCGGCGCGGGCTTGTCTTCTTTCACCGGCGGCGTTGGCGCAGCGGGCGCGGGTTCCGCCTGCGTCAGTTTCGGCGCGGTGCTGTCGATCATCACGCGCGCGGCCTGCGCATGTTTGCCGCGCGGGTACTTCTTCAGGTAGGCCTCATAGGCGGAACGCGTATCCTTTTCCGTTGCCGCGCGCCAGAGTTCGTCTTCTGCTGACAGGCCCGGCGCTGCCGGCGCTGCGGGTGCGGTCGTCGGCGCAGCAGGTGCGGGCGGCAGCGGCTTGGCCTGACGGGGTTCGGGCGCGGGCTTTTCCGTGTTGAGCGCGACCGGGGGCGGCGGTGCCGGTGCAGGCGTGATGGCTGCGGGCGGCGTGGCGGGCGGGGCGGCTGGAGGGGGAGGCGATGCATCAGCCGCCGGGGGCGGGGGGGTGCCCGGGCCCGGTCCGGAGGCGGAGGTCCCGGCGCCCTCGGTGGAGCCTGAGCTTTGCACTTCGTCGGTTGCGGCCGCCGGCCGTTCTGCGGTAGGCGTTTCCTGATTGCCGGCACCGGTCATCCAGCGGTATCCGGCCACGCCTCCGCCCACGCCCGCGAGGACAACCAGAGTGCCGAGGATCGCGCCGACCTTGCTGCGCTTCCTGGGCGGCATCTGACGCTGGTCGGAGACCATGGTCTTGTGCCAGTCGTCGTCCTGCGCCGTCTTCCCGGTGCCGGTGCGGCGGGGAGATTGCGTGCCCGGCCATGGGGAAGGGCTGGCTCCGCCGGCGGGCGCGCGCGCGCCGAGGCCCGGCATGGTGCGTGAAATGCCGGCCTGCAGGCCGAGCGCATCGCGCAGTTCGGCCACCGAGCCGATGCGGTTCTCGGGCTTGACGGCAAGCGCGCGGTCGATCACGCCAAGGAAATGCTCGCTGTACCGTCCTCGCCCCGCCTCGCGTGCCGGGAGCATCTCGTCGTTGACGATGCGCGCCACCGATGGCGGCGGCGTCTTGCCGGTGATGGCAAAGTAGACGACCGCGGCCAGCGCGTAGATGTCCGTCCACGGACCCTGCTTCAGGCCGGGGATGTCCGCATACTGCTCGATGGGCGCGAAGCCGGGCTTGAGAATCACGGTCAGGCCCTGCGTGAGGTCGCCGATGACGCGGCGCGCGGCGCCGAAGTCCAGCAGCAGCGGCCTGCCGTCTTTCAGGATGAGGATATTGTCGGGGGCGATGTCACGGTGGTAGCACTGCACCTGGTGGATCGTGTCGATCGCATCGAGCAGATTGGTCAGCAGCCGGCGCAGCCATTCTTCGTCCGGCACCACCAGCCGGTCCGTCAGCGCCTGCTTGAGCGTGACGCCGTCGTAGTAGGGCATGACCATGTACGCAGTGCCATTGTCTTCCCAGAAGCGATAGACCTTCACCAGCGAGGGTGAATCGAAGCGCGCCAGCATGCGTGCTTCGTTCACGAAGCTTTTCAGGCCCATCGTGAAGGTGTCGACATAGTGGCGGGAGCGCACGGTCACTTGCAAGGCCTGGGTGCGCGAGGCCATGCCCGCGGGCATGTATTCCTTCAGCGCCACCTGGCGGTCCAGCGAATGATCGTAGGCGAGATACACGATGCCGAAGCCGCCTTCACCCACCAGTCCGGTGATCTCGAACTCGCCCAGACGGGTGCCGACCGGCAGCCCGTTGACGCCCTGCGTCTGCGCGCCGAAATCGCGCGGCGCCTGCGGCCGGTGCGTGTGGCTGCTGCGCACTACGGTCCTGTCATTGTCGTCGTCCATGTCATTCACTCAGGATAGGGATGGGAGCGGGCAGAACGAGCTTGCAGAAGCTGTCGGCCTGCAGGGGTTCCGGCAGCGCGTGCAGGAATTTCTCCGCGGCGTGGACGGATGACCAGAAGACCGCACGCTCTGCGAGGCTTGCGTAAAGCGCTTGTTTGCCCAGTGTCTCGACCAGGGCGGCCGGCGTGGCGGACGTGGCGGACGTGTCTTGCGGCTCCGGCTGCAAGGGCTGCAAGGCGGCGAGCGCTTCTTCAAAACGCTCAAGGTCGTCGTCGCCGAGCACCGCGAGAGTGTGGTCTTCGATCGCGGCAAGGCGCGTCTCGATCTGCGCGAATGCCAGGCCGCCAAAGTCGTCCGGCGGGATGTTGAAGGCAACGGTCATGGGGAACAAGCGTCCAACGCGGTCCACGCCCGGCAGCAGCAGTCCGGCCCACGCGCCGCTGCCGTCATTGCCGCGCAGGAAATACCAGACCGGAAAGCGAAGAAAGCTGTCCTGCCAGTCCTCGCCCTGCGCATCCGCCGCGGCCGCCATGCCGGCGCGCAGCCAGGCATCCCAGTCGTCGACGAAGGCATCCGGCAGATGGTGGCGGAGGAAATCGCCGGCGGCCGGCAGCTTGCCGTACCACCCGATCTCGCCTGGGGCTAGAGTTTCGCTGGGCATTGGAAGGCCTGTAGTTCGGGCAAGCGGAATGGGTTCTGCACGCTGCTGGTCGTCACGTCGTAGGTCACGCGGCGTCCGGCGATATGGACGGTGGCACGGAACCGCTCGGGCTGCGCACTGCGCACGATCTGCGCGCGCTCGAAAAGGCGGAACAGCGCCCATGGGCCCTCGTAGGATTGCGACTGGTCGCCGCCGCGCGCCAACGTGACCGTGAGCGTGATCTGGTTACTGGCGCGCGGCCCCGGCCATTGCACCAGCATCGCCGGCACATTGTCATGCGCGTAGCTCACGAGCTGGCCGTCGATATCGAGTATGGATTGGTCGATCCCCTTGTCCATGTCCACCGGGCGCATGTTCACCCGGAAGCCGAAGCCGTTGCTGCCCGGCGGGAAGAACACGCGCCGTATCTCCTGGGCCCGTTCGAACTGGATCAGGGCCTCGGACACGCCGCCGGTGGACGGATCGCCGAGGTTGCGGAAACGCCAGGGCCGCGTGCTGGTGTCGACGAGGGGTGCGAGGTTTTTCTGGAAAAACTCATCCATCACGCCGTCGCGCGCCATGATGCGCACGAAGTCTTCCGGCACCACATCCTTCTTGCTGCCGGGGGTGAAGGGGTAGCGTCCTGCCAGGGCCTTGTGGCAGGGCTCGCCCACCATGCCCGCCAGCTTGGTGCTGAGATTGCTGCGGCTGGAGCTGATCGCCTGGCGCAGGCTGGCGTCCGCCAGCCCGGTGAGCATGCTGCGCATGGGTTCAGGCATACGCGCGGCTTCCGCCTTGACGCGGTTGGGCACCTCGCTCTGCGGCAGGGTATTGCCTGCCTTGAGCGCGGCGTCGGTCGCCGTCAGCAGCGTATAGAGATCATTGATCAGCGTGAGCGAGGCGTCGACCGGCGCCGGCTGGTTGCCGCCCGGGCTGCGCACGAAGCGGCGCAAGGCCTCGAAGCGCTCGTCGACAATGGCCTCTACCTTGCGGCCTTCGGGTTCCTGCATCGCGCTGTCCTGCCCCTGCATCCCCATCAGCGCCCCCAACTGATCCTTGCCCTGGCTGATCATGTCCTTCACCTTGCCGGGCGGCGGCTTTTCCGTGCGCGGGCGTTCGCCCAGGGTCACCTCGCGAGCCAGGCCGCGCAACAGGCGCGGCAGCGGCGAATCGGGCGCGGAGAGAATGCGCGCCTGCTCGATGCTCTGCGACAGGTTGGCTGTCTTCACCAGCGCAAGGTCGGCGATAAAGCGTTCCCACAGGCTGGCGTAGTCCTGCAGGTAGAGCTGGCGCACTTCGTCGCCCAGCGCCCTGCGCGAAGCGGGGGCGGCCGCGCGCCGCGCGTTTTCCGAATCCTTCACGCCCAGCACCCAGACTTCCTCGTCGGCGAGCTGGCGCAGCATCGCATCGAGCTGCGGATTGAATGCCTTGTAATAGCCGTTGTAGGTGAACAGGCCGGGGACAGGGCTGGTGATCGGCTGGCCGGATACCCGCGCCAGCACGAGCTGGCTGTTCGGCCCGCCGGCATCGGTCACGCGGAATTCCCTGAGCGAGGCGGGGGGGCTCTGCCGCTTGATGCGGTTGTAGACGCGTTGGGCGAAGGGTGCCTGCAGCTGTGCCTGCCGCACCGCCGATACCAGCTTCGGGTCGCCGCCGGCCGCGGGCCCGATGGCGTCGCGCTGGAGCAGGGTCGCGAGATGCGCCATCACCTTCTCGCGCGCGTCTTCCGGGACCGGCTGGCGCTTGTCGCTGTCGAGATCGAATGCGACCCAGGACTTGAGCGACATCTGGTCCGCCTTTCCCTGCCGGTGCAAGGTGAGGTAGGCCTTGAGGGTTTCGTACTGCAGCTCCGGGTTGCCGTCCTGCTGTCGCAGGCGGGCTTCGATTCTTTGCGAGATGTGCGGCGCCAGGTAGGCCGAGAGCATGCGTCCGTAGGCCTGTTCCGCGCCCGCCTGCAGCTTTTCTCCCTGGAACAGTCCGGCGCGCATTTCCGGTTGGGGTTCCCGCGGATCGACGCCGCCGGCATGGGCGAGCGCCTGGGTGCGTTCCAGCACGGCGAGAATCGCGGGCAGGTCGTCGATGGATGGCGGGTCTTGCGCGAGCTCCTTGCGGAAGCGATCCGTGCCGGCGGCCACTTCCGCGATATACCGGTCATTGCCCACATAGCTTGCCGTCCAGACCGCGATGGCGGCCGTCATGGCCAGGCCGCCGGCCGCGATGCCGCCCCACTTCCAGCGCAGCAGGCGCTTTTCAGCGTTCCGGTCGGTTCCGGCGAGATTGGATTCGGCGAACACGACTTCGCGCAGCAGGCGAGTGATGAAAAAGGATTTTCCGCTCGGCTTTTGCGGTGGCAACATTTTGCGCTCGATGCCGAATGAACGCGCAAGCGAGCCGAGCACCCGGTCGATGGGTGAGCCCTCCTGCGTCCCGCTGGTGAAATAAATGCCGCGCAACCACATCGGGCCGGCCAAGCGCGACGCAGAAAATGCCTGCGCGGCAAAGTCGGCCACCGCTTCCTTGAGCTGGACCCACTGGTTGGGAAATCCATAGGTCAGCGCGCGTGCACTGCCATCCCTGCTCGCCTGCAGGCGGGGAAGCAGCTGCGCATACAGCCGGCCTTCCAGGGCGTCGAGCTGCGGACGCAGTTGCTGCGCGCTGTCCGCGAGGAGCCCGCCTGGACTGAAGTCGAGCGTAAAGCCCCACACCTGCTCGCGCTGCTCGCGGGTCAGGTCTTCAAAAAACTGCGTGAACCCGGGCAACAGGTCGGTCTTGGTCACCAGCAGATAGACCGGGAAGGAATGGCCGAGATGGCGCTGCAACTCGCCGATTCGCGTGCGCAGGGCGGTGGCCTGTTTCTGCACTTCGGCTTCACCGGCGCCCAGCAGGTCGGACGCGCTGATCGTCGCCAGCACGCCATTGATCGGCTGGCGCGGCCGGAAGCGCTTGATCAGGTCGACGAACTCCTTCCACTCGCCGGCATCGGCGCCGGCGTTGCTGTCCTGTGTCGTATAGCGTCCCGCCGTGTCGATGAGCACCGCCTGGTCGGTGAACCACCATTCGCAGTTGCGCGTGCCGCCGATGCCATGCAGCGGATCGGTGCCCAGCGCGTCGGCCAGCGGGAACTGCAGGCCGGAATGCATCAGGGCCGTCGTCTTGCCGCTGCCCGGCGCGCCGATGAAGAGATACCAGGGCAACTGGTAGGCATAGCGCCGCCCGCCGAACAGGCGCAAGCGCGACGGCTTGCCGCCCGGATTTTCAAAGCGCGTCGTCTTCAGCAGCGCCGCCGCCTTTTCGAAGCGCTCCCGGATCTGCGCGGAATTGCCGGAGCCCGGCTTGCCCCTGGCATCGGCCCGGTCCACGATCAGGTCGAAGAGCTTCCGGTTGCCCAGGCGCGCGCGCATCTGCCGCAGAGCGTAACGCACCAGCCAGAAGAGCAGCAGCGCGGCGATCAAGGCAATGCGCGCCCACTCCGGTTCGAGCGGATGGTAGTCCGCAAAGGCAAGCAAGGGCCCGGCGAACCAGACCAGGAGCGCGAGCACCAGCGCGCCCAGCAGCCGCATCGTCCATGGAGAAAGCAGCGCAGACTTCATCGATCACTCCGTCCTGCCCGGCCCTGCGACCAGGGTGATGGTGACGCGCCGGTTGCGCGCGCGCCCGGCAGGGGTGTCATTGGGGGCGAGCGGCTCGGCCTCCGCTTTGCCTTCCGCCCGGATGCGCCCAGTGCCGATGACAGCAGCGAGCATCCTGCCGACACCCTCGGCGCGCTCCTGCGACAGATGGAAATTGGAGGGATAGCGGACCGAGCGTATCGGCTGGCTGTCGGTATGTCCGCTGACCAGCACCGCACCCGGATGCTCGCGCAGCGCCGCGGCGATGCGCCCCAGCAGCGGTTGCACGGAGCGGTTGAGCACGGCGCTGCCCGGTTCGAACAGGCCGTCGCCGCCTATGGTGATCACGCTCTTGTCGCCGCTCTCCTGTACCGTCACGAGGCCGGCCGCGATTTCGGGTTCCAGGAAGCGGCGCAGGCGCGGTTGTTCGGGTGCCGGGGGCGGCGGGGCGGGCGCTGCCGGCGCCGGCACGAAGCTGCTGACCGGGCGCAGGCCCTGCAGCATGGCGAACGCCGCGTCGGAGCGCGTATTGAGCATCGTGCGGTACGCAAGGAAGGTGACCGCCATGGCGGCCAGGCAAAATGCGAGAAACACCCACAAGGGCGTCATCTCGAACCAGCGGCGCGCCTCGGCCGCCGTTGGCCGCCACTTGACCGAGAGCGTGCGGTCGGGTTGCTCGCGCTGCTCCCGGATCATCTGATACAGGCGCTCGCGCACCGTTTCCAGCTGCGATCGGCCGTTGTCGATCACGCGGTATCGCCCCTCGAAGCCGAGCGACAGGCAGACGTAGATCAGTTCCAGGAGGTCGATGTTGGGCGCCGGTTCCCGCGCCAGGCGCGCGAGCAGTTGAAATACCTTCTCACCGCCCCAGGTTTCGTTATGCAGGCGGACCAGCAGTGTATCGCTCGCCCAGACGCCGCCGCTGCCCCAAGGCGTGCTGGCTGCACATTCGTCGAGAAAGGTGCACAGGATGTAGCGTGATGCGACCGCCTGTGCGTGCGGCGTCCCGCTCTCGGCCAGCTGCTGTTCGAAGCGGCGCACGCCGTAGGTGAGCTCTTCCTTGAGCTGGTGAGGATTGGCATGGGTGGCGCTGTTGCGGATCTGCGGCGCCAGCGTGAGCAGCGGACTGGCGGCGGCGAGGATGGGGTTGCGGCTTGCCGAGGGCAGGGCATAGGCGGCCTCCGGCAGGGCGCGTTCGCGCCGCTTCGGCGGCGCCGCCTCCACGCCGGCCTCCTGCTGCGGATGGACGACACGCCCGCCCGGCATGGGACGCACGACAGTGCGTTCGCCGCCGGGCGACTGGAAAGAACTCACGCCGCCCCCTTGATGGCCCACAGCTCAAGTTCGAGGCCGGGGAAATCTCCGGCGATGTGCATGGCCATGCCGCCCGACGTCGGAAGCTGGCGCCACAGCTCGTGCGCCTTGTCGAGCTCGAAATAATTGAAGCCCGCATGGTAGGGAATCTGGCGCGGGGCAACCGGAAGCGGCCGCAGCGGAACGCCCTGCAGCTGGAGATTCACGAGATCGCGGATCTTCTCGGTGGTGCCGATCTTGGTTTGCGTCGGAAAGCGCGTGCGCACGACGTCGGCCGGCAGGCTGGCATTGACCGCGAGGACGAAAGAGGCAGAGGCGAGGAGTTGCTTGTCGCTGATCACCGCCACGCGCACGCCGTATTTGCGGTCGTGCAGGTCGATCTGCACGGCGGTCTGTTCCAGCACCATGCTCAGGCTGAGCCGCAGGAGCTGCATGAGCGGCCGGAAACAGGTGTCGAGGTCGTCATGCTGGTAGGGCGGCAGTTCGCGCGCAATGCGGCGTTCGCCGCCGAAACTGGACAGCTCGCCCGCCATCTCCAGGCACAGGCTGTAGAGCCGTTCCGGATGCAGGCCGGGCATGGCGGCCAGGTGGGCAAGCAGGGGGGCGTAGCGGTTGACGATCATCAGCAGCAGGAAATCCGCCACCTCTCCCATGCCGCCCCGTCCGGGCTGCGTCAGCCGCTGCGCCAATACTTCGCTGCGCTGGTGCACCAGGCCGCGCAGTTCGTTCAGCCAGGCACGCAGCGGCGGCGCCGCCCGGGTGCACAGCACGGGGGGAATATAAGCGGCGTCGAGCACCACCTGACCATCGGCCCGTCGCTCGACCACGCGCGCGGCGCCGATACGGGCAAAACCGGGATGATCGCCTGCAGGAAGCAGGCGCAGGTTGAGGCGGCCAAGCTGGACCGCCGCGCGCTCGTCGAAGCCGTCATTGACATCGCGCAGCTCGACTACCTTGGCGGCATAGCGATGCATGGTCGGACGGTCCGGCTTTTCAATGGCGATGCTTGGTTCGCTGTCGCTCTCTAGCGGAACGGCAAGATACACCACCGCGTCCTTGGCGCCGGGAGCGATTTCCATCGGCAGCGGCACCGGGTCCTGTTCCGGAAACTGGAAGGAGGTGCCGTCGGGCAGCATGCCGGAGGCCGAGCTGATCAGCAGCTCGCCGCGTGCCAGCGCCGCGCGGTCGATGTCGAGCGAGGAAAAGCCCCAGCCGTAGTTGTGCAACTGCCTGGCCTGATTGACGACGATGCCTTCGAGATAGCGTTCCTGCTGTTGAAAGTGCTGCGTCTGCAGGAACGTGCCTTCAGACCAGATGACCTTGTTTCTCCACATGCAGGGCCTCGTCGTTGGTGCGCGGACTTGCGGCCGCTTCCGCGCCGGGTGCAATGACGAACTTAGCGGGGGCCGCTCCGGTCAGAGCAAGGGAGCCGCGCCCGCAGGCGCGGCCGCTCTGTCCGTCATGGCAAACGATACGCCAAGGCTTCTGCCAATTCGATAATACTCAAGTAGTAAAGACGGACCCGAGTGTGGGGTGTAGCCTTGTATCCGAGTCGAACCTGGGGATCCGGACGGAATGAACGTGCTGATAATCGATGACCACGCGCTCATTCGCGAGGGCATCGCGTTGATGATCAAGACGCTCCGGCCTGACGCGTCGGTATGGCAGGCCAGCAGCTACAGCGGCGGCATGGAAATCGCCGACAGCGAACACATCGACTTCACCTTCCTGGACCTGCAATTGCCCGACGGATCGGGCTTCAATGCGCTGGAACGCATCAAGCGGCAGCACGAGCTGATGTCGGTGGTGGTGGTGTCCGCGCATGAGGACCGTCCTACCGTCATGCGCGCGCTGGAAATGGGCGCCAAGGCTTTCGTGCCGAAGTCGGCAAACACGGAAAGGATGCGGCACGTGGTGGAAGACCTGCTGGACGGCCGCGTCTACCTGCCGGAAAGCGTGCTGGGGCCGGAGGCACCCGGGGACGAAGGGGAAGAGGCCTGGAACCTGACCGAGCGCCAGAAGGAAGTCCTCTCGCTGCTCATCCTCGGATTGTCGAACAAGATGATCGCCCGCAAGCTCAACATCGTCGAGTCGACGGTGAAGATCCACGTCAGCGCCATCCTGCGCGAACTCAAGGTCGCGTCGCGCACCCAGGCCATGCTCGCGGTCGCGCGGCAGGGAATGAAACTGCCTTTCTGCTGACCCTTCCGAAAGGGATCACGCTACCTGGTTGAGCGCCGCCGAGGTGCGTTCGAGCGCGGCGCTGAGGGTCATATGCAGCCTTCCTGCATTGACAGGCTTGTTCATGAAAAACCAACCTCTGGCCAGGATGTCGTTTTGCAGTGAAGGACTCGACTCTCCCGAAATCACGATCATCGGGATTTCAAACGGCAGCAGTGGCGCGATGGCCTTGTTGACGTCGATGCTGGTGCGGTGGTTTTCGAGGCGGTGGTCGGTGATGACGACGTCCGGGAAGCGCAGGCTGCTCTCTACGTACTTCTCGGCTTCCTCGATGGAACGCGCGAGAATGCTCAGGCAGCCCCAGGAGTCGAGGATTGCTTCCATTGCCGAAAGGATATCGATTTCGTCATCCACGACCAGAACAAGCGCACCCCTGAGGAGGGTTCGTGGCGAAGCCGCCGGCGTGATGTCGTATCCCATGGGAGCGATTCCCGGAACGCGTTCCACCTTCAGGCCGAAGCAGGATCCTTGCCCTGGCCGCGAGCTTACCTGCAGGCGATGATGCATCGCTTCTGCAAGCCTCTTGACAATGGCGAGTCCAAGTCCAAGGCCTTTCCTGCGGTCGCGCGCCGGATTGTTCAACTGGACGAACTCGTCGAAAACGATACCGATCTTGTCATCTGCAATTCCGCAACCCGTGTCCCAGACCTGGATCAGCACACTGTCACGGCGTGCCCGGAAGGCCAAGAGAATGCCTCCCCGCTCCGTGTAGCGAAACGCGTTTGACAACAGATTCGTCAGCAGTTCTATCAGCAGTTCCGGGTCTGTACGCAGTTGCAGGCCGTGCGTGCAGCGGACGCGAAAGTCGAGCGACTTGGCAGCCGCGACCGGCACGAAACGGGATTCCAATGTCTGCGCAATGCGTGTGGCGTCGACCGTCTTGATCGTGGGGACAATAAGGCCGGCATCGAGATGGGAAATGTCGAGCAGGCGGTTAAACAAGTCGTCGAGCCCGGCAAGGGACCGATCGAGGCGGTCGAGGAGATAGCGTGACCGCGTTTCGAATGCCTCGGATTTCAGCGCCGCAAGGAAAAGGCAAATCGCATGCATCGGCTGGCGCAGATCGTGGCTTGCCGCCGCCAGGAAGCGGGACTTGTCCAGGCAAGCCTGCTGCGCAACCGTCAGCGCCTCTTCTACGCGTTCGCATGCGTAGCTTTGTCTGTGCACCTGGTCCTGGAGCTGCGCGACCATGCGTTCGCTGACCAGGCGCAGCCGGCTGTTCTCCTGCAGCAGCCTGGTCGAACGGAAGCACAGAACCAGATAGAGGCAAAAAAAACCGAGAAGGCAGTAGCCGAGCGAGCGCTCCAACTCGCTGCCGCCGACGATCAGAACGAGCGCGGATGGCAACAAGATGCATGAAAGGCTGATTGCAGCAGTGGAAAACCATGCTCCCATGCTTTGTGTCACACCGCCGGCAAGCAGGACAAGCACAGACGCGACCGCCAGTCGCGCAGGCGGGCTGTCGGGGAGCAGCAGCCCAACGGCAAGAATCCATGGCAATGACAGGATGAAGGTGGACGCAAGCACTGCGCGCGGAGACCGGCCCTCGCGTCGCCTCGGGTCGGTTGCCTTGCGACTCCAGGCTGCCGCGATTCCCGCGCATAGCAGCATGCAAATTGCCCAGCCGGCGCTGCGTTGCCAAGAGCTGGGATCGATGGTGAGCCAAAGGAAGAACGAGGCAGCGAACAGATGCATGGCGAAGAAGGTGCCGATCTGTCGGCGAAATGCGGAAATCTGCCAGGCCGAAGTCGCTTCCTGTTCCCATAATGCACGGGCTATCTCATCCTCGCTTCGATCGTGCATTTCGTGCACTCCTTATTGCATGCCTGCCGTACCAGCGTGACTATGTTACTGAGCATGCTTGGTGAATGCGTTACCCCTTTTCCAATTCCGTTTGCGATTTATTAAAATTTACAGCAGTTTTTTTACGAACTATTGGTATCTGTTCACGTTGCTCCCTGGTCCGCCGAGGGGCCGCAGAACTTTGCCGGATGGCGGCAGCCGGCCAAAAACCGTCATACACCTCGGCAGGCTGAGATGAAATCCCAGCTATCGTCATGCTGGTTAAACCGTGCTGGAATTGCATCCCAGCCGACGAACTCGCGCATGCTCATGGTAATCATCCCGGTATTGGCCATGGCAGAGCTCCTTGAAGCAGGAAAGACTCTCCAGCATGACCGGCCTGAAATATGGACATTTGAACTTGGCTGGATTTGGACATTTTAAAACGGGCGCTACAGCATTTATTCGCCTAATTTTTGTTATGTCAAATTTTGAGCGTCAGAAGAATGCCGCGTATCAGGAGACCCGCACACTCTCCCTTCAATGGCCCAAGGAAATCTTTGCCGGGCACGTCGCTTGCGTTATCACGGGAGATTGCCGTGAAGGCTCCGACTGGACGAGGAAAAGATGCGAACCATCACAAAAGCTGCCATTGCCACCCTTGCCTTCGCCGCCGTCCACAGCGCGCTCGCCACGCGCCAGGCAAAGAAGATTGCGGCTACCCTGGTAGGCAGCGAACGCAACGACGCTACTTACCGGGTGTTCTACGTGGGCCAGGGTCTGCTTTCCTTTGCCGCGCTTGTTGTCTACTGTGCCGGCCTGCCGAAACACACCGTCTACCGCATTCGCGGGCCGGGCGCGCTGTTGCTCCGCGCCGGACAGCTCGCCGGCGTGTTCCATCTGTTCGCGGGCCTGCGCCAGGTCGGCCTGAAACGCTGGTCGGGAGCGGACCGGCTGCAGGCGTGGCTGCGGGGACTGGATATGCCGAATGCTCCCGTAGCGCAAGGGCCGGAACTCGCGGACGACGGCAGACTGGGCGCCGACGGCCCTTACCGCTGGAGCCGGCATCCGCTCAATTTCTCGGGCGTGCCGCTGTTCTGGCTAACGCCGCACATGACCACGCGCCGGCTGGCCTTCAATGCAGTCGGTACCGCATATCTCGTGCTCGGTTCGCTGCATGAGGAAGCGCGGCTCCGGACCGCCTATGGCGAGGCGTATGAGCGCTACCTGCAGAGCCGGGTCCCCTTCTTCTGGCCCGCCTTGCGACCGCGACTGGCCGATGCGCTCACCGCGGGCCGACTCCCAAAGCGCGTCTAGCTCCAATGCATCATTCGCCGATACTGAAATCCCTCTCGGAACCGCGCCTCGGCGAGATCGAGCCGTAACGGTTTCTCAGCTAGCCGGAAAGCGAGAAGCATCAGCCCGGCCCGCCGCTTGGAGGTTGCCCCCCTGTGCGTCAGGCATATCGTGTTAAAAACGGAATGGGACCGACGCCGTCACCGACGGCTTCGGTGCGGACGATGTCACGCCTAAGCCGACACCCAGATTGAAGAACCCGCCTCGACCAATGACTGTCGTGCTGCCCAATTCCAGAAAGCCGCGTGCGCGGTCGGTCTGCTCCACGGTCGACAGCTTTGCGAGCTATTCCTGCCAATCGCCCTCGTACCAAATATCAACGAGAACGACCCAAACCAGTCAGTTGGCTTCCTCGAAAGCGGATATAGCCATGTCGTTTTTCAACGATTAAGCTGTCTCTTCTGAAGGTGTCCGACGTCTTGTGTGCGGAGGTCGATTTAAAAATCTCAGTGCGGCACGTTCGTGAAACGCTCGCCGAAAACGATAGCGGACTGATTGGCCGCCTGCTTCCATGTCGCAGGCGGCATCTTCCATTCTTTCTTATGTTGCGTAAGGCATAAAGGCGCTATCGGTAAAAAGGCTCGACCTTGCCTTTTACCTTGATCATCATCGGATTGCCCTTGCGGTCACGCGCCTTGCCGGCCGCAACCTTGATCCAGCCTTCGCTGATGCAATATTCCTCGACATTGGTGCGTTCCTTGTCATCGAGCTTGATGCCAACATCGTGCTCGAGGACAGCCGCATTGTAGTAAGGGCTGCGGGGATCGACCGAGAGACGGTCAGGGAATGGGGGGAGTTGTGTCGTGTCGTTCATGGGCCGGAATTATCTACCATTCTCTTACCCAAAACAATTTTTCAGCGCTCGCCTGCTTTGTTGTCCTGCTTTTCCATTTTCCGGCACCGCGGCGTGGCGGGCCCGTTGCGGACCAGCATTCTTGATCAGCCGGTCCAACGAAATCGACCCGAAGCGGCAAGTTGCATTTCTACAAACCGGACGCTCAGCGTTCAAGGTCAGGCGCAGGCGGTGCAGCTAGCCACATATCTACCGCAGGAAATCTATTGGCACGGCAACATTCTTACCTTCGACAGCCTGCGAACGGAATGTAGCGAAGCGGTATCAAAGCCGTCCCCTTCCCCCACATACGGGACGTAGTTTTCGACCCGGACAGTGGCCTCTCCTGTAAGTCCACATGCATTAGTTCGCGGAGGAGACTGAATACCAAGCATTTTCTTTGACCGTCTCGTGTCCGTGAAGCAGAACCAGGCAAGACGTCTATCGGACCTGAGGCGAGGTGGCGCTTGGGCGGACCCAGGTGATGGGAAGAAGCACACAGCGTCTCCGAGCACTTCGAGGCTTTCGGCGTCCCTGCGGTATTCATAGCGACCGGCCACCGTGAATGCCGATTCAGCCGCCCTCGTGCCGGCTAACGGAAGAACCGCGAGCAATACAGCAGCAGTAGTGCGCATGTTGGCGCATCCGAGAAGTAGATACGAAGTAATGGCCAAACCTATCGCTTTGAGTGACAAGCTATGCTTGCCTGTGAGACGCCGACCGCGCCGCCTACGAGCTTCGTCCAGCGCCCGGATCGCAGTCCTTCTCCTTGTGCCAGCGAATCGATCCAGTCGACCCAAAGCGGACACTCTGCCCCAGCACGTTATGGCTACGCTTTTATGTGGGCTGCAATGACATCACTCAAACTTGCACATGCAGCGGCAATATTGTCAGCTCGAAGGTTCGTGATGCTAAGAATAAGTCCTTGTTTGGCATTCGTAGCATTGGAATACCAAGGTGACAGTGCGGAGGGAGCTAATCCTTGCTCTCTTGCTGCAGAGACAAGCATTACATCATTGGCGGTCTCGGGAAGAAACGCGACCAAACCGAGGCCTGATCCTTCAATCATAGGGAATGTCTTGCGTAGGCAGGTCATTGCATGTGCCCTGCGATCGTAATACAAGTCTTTCATTTGTCGCAGATGACGTAAGAAATGACCATCTGCTAGAAACTCAGCGATTGCTAATTGGGTAGTTCTATTTGGAGCCGGCAACATCACGGCAGTAATTGCGACAAATTTCTCGGTGAGCGATTTCGGTGCGACCACAAATCCGAGACCAAGCGACGGGCTCATCGTCTTACTAAACGTACCAATATGGATGACACGTTCAGCACCATCACCTGATGCAAGGGCGGGTGTCGCGTGACCATCAAGTTGCAACTCACCGAGGTAGTCGTCCTCGACGATCCATGCGTTCTGTGCCGTAGCCCAACGGAGCAAGTCTCGCCGTCGTTTAGAAGACAGAGTAGCCCCTAGCGGAGCCTGCTGCCCCGGCGTAACCAGTGCGATTAGGGCATCAGGAGCGCGAACTATCCCCTCCTCGACACAAAGCCCTTCCGCATCAACCGCGATGGGTTCAACCGTTAAACCTGCCAGCTCCAACGCTAGCCTCCCCAACGGGTACCCTGGCTCTTCCAACCAAGCTCTGTGGCCACTTGCCTGAAGCGCCATCAACGTGAGCATCAAGCCCTGCCGATAACCACTTGTGACTATGATTTGATCTGGATGGCATTGAATCTGCCTGCTTACAGCCAAATGACTTGCTATTTGTGCTCGGAGCCCAGGTTCGCCACGAGGGTCTGCATAGGTGGTGTACGAAAGCGCATCGGCACGTACTGCACGTGCCCTCATGCGTTCCCATATCTTAGATGGGAAGGCATCATTTGCTGGAACGCCCACTTGAAAAGGAAGCGGAGCACTTGAGTAAGGTCGCGTAAAGACAGCCAAGGGGCGATCCAAAATCTCCTCATGTTCGGATGGCATAGGAGGGAGTTTGGAACTAACCCAAGTACCCGCAGACCCGGCCCCATAAATCAGGCCTTCAGCAGCCAGTCGATCATAGGCGACGCGAATCGTGCCGCGAGCAACGCCAAGCTGTGCAGCCAGGGCTCTACCTGAGGGTAATCGACTTCCGGCCTGGAGTATTCCTTCATGTATCGAGCTACGGAGGCTTGCATAGATCTGGTCTCCGATTGACGCTGATTGGTTCCGCTCAACCTGAATCGAAACTGATGGAGATTTTTTTGGATCAGTCATTACACTGTTTTTTGGGTCTTTTTTTTCAGGCTACCCGATAGTAACGTTAGCCATCGCATTCGTCGCCCGGAATTCGGACGACTGACGAGCGAGCTTAGGGCAGGTCGTATATTGCCTTTTTAGACCATAGGAATGAAAGAAATGAGCCGATTAAACTGGTACGAAGTTGCTCCGGATGCCGCAAAAGCGCTGATGGGCGTGCATCACTACATTACCAAAAAAACCAACTTGTCAGAGCAACTGATTCATCTTGTGTTTCTCCGCGTATCACAGATCAACGGCTGCGCCCATTGCATCGATATACATAGTCGCGATCTCAGGAAGACAATGTCCATCGAAAAGGTTACGTTGGTGCCTGTTTGGCACGAGGTGCCTCATTTATTTTCTGATCAAGAATGTGCTGCCCTGGCATGGGCCGAAGAGGTAACACTAGTTAGCGAAACGCATGCCTCCGACGCGGCGTATGCAGCAGCATCTGCAACTTTTGGAAACAAAGATCTGGTTGACCTCACGATTGCTATCGCCGCCATGAACGCCTTCAACCGACTTGGCGCTCCGTTCCGTCTGCCCGTGGCGGTCGAGGCTTAAATTTCGACAGACGGTGAACGCGATAGGGCCGATCGCAACGCAGCGTATGAGTCCGTACAAGATCGCGCCCCCGGAAGCGCTGGCTCCGCGCCGCCTGTTGTTTTCCTGCTTTCCATGAGTCACATCAAGTAGACGTTCGGGCAACGCATGGTAAAGTCACGCGCGATCCTTGACCGAGGACAAAAGCCTGCATCGGCCCGGCAATCCCGGCGCCCTGCCAACTCTTATCAAGTTTGTCACTGCAAGATTCACTAAATTCTCCACGCGTTCATGCTCCAGCCGGCCTATCCGCCGGCCGTTGCCGCTTTTTCATTTCCTGTCAACGAAATCACGCCCATGACACCCACCCTCACCGCACCTGTATTCGGCCTGCTCAACCGCACAAGCCTCGTCGCACAGATCCTGATCGGCCTGATTGCCGGCATCGTGCTCGCGCAATTGTCCCCCGCCGCCGCGCAGTCCGCGGGCTTTCTTGGAAATGTGTTCATCTCCGCCCTCAAGGCGGTTGCCCCTGTACTGGTGTTCGTCCTCGTCACCGCATCGATTGCCAATCATGAACCCGGCCAGCAGACCCATCTGCGCCCCATCCTGATGCTGTACCTCGTCGGCACGTTCTCGGCCGCCGTCGTCGCGGTGGTGGCCAGTTTCGTGTTCCCGTCCACGCTGGTGCTGACCGCAGCCGACAAGGCCGCCTCCGCGCCGGGAAGCATCGTGGAGGTGCTGCGCTCGCTGCTGACCTCGGCGGTGGATAATCCGGTCAACGCGCTCATGAAGGGCAATTTCATCGGCATCCTGGTGTGGGCCGTCGGGCTGGGCATCACGATCCGTCATGCCAGCAATACCACGCGCGTCGTCTTCAATGACCTGTCCGAAGGCGTCTCGCTGATCGTGAAGGCGGTCATCCGGTTTGCGCCGCTGGGCATTTTCGGTCTCGTCGGCGCCACCTTCGCCGAAGCGGGCCTTGGTGCGCTGGTGGGTTACGCGCACCTGCTGGCGGTGCTGATCGGCTGCATGCTGTTCATCGCGCTGGTTGTCAACCCGGCTATCGTGTGGTGGAAGATCCGCCGTAATCCCTACCCTCTGACACTGACCTGCCTGCGCGAGAGCGGCATCACGGCGTTCTTCACCCGCAGCTCGGCCGCCAACATTCCGGTGAATCTGGAGCTGAGCAAGCGCCTCGGCCTGCATGAAGATACCTATTCGGTCTCCATTCCCCTGGGCGCGACGATCAACATGGCGGGTGCCGCCATCACCATCACCGTCCTGACACTCGCGGCGGTGAATACGCTGGGTATCACCGTCGACATCCCGACCGCGATCCTGCTCAGCGTCGTCGCATCGATCTGTGCATGCGGTGCATCCGGCGTGGCGGGCGGTTCGCTGCTGCTCATTCCGCTCGCGTGCAGCCTGTTCGGCATCTCCAATGATGTCGCGATGCAGGTGGTGGCGGTCGGCTTCATCATCGGGGTGGTGCAGGACTCCGCCGAAACGGCGCTCAACTCCTCCAGCGACGTGCTGTTTACTGCCGCTGCCTGTATCGCACAGGAAGAAACGGCAAGGAAGTAAGCGATGACGCAGGATCAGCAACACACCAAGCGCGATGGTTTCAGCTCTGCCTTCGGCGTTCTCGCGGCCACGCTCGGCTCGGCAGTCGGGCTCGGCAACATCTGGAAGTTCCCGTATCTCACCGGGGCCAACGGCGGGGCGAGCTTCCTGCTGGTGTACCTGATGGCGACGCTGCTGGTGGCGCTGCCGGTGATGATTGCGGAGATCACGCTGGGCAGGAAGGCGAGGGCGAATCCGATCACCACACTGATCGCCCTGGCCCCTTCACATCAGCCCTGGTGGCTGATCGGCGCTGCCGGGATGATGGCCTCGTTTCTGATCCTGTCTTTCTATTCCGAAGTGGTTGCCTGGGTGTTTGCCTATGTGGTGAAAGCGCTGTCCGGCTCGGTGCTCAGCAGCGACCGCGCCGTCACCGAGGCCGCCTTCCATTCGCTGATCGCCGATCCGGTGCAATCGCTGGTGTGGCAGTGGGTTGTGCTGGCAAGCATGGGCGGGATCCTGCTGCTTGGCGTATCCAAAGGCATCGAGGCACTGACGAAAAAACTCATGCCCCTTCTCTTCCTGCTGCTGGTGCTGCTGTGTGCAGTGAGCCTGTCGCTCGAGAAAGCAGGAGAAGGGCTCGCATTCCTGTTCAACCCCGATTTTGGCAAGCTGACCGGCGCCGCCGTGCTGACCGCACTGGGACTGGCGTTCTTCAAGCTGTCCATCGGCATGGGCACGATGATGACCTACGGTAGCTATTTCCGGGAGGACCAGAACATCCCCTCCACCGCCGTGCGCGTAATGGCAGCTGACCTTTGCGTGTCGCTGCTGGCCGGCATCGCGATCTTTCCCGCCGTCTTCACCTTCGGCTTTGAACCTGCCGCAGGCCCGGCGCTGGTGTTCATCACCATTCCCGCGGTGTTCTCGCAGATTCCGATGGGACAGGCCCTGATGGTGGTGTTCTTCGTACTCACCGCCATCGCGGCCACCGGCGCGACCCTGTCCTTAATGGAAGTGCCGGTGCTGATCCTCCAGGAATGCTTCTTCCTGCCGCGTCGCCGTGCCCTCGCCCTGACGCTTGCCATGCTTGCGCTGACCGGTTCGCTGTGCGCGTTGACCAACAGTACGCTGTCTGGATTCACGATCTTCGGCCTGAACCTGTTTGACCTGTTCGACTTCGTTTCGTCGAACCTGATCCTGCCCGCGGGCGGCATTTTCATCGCCCTCTTCGTCGGCCGGGTGTGGGGCTTCGGGCACTTCCGCCAGGCATTGTCGAACGAAGGGCAGCTGCGCAACGAGACGATGGCGCGCGTGCTGTTCTTCCTCCTGCGTTATGTGTCGCCGCTGCTGATTTTCCTCGTGATGCTCAAAGGCCTGGGCGCGTTCTGAACTGTGCCGTCCGGGTATTGCAGTTGAGGCGGGCTGCGAGGAACGTCCGCTTCTTTGATCTCTTACATTGTTTTCATTCTTGGAGTACCTCATGCAGTTCAGTAGCAAAATGCTTTCATTGGTCGCGGCGATTTCGTTTGCTTTCGCAAGTGCCGCATCAGCACAGGAACAAGTGGTTAGAATCGGTCACGTGAGTGCAACCTCCGGGCCGATCGCCCATCTGGGCAAGGACATGGAAAACGGTGCGCGCATGGCGATCGACGAGCTCAACGCCAAGGGTGTGACCATCGGTGGCAAGAAGGCGAAGTTCGAGCTGCTGGCTGAAGATGATGCTGGCGATCCGCGCCAGGGTACCGCTGCTGCTCAGAAATTGGTTGATGCCAAGGTCAACGGTGTAATTGGCCATCAGAACTCCGGCACCAGCATCCCGGCCTCGAAGATTTATCACGACGCCGGCATCCCGCAGATTTCGCAAGCGGCGACGAATCCGAAGTACACCCAACAAGGCTTCAAGACCGCCTTCCGCGTGGTCGCCAATGACGGCCAGCTCGGCGGCACCCTGGGCCGTTATGCGGCGGAGAAGCTGGGCGCGAAAAAAGTGGCGGTCATCGATGACCGTACCGCGTACGGCCAGGGCGTCGCACAGGAGTTCATCAAGGGCGTGAACGCCAAGGGCGTGGAAGTCGTGTCGCAACAGTACACACACGACAAGGCGACCGATTTCAACGCCATCCTGACGACCATCAAGTCCAAGAAACCGGATGTGGTGTTCTACGGTGGCATGGATGCGGTAGCCGGGCCGATGCTGCGACAGATGAAGGCGCTGGGCATCAACGCGAAGTTCATGGGCGGCGACGGTATCTGCTCGGAAGCGCTGGCACGGCTGGCCGGCGACGCCACGGGCGATGGCCAGGTGGTTTGTGCTGAAGCGGGCGGCGTGGAAGAAGCACAAAAGAAAGGCATGGATGACTTCCGTGCGGCATTCAAGAAAAAGTTTGGTGCCGAGGTGCAGCAATACTCGCCGTATGCGTATGACGCGGTCATGCTGATGGTCGAAGCGATGAAGAAAGCGGACTCGGCCGAACCAGCCAAGTACCTGCCGGAGCTGGCGAAGATCAACTACAAGGGTGTGTCCGGCAATATCGCCTTTGACAGCAAGGGCGACATCAAGGAGGGCACGCTGACCCTGTACACCTACAAGGGCGGCAAGCGCGTGCAGATGAGCGTGGTGCGTTGAAACAAGCGCCGCCCCGACGAACTCGACCCACATACCGATGCCGGGCAAAGAGTCGGCATCGTCGGGGGAATGACGACTGCGCCTTGTGTCTTGTGCCACGGCACCGGAACGCGAACGCTGGTCATGTTTCGAGGTAAGGAAGCGCTACTGCTAGCGCTTCTTCCGGTTCATGCATCTTCTGGTCAAAACGGCCCTTTCTCATCCGCGCAGGCCGCATTTTGATGACTGTCCGGCAACTGAAGAGTAATAACATGGCCACGAGCGCGTAAAAATGCGCAGGCCAGAAAGGAACCGTTCTTTCCAGCACCATGAGGACTGCGACAACGAAGATTGCAACGAGTATGGCAACTGCCGCGTAAAGAAACGGTGAAGCAATATGCGGTCGGTTCTGGTGTAACACAACTTCCATTTCCGATACCTAACTAGATTTATACGTCACGGTTTGACTGATAAACCAGGACAGTGATTGATAAACCCGGACACCCGGCCCCCGAAACCCGCATCACTCCTCGGTTTTTCGATAGCAGCCGTTTTATGCGTCAAATAACAGCCCGTGAAATACGTCAGCTGTTACATCTGCCATGACCGGTTCGATGCCCGGCACTTCATGGTTTTCCAACTTCGACTATAGCGGCGTGGAAAGCGGAACCGAAGCGGTTTACAGCACATTGGTGAGTGATGTTACCGGCCAACGACAGGTATTGTCAGAAGTTCTTTCAAGAATGAAAAGACAGTTTGTTCCTCAGTCCGTCACGGTGCAAAACGAACAATTACGCGGCAAGTGTCAGGGACCGGTATTGGCCGGATGCTGACATCTTGTAATTTTTTATCAATGTCTTCTTGTTTGCCGAAAGCTGCCGCTCGAGCGGCAGCGTGGCGCAGCAGCAAACGAACATCTGGGACGGCCGGCGTCACCCGCTCCCAATTGAACGGTTCGACTTATGACAATGTCGCCATTCGCGGTATCGTGGTCGAGAACCGGGGCAACTATCGGCTCAACGGCAGCCTCCCGATCATCAACCTGATCGACGTCCCCCTGGAGAACAAGGAGCGGGTCGAAGTGCTCAAGGGCGCATTCTCCCTCTACTACGGCTTCGTGCCCCCGTAGGGCAGCGTCAATCTCGTCACCAAGCGCGCGGGCAAGGAGCCGGTCACCAGTCTCGGGATCACGGCGAACGAGCACGGCGGCGCGGCAGTGCATGCGGACATCGGCCGCCGCTTCGGCGAACAGGAACCGTTCGGCGCGCGCATCAATCTTGTCCGGCCATCAAGGATCGCGGCTGGTACCTGTCCGACCGCATTTCCTTCGGCGC